>FWPU01012510.1_pt1 | contig 11196 bp, 10 predicted proteins | sample 2228361 | NCBI WGS metagenome assembly FWPU01 (sample SAMEA103939777, study PRJEB20133) | metagenome | reverse complement strand
AAGAGTTACAGAATGATTATGAAAAATAGAGCTATCAAATTGTTCTCGCAAAATATTTTTTAGTCTTTGCTTACTTGGAAACAAATCTGGGGTTTTGATGATTTCCTTTTGTAGCATTAACCTGATAGATTCGCTAAAATATCTTAATACAAAAGGAACAGTTTCATCAAATTCCATAAAAGTTTTAGGTCTGCCATCTGCAACTGCTAAAATTCTTTGAGCAGGTACGTAAAAAAGTTTTTCAGGTACTTCGGAGTATTTTTCCCCCTTTTTGGGAAAGAAAAAATCTTTACCAATCTCTTTACTGCCTTCTATAAAAACTTTTGTAGCGTTATGCCAAAGGTTTTGCATTCCTTCTCCAAAATACAGCCTAAACAAATAGTCCAAGTCATTTTTCCACTCATAATTATACTGCTCCAAGACTTTTCTGATGTAGTTTTTATCAAATAAAAACTTTAAGAGTTGCAGAAAAATACTTTTCCCACTAGCTTGCTCGCCAATTAGTATTGTCAAATCAGCTATTTCTACTTTAACTTCTTGAATAGGACCAAAATTATTTAGACTGATTTTTCGCATCTTGACAAAAATACTATTTTACCCTGCTCCACCTTCGCTCATTTTTCTTTCTTTGCGAGGCTTGATAATAGTAGAAATAATACCTGCTAAAACCAAACAGCCGCCTAATGCTACAAGTGAAAGATTTTCTTGTTTGGTGTGCATTAGTACAGGTATGCAGGCATACGCCGCAGGTACAAATACGGCAAAAGCTATTCCTACGTGGTGAATAAGAGCATTATATTTTTTATGGTTCAGACCAAGTGTCTGAAAAGCACTCTTAAAGCCGTGAATAAGATGAAAAGAAAGCCCTATCATTGAAACTACATACAAAACCACTATCCACAACTCGCTAAAAGCTATTTGCGTAGCTTGATAAAGATTATGTACACTTTTGCCATCAAGAGTAGTTTCGCCCAACCCACCAAATTTTGATTTAGCCCAAAATGCTTGTAAATGTACTACCAAAAAAATCAGGATAATCGTCCCTAAAAGCATCATATTCCGAGAAGCCCAAGAGCTACTTTTGCCCATATTTACATAAGCATATTGTACAGGTCTTGCGGCTCGGTTGCGAAGCGTAAGAATAATGCTGGTTACAATGTGTAAGGCTATGAAAAAGAAGTTTCCAATAGAAATAGTCTGAATAAGTGGGTTATGCCCCATAAAGTCGGCATATCGGTTGAACGAAACGCCGCCATCGTCTTTGAGAAGTTGTAAGTTGCCTAAAAGATGAACCACCAAAAATAAAATCAAAAATAGCCCTGTAAGAGCCATAATGAGCTTTCTGCCCAGCGTGCTTGTAAGCATATCTACAAGCCAGTTTGTTTTTTGTGTGGTAGCGGTTGCCATACGATTTACGTTTTTGTTTTGGTTTAATTACTATTTGTGTAGAAAAAATGTTTATGCAAATGCAAGTTCAAAGTTAGAGAATATCTGCAAAGAAAACAATACAGCGGAGCTTTTTTTCGCTTTTTGTAAAGTTTTTGTTAATTTGCCACAAAATTAACATTTTCACTTGGGTTATGAAATTTTTTTATGGCTTTTGGCTTGTATTTTTACCCATACAACTTTTGGCTCAAAGTAGCGGACAAATAGCTCCTGATACGGCGGGAGTTTATTTTTCTAAAACTATTACCGAGAAAGATTTGCAAAGACATCTTTTCAAATTGGCTTCGGCGGAAATGGAAGGCAGAAAAACAGCCACCAAAGGGCAAAAAAAAGCCGCTTTGTACCTTGCCCAAGAAATGAAACGCATTGGTTTGAAGCCTGCTAATCTGAAAAACAAAAAAAATCCTTATTTACAACCTTTCAAAGTTGTGGTTTCGGGTTGGTATTATAGCCTGCACAGAAGCATTACTGAAAATAATCGCGAAAAACTGCCTATCGCCGAAACAGAAAATGTTGTAGGTTGGATTGAAGGAACGGATAAAAAAGATGAATATATCATCATTTCGGGGCATTACGACCACGAAGGCGTGCAGGGTGGAAAAATTTATTTCGGTGCAGATGATAACGGTTCTGGTACTTCTACCATTTTAGAAATAGCAGAAGCCTTTATGCTTGCTCAAAAGGCAGGTTTTTCGCCTCGCCGAAGCATAGTGTTTTTGCTTGTTTCGGCAGAAGAAGTAGGACTTTTGGGTTCAAAATATTACGCAGATTTTGAGCCTTTGTTCCCTTTGGAAAAAACTATCGTAGATTTGAATGTAGATATGATTGGCAGAATTGATAAAACCTACGAGGAAAAAAAGAATGAAAATTATGTATATCTGATAGGTTCTGATAGGGTCTCAACAGAATTGGATAGCTTGCAAATAGCTGTAAATGATAAATACACGAAAATCATCTTGGACTACACCTACAACGACCCCCTGCACCCCGAAATGCTCTACTATCGTTCCGACCACTACAATTTTGCCAAAAAGAACATTCCTATTATTTTCTATTTCAGTGGCTTACACGCCGACTACCACCAACCTACCGATACACCCGAAAAAATCCGTTATGCGAAAATGTCAAAAATCGGGCAACTCATATTCCTTACAGCTTGGGAAATTGCTAATCGTGAGCAACGCCTGCGTATAGATAAAACCGAAAAAAAGTAAAGTTCAAAACAATTTGCTTCTAACGTGTTTTTTTCCATTATTATACCTGTCTATAATCGTCCTGATGAACTAAGCGAGCTTTTGCAGTCGCTTAGCGAGCAAACCTTTGACAAAGAAAAAATTTCTTGGGAAATTATTGTCGTAGAAGACGGCTCCAAACAGAAGTCGGATAAAATAGTGGAAAGTTTCAAAGAAAAACTACCTATTCGTTATTTTGATAGAGCTGAAAATGTAGGGCAGGGTTTTACGAGAAATTTTGCTTATCAGCAAGCCCAAGGAGAGTATTTTATTGTGTTTGATTCGGATTGTATAGTACCACCGAATTATTTACAAAAAGTGTATGAATTCTTGCAAAACAACTATTTAGATGCTTATGGAGGACCAGATACGGCTCACGAAAGTTTTACAGATACGCAAAAGGCTATCAGTTATGCAATGACTTCGCTTTTTTCTACAGGGGGCATACGTGGCAATAAAAAATCGGCGGAGAGGTTTCGCCCTCGTAGTTTTAATATGGGAATTTCAAGACAAGTTTTTGAAAAAACAGGAGGCTACATTATTACGCGTATGGGCGAGGATATTGAATTTAGCATTCGTATTGAAAAAAATGGTTTCCGAGTAGGGCTTATTCCCGATGCCTTTGTGTATCATAAACGCAGAACTTCTTTCAGGCAGTTTTTCAAACAACTGCATTTTTTTGGCAGAGGGCGTATCAATATTAGTCGCTTTCACCCCGAAGAAATCAAGTTGGTACATTTTTTCCCTGCGGTCTTTGTGCTGTTTTTATTTTCTATTCCTTTTCAAATGCTTATTTATCAGCCATTGGCTTGGCTTTCGCTAATCGTATTAGCTTTTTACAAGTTGCTTATATTTTTTGATGCTTTGCAAAAAACCAAAAGTTTCAAAATAGCTCTGATGAGTGTTTGGGCAGTTTTTATTCAACTTACCAGCTATGGAATAGGTTTTTTGCAGGAATTTGGGCGAAAGTTGCGTGAAAAAAATTGATTTTTTTTGCAACAAAATTAAAAAAAGTATAGTTTTGCCTTGCGAAAAAACTAAAATTTTGCCTTATGAAATCTTTGATACAAAAATTTGCTCTTTTGGCTGTGCTGGCTTTGAGTGCTTGTAATTTAGACCAATACAATAGTTCTGATTTGAAAAAGGTGAAAGATGTACGCGAAGGCGATATTTATGTGTATGGAGCAAAAGGAGATTCTGCTCGCCAGTTGCGTCAGCAGTACCCCGATGACCCCAATGCCGCCAAAAGAACCAAAGCTATTCGTGAAAAGTTTTTCAGCGTATCTAATGGTGCTAATCTGCAAGACGGCACACCTGCCCCTGCTGATACCGCCAAAACACCTGCCCAACAAGACGGCAAAAAAAAAAAAGTAATCAATTCCTTCAAAATACCAGAGTGGCGGCAATATCATTTCGGAGCAAATGATGTTGCCGCTTGTTTATTTTCTGTTACAAAATTTTGAGCTCTACTCTTCTGTTGAGGCGGCGAGCTTGTTCGGTATCTTCGGTAGAGAGGGGGCGTTCTGCACCATAGCCAATGCACTGAATACGACTTTTGGAAATTCCTTTCTTGACAAGATACTCTCTGATAGCCAAAGTGCGTTCCAAAGAAAGTTTTTTCAGAGCCTTTTTGTTGCAATAAATTTCGGTATGCCCTTCTAATTGTATCCGCATTTTGGGGTTTTTCTTCATTACTTCGGCAAGTTCATCTAATTCGGGATAAGATTCGGGCATAAGTACCGCTTCGGCTTGGGCAAAAAAGATATTATTCAGGCGTAAGGTAGCATCTTTTTCCATAGGTTTGAGAAAAATATCTTTTTCCATTTCGGTATATTCGCTGATAGCGGTGGCATCAATGATAATTTCTTGTGGGAAAAAACCTTGCAATTCGGCACTGATTTTATACTTTTTACCAATTTTCAGACTTGTATTGAACTTGCCTTCGGGGTTTTCCAGTGGCTTGGGGCTATCATTGATTTCCTGAATATGAAGGCTGACACGAGCAGGAATGAGTTCTTGTGTTTTTTCGTTGAGGGTTCTACCTTTCAGCACGAGCATAGGCTCTACCATTCGGGTTCGGTAAATATCGCCACGTGAGCTATGGTAGCCAAAATTGCCTTGTTTGGCAAAGTAAATATCCATTCCTTCGGTATTGATTTTATTTCCTAAATTTTCGGGTTCGCTCCAGTTTAGCCAAGTGTCATCAAGCCGTTGAGTTACGAAAATATCAAAACTACCATAACCCGAAAAACCATTGGAGGAAAAGTAAAGCGTTTTGCCGTCAGTATCCAGATAGGGAGTGGCTTCGTCTGCCGCCGAGTTGATGATGTTGCCTAAATGAATGGGTTTGCCAAAACTTTTATTGTCTTTCCGAAAAGCTACATATAAATCATTGCCGCCCAGCGTATTAGTGGCTTCGGTAGAAATGATTAGCACTTTGCCATCGGGGCTTAAAGAGTATTCGTTAAAATCACTTTTACTTTCAAAGCCTTCAATTTCCAAAATTTCGGGTTTTCCCCATTTGCCTTCGGGGGTTTTGTAGGTAATAGAAAGCCCTTTTTCAAGTCTGCCATCGGGCAGATATTTGTTGTTCAGAAGCATATAGCTTTCGTCAGGGGCAATGGTAAAAGCGGCGTTGTGTTGGCGGTTGTTGAGTGGCTCGCCGATATTGATAGGATTGGAGGCATTGCCCTTGTCGTCAAGTTCAGCAAACCAGATGTCTTGTTTATAGACCATTTTGCCGTCCAAAGTGTCTTTGATGTTTTCAGGGTGATTGAGGCGAGTAAAATAAATTCCTTTTCCACTGGGCAACACTACGGGATTAGCTTCCAAATATTGCGAATTGATACCACTCAAAGGCTCTGAATTGAACTGCACCTGATTTTTTCCTAAATTGGGCTGAATTTCCACAGGGGTATCACTATCCGAAATGCCTATGGCATCAATTTGATTTTCGCCAGTTACTTTTCCTGTTTGCAAGGTGATTTTCAAAGAAGCTACCGAGTAAGGTGTTTGAGGAACAGCCAAGCTGAACAATCTGCCCTTGCCTGCGGGAGCAACCTGCGGATTTTTGTAAATCAGATGTTCTTTGCCTGTGTCGTCGTAAGCAAAAATTTGTGAAATAGCTCCTGCGTTAAAACTTTCTGCTACCAAAACCTGCTTGATGCTCATTGGGCTGGTAAAACCAACGTGAATGAACTCTTCTTTTTTGTTGTTGTTGGCTTCTTGTGGCGACCAAGCACAAGGGCTATTCTGAAAAGCAGGCAAAACATTGGGTTTGCCAAGGGCTTGTTCGGCTTTATACTGCTTTCCCGAAGTGGATTTTTTTTCAGAAGATACAGCAATCATCTTACTCGCCCATTGAATATTTTGTGAATAAGCCACCAAACACCACCAAAAACCCACAAACGAAAAAATAAATTTCATAATTGGAGCTATTGTTTTTAGTCTTGAAATGTAGGAAATTTGTGCGAAAGTTCTAACTTTGCCTCAAAAATAATTTTTTTCATTGAAAAAATTTGTATTTCGCACCAAATTCGGTTTGTTATGAATTTTACAGCACAATTACCCGCCAGCGAATATCCGCCTTATGCCGAAACATATCTGAAACACTTGAAAAGTGATGATATTCTTTTCATTTTACAAGAGCGTTTAGAATTTTGTAAGCAATTTTACAGCCAAATTGGCGAGGAGAAGGCTAATTTTTCATACGCACCCGATAAATGGACTATCAAGGAGGTACTTTTACACGTTGTTGATTCTGAAAGGGTACTTTCGTACAGGGCTATGGCTTTTGCTCGTGGCGAATTGCAGGCTTTACCTGGCTTCGATCAAGACGCCTATGTTCGCAACTCGCAAGCCCAAAATCGCTCTCTACAAAGTATTTTAGACGAGTTTGAAGCGGTTAGAAAAGCCACTATTTCGCTTTTTGCCCATTTACCTTCCCAAACGCTTGCCATAGTAGGCAATGCCAATAATTTTCCTACTTCGGTAAGGGCACTGGCGGCAATGATTGCAGGACACGAAATTCACCATACTCATCAAATTCAAACCAAGTATTTGTAGGCTCTAAAAAAACAAAAGCAATGAAAGTTTTCAACAATCTACTTTGGGTACTGGAAAATGGTATTCTTACGCTTACCATTAACCGAGAAAGTAAGCTCAATGCCCTCAATGCCGAAACCTTGAACGAACTCAAAGAGGCTTTTCAAGCAATTTATGATGATGAGGACATCAAAGGGGTAATTCTGACGGGGGCAGGCGAGAAAGCCTTTGTGGCAGGTGCCGATATAAGCGAAATTGCTCAACTCACCGAAGTAAATAGCCGAAAATTTGCCGAAGCAGGTCAGGAAATCTTTTTGGCAATAGAAAACTGCCCCAAGCCTGTTATTGCGGCGGTAAATGGCTTTGCTTTGGGGGGAGGGTGCGAAATTGCAATGGCTTGCCATATTCGTTTGGCAAGCGAAAATGCCAAGTTTGGCTTACCCGAAGTAAAATTGGGCATTTTGCCCGGCTACGGAGGTACGCAACGTATGCCTCAGATTGTTGGAAAAGCCAAAGCCCTTGAAATGATGCTTACAGGTGAAATGATTTCGGCACAAGAGGCTCTGCATTGGCATTTAGTAAATTATGTTTTGCCTGATAAAAATGCCCTTTTGCAAAAAGCTAAAGAATTGTTGCAAAAAATGCTCAAAAATAGTCCTTCGGCGATAGAGCTTATCATTACAGCTACCAATGCAGGTACTTACAACGAAGTGGGTTATCAGGCAGAAGCCAATGCTTTCCAAAAAGCTACTCGCACCGAAGATTTCAAAGAAGGTACTACGGCATTTTTAGAGAAAAGAGAGGCTAAATTTACAGGGAAATAATGGGAGGTTTGAGGTTTGAAGTTTGAACTTTTGAACTCCTAAAACCTTTTACAACGCAATCAAAAACTTATTTTGAAGTGTATATCATAGGCATAGGTGCTTATTTGCCCGAAAAAATCATTGATAATAGTTATTTCAGTGAAATAATGGGCTTGGGTGAGGATTGGTTTCTTACACGTACAGGCATACACACGCGTAGGAAGGCATCGGAAAATGAGAGTACGAATACTTTGGCAATTAGGGCAGTGGAAAATTTGGCTCAAAATCTTTCTGCTGATTTGAAAGAAGTTGATTTGATTGTTGGAGCTACTTACACGCCCTACGACACCATTCATTCACTTGCCCACGCTGTTCAGCGTTTTTTGAACATTAGTGAAATTCCTGTGCTTTCGCTTTCTACGGCTTGTTCGTCTTTCCTAAACGCTTTGGAAGTGGTACAAGGCTATTTTGCAATGCAAAAAGCCGCCAAAGCCTTGCTCATCGCCGCCGACCACAACACGGCATACAGCGATGAAACCGATAAAAATAGCGGACACTTGTGGGGTGATGGAGCAGTGGCGATGCTTGTAAGCAAAGAAAAGCCCCAAAACCATTCTTATTTAGAAGTTTTGGATATTTTTACGGCAGGCGGAGGAAATTTGGGGAAAGCAGATGAAAGTGTATTTCTAAAACCTATCAATGAAGGGTTTTTGATGAATAACGGCAGAGATGTGTTTTTGCACGCTTGCGAATATATGAGCAAAGCAACGATTAAAGTTTTAGAGCGTAATCAGAAAAATATTGCCGATATTGCTTACTTTGCACCGCACCAAGCCAACAAACGTATTTCGCTGAATGTTGCTGAAAACTTGCAACTGCCTTTGGAAAAGTTACTTTCTAATGTAGAATATTTAGGCAATACAGGTTGTGCGGGTTGTGCCATTGTCTTGTGGGAAAATCAGCATAAATTTCAGCCAAGCGATTTGATTGCAATGAGCGTGTTTGGGGGTGGGTATTCGTATGGGGCGGCTCTGCTTCAATTTTGGACTAATTAAACTCTCGGAGCTATGATTTTATCAGGTAAAGAAATTTTGCAAAGATTGGGTAAAGAGATTCTCATTGAGCCTTTTAATCCTAAACAGCTCAACCCCAATAGCTATAATTTGCGTTTGCACAACGAACTGCTCGTGTATGATGAGCCTGTTTTGGATATGAAAAAGCCCAATAGATTTCATTCTATCACTATTCCCGAAGAGGGTTTGGTGCTGGAAACGGGCAAATTGTATTTGGGCAGAACCATTGAATATACTCGTACCGAAAATTGTGTTCCGATGCTTGAAGGGCGTAGCTCGGTAGGGCGTTTGGGGCTGTTTATACACGTTACGGCGGGTTTTGGAGATGTAGGCTTTGCGGGATATTGGACTTTGGAAATCTTTTGCGTACAGCCTATACGCATATATGCGGGGGTAGAAATTTGTCAAATTTATTATCATACTTTGGAAGGAGAATTTGAAAAATACAATAGCGGCAAGTATCAGAACAATCGGAGCGTACAACCGAGCTTGCTTTACAAAGATTTTGAGATATAATTTGATTTTTTGTAAAAAAATCTTGTAATTTCGTGCTGAATCTTTTTTCCTGAAACCGAAAAGTCCCTTTTTTATGAACATTCACGAATATCAAGCCAAAGAATTATTGAAACGCTATGGGGTGCGTATTCAAGAAGGTTTTGTAGCCGATACACCTTCCAAAGCCGTAGAAGTGGCTCGCCAACTCAATGCCCAAACAGGCACGAATTGGTTTGTAGTAAAAGCACAAATTCACGCAGGTGGCAGAGGTAAAGGCGGCGGTGTAAAATTGGCTAAAAACTATGACGAAGTACGCGAAATTTCCGAAAAAATCTTGGGAATGCAACTCGTAACCCCCCAGACAGGTCCCGAAGGGAAAAAAGTGCATAAGGTGCTCATTGCCCAAGACGTATATTATCCTGGCGAAAGCCAGCCCAAAGAGTATTATATGAGTATTCTTTTGGATAGGGCTACGGCTCGCAATGTAATTATCGCCAGCACCGAAGGCGGTATGGATATTGAAGAGGTAGCCGAAAAGCACCCTGAAAAAATTATCAAAGAATACATTGATACACGCGTAGGTTTGCGTGATTTTCAGGCTCGTAAAATCGCCTTTGCTTTGGGCTTGGAGGGGAACGCTCATAAGGAAATGGTTGCCTTTATCAAATCGCTTTACAAGGCTTATTTAGAAAGCGATGCTTCTTTGTTTGAGGTAAATCCTGTACTCAAAACCTCTGATAATAAAATTTTAGCCGTAGATTGCAAGGTAAATCTTGATGATAATTCTCTTTTCCGCCACCCCGACCTTGCCGAAATGCGTGATATTTTGGAAGAAGACCCTCTGGAAGTAGAAGCAGGTGAAAACGACCTAAACTATGTAAAACTTGATGGTAACGTAGGTTGTATGGTGAATGGAGCAGGTCTTGCTATGGCAACTATGGACATTATCAAACTTTCGGGAGGTGAGCCTGCCAACTTTCTTGATGTGGGTGGTGGAGCAAATGCCAAAACCGTGGAAGCAGGTTTCCGTATCATTCTCAAAGACCCCAACGTGAAAGCCATTCTTATCAATATTTTTGGTGGCATTGTACGTTGTGATAGAGTAGCCAATGGTGTTGTAGAAGCCTACAAGAAAATTGGTAATATCAATGTGCCTATTATTGTGCGTTTGCAAGGTACAAATGCCCAAGAAGGTGCTAAAATTATTGATGAATCAGGCTTGAAAGTGTATTCGGCAATTACATTGCAAGAAGCCGACCAAAAAGTACAACAAGTTTTAGCATAAATTTTATTAGCATATAACTAAAAAGAGGCTCTGCAAAGCCTCTTTTGCTTTTGTGAAAATGCAAATTCTGTTTTTGTAAATTCAAAGTTTGGTTTGGTAAAAATGGCTCATATAGCTTACAGAAAGTTGCTTTTATTTGTGTAGTATTCAAAACTTAAATTTTACACAAATGAAAAAAGCTATTTTACTTTCTGTAGCCTGTATGCTAAGTATAGCAGTAATGGCTCAACAAAAAACTGCGGCAACCAAGCCTGCTACGAAACCTGCTACTGCTCAAAAGCCTGCTACGAAACCTGCTACTGCTCAAAAGCCTGCCACGGGCAATGCCAATGCCCAAAAACCTGCAACCAATCAGAATGCCAAAACTGAAAAGTTGGACAAAATTGAAATTGCCTGTGGCAATACAACTTTCAAACACGAGGCTATTCTTGCTTTTGCTGATGATAGCAGAAAATACTACTACCGAATAGCCAACGATAGTATTACATTCTATGAACATTGGGTAAGTGGTATAGGAGATGAATTGCAAATCAAGAAAGCGGCTTTGAAAGATTTGGACGGAGGCGACCATAGGATAATGAGTGGCAAAGTTCTTTCGTTGGCACAATATATTGATTATTTTAACTCCAGAAATTACAAAGAGAGGATTTTAACCACCAAACAAACTTGCAATCGTATCGGTGGAGGAACTTTGCCCAAAGAAGAAAAACTTGAAAATTCAGGAACGATGGCTCTGAATTTTGCTAACGAAGAGGAAGCTAAAAAGTTTTTAGAAATGCTCAAACCTATGATGGAAGCCGCAAAAAATAAAAAAGACA
>FWPU01010961.1_pt1 | contig 11196 bp, 12 predicted proteins | sample 2228361 | NCBI WGS metagenome assembly FWPU01 (sample SAMEA103939777, study PRJEB20133) | metagenome | reverse complement strand
CTCCAGCCTTATAACGAAGATGTGGGGATAGGTCCTCTCGAGGATTCCCTCACGCTCGATGATTTTTTTCCGGCCCTTGTTGGCCTTAATTCTTATCCGGTGCCCCACCAGGGGTTCCAGATCTCTCTTTATCTGGGCGAGCACCTTATTAGTAGCCACGCCGTCACCCCTTCTCTAAAAACAAAAAAGGTTGCATCATCATATATTTTACCACCTGCAACCCTTTTTGTCAACGTCGAACTATCAGTATACCAAAGGATATTCTCACTTGTCAATGATCACTTCGTAATCACTTCGTATGTTTATCGGCCACCGTAGAGGCACCGTAGGAATCGGGTTTAATCTTGGCGCCAAAGCCGCTTCCTACTACCATGCCCACGACCTCCCGGATCAGGTCCTTGGTTTCGCCGTTGGGCCCGACATCCAGGTGAATCTCCACGTCGAGCTGGGAATACCCGTTTTTGGCAAAGCGTTCTGCCAGCCGGCTGGCTACCCCGAGGCTGAGGGAGGTTTCGTAAAACACCTTCTGGCGGAGGCTGGTAATCTTACGGTGTCGACGTTTCTGATAATAATAGCGGGCTCCCTTGCCGGTACGGTGAACGATGATAGCGGTAACAAAGGACATATCATCCCGGGCCTGGGAATCGGTGCCGATTATAAGCTTATACTTGGCTCTGGGAACCTCGGTAAGGTAGTCAACGATGTCGCGGAACATCCGCTCGAAGGTCAGGGCGCCTTTGGTAGGGCTCACGAAATACATCGGCGAACAACCTTCCTGCATCAAGTGAACAACGGAACTTTCCCTGGTTTAATTGTACGTTATTTTTCCTCCCCGGTCAACAACCAGCGCCCACTCGCGGGCAATACGACCGAACTCCTCCAGCCCCAGGGTTTCACCCCGCAAGCCGGGGTCGATCCCGGCGCGGGTGAGTACGGCCTTCACCGCGCCCTTATCCAGGCCGTGAAGGCCTTCCAGGGCATTACCCAGGGTCTTCCGTCGTTTGCCGAATGCCGCCCTGGCTATAGAAAACAGGAGCTCTTCTTCCGCTACCGCCGCCGGTTCCGGCAGGCGTTGTAGCCGCACGATAGCGGACTCCACCTTCGGCGGCGGGTAAAAAGCAGAAGGGGGAACCACCGCGATGAGCTCCGGCCGGGTAAAGTACTGCAGGACCAGCGAGAGGAAACCGTATTCCTTGCCCCCGGGTGGAGCCGCAATGCGTTCCCCCACTTCTCTCTGCACCGTGACCACCGCCTGCCGGAAGGGCACACGGGTTTTCACCAGCTTGATGAGCAAGGGGGAGGTAATGGAGTACGGAAGGTTGGCCACCAACCGGCAGCCTGCGCCGGGGTTGTCCCGGAGATAAGACCGGGCCAGCTCCTGAAGGTCCACCTCCAGGGCGTCGGCGTGGATCACCCGAACGTTTTCCAGCCCGGCCAGCGTCTCCCCCAGCGCCGCCACCAGCCGGGGATCCACCTCCAGGGCTACCACCCGTCCGGCCTTATCTGCCAGGGCCCGGGTAAGGGTGCCGATGCCCGGCCCGATCTCAAGCACCAGGTCCCGGGGGCCCGGGCCGGCCGCGTCCAGGATCAGGTTCAGCACCCGCCCGTCTACCAGGAAGTTCTGGCCCCAACCCTTACGGGGGGTTACGCCATATCGGTGCAGGAGGTCCTTTACCGCCCGCGGGCTGGTCAATCCACCGGCCATGCTTCCTCCATGCTTATTCCTCCAGGATGTAGACCTTGACCCGGCGGCGCCCCCAGCGCAGTGCCTCCTCCAGGGAATCTACAAAGACATCTATGCGGTCGCCCTTGATAGCGCTGCCCACGTCGGCGGCCAGGGCGAAGCCGTACCCCTCCACGTACAGGCGGGAACGCAGCGGGATTACTCGCGGATCAACTGCCACCACCCCCCGGCGTACCGGCAGGCCGGTGGCCGTTCGCTCTCCCATAAGGTTGCCTTTTAGGTCGCGGCCCGGGTTGTAGGCGGTAGCGATCACCTCGATAGCCCGACGGAAACGGATAACCCGGCCCCCGCGGCTAAGGGTGTTGACGGTACCCTCGGCCAACACCTCGCTCACCGGCGGCCTCAGCACCTTCTCGTTAATTACCGTAGAGCCTACCTCCGTGCCGTTTTCATATATGACCCTCCTGGTTACCTCCTTCAAGCCGTTCCGTCCCCGCTGCACCACCCGCCGCAAACCCACCTCCAGGTCCGGGTCGGACCGGTGCACGGTACCGTGGGGAATGGGCACCTGCTCCACTTCTATTTTCTCCTCCACCCGGACTACCCGGATGCGAGCTGCGGGCTTGAGTTGCTCCCCCTCAACCTCGACCCGGTCCCGGGGCGAAAATGCGATCCCGGCCTCGGCCAGCACCTCCAGGGCTGTAGGCCGCGAACTCTGGAGCTGGATGACCCGGTTGTCAACCTCCACGGTCAGGGGAATGGCGCGGTAAACGGTGATGGCTTGACCCCTGGCCAGGCGACTGCTTAGCGGCGGATCAACCCGGTCTTTGGCTCCGAGCTCCACACCGGCCGCCACCAGCACACCCTTCACCGTTCGCCGGAAAGTGTGCACGCGACGGACACTCCCGTCAACCCGCACCTCCACGGTACTTAGGGCCCACGCCAGGCCCGCAGAGGAGAAGACCAATAAGCCGAAAATGGCTATGACCACCTGGCGTCGAACGAGCCGCCCGATCTTTTTGTCCCACAGTTTATACCACGATAATTTATGCCACAACCGGACTTAAGCCGCCCTCACTTGAACCCCCGGGGGCTCCCCGGGGGTATAATAGTAAAGTAGTTATTTCTACACCGAGGAAGAAATTCCTCTTTACTCCAGGTTAATGCGGATCGGCCGCGGTCTGGCCTCCTCGCTCTTGGGCAGGTGAATCTCCAGCAGGCCGTGCCGGTAATGGGCTCTGGCCTTCTCGGGATTCACCTCCACCGGAAGGGTAATGGTACGGCTGAAGCTGCCCATACGTCGCTCTCGGCGAAGGTAGCTCTCCTCCTTGACCTCCCGCTCCCTCCTCAGCTCTCCGGCAATGGTAAGGCTGTTGCGCATGGCCGATATCCGTATTTCATCCTCGGCCAGGCCGGGCAATTCCGCCCTGACCACCACTTCGTCGTCCGTCTGGAAGACGTCCATGGGGGGCTGCCAGCCGTACCCGGCCAGCAAACCATCTTCCGGAAAACGTCCCCACCTGCCGATAATCCGGTTAAGGTCCTCCCGCAAGCCGGCCAGCTCGTTCCAAGGGTTCCACCTCACGAGGTCAGGCATCAATTATCACCCCCGGGTAACGTGTTTACCCGTAGTATGGGCTCTCCCGACCGGCGTTATGCTACGGTACCGCCGCTGGCTAATCCCAGATCCTCGCCAGTCCTAAAATAATTAGAATTACCGCCGGCAACACGGACAGCTTGCCCCGCAGCACGCTGGCCAGGTATCCCTTCCCCAGGGCTTCCCCGCCCTTGAGGAAGGCCAGCTTGGCCAGGGCCACCGCTACCGGGAGAAAAGGAGGAACGGCGCCGGACAGCCCCGTCGCCAGACCAATGCCCATGGCGTCGAGGGCCATTACCAGGCCCAGGGCCCCCGCCTCCAGAGGTTCTATAATCCCGGAGCGGTTAAGGTCCATGGCCTCGGGCTCCCGCAACACCTGAACGATAACCCCCAGGGAACGTATGCGAAACCGGGTCAGGAGGCGTAGGCCTTCACCCTCCTCCCGGCCGGGGAGCAACTGCAGCCATGATTCCAGGAGCACCCAGAAACCTATGGCTACAAACACGAGGGCACCAATGCCGCGGGCCAACCGGTTGGCCATTACGCTGGCCACCAGGCCTCCGGCCCCTAAACCTATCCAGGCCGAGAGCCCGGAAATGAAGCAGATGATAAGCAGGGACAGAGCGGAAAAGCGAATGCGCCTCAGGCCGTAAGAAATGCCTACCCCCAGCCCGTCAAAACTGACCGCCAGGGCCACTAATAGGGAAACAATCCAGCCTGCCATACCCCTATCCTCCTTCATCACCCATGGTATGGCCCGAGTCCGGAAGTTGCGACTCTTATTCTTGAGGCAATTTCTTAATGCAATCTTAACCTGGTCTCAACATTAACTTCAAAAGGGGATCTTATGATTATCCGTGGAGGTGTGGGACATGAGGAACAAGGCATTGGTCATGTTCTTTTTAGGCGCTCTCCTGGCTGCGGCATTTACTTCGGGCTGTTCCCGCGGCAGGTCGGAGGGGCTTAAAGGAACCGTCACCGCAGCCGGTTCCACGGCCCTGCTACCCCTGGCCAAGCAGGCAGCCGAGCTATTTATGGCCGCAAATCCGGGGGTAACGGTCAACGTAAGCGGCGGGGGTTCCTTTACCGGCCTGACCCAGGTGGCAGCCGGGAGCGTGGATATTGGCAACTCCGACGTTCCCGTGACCCCCGAACTGGCAGGGCAGGGTCTCGTGGACCACCAGGTAGCCGTAGCTCCTTTCGTCTTCATCACCCACCCCGGAGTGGGGGTTGATAGCCTGAGCCGGGAGCAACTGGCAGGTATTTTTACCGGCAGCATCACCAACTGGAAAGAGGTCGGGGGAGCCGACCTGGCCATCACCATCATCCACCGGGCCAAGTCATCCGGCTCTCGCGCCACCATCTCCGAGATCGTCCTGGGCGGACGGGAGTTTACCGATCGGGCGGTTATTATCAATTCCAACGGGGCGGTCCGGCAGGGAGCAGCCACCAATCCGGGAGCCATCGGTTACGTGGATGCCGCATATCTCAATGAAACCGTCAAGGCCATCGCCTACAACGATGTCCCCTATACCCCGGAGAACGTCGTCGCCGGCCGTTACCCCGTTTACGCCTACGAGCACATGTATACCCGAGGCGAAGCCCGGGGAGCGGTCAAAGCCTACCTTGACTTCGTGCTGAGCCCGGAGTTCCAGGGGAATTACGTGGAGAAACTGGGCTTTATCCCCATCACCAGGTTGAAGAAGGAATGAGTTTCATGGACGGCGCCAGTCCCCGACAGCACGTGTCCGCCCTCCGGGTAGACCGGGGAAACTATTACCTTTTCCTGCTCAGCGCCATACTGGTAAGCACCGTTATCCTGTCTATCATCCTCTTCGTGGGCCAGCGAGGGCTCCTTACCTTCCGCGAGGTCAGCCCGCTGGAGTTCTTTTTTTACCCCACCTGGGCACCCCCTTCACGGTTCGGGGCAGCAGTATTCATCCTCGGTTCCACCTTGGCTACCTGCCTGGCCATTCTCTTCGGGGCCCCCCTGGGCCTTGCCGGAGGCCTGTTCATGGCAAAAGTAGCTCCACGGTGGATGCGAACCATCATGCGGCCGGCCACCGATCTCTTCGTAGGCATACCGTCGGTGGTTTACGGGTGGGTGGGCCTCACCGTCCTGGTTCCTTTCATCCGGGAACGCACCGGGAGCGGGGGGTTCGGCCTGCTGGCCGCGGGGCTCATCCTGGCCATCATGATCCTCCCTACGGTGATAAGCATCTCCGAGGAATCCCTGCGCTCAATCCCGTCTTCACTGGAGGAGGCCTCCCTGGCCCTCGGGGCAACGCGGTGGCAGACCATGTGGAAGGTGCTGTTGCCTGCAGCGAAGCCGGGCCTGATAACTGCCATCATCCTGGCCATGGCCCGGGCTATCGGGGAAACGATGGCCGTCCAGATGGTAATCGGCAACACCCCCCTCCTTCCCCGTTCCCTGCTGACCCCTACCGCAACCCTCACCAGCAACATCGTGGTGGAGATGGGTAACACCCCGTTCGGATCTACGTGGAATAACGCCCTGTTCCTTATGGCCTTCGTGTTGCTGATTATCTCCCTGCTGATGATCCTCGCCGTCCGCGCGGTGGGGAAAGGGGGGGTGTTGCGATGAAGGCCGCTGTTTCCCCCCGCCTGGCCAGGCCCGCCCGCGTACCATGGGTCCTGGATGCCCGGCTGGTCGATCGCCTGGCCACCATGCTGCTGTGGCTGGCCGCCGTCACTATCCTCGGTATCCTGATCTGGTTCCTGGTCTACATCCTCTCCCGGGGCCTGCCGGTGCTCAGCCTCCACTTTATCACCTCACCGCCCAGCGAACTATCGGCAGGAGGGGGAGTCGGTCCGCAGCTGTTCAACACCTTCTACATCGTCTTCCTTTCCCTGCTCCTTTCCCTCCCCTTCGGGCTGGGGGCAGGGATCTACCTGGCCGAGTACGCCAGGGGCGGGTGGCTTACCTCGGCCGTGCGCCTGAGCACCGAGAGCCTGGCCTCCGTGCCTTCCATCGTCCTGGGGCTTTTCGGCATGATCCTGTTTGTAAACCGCCTGGGCCTGGGATTCACCATCCTGGGGGGTGCCGCCACCCTGGCCCTGCTGAACCTGCCCGTCCTGGTAAGGGTAAGCGAGGAGGCCATACGGGCAGTTCCCCGCTCTTTCCGGGAAGGGAGCCTGGCCCTGGGAGCCACCCGGTACCAGACCCTTCTACGGGTAGTCATCCCCAGCGCTCTTCCCGGCCTGGTTACCGGTATAACCCTGGTAGCCGGCCGCGCCCTGGGGGAATCCGCCATACTTATTTTCACCGCCGGGGTTAGCGTTTCCCGTCGTTTGTTCGACCTCAACCCCCTGGCCGCAGGGGAAACCCTGGCCGTCCACCTGTGGTACGTCAACGCCGAAGGGGTGGTTCCGGACGCTACGCGAATAGCCGACGGCTCGGCCGCCCTGCTGATCCTGGTGGTACTGGCTTTTAACCTGCTCATTGCCTTGCCCGCCCGCTGGTGGCAGAAAAGGTATACCGGCGGCCGCTAAAGGAGGGAGGTTCCCCGATGCCCAACAAGATGGAAATTCAAGATCTGGACCTTTTTTACGGGAACTTCCAGGCGCTGAAGAGCATAAACATGGTAATACCGGCAAACCAGGTTACCGCTCTGATCGGGCCTTCCGGGTGCGGCAAGACCACTTTCCTCCGCACCCTCAACCGTATGAATGACGTGATCGAGGGCGTGTCGATCCGGGGCACGGTGCGGCTGGACGATGAGGATATTTACGCCCCGTACGTAGATGTGGTAAACTTGAGAAAACGAGTGGGCATGCTCTTCCAAAGACCTAACCCTTTCCCCACCTCTATTTACAACAACGTGGCCTACGGGCCCCGCATCCACGGCCTTCGCCACCGCCGCAAGCTGGACGAGATAGTGGAAAGAAGCCTGAGGGCAGCCGCGCTCTGGGACGAGGTCAAGGACCGGCTGGGGCAATCTGCCCTTGCCCTTTCGGGCGGGCAGCAGCAGAGGTTGTGCATAGCCCGGGTACTGGCGGTGGAGCCGGAGGTGGTGCTGATGGATGAGCCGGCCTCGGCGCTGGATCCAATTTCCACCGCCAAGATCGAAGACCTCCTCTACGAGCTGAAGCAACATTACACCATTGTGATCGTGACCCACAACATGCAGCAGGCGGCCAGGTTATCCGATTACACCGCTTTCTTTTTAAACGGTTGCCTGGTGGAGTTCGATCAGACCGACGCCCTCTTCACCAATCCCCGGGACCAGCGAACCGAGGACTACATCACCGGCAGGTTCGGTTAGTAAGGGGGGATAAGAGTGTCCAGGAAGTCGTTCCACACCGAGCTGGAGGAACTCCAGCAGGATATCCTGCGGATGGGTGCCCTGGTGGAACAGGCCATCCACCAGGCGGTAAAATCCTTGAAAGAAAAGGACTCCCGGCTGGCCCAGAAAGTTATCGACGATGACGACAAGATCGACCACTTCGAACTGGAGATCGAGAGACGGTGCCTCACCCTGCTGGCCCTGCAGCAGCCCATGGCCTCGGACCTGAGGGTTATCGGCACCGCCTTGAAGATTGTCACCGACCTGGAGCGGATGGCCGATCATGCCACCGACATCGCCAAGGTCACCATCCGGCTGGAGGGCCAGCCCCTGATCAAGCCGCTTATAGATATCCCCCGCATGGCCGAGATCGCGCAGCAGATGGTGCGGGATAGCCTCAACGCCTACGTGCGCCGCGACCCCGAGCTGGCCATGGAGATGATCGAGCGCGACCACGAAGTGGATCACCTGTACCGGCAGATATTCCGCGAATTGCTGACCTTCATGATGGAGGACCCGCGCACCATCCAGCAGGCCACCTACCTGCTCTTCGTAGGGCTCTACCTGGAGAGGATAGCCGACCACGCCACCAACCTGGGCGAATGGATCATATACATGGTTACCGGGGAGATCAAAGACCTCAACAATTAACCGGCCGGGGGTAGATTCAGGCCGAAAAGGCGGCAGGCGTTGGCTGCCGTTGCCTCGGCTACCCGGTGGTAACCGATCCCCCGCAAGGAAGCGATCTTTTCCGCCACCAGCTTCACGTAGACCGGCTCATTGACCCGACCCCGGAAGGGGATCGGGGCCAGGTAGGGCGCATCGGTCTCGATGAGCAATCGATCCAGGGGCGCCAGCCTGGCGACCTCCTGGGTCTTGTGGTTGTTGGGGTAGGTGACGGGGCCCGCGATGGACAGGTAGAATCCCAGGTCGAGGCATTGGCGGGCCATGGCCCAGTCGCCGGAGAAGCAGTGCAGCACCCCCCCCACCTCCCCCGCTCCCTCCTCGCGCAGGATAGTAAGGATATCCCCGTGAGCCTCCCGGTCGTGCACGATGATAGGCAGCTTCAGCTCCCGGGCGAGCCGGATCTGGCGACGGAACACCTCCCGCTGTACTTCGCGCGGGGATAGATCGCGGTAGTAGTCCAACCCCATCTCCCCAAGGGCCACCACCTTGCGAGCGCCCGCCAGTCGCCGCAGAGACCGGTAAGTCTCCTCCCCCACCCGGCGCGCGCCGTGGGGGTGCAATCCAACCGCCGCATAGACCTCGGCGTGATCCCCGGCCAGGGCTACCGACCGGGACGATGACTCGAGGTCATAGCCCACGTTAACAACGGCCCGGATACCGTAAGCCCTGGCTCTCTCCAGCACCTGGCCCCGGTCTCCCTCAAACTCTTTCATGTCCAGGTGGGCGTGGGAATCAATGAGCATTTAGCTCACCTTGCTCCCGGTAGGCAGTTCCCGGTCCACGGTGAGAAGGGCTATCCGGTCTCCCTCCTGGGCGGCCAGGAGCATGCCCCGGGATTCCAGCCCCCGGATCCTGGCCGGCTTCAGGTTGGCTACCAGGATAACCATCTTACCCTCAAGATCTTCAGGCCGGTAACAGTTGCCCACCCCGGCCACCACCTGCCTGGTGTCATCACCTACCTCTACCTGCAGCTTCATCAGGCGATCGGTGCCCGTCACCTTCTCCGCCGACAGGACCCGGGCCACCCTCAGGTCCAGCCGCTGAAAATCCTCCAACCCCACGTGGGTATCCTCCTCTCCGGCAGGAATATTGATACGCGGGAAGAGGGGGTCCCCCCTTCGCACGCGCGTACCCGGAGGAATAGCCCCCCACGCGGGAAGGCTGCTCCAATCCACCGCCCGCACGTCACCGGACAGGCCGAGCTGCTCCCATATCCTTTCCGGGGTCTCCACCAGGTAGGGAGTAAGCAACACCCCCACCAACCGCAGGGCCTCCGCCATGTAGTTGAGGACCGTACCCAGCCGTTCCTCCTGCACCGGATCCCGGGCGAGGGACCAGGGGGCGGTTTCGTCAATGTACTTGTTGGCCTTCTTGACCAGCTTCCAGACGGCGGCCAGGGCATCGGAAAGCTCCAGCCGCTGCATGCATTCCTTAACCTCGCGCACCGCCTCGGCAGCCAATTCCCGGAGCTCGGCGTCCAGGGCTTCCTCCCTACCCGCCGGGGGGATGATCCCGTGGTGGAACCTCTGGATCATCGCCGTGGTGCGGCTGAGGAGGTTGCCCAGGTCGTTGGCCAGGTCGGCGTTGATGCGGTTGACCAGGGCCTCCTCCGAATAAAACCCGTCACTGCCGAAGGGTATTTCCCGGAGAAGGAAGTAGCGCACCGCGTCCACCCCGTACCGGTCGATGAGCACCACGGGGTCGATGACATTTCCCTTCGACTTCGACATCTTCCCCCCCTCCAGCACCAGCCAGCCGTGACCGAAGACCTGGCGGGGCAAAGGCAGCTCGGCGGCCATGAGGATTATAGGCCAGATAATGGTGTGAAAACGCACGATCTCCTTGCCCACCAGGTGGACGTCAGCCGGCCAGAACCTGGCGAACTTCTCCTGGTCGTACAGGTAACCGGCAGCAGTAACGTAGTTGGAAAGGGCGTCAAACCAGACGTAGATTACGTGCCTGGAGTCGAAGGGTACCGGGATGCCCCAGTCAAAGGTGGTTCGCGAAACACAGAGATCCTCCAGGCCGCTTTTAATAAAGTTGATCATCTCGTTGCGGCGGGTGGTCGGCTGGATGAAGTCGGGGTTTTTTTCGATGTACTCGAGCAGCCGGTCCTGGTACTTGGAGAGCTTGAAGAAGTAGCTCTCCTCCTTTAACCATTCCACGGGGCGGCGGCAGTCGGGGTTCGGGCACTTACCCTCCTCCAGCCGGCTCTCCAGCCAGAAGGTCTCGCACGGCGTACAGTACCATCCCTCGTACTCCGACTTGTATATATCTCCTTTTTCGTAGATCTTCTGAAAGATGGCCTGTACGCCTTTCATGTGCCTCTCGTCGGTGGTGCGGATGAAGTCGTCGTAGGAGATATGGAGCTTCTTCCACAGAGCCTTGATGTTGGACACGATCTCATCCACGTACTCCTTGGGCGCCTTGCCTGCCGCCTGGGCCCGCCGCTGGATTTTCTGCCCGTGCTCGTCGGTACCGGTGAGGAAAAAGACGTCACGTCCGATCAACCGGTGATATCGAGCCAGGGCATCGGCGGCTACCGTGGTGTAAGCATGGCCGATATGAAGGTTGTCGCTGGGATAATAGATGGGCGTGGTGACGTAAAAAGTCCCCCTTTTCATGCACATCCTCCTCTTTTTTCGTACGTAAAACATAGAACCCTCAACCTCTAGGGACGAGGGTCCTCGTGTTACCACCCTGCTTTGCCGGAGCCTCGCGGCCCTGGCCTCGCCGGGTACACCGCAGGGAAGGTTTCCCCGCGGGATACCCCGGCACGTTAACGGGTGCCTCCGGCCCGGCCTACTCCCCCGGAAGTTTCGACCGGCAACTCCAGGGCCATGTTCCACCCCTTTGGCCTCACCGGCTCGCACCTGCCCCGGCTCTCTGGGAGGCTACTTACGGGTGTACTCTCTCCCCTT
>FWPU01003109.1_pt1 | contig 11196 bp, 8 predicted proteins | sample 2228361 | NCBI WGS metagenome assembly FWPU01 (sample SAMEA103939777, study PRJEB20133) | metagenome | reverse complement strand
GCTGAGGCGGCGTTTCTCCGGCGGGGCGCCGAACCGGAGGCCCGAGGCCTGAGGCTCCGGCGCGCCGGTCACTTCAGGAAGCGCTCGAAGAAGGAAGCGATCTGGTCGCAGGCCTCGGGCGATATCTTGTGCTCGCGGCGGTTGGACATACCAACCAATCCCTCGCGTCCGAGCAGCCGGTTCACCGCCACCGTGTGGTTGAGCGCCTTCCATCGTTCCGGCGGATCTTCGGATCCGCCGGCGACGAAGAACGGGCGCGGCGCGGCCAGCACGTGCAGCTCGTGCAGATCGCGCCCCTCCTCGACCAGCCTCTTGTACGGTCCGGTGCGGGGATTCTCCGGCGTCACCGCCCCGCGCCGGCGGGGCGGCCTGCCCGCCTCGTATCCCAGGTACCACGGCTCCCAGTAGTTGACGTTGGGCCGCTTCTCGTCGAACACTATGCCCGGATCGGACACGGCCCCGCAGGCGAACTTTTCCCACAGGCAGAAGGCGAACATCGCCCACTTGCCGCCGTACGAGTGGCCCACTACGCCGATCCTCTTAGGGTCTATTCCGGGTAGGCCGGACAGCAGCGTATGGCAGTTGGCCGCCACATATGCCAGGTAGGAGAGGGGCTGAAGCTGCGCCCTGTCCCAGGATGGATAGTATATCACCGCGCCCTCCTTGGGCTCCGTGGGGTTCTGACCCACGCACAGCGCCGCGATGCCCCGCAGCGCGGCTTGGTAGCCGAAATCATTCTGCCCGCGCCTCCCCGGCCTGAGCCCCGCCCCGTCCTCCGGGTAATAGAACACGTCGAGGAGGGCGGGGAAAGGACCCTTCCCGTCCGGCGTCAGGAGATATGCCGTCGTAGTGCGACCCGGCGCGACCTCGATCTCGACCTTGTGGCGGGTGAAGCCCTCCGCCCGTTCCTTCTCCAGGTACTTGATCCCCGGTTTCTCAAGCAGCGGGGGCCAGGGGCCCAGGATCTTATGCCATTCCTTCAGCAGCTCCTCCCTGCGCCTTGCCCAGTCGTCGGCGGTCGTCACGGGCCGCCCATCTGGGAAGACCAGCACCGGGCGGTATGAACCAAGATCGTTCTTGAAGGCCTCCGGCGGCGAAAAAAACGGCGCGATCTCCTTCCAGGCCTCGTAGGCGTTCGCTTGGGAGGCGCCCCAGGCCGCTCCTTCGCGCGGCCGTGAGAATGTCCCCCAGACCAGCGCGAGGCAGCACGCCAGCGCGGCACGGTTCAATATCCCCGCCATAGCTATCCTCCCCTGAGTCGTTCCAGATCTTCGAGAAGGGAATCCACCGTGACCAGCACGCGCCTGACGGGTTGCTCGGCCTGCGGGATGAACAGGAAATGCCCCTCGGCGCGCGCTGCCAGATCGTTGAACGCGTCCTGGTCCGGCAGGCCCTTGTTGTCCACCGCTACCACCATGCCGGTGTCGAAGTAAATGCGGGCATGGGCCCGGTCACGGAGGTTGAGCAGGAGTGAGCCGGTCTTCTCCCCGGCGGCTATGCGGCGCAGCAGTGGGTCGGGCGGTATTTCCTCCAGGATGCCGGCGAACTTTCCGCCTGCCGCGGCGACGCCGTCCGGATCGGCGACCAGCTGAGCGCCCGACGCCTGGTCGCCGAATGCGTCCTGGAGGGCGGAGTGTCTGGCCTGCGCGGCCACTGAGCGAACCATTGGATCGCGGTCGCTCAGCGCCCTGCGCAGGGCTTCGCGGGCCTCGCGCGAGGCCGGGAACGAGGCCAGCGCCTTGGCGCAGGCGGCCCGGACCGGCGGCGGCGCCGGGGGACGAAGGATGCTCGTAATCGTGGAGATCACCTTTTCCTGCCGCCCGAATAGACGCATCAGGACGTTCAACGCGCGGGGATCTCCAATGCGGCCCAGGGCGTGACATGCCGCCGTGCGGCATTCGTCCGACTCCGACCGGGAATCCGCCATCGCGCACAGCGCGTCCACCGCGTCCGGGCACCGGAGGCGCCCGAGATTCTCCGCCAGCAGCGCGCGGACGCCCGGATCCTTCTCCACGGCGAGGGCCTCCAGGAGGGCAGCGCCGGCGCCGTGGGTGCCCTGATCGGCGATCGCCGCCGCCGCGCGGCGCCTTACGGTGGCCGTGCCATGCCTCAGGAGGGGCCGGAGCGCAATCTCGGCGGCGTCCCCCGGCGCGGCGTGCGGCAGCGCCTCGATGATGCGCAGAAGGTCGGTCGTGGATGAAGTGCCGTGGATCTTCTCGATCAGCGCCGAGGATGCGCCGCGGCCGGCGCGCGAGAGCATCCTGGCGAAGTGAATCCGCCTCTGCGCGTTGTCGCTGCCGACGATCTCCCGTATCAAAAGGGGCGCCGAGGCGTCCTCAAGCGAGTCGATGAGGCCGACGGCTTCGGGTTCGCCGGATCGCGCCCTTTCGACCACGGCCGCCATGCCTCCGGCCGACGCCATCCGCTCCATCGCGGCGCGGGCCAGTTCCTGCCTCTTGACGAAGCCCTCGTCCCTGACGTGGCAGTGGCGCCGCAGTATTTCGACGGTCCGCTTGGCGCGATCGAGGGAGCCCTGGCGGATCCTCAGGTCGGCCAGGAAGACGGCCATGTCTGAGATGGCGTGGTATGCCGAGGCGTCCCTTTCCGCCTCGAGTGCCGCCTGGACGCCGCGCTCGAGGTCTTCCAGCATCGGTGTCGGCGCGTGTTTCTCGATCGCCTTGGAGAGCGACGAAAGCGCGCGGGCGGCCAGCGCCCGGCGCTGCGGGGAGCGGCCGGAGAGCGGTCCGATCGCCCCGTCGATGAGGAGTTTTGCATGGTCGGCCCTGCCGAGCGCCGACATCTCTTCCACCAGGGCAGAACCTTCCTTGATCAGGGCCTGCAGCCTTTCATCCTCGGGTAGCGCGGCGACGGCCGCCGCCCTGTCCGGCCCGGCGGCGGCCGCCTGCCGCGTCGCGCCTGAGGGGGAGCACTACACGGCGGCGCGCTCCTCAAGGAGCCTCATCAGGGACTGCTTGAGAGGTGCGTGGCGGCCGAACGCATCCGCCACCATGGCGCCCGCCCGGCGGATCCTGTCGCGCAGGGGAGGGGGGACCTCGCCGAGGAGGTCGCTGAGCTCTTCGATGATCTCGCGCGCCTGCTGGAATCCCAGGAGCCCTTCATCTTCGGACGGCCCTGTTGCGCGGCGCTCCCCGCCGGCCTTCTCCAGGAGCGAGGGATCAATTTCCAGGAGCCTTTTCATCACGTGGAGCCGTCCTTCAGCCCCCAGCCCCTCCCGTGCGGCGGCGTCGACCGCCTTGTCAAGCCTGGCGATCAGATCCGCCAGCACGGTCCCGCCGGCGGCCAGCTTGCGGGCAGCGTCCTCGATCACTATGTCCCCTTCGCCCAACGCGACGTACTGGACCTCGTCCACTGAGACCTGCAGGATGCCCTCCTCGCGCAGCCGCCGGTTGATCTCCTTCCCGTCCCGGAGGTCCCAGAATCTGCGGGTCATGGCGTGGAGGAAGCCGACCAGTTCCTCGACGGCGAGTCCCTTCTTGAGGGTGATGCTCCTGACCTGCGCGTCCGACATTAGGGCCAGGACGGCGTCCCGGTTCGATACCGCCGGGGCGCCCGCGGGGGCGAGGGGCCGGCCGTTGACCACGAGATCGCCGGCGGCGCGCGCCAGCGTGAGGTATCCGTGCTCCTCCAAGTAGGAGTTCAACGCGGGGAACGTGTCGTTGAGCGCCCTCAGCGCCTGGGGGCTGTCCTTTGGGAACAGGCGCAGCTGGGATACGGCCACCCGCAGGTCGCGGAGGATCGCCAGCACCGGCTCGTCTTCGATCCTGTCCGGCTGCATCGGTCCGCCGTCATTTATCGGCCTGGTCGATCTGCCAGAGGCGCACCGTCTTGTCGATGCTGCCGGAGGCAAGGAGGCTACCGTCGGGACTGAAGCTGAGCGAGGTCACCATGCCGGCGTGCCCCGCCAGAGCGCGGAGCTCGTCGCCGGTCTCCGCGTCCCATATCCTGATCAGGGCGTCCTGGCCTCCGGAGGCCAGCGTCTTGCCGGTGGGGTGGAACGCCACGCAGAGGGCCTCCCCCTTGTGTCCGGCGAGCGTCCGCGTCTCGCAGCCCTTGGCCGCGTCCCATATCTTGATCGAGTAATCCTTGCTTGCGGAGGCGAGCATCCTGCCGTCGGGGCTGAACGCCAGCGCCTGCACCGAATCGGCGTGCCCGACCAGGTTCCGCGGCTCTGCGATGCGCTCGACGTCCCAGAGCCTCAGGACCGGATCTTCGCCCGCCGCGGCCAGCAGCGAGCCGTCCTCCGGCGCGAAGGCCAGGGACGCGCAGGGTTTCGGGAGCGGCCCGAGGCCGCCCTTCTGCTTTCCGGAGGCGTCCCACAGCAGGATCGTGCGGTCGTGGCCGGCCGAGGCAAGAGTCCCGCCGTCCGGGCTGAAGGCGATCGACCGGATCAGGCCGCGGTGGCCCTGCGCGGCGCGCAGGGACGAGCGCTTGGGCACGTCCCAGAGCCTGATCCTGCGGTCGTAGCCGCCCGAGGCCAGCAGGCGGCCGTCGGGACTGAATGCCGCCGCCAGCACGCCCAGGTTGTGCCCCGTCAGCGGCGCCAATGCGTGCCGCCGCTGGACGTCCCATAGTATCAACCTGCCGTCCTCGCCTGCGCTGACCAGCATCCGGCCGTCGGGGGAGAACGCGACGCACGTGACGCTGTTGGTATGGCCAGAAAGCACCCCGGCGGCCCCGGACTGCGGCTTGGCCGTGAACGGCTTGAACGACACGGGGTCATGGAAGAGGCAATCGGGCCCAAGGCGCGCGGGTTTCCTCCCTTCCTCCTCGCTCCATGCCAGGTTGACGCCGGCGCGGTAGCCGCACTCGAAGAACTCCAGGACCAACTCGTGAAATCCCGGTTCGAGCAGGCAGTCGGCCGACAGGGGGACCCCCCTGCGGCTGGCCTCGGCGGCCATCACCTGCGTGCCGCCGATGAGGAGTCGGGCTGCCCCCTCGGCGGAGAGCGTGAAGGTGGCGCGGCCACCCTTCGAGGCCTTCAGGTATCCGCTCCATCGGACGGAGAAGGCGTTGGGCGGTCCGTCGGGCCAGGCGAATCCTTCTTCCCAGTTGAAGGCTATCGACGTGTCGATCCTCCGCTGGGCCAGCGAACCGAAGTAGGTGCCGTAATAGTACTCGCCGACGAGCCCCGGCTTGAGCGACTCCGATTCGTCCAGCTGTGGCTTGAGGACCGCCGGCGGGGGGGGCGGCATCCTGCGGCCGCCGCCGGTGATCTGCAAGACCTCCAGGCGTTGTATGTCGGCCGGACTCTCATGGCTGCCGATTCCCATGGTCCGTCCATGCCGGAGTTTCCAGCGGGGGTCGATGCCCAGGCCGGACGGATCGCCGCTCATGCTGGCGACGAGCTTGTCGTCGAGGAACGCCTGAACGCCGTCGCGTCGCACCCGCACGATCGTCGTGTAAGGGCGGTTGTTCTCGATACAGGGGACCGCGGCGGCGGCCGTCGTACCGCCCTCTTCCCGCGCGCCCGGGGGCGCCAGCGTGAGCAGCCTGTTGCCCTCGGCCCCCATCTCCCAGGCGAAGTGGGATCTTTCGGCGGGGAGTATGAGGCTCACGCAGTCGGAGCCCGCCTGGCGGGTGAAGGTCATGCGGACGTCGTATTCCTCGGGCATTTCATACGGGATCTCTATCCGCGCGTGGGGTGTACGGTCCGACGTGAGGTGCCCGTACCGCATGGACCAGGTTCCCCAGTGGGCGTCGGTGGAAGGGTTCACCATGGGCAGCAGGTCGACCGCCTGCTGCCAGGTGCGCGCGTCGGGGGCAGGAGGCGAATGATCGGCGGGGTGGGCTTGAACGTTCGTCCGGTCCTCGGCCTCCTTGCGGGCCCTCTCGGCCTCCTGGAGCTTCTCTTCGAGGAGCCGGATGCGTTCCGATAGGGCTCTGCTGTATATCCGGTATACGATCAGGTACGCCGCAACGGCGGCGATCGCCAACGACGCGGCGGCCGCCCCCAGCGCGACGGCCCTGCGCGGGATCTTCCGCGTCTTCGGCGCGGCGGCGGGGGCCGACTGGCCGTCCACCCAGCGCTTGAGGTCGTCGGCGAATGCCCTGGCGGTCGGGTATCTCTGCTTGGGATCCTTCTCGAGGGCCTTCATGCAGATGCCCTCTATGACCCCGTCGAGGGCGAGCGATGCGGCGCCCACGGCGACCTTCGACGGCGGCGGCACCGGCTCGTGGACCACCTTCGTCATGATGTCCATGGGGGAGTCGCCCTCGAAGGGGGGCCGTCCCGATATGATCTCGTAGAGCATGACGCCCAGCGACCATATGTCCGAGCGCCAGTCCACCCGGCCGCTACCCTGGCATTGCTCGGGGCTCATGTACGTGGGGGTGCCCACCACCATGCCTGATGCGGTCAGGGAGGCGTTGGAGCCCTTTCCGAGCGTCTTGGCGAGTCCGAAGTCGGTCACGAACGGCCGGTTGTTGCCGTCCACCAGGATGTTTCTCGGCTTCAGGTCGCGATGCAGGACGCCCTGCTCGTGGGCGTAGTGGACCGCCAGGGCGACCTCGCGCAGGGCCGCCACCTGTTCGCGGATGTGGACGTTTCCCTGCTTGCGCCAGGTGGAGAAGGGCTTGCCTTCGACGAGTTCCATGGCGAGAAAGCGCCGGCCGCCGATCACGCCGGCGTCGTACACCGTCACGATGTTGGGGTGCTTCAGCTGCGCGGCCAGCTTGGCCTCCCGGACGAATCGTTCCTCCTCGACGGACGCCTGCCGGGGATCAGCCTCGGCAGGGGAGAGCATCAACTTCAGGGCGACCTTCCGGCCAAGCTGGTTGTCGACGGCCTCGTAGACGACGCCCATGCCGCCGCGGCCGAGCTCCCGGACCAGGGTGTACTTGTCGAGCTTTTGGACGCGGGTTGACGGCGGCGAGGGTGCGGCGGCTTGGGGCGGCGCGGGCGGCTGGGGGCGCGCGGCGGAGGATCCGGCGGGCGTTCGGGCGGCGAGCTCGGCGAGCACCTCGGCGATCTTCTGCCGCGGTATGTAGCCTTTGGAGACAAGTATCTCCGCCAGGACTTTCGCGCCGGGACGCCCGCCGCCGGAGGTGATGGCCTCCCGCAGCTGATCGGGGGTCAACAGCCCCCGTTCCAGCAGCGATTTCGCCAGGAGTATCTGGCTTTCCGGATCGGTTGCCCGGAATTCGTTCAATCGCCCTCCGACCAACGGCGCAGGACCACCGGTCCCCGTGACGAATGCATCCCGGGGCGGGTTATCCGCGCAAATCGCCGACCACGCCCGTAAATGGCCCCCTGCCACCCCTCCCGGGTCGGCAAGTTAATTATACACGCCGGGAGTTGGTTTTAACGCCGGCGCCGCTTCGCCGCGGATCGGCTCCTTCGGCCGCCGGCATGTCTCTCGTTTCGGACTTGAGCAGCCTTATGAAGGCGATCACGTTCGGCCGCGGCTTGGCGCCCCGGCGCTGAATTATGCCGAGGGGGCGGATCAAAGGCTTCCCGGCGAATGGGACGGCCCTGAGAGTGCCCATCTCCACCTCGCGCTCGAGGGTGACCATCGGCAGGATGGAAAGACCGAACCCGGCCTCCACGGCGCGCTTGACGGCCTCGATGTTGTCGAACTCCTGGGTGACCTCCACCCTTATGCGCCGCCGTTTGAGAAAACGATCGATCTCCCTCCTGATGGCCAGCCCGCGCTCCAGCCCGACGAATCTCTCCCCCGATATTCGCGACAGGTCGATCCTTCTGTAGCGGGCGATCGGGTGTTCGGGCGTGCAGACGACCGTCATGGGCTCACGGCGCCAGGGGGTGACCGTGAAGCGCCGGTCGGCCCGCGGGAACGAAACGATGCCTATGTCGGCCTCCGCATCGAGCACCTTCCTGTAGACTTGGTCCGGGTGAAGGTATTCGATCTGGATCCGAACGTCGGGATGGAGCTGGGAGAATTTCCGGATGTATTGGTTCATCGGTCCCAGGCCCACGGAATAAATGGCGGCGACCCTTACGAGCCCGATGGAGGCATTCCTGTACCTGCAAATCCGGCGCTCGATCTCGGCGAAGCGCTCTATCAGCTCCCTGCATCCCTCGTAGAACTCCCTGCCGGCCTGAGTGACCCTCCAGGGCCGGCGGCTGCGCTCGATCAGGGGCGTGCCCAGCCGTTCCTCAAGCTGTTGAACGGTCTGGCTGGCGCAGGACTGGGTCACGTCGTTCTCCCGCGCGCCGCGGGAAAAACTGTGAAACCTGACGACGTCGCAAAAGACCTTCAGGGCTTCCAGCTGCATCGTGTATAAGGATTACTAATAATAGCCGTCTTCCAAATCCCTTGTCAAGGTGCGGATGGCCCATTTCCGCGCGGTCGCCCCTGCAACGTGCGCATGGGGGCGGCGCGGTCTCCGCGAAAGGTCTTGACACGGGGGTCGCGGGGGAGGTTGATAGTCTTTCCTCGCCCGGAAGGGGGTGTCGATGGCGCAAGGATCCGAGACGGGCTCCGCCACGCTGGGCTGTCCCGGATGCAAGCGGCGGTACACGGTGCCGGATTACGCCCCTACGCGGCGCTACCGCTGTTCCGTCTGCATGGTCTACCTCGATCGGCTCCAGGAACCAGCCGAGGCGAGGCGGCCTGCGGGGGGGGCTCCGCAGGCCGACCCGTTCCTGGGCCGCGTTTTCGGGGGTTACCGGCTGGTCCGCTGCCTGGGGAAGGGCGGGATGGGGATGGTCTATCTTGGGGAACGCCCCGACACGGGCGCCAAGGCGGCCGTCAAGGTGCTCTCCGAGTCGGTCAGCCGAATGCCCGGCATCATGAAACGGTTCGAGAGGGAAGGGTCCGCCGCCGCCCGCCTTGATCACCCGTGCATAGCCGCCACGCTGGAGATGGGTCGGGAGGGCGGCTGCGCGTACATCGTCACCGAGTTCGTGGGGGGCGGTTCCCTTGAGGATCTGCTGCTGCGGGAGAAGCGGCTTCCCCCGGAACGGGCCGCGGCGATACTGGGCGACGTGCTTGACGGCCTGCATCACGCGCACGAGCGCGGCGTGGTTCACAGGGACGTGAAACCTGGCAACGTCCTGCTGACGCCAGAAGGCCGCGCCAAGGTGATAGACTTCGGGCTGGCGATGGACGCCGAGGCGCATTCGATCCTGACGGTGACCGGTACGGTGATGGGAACGCCGTCATTCATGAGCCCCGAGCAGGCCAAGGGGGAGCGCGGGGGAGCCGCGTCGGACCAGTACTCATGCGGCATACTCGGGTGGTACATGATGGCGGGGCGCAAGCCGTTCGAGGGGAAGGGCATCATGGACGTACTCGTGAAGCAGGTCAACGAGCCGCTTCCATCCCTGAGGGCTTTCAACCCGGAGGTGCCGCCCGGCCTCGGGAAGGTGATCTCCAGGATGGCCGAGAAGGATCCCGCCAAGCGGTTCCCATCGGCCGGTGCGGCAGCCGCAGCGCTGAGGCGCGCCGCGGGCATCCAGGTCAGCGGGGAGGCGCTCCCGCAAGCTGCCGCGGGCCGCCGGCTGGCCGACAGCGTCTGGATATGGTGCCTGGTCGGGGCGCTGGCGGGAATCGCCGCCGCGCTGGCTTGGCGGTTCCTGCGCTGAAGCCTTCCCGGACGTCTATTTCCGGCGCGCGCGCAGCTCCTCCTCCGTCCTCGCCAGCGAGGAAATGATCCTCTCCGTCTTGGCCAGTCGGTCCTCCACCTTGGCCTGGTGGGGGGCGCGGTCCTTGACGGACAAATACGCCTCGCGCGCCCTGGCGAAGAGCGCGCGCGAACGCTCGACCATCCCGAGCAGATCGGCCAGCCTCTCCGCGTCGGCTGGCGGCTCCCTGACGGCGTCCGCGATCTTGCGGAAGATCGCGCTGCCGTCGATCAGATCCTGCTCCGCCCGCGCCAGAATTTCCATTACCTTTCGCTGCTCGGTCTTCTCGACATCCTCCTTCACCACGCCCACCGCGGTCTTCTTGGCGGGATCGTCGCCGAAATCGATCAGCTTGAACGTGACGACGGTCTCGTGCACCCCGGGATCCTTGACGAGCTCCCTGAGGACCTCGTATCCCGGCGCTTCCTCACAGAACCACGACTGTTCGAGCACGGAGTAGGACCGCGTGACGATCCTGCGGGTCACCTTCAAGCAGTAGAGGAGCCTTCCGCCGATCGGGATCGTCTCCTCCTTGAGCTAGGTGACGGCCGACGACGTCTCGGGACCCTCGACCTTGAACGCCACCGAGAGCCTCGCCGCCCGTCCGTCGAGGGGCAGCCACGTCTTCGTCGGGCCCTTCTCCCCGGGCGTCTCGACTACGAGGCATGGGTATTCGACCGCGCCGATGGCGACTTTTAACCCGCCGACACGCCTGCCTTGGAGGGCCAGCGGTTCCTTCTCCTCCACTGTCTTGATCTCGCCATCGGCCCCCAGCGTCTCGCTTCGGCGCGTCACGTGGGTGTCGGTCACCTCGACCACGGTGGTGTCCCAAGTGGCCTCCGAGAGGGACACGCCCTTGAACGTGACGCGCCTGCGCGCCCACGTGCCCGGTTTGAAGGCGCCCCAAGGATGGGGCCGGGGAGGCAGGTCGCTCATCGCTGGAGCGGCCTTCGCGACGGCGGGCAGCTCGGGACGTGAGGCCGGATCCGTTCCCCAATCCACCACCTCGGCATCCACCTGGCCGCAGCGCATGCGGGCCATGAATCCCGGCACGTCCTCGTGGGCCCAGTGCGTCGTCGGGCCGGCCGCGACGCGAATGCATTTCAAGGGTGATCCTCCGCCCCAGCCGCACGAAGGCCGCCGCCATCCGCTCGCCGTCCTCGGTCCTAAGCACAAACGCCCCGGCCGTGATGCCGGCCAGCGCGAGGACCATCAGCAGGATGAAGCACTTGGTGAAGAATCCCGCGCCCGTTTTCTGGACCACGATTGGGCGTGCCGTCGCGCGCCTGGCGGCCGTGGGCCTGGGGATCTTGGCCTCGGCCTGCGGCGCGGCGGACGGCAAGTGACGGGCGGGGGAGGGGGGCGGCGCGGCGCCCGGGCGCCTTGCGTGGGTCTGAGGCTTGCCTTGGGCGCCCTTCCTGCGGGGATCGTCCCTAGGGATCATGGGGCCCTCCCTGGCGGGGTTTATGCGCCCCGCCTGCGGCCCCGGCGGGCCGCTATCCTTCCAGCGAATACTCTAACTTGTCCTTGTCGATCGCCTTGTGCTCCAGGCCGGCCTTCTTCAGGTTCTTGTAGACCAGGTCCTTCAT
>FWPU01004629.1_pt1 | contig 11197 bp, 10 predicted proteins | sample 2228361 | NCBI WGS metagenome assembly FWPU01 (sample SAMEA103939777, study PRJEB20133) | metagenome | reverse complement strand
ATTTATGAGGTAGGGGGACCCGAAATGCTGAGATTTTGTGAAGTTGTTGAAGCGGTGATGGATGCTTTGGGAAAACGAAGACGATTTTTTTATCTGCCGCCTCCTTTATTGCGGGGATTGACGATTTTTTTGGAAACAAGTATGCCCCGCCCGCCGGTTTCGGTCTTTTGGCTGGATTATTTGGCAGTGAATCATACTTGCCCTCTGGATACCTTGCCGCGTGTTTTTCAACTGATGCCCAGTCGGTTATCCCAACGCCTCGATTACCTGCGAGGGGTTAACTGGCGATCCGTTCTCTGGAAAAGGTTGCGTGTTGGGGGAGAGGCATGACGACACAAGCGTATCTTTTGCGTCTTCTCAACGACCCTAATGAGTTTTTTGCCATCGAAGAGCTCCAACGCCTGGTTTGGCCAGGAAATGAAACGGAAGTCATCCCTGCTCACTTGCTCATTTCCGCAGTCAAGCATGGAGGGATTTGCATTGGTGCCTACCTTGGGAAGGATCAAGAGAAAGATCGAGGGCAGTGTGTTGGTTTTGTCTTTGGTCTGCCGGCGATTTACCATACCCCTGATGGGCCGCGGTTGATGCACTACTCGCACATGCTCGGCGTGCATCCAGATCATCGCGGCAAAGGATTAGCCTTTCTCTTAAAACGTGCGCAGTGGCAAATGGTGCGCAAACAAGGCGTTGACCGCATTACCTGGACGTATGACCCCCTATTGAGTCGCAATGCGCACCTTAACATTTCGAAGTTAGGGGCGGTATGCAACACGTATCATGTGGATTATTATGGTAGCTTACGCGATGGATTGAATGCCGGCACCCCGACCGATCGTTTTGAGGTGGACTGGTGGGTTCATTCACAGCGAGTCAACCGTCGCTTGAGCCGTCAAGTGCGTCAACCGTTAGACCTCGCTCACTATTTAGCAGCCGAAGCCGAGATTCTCAACCCAAGTGGATTGCGCGCAGATGGGTTGCCCTATCCTGGCGAGATTCGCTTTCCATTTGACATCCATGCCTCCTCCCTCGAAGGTGGTGATTACCCTGGCATTCTCCTGGTAGAAATTCCTTCAGATTATACCCAAATCAAGCAAGTCGATCTCAACTTAGCTCTAGAATGGCGATGGCACTGCCGAAAAATCTTTCCCGTTCTTTTTGAACATGGCTATTTTGTTACCGATTTCATCTACCTAAAAGGCAATCCATCGCGCAGTTTATATGTTTTGAGTCATGGAGAACATACCCTATGAAGATTGATGAAATCGAAATGATGCACTTGAGAATGCCATTACGCTCGCCCTTCGAGACCTCGTTTGGGCGGAGTGTCACGCGGGATTGCATCTTGCTCGTCGTTAAAGCAGATGGGCTTGAGGGGTATGGAGAGTGTGTTGCCGATTGGGAGCCTGGTTATTGCTCGGAGACGGTAGGCACTTCTTGGCATATCTTGCAGGAATTCATCCTTCCACAGGTTCATCAGGCAGAATTTGTCCATCCAAGCGATTTGCGGGAAAAAGTGCAATGGATTCGCGGCCATCGCATGGCAAAAGCTGGCTTGGAAATGGCTTTGTGGGATCTCTACGGAAAACAAAACCAAAGGTCTCTCAAGGAACTGTTCGGAGGAACGCGTTCGAAGGTTGAAGTTGGTGTATCAGTCGGGGTTCAGGAGTCACCAACAAAATTGGTGGAAGTGGTCGAGGATTACTTGCGGCAGGGTTATCAGCGGATCAAACTAAAAATCAAACCGTGCAGGGACGTTGAGGATGTGAAGGCGGTTCGGAAAGCCTTCCCCGACTTGCGCCTACAGGTAGATGCCAACTCGGCCTATACTTTGGAGACTGCCTCGGTATTATTTCCTCTAGACGACCTGAATCTGCTTCTGATCGAACAACCTTTGGATGAAGAGGATTTATGGGATCATCACCTATTACAAAAACAGTTGAAGACCCCCATATGCTTGGATGAAAGTATTCTCTCTCTTCGGCACGCTCAGCAAGCTTTGGAGATGCAAGCCTGCCGGATCATCAACATCAAAGCTGGGCGCGTGGGAGGTTTAACCGAAGCGATTGCCATACATGATCATTGCCTTTCGGGGGGTGTTCCGGTATGGTGCGGAGGCATGTTGGAGACCGGAGTTGGTCGAGCTTCAAACCTTGCCTTGGCGAGCTTAGCTGGTTTTACCTTACCTGGAGATATTTCAGCTACCGATCGATATTACGAGGAAGATATCACCCAAGAGCGATTTGTGCTGAATGCGGATAGCACCATTGATGTCCCAACCCGACCGGGGCTAGGCGTAACGCTAGATCTGCGGGTTATTGAAAAGGTTAGAATGGGGATTTTTTCCACGCGCAATCTTGTAAAATAAATTGCATTCTCTGCTTCCTTAAGCTATACTATTTATCAGAAACGGAGGAAGTCATGAGAATTTATGATATCACCCTCACTTTGTCACCTGAGATCCCGACCTGGCCAGGCGATCCGAAGTTCTTTATGGAACGCTTCGACAAGATCGAAGCGGGAGATAATACCAATACGACACGAATCGAGATGAGCGTGCACACCGGCACCCATGTCGATGCGCCGTATCATTTCATCAACCATGGCAAGGGAGTGGATCAGCTTTCGTTGAAAATTCTAACCGGTCGGGTGTATGTTTTGCATCTGCCAAAGGTCTCAGTGGTAAATCGAGCTACATTAGAAAAAGCTGAAATTCCGCCCCGTACGCGTCGCCTCTTGATCCGCACAAAAAACAGCGATTATTGGGCAAAGGGGATTAACGAATTTCAAACTGATTTTGTGGGCTTAACAGCCGATGCGGCAGAGTATTTGGTCAAACGAGGGGTCAAATTAGTGGGGGTTGATTATCTCTCGGTAGCTCCGTATAAACAGAGCCGCCCCACCCATGAAGTCCTGTTGCGTTCTAATGTGATTATCGTCGAAGGGCTGAATTTAGCAGAAGTATCGCAAGGACGGTATATGTTGTATTGTTTACCTCTTAAGATAAAAGGCTCTGATGGGGCGCCGGCTCGGGTCATTTTGATCGGTGTTTGAGTATTTCCTTTATGGAGCGACTCGCGCTGCTTGTCCTTTCGCTGATTGTGTTCCTTACAACAGCCTGTCAAGGGACGTCCGTTCGATTCTCGCAAGAGGAGGTCAAATTGAACATTGAAATCATCAGCACTGCTTTTGCGCCGAATAGCATTATTCCCAAAAGATATACTTGTGATGGAGAAAACCTCTCTCCGCCCCTTTCATGGAAAAACATCCCAGCGGAGACAACATCGCTTGCCCTGATCATGGATGACCCTGATGCCCCCATGGGCACCTTCGTTCATTGGGTAATCTTTAACATTCCGTCTGAGGTCACCGAGTTCGCCGAAGGTGAGAAAGGGATCGGCATAGAGGGGATCAACGACTTTCGTAAAGTCGGATATGGGGGTCCCTGTCCGCCGCGCGGCAGCACGCACCGCTATTTCTTCAAGATTTATGCCCTCGATACAGAATTGAATTTCGATCAAACGACAAGGAAGAAAGACCTCGAGCAAGCCATGCAAGGGCATATCTTAGCCCAAGGTGAATTGGTTGGACGATATGGCCGCTGATTAGACATAAATCATTCCCCGCGTAGTGGGTCAAATCCAACCCAACGAATTCCTTCAACGCCTCTAAAGCGTTTCGCCATCACCCGCAAGGCATCCAGATTGTTATCAATCAGGATAAAAGACCGTCCCAATTTCAATGCAGCTTCGCCGGTTGTGCCACTGCCAGCAAAGAAGTCTAATACCACCCCTCCTTTTGGACTAGAGGCGCTCACGATTCTCTCCAAAATCCTAAGCGGTTTTTGGGTGGGGTAACCCGTTTTCTCTTTACCATTGGTCGGCACGATGGTCTGCCACCAGGTGTCAGTAGGCGTTTTACCACGTTGCGCTTTCTGCGGACCAACCAAGCCAGGCGCCATATAAGGAATTCGATCGATCTCCTCATAATTGAATAGATATTTCTTCGGATTCTTTACATAGAGTAAGATGTTATCGTGCTTGGGTGGCCACTTCTTCTTTGTCCGCCCACCAAAATCATACGCCCAAATGATCTCGTTCAAAAAGCAGTCCCGTCCAAAAATGGAGTCAAGCAAAACCTTACAATAATGCACCTCACGATAGTCAATATGAAAATACAGCGAGCCATGCTCAGCCAGTAACCGATGGGCTTCCCGTAAGCGTGGTTCCAAGAAACCCAGAAAGTCATCAAACCAGTCTAAATATGCGCTTGTTCCAATGGGAATCGTTTGGTAACGCACCCCTTGAAACCCAACTCGATCTCCATTCTCGGCGCGCACGGTTCGGATTTGCGTACGCCGTTGTATCTTCCTCGTGTTGAATGGCGGATCAATATAGATCAAATCGATTGATTCTGAAGGTAGTTTTTTTAGAATAGATAAATTGTCGCCAAAATAAATCACATTCTCCATCAAGAGGAGATTATAACCGTTTTGGAGAAATTTCCGCTTTTCGTGTAGTGGTACAGGTTGTTGCACCTAAGCTGCAAACCCCTTTAGTTGAAGGGATTCGGCAAAGTGGCAAGCGACAAAGTGGTTTGGGGAAATCTCTCGCCACTCAGGGTGACTTTCGGCACATAAAGCTTGGGCATATTGGCAGCGAGGATGAAAAGCACAACCCGAAGGGGGATCAATCGGACTAGGAATTTCTCCTTTAAGTTGGATTGGTCGCATCTTTACCTTCGGATCAGCCTCTGGAATCGAAGACATTAATGCTTCCGTGTAAGGGTGTAAAGGATGATGGAATAAATCCTGAGTAAATGCCATCTCGACCAGATTGCCTAAGTACATGACACCAATCCGATTACATATATGTTCAACGACGCTCAGGTCATGAGCAATGAACAAGTACGTCAAACCAAATTCAGCTTGTAAATCTTTCAGCAGATTAAGAATTTGAGCTTGAATGGAGACATCCAAAGCTGAAACGGGTTCATCGCAAACGATGAAATGCGGTCGTAAGACCAGTGCCCGCGCAATACCGATACGTTGCCGCTGCCCACCACTGAAGGCATGCGGATAACGCCGCAAATGCTCAATGCTTAATTGACAATGTTTCGCTGTCTCAATCACTCGTTGAGAGACCTCGTCTCCTCTCACCGTTTTTGTGGCAACTAAGGGCTCTGCAATAATATCCCGCACAGTCATACGGGGGTTTAATGATGAATAAGGATCTTGGAAGATCATTTGCGCATGCTTACGGAACTCCCATAACTCCTTTCGTGTCAATGACATAATGTTCATGGATCCCTTATCAGGTAAATGATAAATAACCTCCCCGGCGGTGGGTTCATAACCCCTTAGGAGTAATCTACCTGTCGTCGTCTTTCCAGATCCGCTTTCCCCGACTAAACCCAACGTTTCACCGCGGAAAATTACAAACGAAACGTTATCGACTGCTCTGACATACTTTTTCGTAAAGCCAAAAGTCCCTCGCCGCACAGGGAAAAATTTCCGTAAATTCTTAACTTCTACCAAAATTTGCTGCTCTGTAGTCATAGAGTTACTCCCCTACACAACTGCTCTATTTTGAATAGAGATGACAAACTGCGACATGACCATTGCCAAAGTCAACCAAAGGTGGAGTCTCGGTCTCACAGACTCCTTGAATGACTCGGCTGCAACGTGGGTGAAAAGGACATCCACTGACCCTTTCAAAAGGGCTGGGAATAGTTCCTTCAATTGCAACCAGACGCTCTTTCTTTTGACCAGTGATCTTTGGAATGGCGTTTAATAAGTCGATCGTATAAGGATGCTTTGGGTCATCAAAAATATCCAACACACCCCCATGCTCCACTACCTTGCCGAGATACATAATCGATACTTCATCAGCGATTTGAGCAATCACACCCAGATTATGGGTGATGAACATTATGCTCGATCCAAAATCGCGACGTAAATCTTGCATCAACTCGAGCATTTGCGCTTGAATAGTGACGTCAAGCGATGTAGTTGGCTCATCTGCGATCAGCAAAGATGGACGACAGATCAACGCCATAGCGATCATCGCTCTTTGACGCATTCCTCCCGAAAACTCATGGGGGTATTGATGGATACGGGTTGAAGCGTTCGGGATACCCACTCTCTCCAACATTTCGATGGTAAGCTGACGCGCTTCATTTTTCGAGACATTTCGGTGAACAAGCAAAGCTTCACCTATTTGATCCCCAAGGGTATGATAGGCTGAGAATGAAGTCATCGGCTCTTGAAAAACCATCGAAATTTCCCCCCATCGCACTTGACGCATTAATTCACTTGAGGGATCAATTTTCGCTAAATCAATCACCTGTTCACTATCATCTGACGAGCCAATCTTTGTGCGCAGCCAGATTTCACCCTCATCGATTCTTCCCGGTTCAGGAATAATTCGCAGAATACTTCGAGCTGTTATACTCTTGCCACAACCGCTCTCCCCTACCACACCAAGCACTTTACCTTTCTTAATGCTCAAGTTTACGCCATCCAACGCTTGCACAGTGCCCTCATCGAGAGGAAAGGTCACTTTTAGATTGCGAATGCGAATCAATTCATCAGGAGTAAGCTGCATAATGAACCTCTCAGTGGGAATAGGGATCGGCTGCATCGCGCATTCCATCCCCAACCAAGCTAAACGCCAGAACACTGATCACCACAAATACTGCAGGGATAAATAACCAAGGATGTTGCTCAATCGCCTTGACGTTCTGAGAAGCTTGTAAGAGAACACCCCACGAGACAACCGGCTCTCTTAGACCTAGTCCGATAAAACTCAGTGTTGTCTCCCCTAGAATCATGGCTGGGAATGAAACAGTCAAGTCCACAATGATATAACTCAAAAAGGCTGGCAGCATATGTCGCCAGATAATTCGCACATCGCTGCTTCCGGCAATCCGTGCTGCAAAAACAAAATCCTCCTCGCGCATTGAAATTAATTTTCCTCGCACCCTGCGTGCCAAAGTAGTCCAGGTAATAAACCCCAAAATGATCGTTACGGTAAAGTAAACCCGCAACGGAGACCATTCTTTGGGCAAAGCGGCTGCGAGAGACATCCACAAAGGTAAGGTGGGAATTGAGCGAATGAACTCAATCAAGCGTTGAATCACATTATCCAAGAATCCACCAAAGTAACCGGATAACCCGCCCATCAGTAAACCAACTACAAAAGAAATCAAAACGCCGATCAATCCAATCGAGAGTGATGTGCGCGTTCCATAAAGGGTGCGGCTGAAAACATCCCGCCCCAAATTATCCGTACCAAAAAGATGGACAAATCCATCTTCAACCATAAAAAGATGATAATCCGTTCGGATCAATCCCCACATTTTATAAGGCTCTCCCCGTCCAAACAATTTGATCTTTCGGATAACATCTCGGTCTTCGGTCGGAACAAGCTGCATCGTCTCTCGATCAAATGTGGTTTCGACACCATAGACAAATAATCCCCGAAACGTCCCTTCCTCATCGAAGATGTGAATTTTTTGAGGTTTGCCAAAGATATAATCCGAATTGCGGGATTGGGGGCCATAGGGTGCCAAGAATTCGCAAAAAATCATGATCAAAACAAAAATCGCTAAAACAACCGAACCCACAATTGCCATGCGGTGACGGCGGAATTTCCACCACATCAGTTGGAACTGGGTAGCGGTGAAATAGGATTCTTTATCTACCTCCAATTTACCCCCTTCTCGATTTTTCATAAATGGCAGAACGATCCTCTTCATTGAGCTCCTCCGGTAAGGCGAATTCGAGGATCAAGCGCTGCTAATAGAATATCCGACAAAAAGGTACCGATAATCGTCAAAGCAGAATAAATCAGTAGAATGGTTCCGGAGAGATAAATATCCTGATTAAGTAAAGATTTCAAGAACATAGGCCCGATATCGGGTAAAGATAATACCGTTGCAGTAATAGGAGAACCCGAGACAATGGTGGCTAACTCCCATCCAATCGTGCTGACCACAGGGTTTAGCGCCGCACGCACAGGATACTTCCAAATCAGCTTCCTTTCCGGAACTCCCTTTGCTCTCGCTACGGTCACGTACAATTGATTTTTCTCGTCCAACATCGTCGCCCGCATGGTACGGATTGTGGAAGCTGCCCCAGAAGTCCCTAAGACAACAACTGGCATCCACATATGTTTTAAGAAATCAACCAATTTTGACAAAGACCAAGGTTGATTTTGAAACTCTACAGAGAATACGCCCCCCGCACTCGTATTGAAATACATCACGGAGATGTACAACAAAATCAATGCAAATAGGAAAGCAGGCGTTGCCATCCCTAAGTATCCCAGAATAGTAAATGTGTAATCCCCTATGGAATATTGGCGCATTGCAGAGTAAATTCCTAATGGAATGGCAATGATGTAAGATAAAGCAATTGTGACAACCGAGAGAAGAACGGTAAAAACCAAGCGGTCACCAATGACCTGAGTGACGGGCATCCGATAGGTTAACGACCATCCAAAATCAAAGCGCATCAATATGCCGCTCATCCAATTTACGTAACGGATATACCACGGTCGGTCTAAGCCCAGCATATGTCGATACAATTGCACCTGATCGGCTGTCACCTGAGCGCCCGATTGTCTTAAGTCATGTACATATCGCTCGGCAAAATCCCCAGGTGGTAATTCTAGTACCAAAAAAACCACTAAAGACAATAAAAAAAGCATCAAAATCATGGTCATTGTGCGCTGCAGAATAAATCTGGCCATGTTTATCCTCTCCAAATAAAATCTGAGCAGGGGGAATCCCCCTGCTCAGACAATACCAATTTCAATATATACTTAGTACTTAATGTACCATTGATCTGGCCTCACCGGGTAGTTTCGATAAAATTCAAAACCGGAAATTTTTACCGGGACAAAATTTCCAACTCGATTTTTTGCAATCAAAACCACCGGAGCTGGTCCAAGGATGCCGATCAAGAACATATTGCGCATGTGGATATCACCGATTTCCTGACCGACTTTTACATATTCTTTTGATCCAGGCAATAATGTCTTGAATTTCTCCGTTAATTCATACAATTTTTTCATTTCAGGGGGAGGCTCTTCACCTTTTTGACCGCCAGATTTGTACCATTCCAAATAGGATAAACCACACTGCGGTTCGAGCACCGGGTCACCGAATGGTGGATAAAAGCGGTATTGGTTGGAGAGGAAAGAAGGTTCCAATGTGGTCCCACTGGTAAAAGCAGCCAAATCATGTTCATTATTCGAAACCATTGCTCGATAGGCTTCGGTGGCAATCTCTTTCAACTCAACCTTTACACCCACTGCTTCCCAATAGCTCTTGACCAAATTCATTACCTCGGAGCTGATCCCCTGAATGGTGTAATTGGCAAAGATCACCAATCGCTTTCCATCCGGGCGCAAGCGCCAACCTTCGCTGTCTTTTTTATCTAATCCTAGTTCGTCCAACATTTGATTAGCTTTTGCAGGGTCATACTCAGTAGCGTAGGTGTACCACTCAGGTTTTGCAAAGCTTGCCGAGGGATGGATCGGAACCGCCGTGCTGATTTCTTCGCATTCTCCAAAGCACGCAATTTTATTGACTTCTTTTCGATTTATAGCAATGGACATTGCATAGCTGAAATTTGGATTGGAGAATATTTGACGTAAAACCGGATCCTTATGGGTACAGTTGAAGGAAACGGTCGGCCCATCGGAAGCTGCTTGGACGAGGTAAACGGTGTAATCACCATCCTTCTCGTGTTGCTTGAAGACCGGCACAGAGGCAAATTTTAAGGTTTGAGCTTTTTGATCCACCTCGCCATTAATGATTTTCAGTTCAATGACCTGGGCATCTTGACTATAACTTTCCCGACTACGGTCGACGTAAGGTAGTTGTTGCCCGGCTGTATCAACTGCGTGATAATATGGATTGGCTACCGCTATTTGATATTCCGGTGTTTCTTCGACGACAATCCATGCTTCCAAGCGTGGAACACCCTCTTTCCAGCGATGGACACTATCTTGCCACTCACCATAGAAGGTATAGAAATACTCCACCCAGGAAGGAAAGCCGTTTTCTTCAGCTTCCTTTGCGACATCTGGATTGTACTTAATATGCTTAGATTCCAAGAAATGTCTTGGGGCAGCAGGTAAGATCCACGTCACTGCCAGCCATGGTATTAATCCCGGAGCGGGCGCAGCAGTTTTAATCTTGAAAGTAACATCATCGATGATCTCGATTTTCATGGGCTCACCACCAAAGATCCAATAAATTGGAACTTCGGGGGTTAATTCTTTATTGAGAATAATGTCTTCCCACCAAAAAGCCACGTCAGCAGTAGTGAATGGTTTTCCATCAGACCACTTGTGCCCCTTGCGCAAAGTGAAGGTGAATTCTTGTAGGTTTTCCGAGATTTCATAATCCTTTGCGACATTGGGGACAATGGTAATCATGTCATCCGCATAGCGCAGAAGATTTGCATGACGCCAGCTCAAATACTCCGAGTTACCACTTTCCGGTCCAAGTGAGAGCCCTTCCAATTGCCCACCGTATTTTCCAATTTCGTCGTATGGTACAACCACTAAAGGCACTTCAGGCAAGCGTTCTTTAACATCTGCGGGGATCTCTCCATAAATTTCAACCAGCACCGAATCGATAAAGCCCCGATCGGTAAATTCCATTTTTCCGCCCGTCAAAGCTTCAAACTCTGCAAGTTCGTATTGTTGTGGATACTTTTTAGGCGGAACACCTTGGGTGTCATCCATCGTGATTGCTGGAGGCTTTGTCACACCCGCAGTGGGTTGTTCCCCGGCTGCAGGCGGTTGAGTAGCAACAACTGGCGCTTCGGTAGCCCCCCCAGTCTCAACCGATGGAAGAGTCGGCAATGGCGTTGCTTGAGAAGCACAGCCACTGACCATCGAAACGATGATCAAAATAGACACAAGCGTAAACAGAAAATTTTTGGACTTCATTTCTTGCTCCTCATATATAGAAATTTAAGGGTAGAAAATCATAGTACAAGATTTGTCTTAAAATACTTCAAAAAGCCTCCTTCCTATTCCGATTGCGATCTAAAAAAATCTAATCTTATCCCTTTGACGATCTCATACAAAGGGCTACTTTAGAAGATTTGATCGTTGACCAGGAAATGAGAAATAAATCCAAGCCAGAAAAATTCCTTCTATAGGCACGATGTAAGAACGCT
>FWPU01012507.1_pt1 | contig 11201 bp, 14 predicted proteins | sample 2228361 | NCBI WGS metagenome assembly FWPU01 (sample SAMEA103939777, study PRJEB20133) | metagenome | reverse complement strand
GTTTTCGGGTGTTCTGTTCGGTCATGGCTCGGTAGTCTATCCCAAAAGCCAAATCGCGTCAAATTTTTAGACACGCTCTAATGTTGACGGACGCATTCTGGAATGTAATCAAGCAGCAACTCTCTTGCTGGGCTATTCTCAGAGCGAACTGATTGGGCGTTTCGTTTTCGATCTTCTGACGGAAGCATCACGTCCATCGGCGCGAGAAGGTTTTGCCGCGATGTTGAATCAAGTCCACATGCCTCAGACGGAGGCTCAGGCGGTCTGCAAGGACGGGCGCACGCTGGACATCATCATCAATGGACGCATCGTGTTTGGCGTTCACGGGCGTCCTCACGAGGTTTATATCATCGCCAAAGACAACACCGCGAACCAGGAACTTGAGCGCCAACTCATGGCGGCAAATCAGGAACTTCAGGAACTCGCCATCCGCGACGGTCTCACCCGCCTTTACAACCACCGCCACTTGCAGCAGGAACTCGCCGCCGAATTTGAACGCGCGCAGCGATATGACTATCCGCTGTGCTGCCTGATGCTCGACCTCGACCACTTTAAAAACGTCAACGACACTTACGGTCATCCAGTCGGCGACTTCGTGCTGGTTGAACTGGCGAACCTTCTGCGCACTGCGGCGCGCGCTTCCGACGTGGTCGCTCGCTACGGGGGCGAGGAGTTCTGCGTTCTCCTGCCTCACACCCCGCTCCATGATGCCCGCGCTTTTGCAGAACGCCTCCGTCGCATAGTCGAGGAACATCTCTTCCGATACGAACAAACGGTCATCGAGGTCACCATCAGTATCGGCATTGCCTCGACGGAGGACGACACCTTCCACAAGAGCGACCTGGTTCTCCACGCCGACCGCGCTCTTTACGCTGCGAAAGATGCCGGACGCAACCGCGTCTGCGCGTGGGTGGACGTGGCCGAGGCGGTCGGTGCCCCTGGGACTTGACCTCCGTATAGATTTGTTTTTCAATCGCTTGACAACTCCCACACTTTCCTTTATACTTTCGCCAAGTTTGCGGGAAACGCCGGACACCGCGAACTTTGCTCAGGTTGGTCTGATGTGCGACCGTCGTTGCTGTGCCGGGCAGGGACTCCCTTTAGAAGCCAGTTCGCGGGAGCAGTTAGACCCCAAAGATTTTGCGGACGCTCCCGCGTCCGGGACAGAAGGGAGGATGAAGTATGGCAAGCGGAACGGTCAAATGGTTCAATGATGCCAAAGGCTACGGCTTCATTGAACAGGACGGCGGCGGCAACGACGTGTTCGTGCATTTTTCTTCCATCCAAGCCGAAGGTTTCCGCACGCTGCGCGAGGGGCAGCGCGTCACCTTCGACGTCGAGCGCGATGCCAAAGGACTGCGCGCCGCCAACGTGCGCATCGAAGGATAGGGCAATCCTTTGACGTTCTTCAGCCCCAGTGGGAACAGCCTGCTGGGGCTTTTTTCAATGTCCAGTGTCCAGTGTCCAATGTCCGAACAAGTGAGTTGGCTATGGTTGGCTGCGGTTGGCTCAGGTTTGTTTTCACGCCAACCCTAGCCCACTATAGCCAACCTCAGCCAACTATGATTTGGTCAATTGGTCATTGGTCATTGGTTCTCGGTTATTTTCCATGTTGTTGCATCGCCGCCGTCGCGGGCGGGTGACAGCGATTTGTTGGGCGCAGGACGACGTTGCCTTTGTGGAGGTGGAGGTGGAGGGCACGTTGGCGCGCGCGGTCAACTACACTGACCTGACGGGCGCGGTGGCCATCGGGGATGAGGTGCTGCTCAACACCGTCGCCGTTGAGTTGGGTCTGGGCACGGGCGGTTATCATTTTATCATGGCGAACTTTTCGCAAACGGCGGAAGCCGTCGAGCGCCCCGGGCACATCATGAAACTGCGCTACACGCCGCTGCAAATCAACGTGCTGTCCGTTGAAGAGCAAAACAGCCCGCACCACGACGCCCTCAAACAGGCTCGCAGCCTGCAAGGGACCCCTGTGATTATCGGCACGCTGCACAGCCAGATTGCGCCCGCCGCCGCCGCCGTCAAAGCAACGGCGGGAACGGACTGCCGCGTCGTTTACGTCATGACCGACTCCGCCGCGCTGCCGATGGCGTTCAGTCACCTCCTTCGGCAACTCAAGCAAAATGGACTAATTGAGGCGACCATCACAACGGGACAAGCGTTCGGCGGCGACTACGAAGCCGTCAACGTTTACAGCGGACTCATCGCAGCGAAGGAAGTGGCTGGAGCCGATTTTATCATCGTCGCCCCCGGGCCGGGGCATGTGGGCACGGGAACGGTTTACGGTTTTTCCGGCGTTGAGCAAGCGCAAGGGCTGGACGCGGCAAACGCATTAGGCGGCAAAGCCATCGCCATTCTGCGCCTCAGTTTTGCCGACCCCCGCGAGCGACATCAGGGCGTCAGTCATCATTCGCTCACCACGTTGGGCGCCCTCACTCATTCCTCCGCTTACGTCGTCGTTCCGCGTATGGAACCACATCAGCAAGCATTGATTGCACAGCAACTCAACGACGCGCGCGTCACGGAAAAGCATCACGTCATCTGGGAGATAGACGGCAGCGCGGGCGTTGACGCGCTCCAGCAGCGCGGCATCAACGTAACGTCCATGGGACGCAGTGTGGACGACGACCCCGCCTTCTTCCTCAGCGCAGGCGCGGCGGGAGCGTATGCTGCCCAAAGACGATTTCTCACCGCAGAGAACGCAAAGGACGCAGAGACGCAAAATAGGGATGGGAGAGTGGAGGGGTAGGGGCAACTTCTCCCGCTCTCCCACTCTCCCATTCATTCTTCTGCGCTCCCAGCGACCTCTGCGGTGAAAGGACTTACTGCGCCTTCGTCAGTTGGAAGTCCACCGTAATCGTCGCGCCGATTTGGGGATTTTCGATGGTTTGCGTAGCGACGTCGTAGCCGCGTTTGAAGGCGATGATTTCGTGCTGTTGCAGGAAGGGCAGCGGCATGGGACGGTCAGCGACCCCGGCGCGAACGTTGTCCTCGTAAGCAATGACGTCGTAGATGGGCAGTATCAACTCGTAGTCGCCGTTTTCGTCCGACACGCCGATGAGTTCCACTTCCGGCGGAGGACAACGATCGTTCACCGCCTGATGCAATGCCATCGCGCCCATGAGAATTTCCGGCGCTCTGTCATAGACCGTTCTGACGACTACAATCGCGCCGACCACTGGTTGCCCCGTGTCTTTGTCCGTGACTTTACCCTTCACCGTCGCCGATTGCAGAGGCAGTTCGATGGTCACGTCCGTTGTCTGGTCTTTCGTGACCGTGACTTCCTGATAGCCGTAGCCGTAGCCCAGACGTGAGACGTTGAGATAGGCGACGCCAGCGGGAACGTCTTCGAACGTGAATTTTCCATCCTCGTCTGTTTCAACCTGCGGATAAGGCGGCGGGTAAACGGAGGGCATAGCGGCGTTGCTCTTCTCCGCCGTCATGATGTAAACCATGCCGGGCGAGTAGAGGTTCACGTCGGCGCACGCCAGCGGCTTCTTCGAGCCGTCAGGCGCGACCCCCAGCACGGTGCCCGTTACCGTGCCGAAACCGCTCGCCTCCAACGCGAAATCAATCCGCGTTGTCCGTTTAGACTGCACGGTCAACGGGTCTTTTGAAGACTTCTCCACGTAGCCCCGCGCTGAGGCAGTCACCTGATAGTCTCCGGGGGGAACGGTTAAACTAAACCTCCCCCTTGCGTTCGTTCTGGCGCTGTATCCATAGTAAATCGGATACGCCGCATCACTCTGTCCCGACGCCACGCCGCCCCCCGCCAACGGAATCGGCTGATTGGCGGGAATGGCGCGAACCAGCGCGTTCCTGATAGGATTGCCCGTTGTGGCATCCGTTACGACGCCAGCGATAAAGCCCGGCGGGCGCACGCGTTGTGGTTCTGGACGTCTGCGTCCTCCCCTCCCCTTGGCCTCCGCGCCTTGAACCATGAGAGCGAGAACGACGACCACACAGATAGGTATGACACGATGCATCTTCATTTTGCCACCTCACGTTGGCTGTCTCTGTTTGTTTGTGCCGTAGGCTTCCAGCCTGCCTCTGAACCAATGAACCAATGAACTCATTGACTTTTCACAATCGTCACCATCGCCGCTTCCGACTGCAACGGCGGTGTCGCGGTCACAATCCCGGTCACTGCATAGCGACCATCCCCCACAGGTTTCCCCTTGTTGTCCTTCTGGTCCCACGTTGCTTCAAAGCGCTTCGTTTCGTCGGGCGCAAGCGTGATGTCTTGCAGCGCTTGCGTGAACGCTCTGTCGTGCGACCATTTCCACACTTCCAGTCGCCCGCGCTTCACGATGAAGTCAAAAGTTTGTCCGCTGCGGAAGTTGAGTTTGACCGGACGCTTGCCCGCGTTCGTGAGGGTCAGCCTCATCTTCACGCTTTCGCCGAGGGCATACTGGCGTTTTTCCGTTGTGGTTTGCGCTGTCATCAGAGTCTTCGCTCGCAACTTGAAATCAACCGTCGCGCTGCCGCCGATGGAGATTTTGACTTTGTTTTGCTGCGATTCGTAATCCTCGTTGAAGGCGACCAGCGTTTGCTGACCTTTGGGGACGGGCAGCGTGAACTGTCCCTTCTCGTCTGTCTGCGTCTGCGGTGTGCGGTCGGGGCGCGTCAACGCGAGAGAGCGAGTGGAGGCGTCCAACGGCACGGGCACAATGACTTGCACCGTCGCCTTTTCAATCGGTTTACCCGTGTCGGCATCCACCACCGTGCCCGAGACGGTGCCCGATTCCAGACGGAGCGTGAAGTCGCGGGTCACCGTCTGACCAAAACCGACGGCGACTAACTTCTCCTCAATAGAATAGCCGACCTTCGTCGCCGAAACGGGATACTGCCCTGACGGAACGTTCTTCACGATGTAGGAACCATCTTTGTCCGTCTTGGCGGTGTACCACTGATAAGGCGTAGGTGGAATCGGATTGGGGCTGTCCTTGACGACATCCTTGGGCTGGAAGAATAAAGCATCGTCAGGATGATAGGGGACTTGCACGACGACCTCCGCTCCTTCGAGCGGTTGCGCTTCGCCTTTGGAGGAACGCACGAAAACCTTACCCTGCACAATCCCGCGCGGTCCGTTCGAGGGGTCACGGCGCGTGCGGCTCAACAAAGACGACCGCCCGCCGAGCATCGAGGACGACGAACCTCTGAACCCCTCCGTCGTCGCGTAATCGCCCACCGACGGCAAAATGCTCTGCGGTCCACCGGCAGCGCCGCAGCCGGTCAGCAGCAAAACCAATCCCGTCCAGAGATAGCGTTGAGCGATTTTGAGATTCACCGCTTTATCAACCTTTGCGCCATAAAATCCGCCTTGATTTTACCCATACGGCATCAGGCGCAAACAAAAAACGCCGTCACAAATCGCGCAGTTCCACTGTCAGCGTATCCATGTCCACCACCGCCACCGTCGCCCGTCCCGTGACCCAGCCGCCGACTTCGCCGGGGTTGAGGATGAGGCTTTTGCCTTTTTCGACGTCAATTTTGTGGGTATGTCCGTAGACTACGATGTCGAACAAGCCGGAGCGCGCCAGCCCTTCGACGGGTTCGGGTTCGTGGACGACGGCGATTTTGCGCCTGCCGAGTTGCGCGGTTGCCATCTTCGGCTGCAACTCCGCGCCCATGCTCTCAAATCGCTTCTGTAAGCCGACCTTTTCACCATCGTTGTTACCCAGCACGGCGACGACTTTACAGGGCAAATCGCGCAGTGGGTCGAGGGCAAATGGCGCAATGAAGTCCCCGGCGTGGACGACCAGTTCCACGCCTTCGGCGCGGAAGATCTCGACGGCTTTGCGCACGTTGGGGACGTTGTCATGCGAATCGGACATGACGCCCAATTTCATAATGCGACTCCTCGCGCACGGATGCCCCCGGGCTTCAGTTGGCGTGCACCTCAGGAGCGGGGGCGTGCTCGTAGGCGTCCAGCACCGCCTTTTGCAGCGTCTGACGGAAATCGTTGTTGACAGGATGCGCGATGTCGCGCCGCTCCCCGTTCGGCAGCCGACGGTTCGGCATCGCCACGAACAACCCGCTGTCGCCTTCCACCACGCGCAAGTCGTGGACGGCAAAGCAGTCGTCAAACGTCACTGAGACGAACGCTCTGGTTCTTCCTTCAAAATTAACTTTCCGTACGCGCACCTCTGTGATTTGCATGTGACCACCCGCCTCAAAAGTTCGCTGTCCTATTTTACACTAAGAAGTAACTCGCCGCAAGCAATTTCTTGAAGTTTTTTGAAACTTCTTTTTTTGGGGGAATGTAGAGAACGACGGAGGCAGATAGATGGCGATGAAGTAGCACTCCATGACCATCTTAATCTATCTTAATCTATGGGGTCAAATTGAATGGCATTGGCAGAAGGAGTATAATTCTCCTGTCAATCCTGTCCATCCTGTCAGGACAACTGAATGATGCAACGAGTTTCGACGGCGGGGGCGTGGAGTCTGCGGTTCAACGTGTCCGCCCGACCAGCGAAGAACTCTCACGTGATGGTCAAGAGCGCGCCGTTGTCGGATGCAGAGTTGGCGGTTCGATGTCGCGAGGGCGACCTGACGGCGTTTGACGAGTTGGTGCAGCGTTATCAACGCCGCATCTATCACCTCGCCTATCGCATGACGGGCAACCCCGACACTGCCGACGATTTGGCGCAGGAGGTGTTCGTGCGCGTTTACACGCGGCTGCACCTCTACGACCCGCAGCGTCCGTTCGCGCCGTGGCTGTTTCAGGTGGCGACGAACGTGTGCCTGAACGAGTTCAAGTCGCGTCACCTGCCGACGGTTTCGCTGGACGAACCGCGCGATGACGAGGACGCCGCGCCGCTGGAAATTCCCGACTGGACGGACAACCCAGAGAAACTCGCCGAACAGAAAGAGTTTCAAAGATTAGTGCAGAAAGCCTTGATGTCCCTTCCGCCGCACTACCGCGTCGTCATGGTGCTGCGGCATCTCGAAGGGCTGGAGTATGACGAAATCGCCAAAGCGACCGGTATGCCGTTGGGCACGGTCAAGACGAATATCTTTCGGGCGAAGGAGATTTTGCGGGAGAAGTTGAAGTCGGTGTGGGAGACGTACTTCAATGATTGATGAGATTCTTCGCTTCGCTCAGAATGACAAAGCCACAAGGTTGTCATTCTGAGCGAAGCGAAGAATCTCCACCGACAATTGAACGATAGATGAACTGCGAACACGTTCGTAATTTGCTTTACCTGTATGTGGAGAACGAAATGGAACCGGCGCAGCGGGCGGAGGTTCTGGCGCACTTGCTGAAGTGCCCAGACTGTGAACTGGCGGTGCGACAGGTGCGCGCGCTGTCGTCTGCTCTGTCGCAGAAGCCCGTCGTTGAGCCGACGCTTGATTTCTCGGCGCGGGTACGGCAGCGGCTGCTCAACGAAGGTCTGGTCGTCACGCCGCGTCAACGCGCTGCGTGGCGGTGGTTTTCGTTCGAAGCCTCCTTCATCGCAGCGGGCGCGGTGGCTATGTTCTGCGCGATGCTGTGGATGGCGGGCATGTCGCCGCTGATGGCATGGACGTCAGTCGCAGCGTTCCTATCGTCCACCATGCACGGCATCGTGACGTTCTTTCAATCGCTGCCCGACACCGGCGCCGCTCTGCTGCCAAGCGGACGCGCTGGATTTCCGCAGTTCAACAACGGATCCATCTCCCTGCCGCCATTCGTCGGGTGGCTGGCGGTTGGACTCGTAGTGGTTTGGAATTTGTGGATACAATGGCATGGAATGGTCAGAGCGCACTTAGCGGGAGATGAATAACCATGCGAAGATTTCTCAGTCTGTTGCTGATTGGTGGTTTTATGCTGGCAGCGGTGGCGGTTTTCGCTCCGCCTTTGCGGGCGGCGGCTCCCAAACCCGGAGACGTCGCTGCGTTGGCTACGTTTGTCATCGCCTCGCCGATTGCCGGGCTGCCGTGGGTGATATGCATTGCGGCATTGTCGGCTCTGATAACTCTTGTGAAGCCGGAACGAGTTCAACGCGAAGCGTCTGTGGTCAACACACACCGCTCTACCTGCTTTTGGTGGGGATTGCCGACGGGTCTTTTGTTGTTGATGCTGATGGGGAATGAGCGACTTGCTTGGATTGTCATTCCCTTAACTTCTCTCGTCATCGCAGTCGGTTTTGCAGGAATCGGTTATGCCGTCGGACATCGGCTGTTGAGCAAAACGCACACCTTCCCCCCCACCGTCGTTGCCGCGATTGGCTCGGCGGTGTTGGGACTCGCGTTCCTCGTTCCGTTTGCCGGATGGGTGCTGTTCCTCTACGTCGCCTGCCTCAGCCTCGGCGCGTTCCGCCTGACGTGGTTCGGGAAGTTGGCGGAGCAGATGTTTTTTCCGGATGACATCAAATAGCCCGCCAACGGATGAAATGTTCCAACAGATGAAAACTTGAAAAACGCTGTATCCGTTGGGACTTTTCATCCGTTGGCAGAATCTTGTCACTCGCCCACTCTCTCAATTACCCTCCTCAACTTGCCATTCACCGTTTCCGCTACGTCCGTCAGCGCGGGGTTTTGGACGAATTGAAACATCGCGCTGACGTCGACGGTGGCGACGGTGCTGGTGCCGTCTTTGTTGTCCCACACGCACACGTTGCACGGCATCAGCAAGCCGATCTCGGGTTCAGTGGAAATTGCCTTGTGCGCCATCGGCGGGTTGCACGCGCCTAAGATGATGTAGGGATGGAACTCCTCGCCCAACTTCTCCTTTACCGTCTTGCGCACGTCAATTTCCGTGATGACGCCGAAACCTTCCCCCTTCAGCGCTTCGCGCGTTTTCGCCAGTGCTTGTTCGTAGGGTAGATTGACTTTTGTGGAAATGCCGTAGGTTGACATCTGATTCCTCTCCTTTCACCGATGACTCATCAGCCCCCACCGCAACCCCGTCGGCTTCTGTCGCAGCGCGGACTGAACCATCAGAAACTCGCTCACGTTGTCCAGCGTGACCATCCCAATCAGTCGTCCGTCCCACGTCACAGAGATCGCATGACAGCCGCAGGCTTGCAGGCGGGCGAATACTTCCTCCAGCGTCTCAAACGGGTGGGCGGTTTCAAACTGCCGCCGCATGACTTCGCCTACCATGGCTGTTGGTCCGCGCTGGGACAAAGCAGTCAACAGGTCGGATTGTGTCAGCACGCCCACGACTTGCTCATCCACGACAACGGGGAAGTCTTGCTGAAAACTCGTCAGTCCTTGGTCAACTGCTCGCATCAGCGGGTCGTAGGGCGAGAGTGTGTGGAACTCCGTAATCATCGCCCGGCTGATGGGAACGCCGTCCAGCGCGGATTTGGTCTGCACCATACTCGCCTCCTGCACCGCACCCACCCAGACGAACAACGCGATAAGCAGCAGGACGGGGTTGAAGTACATTCCTATCAGCCCAAACAGCACCGCCATGCCCTGTCCAACGTTGGCGGCGATCTGCGTTGCCCGCGCGTAGTCCATCCACATTGCCAGCAGAGCACGCAGCACGCGCCCGCCGTCCATCGGGAACGCGGGTAACAGGTTAAACACGGCTATTCCCACGTTCACCATCAGCAGGTTGATGAGAAACTCGCCGCCGATCAGTTGGATATTATGCAGCGCGTCAATCCCCATGACCAGCACAATCAAAACAAACAACACCGCTGCCAGCGCGACGTTCACTGCCGGACCGGCGAGAGCGACGAGGAGTTCCTGCTTGGGGTCTTCGGGCATCCGTTCCAACCGCGCCACGCCGCCAATCGGCAGCAGCGTGATGTCGCGGGTGCGAATCCCAAACCGCCGCGCCATCAGCGCGTGCCCCAACTCGTGCAGCACGACCACGCTGAACAGCACGGTGACGAACAACACGCCGCCCATCGCGTGAGTCCAACTCCGCTTTTCCAGAAATTGACTCACCGCAATCCAACCTAACAGCAGCCAGAACGTTGTATGCACGTAAAGGCTAATCCCTGCAATCTTTCCTATCTTCCACGACCATTTCATTGTTGGTCATCTCCTCTGCTCTCATTGAACCGCAAAATGCGGAAAAGTTACAACCAGCCAACCGGAAAAAACGGGAAACGACGGGAAATATCCCTGCTTATGACGATAGCGCACTTGCCACGCTTCTTTTAAGTCGGACATGGTAACGCTTGCTGAGTCAGTGAGTCAATGGAGTGATGGAGTAATGGAGTATTGGAGTGATGGAGTGATGGAGTGTTGAAATCTCTGATGTGGCTTTGCTGTTCCAATACTCCAATACTCCATCACTCCAATACTCCAATACTCCATCACTCCAATACTCCAATACTCCATCACTCCAATACTCCATTACTCCATTGACTCATTGACTGAGATTTACAACCTCAATCCTGATGTCAGCAACAACATCGCCAACAGCCCCACCATCACGCCCCAAGCGGTTTCCTGTTTGGAGCAGCGCAAGTGGCTTTCGGGGATGAGTTCTGCGACGACGAGATACATCATCGCGCCGCCTGCGAACCCCAAACCCGGAGACAGCAGCGGCTTCGAGACGGACACCAACAGGAACGCGGGCACGGCAAAAATCGGCTGCGGCACGCTGGTCAAAATCGCGTAGCCCATGCACTTCCACAATGGCACGCCCTTCGCCCGCAGCGGCAGCGTGACCGCCATGCCTTCGGGAACGTTGTGGACGGCAATCACCATGGCGAGTAGAACTCCAAACTTCAACTCGCCCGTCGCGTAACCGACGCCAATCGCCACGCCTTCGGGGATGCTGTGAATGAAGAGGCTAATGACCATCAACGCCGCTTGCCGTGAATCGGCGGCGTTCAGGTCGGCAATCTGCCATGTATTGTGTTCCATCCGCCGTGCCGTCCACGCGAAGAACCCCGTGCCCGCCAGCATCCCCGCTGCCACGCCCCACACGCTGCCGCGATGTAAGGCTTGGTCGGCAAGGCTGAACACCGACGCCGATACCATCATGCCGCCCGCCACGGCTGCCATGATGCCCTCCCACCGCTCCGACATCTTGCGCATGAACGCGAACGGCAGCGCGCCCAGACCGGTCGCCAAATCGGTCAGAAGCGCAACCCAAAAGACGTGCCAAACGGTGGGGGGCATAACCTTTCCCTACCGACGGATGAAGGACTCTGACAAGAGTTACGCAGTTGAGCACACAAGAAGGGGTTCTCACCCCTCCCCGCACGCGGAGAGGAGAGGGTAAGAAGCAGTTTTTG
>FWPU01012506.1_pt1 | contig 11203 bp, 19 predicted proteins | sample 2228361 | NCBI WGS metagenome assembly FWPU01 (sample SAMEA103939777, study PRJEB20133) | metagenome | reverse complement strand
CGCCGAAGAGGTGAAGGCAAAATGGCTAAGGAGATCGTCTCCGATGAACTGTGGGCCGTGGTCGAGCCGCTTCTCCCGCCGCCCAAGCCCCGACCCAAAGGGGGGCGGCCGCCCATCCCTGACCGGAAGGTGCTGACGGGGATCTTGTTTGTCCTGATGACGGGCATCCCCTGGGAGATGCTCCCCAAGGAGATGGGCTGTGGGAGTGGGATGACCTGCTGGCGACGACTCCGGGCCTGGCAGCAAGCCGGGGTCTGGAAGCGCCTCCACCAGGTGCTGCTGGACCGGTTGGGGGAAGCGGACAAGATCGACTGGTCTCGGGCTTCCCTCGACTCGGCCACGGTGCCTGCCCCAGGGGGGGCGAAGCGACCGGGCCGAATCCGACCGGCAGCGGCCAATAGGGCACGAAGCGCCATCTTGTGGTCGATAAAAACGGCATCACTTTGGCAGTCACAGTATCGGCGGCCAACGTCCCGGACATCAGGATGATGGAAGCGACCCTCGATGCCATTGAGCCGATCCAGCGCCCCCGCGGCAGGCCCAGGAAGCGGCCTGACAAGCTCCATGCGGATAAAGCCTATGATGCGGCCAAGGTACGGCAGTGGTTGCGTAGGCGGGGGATCAGGCCGAGGATTGCGCGGCGGGGGGTCGAAAGCTCGGAGAAGCTGGGGCGCTACCGGTGGGTCGTCGAGCGGACTCACGCGTGGCTGAACCGATATCGGCGGTTGAAGATCCGCTATGAACGACGTGTGGATATTCACCTGGCTTTTCTGCATATCGGCTGTGCCTTAATTTGCTGGAAGTTTATCCAAACCTGGTTTTGTTAGGCGCTCTTAGCAAAATTCAAGTCAGCTAATACTTCTTTTTGTTATAAGCTCTTAGTATGTTTCCTATTGTCTGCACCTGGCCGTGGCATTAAAAGCCACCCGTATGGGACAAAGCAGCGCTAATTCATGCACAGGCATCCGGGTAAAGGGGTTACTTCAGCCTGCGGCGGCGCATGGAGCGCTTCCTCGAACAGCCCCACGCCCCGGTCGAGAATCGCTATCTCGGGTGGGTGTCGTACTTCCATTTGCCTGAATTGTTAAAGCTCCTTCGCCCGGAACTGGCAAGCGAATTGAGGGAGGAGAGACTATATGCTGGGCTCAATAAATGGCGAACGGGAGGAGACGGACTACCTCTCCTCGACCGCCTGCTTTATTTGAATTTCATGACCTATTTGCCTGAAGATCTCCATGTCAAGATGGACAGAATGAGCATGGCTAGTTCGCTGGAGACGCGCTCGCCTATGCTTGATACCGCATTGGTGGAGTTCGTCGCTTCGCTCCCGCCGGATCTGAAAATAAATCGGGGCCGGATGAAATATATCTTGCGGCTGGCTTTCCGAGACATTTTGCCTCCCGAGCTTCTCAAGCGTAAGAAGCATGGCTTCGGCGTGCCGTTGGGGCACTGGTTTCGGCACCGGCTTCGAGGGTACGTTGAGGAAGTTTTGCTCTCGCCGAGCGCCAGGCTCCGGCAATACCTGCAACAGGACATAGTTCGCGGCCTCTTTCGGCAGCATATGCAGGGCAAGAGGGAGTGCGGATACCAATTGTGGGTGATCTTGAACTTCGAAATGTGGCTGAGGATGCTCGAAGAAGGAAAACTATGGATGCCGCTTCAGGCCTCGGATTAGTGCTAAAGCGGTTATTGACCTTTATTGCCTTGCCGCGAAGTTCACAAACTCGCACGAATTCTCCGAAAGTGATTGCCGATAAAATTAAGGTGTTGAGGATCATCGCCAGGCTTAACATAGGCGGCCCGGCGATCCACGTCGTTTTGCTCAATTCGCATCTGAATAGCGGCCGCTTCGAATCGCTGCTCGTATCAGGCACTGAAAATCCCGGCGAAGGCTCCATGCTCGACTATGCTCTATCCCATGGCGTAGAGCCGATCATCATCACGGAAATGGTCGGCGAAGCGAGCCTGAAACCGCGCGATATTATCGCCCTGCTCAAGCTATACCGGCTCATACATAAAGAGCAGTTCGCTCTCGTCCACACCCACACCGCCAAGGCCGGGTTTCTCGGTCGAGTTGCCGCGCGCTTGGCTGGTGTGCCGGTCGTTGTACACACCTACCATGGCCATGTGCTTCACGGTTACTACAGCCCGTTTAAGAGCTTGCTTTTGCGTTTCATGGAGCGGGCGCTAGCGCGTATCACTGACCGCATCGTTGCGGTAAGCGAGGGGGTGAAGCGAGAGCTTGTCGAATATCGCATAGCGCCTGCTGACAAGATCGCTGTCATTCCTTTAGGTTTTGACCTCGAGCCGTTCCTGAACAGCCTGTCGCATCGAGGCCAATTCCGCCGCGAGTTGGGATTGCATGATAGCGCTGGCTTGGTTGGCATTGTGGGCCGCATCTTCCCGATTAAAAACCATCGCCTTTTCCTGGACGCCGCGGCGCGCGTTGCCGCCGAGGAGCCAGATGCCCGATTCATCATCGTCGGCGACGGCATCCTCCGCCCGGAGATGGAACAACATGCCCGCGCGCTCGGCATCTCCGACCGGGTAATATTCACCGGCTGGCGCCGCGACCTGCCGCGCATCTACGCTGACCTAGATGTGCTGGTGATCTCATCTGACAACGAGGGCACACCAGTATCGGCTATAGAAGCCATGGCCTCGGGCTGTCCTGTGGTCGCTACCCGCGTCGGCGGCATACCGGATCTCATCGACGACGGCGAGACCGGATACCTGGTCCCGCCGGGAGATGCCCGCGCGCTGGCCGCCGCTATCCTGCGCCTGCTCCGCGACCGGGAGGCCGCCGGCCGTATCGGCAGCGCGGCCCGCGATGCCGTGCGAGAACGCTTCGCCCTTGCACGCCTGGTCAGAGATATGGAGCGATTGTATCTGGAGCTAATGCAAACTACCGGCCATTGAGCCCGTAGTCGGAAAATCCGTACTATTTTAACCGGAGAGCAGAGAGGCCCCGCAGACTCCATGTTCCTGCCGCTCTGCGCCGAATAGCTCGAGGAGAGGCTATGTACAACTACCTGCCTATTTTTGTGGGCTCGTTGATGTTGTCGGTAGTGGCTACTCCTGTGGTGAGAAGGGTTGCCCTGCGCAGCGGCTTCGTCGATCATCCGGGGCCGCGTAAGATCCACCTGGCCCCGATACCGCTGCTGGGCGGACTGGCGATCTACGCTGCGGTGGTCTTATCTGTAATTTTCATGATCGACGGCAGCGCGAGATCGCAAATCCTCGGTATCTTCGGCGGAGCTACCTTGCTCCTTATCGTCGGCCTGCTCGACGATCGAGGGCTGCTCCATCACCAGGTCAAACTGATGATCGCCATGCCCGTGGCAGCCGCTATCCTGATAGCCTCGGGAATACATTCTATGCTGGTCTCGTCGCTGTTCGATCTCGGCTCGCCGCGACTTTCGCTGCTTGCCGATTATGCGCTCACCTTCTTCTGGATCGTCGGCATTACCGCCGCCTTCAGCATCCTCGACCACATGGATGGTCTCTGCGTCGGCACCGCCGCCATAGCCTCTGGCTTCTTTCTCCTCTTCGCGGTCCCCTCCGGACAGTTGCTGGTGGGACCGCTGGCAGCGGCTATGCTCGGCGCCTGCCTGGGCTTCCTGATCTGGAATTTCAATCCGGCCAGGATATTCATGGGCGACGGCGGCGCTATGTTCCTGGGCTTTATTATGGCGACGCTGGGGCTGAAGCTGCGCGTTTACTATGTTCCCATAAATAAAAGCTGGATGATACCGGTTCTGATCCTGGCGATTCCGATCTTCGATACCACGCTCGTCACCATCTCGCGCGTGCGCCGCGGCCTGGTCCCATTCGCCAGCCCGGGCAAGGACCATGCGGCGCACCGGCTGGTCGATCTCGGATTAAGCCATCGCCAGGCGGTGCTGGCGATGTATGCCCTGGGCCTGACCGGCGGGCTGCTGGCCCTGCTGGTCAGCCGCGTCGATACCGCGACGGCTTACCTGATTGCTGGAATTTTCGCCGCCAGTGCCCTGCTGGCCATCGCCTGGCTCGAGCGGGCAATGGCCGGAGGGTTGTCGGAACGGGGATTAACCCGGATGCGCGCGGACCTTTGAGGCAATTTAAATCGACGCCGGTCTGCTCCCATTTCGTTGCCCGCCGCCCGGTTCGGGATTGCTGCTACTGGTTTTTAGTGGATGCAAGGGTCTGTGAGGCCAGCAAGTCTGGCCTTCGCGAAGCGGGGATAAGATGAGAATTAGGAGGTGTGGGCTGGAGCGAGGATGCGGATGTGCTTGAAAGGATCTTATGGAAATTTAAGATGTGACACGATTTCGTGGAGCACCTGGCTTAATGAGGGCTGTTCGGCTGCAAGGAGACCGGAGGGACCATGTGATGAGGCCGGCCGATGGGGGCCGTTCTTTGTAGGAGGGGGAGGTGGCCGTCACAAAAGGCGTTGCTGCTACGAGAGCTTGGAGTCGGGCCACATGGTCTGTTATGCACATAGCGTGAGGCGGTCCAGGCTCTCCAGTTGCTCTCGTAAGTGGCGGAGCAGCTCCAACTCCCCTTCTAGCTCAAGCAGCTCCATATCCTGGTCCTCCGGATGGGGAATTTCCCCGGCCAGCAGGAGGCCAGGATCCACCTGGAGGTGGGCGGCCAGCTGCTGAATCCTTCCCTCGGTTCGGACAAGGCTCTGCGAGAGGAGGCGCTTCTGCCGCTCGATGGCATCCTGAAGGATGGGCAGCACCTTTTCTGGCTCAGGCGTGCTGATCTCGATTTTCTCCATCGTATTCTCCTTAGTTTAGTTACTATACTGTCTTTTCTTCTATGGAGTCAAGGCTTATTGAAGGGGTAAGGGGTATGGGCTATGGGATAAGGGGTAAGGGATAGGGTAAAAATCGGTGCCAGGCACGTGCCTGACACCATTTCTTGCTGCGCATGAACGCAGAGGTTTTAGGTCTTCACTTCGTCCTTTTGCAGTCATAAAAAGAGGACCGATGCTTGTGTTCTGGAAAAGGTAAAAAGCATGAGTTATAATGCAAAAACAGGATGGATATAAGTAACGATCGGAAATTTTAATGAGGGATAAGATGTCCATAAATAGATTTTTTTTGGCAGACTCGATCGAGAGAGAAGAGAAGATATGTGATCTAGCCGTTCAGGAATTAAAGAGTAGATGCAAAGTCTTCGAGGAAAAATACAAATTATCTTCAGACGATTTTTATCGTCTCTTTCAAGAGGGGAAGATGAACGATGAACAGGATTTTTTTGAATGGAAAGCATTAATTGAGGGAATTAAAGAGTGGCAGCAAGCCAAGGAGGGTCTAAGGGAACTCGCTAAGTGATTGATGATCACTTCAATAATCTAGAAAAAGCGGTAAAGGCTGATCCGTTTGTGATCATTGCAGAGTTTAATAGGGTTCGTACAAGCTCAGTGACAGCTTATATCAAGGGTGTGGTCAAGTTAATAGATGGTTCATCTTTAAGTATTTTTCAACATGTCCGCATTAAAGAAAAAGAATTGCTCATTACTGACTACAGATATCACTACATGAACCACGGAAATAGGCTGATATTTCGCTATGACAACGCCCCTCATCACCCGGAGCTAGATACGTTTCCTCATCATAAACACACCCTTTTAGGGAAAGAGCCATCGCCAAAAATGCCTAAAATTGAAGAGGTTTTGGATGAGATCAGCAACTGTATAATCAAAGGCATTATATCTGGCTAACCACTATCTTCTTGATCCGATATCCAGCCTTTTCGAGAAAGGTTATCATTGTAGGCGCAGGATGGTCTGAGCAATTATTCAACTTAATCCCCACTGCCAGATCTTGGGTTTCGTTGATGATGATCCCAGGAAGCAGGGGACGATGGTGAGGATGGAGGTGTCAGGTTTCCTGTGCTGCTATTTGTAGGAGGGGGAGGTGGCCGTCACAAAAGGCGTTGCTGCTACCAGGGCTTGGAGTCGGGCCACGTGGTCTGTTATGCACATAGCGTGAGGCGGTCCAGGCTCTCCAGTTGCTCTCGTAAGCGACGGTGTGGCTCTAACTCCCCTTCTAGCTCCAGAAGATCCATGTCACGGCTCTCCGGATGGGGAATTTCCCCGGCCAGCAGGAGGCCAGGATCCACCTGAAGGTGGGCGGCCAGTTGCTGAATCCTCTCCTCCCTGATTTGGCTCTCGCTCCGGCGGTACGACCGCCGGCTAATTTCCCTCGTCCCTGCGGGACTAAATCCAGAGTTTGCAAGAGTCCGATACCGACTTCGAGTTGCCGCACCGCTCAGCACTCGTAACGGTGTAAAGGCTGAACGCTTACGTTATAATTATATGTTCGCGGATTTAACGTTTAGTGGACGAGACAGTCAAGCGAAATAATTTTAATCCCTTCCTTTGGAGGTGTGAGATATAATGGGCATTTCGTTGGTAAAAGTTTCTGAGATCCTCAAAATCCCCATAGAACAGCTCGAGAAAAAGAGTTTGATTTCGTTTGTTTTGGATCAAATTCGTCAAGCGGAATGGGATATTTCAGACATCAAGGGGCGTTACGGCGTTTTATCGCGTAAAGAGCTGGAAGAGAAGATAAAATCCAAAGAGATATATAGCCATCCGGCGTGGGAGGATCTGATTTATTGGGAGAACCTGGAGGATTATATCCAGCGTCTCAAAGAGGTCGAAGAGGAACTTAGGGTTGCTTGATAAACTTGCACATCTTGCTAAGACTGATTATGCCGATGTTGTTGCTTATCACCAATTTTTATATAGGCGTGCAGGGGTGCCTGAGAAGTTGCGCCTATATATACGCGACGGCACTTTTGCCGATATCTGGGTCAATCCGGTAGGGACACGGTACTCGTTCCATTGGGAGCAGCGGGCAAAACGAGGTTTGATCTATCGCTACGATAACGCCCCTGACTTCCCGAATTTAGCTACCTTCCCTAAACACTTCCATAACGGCTCAGACTCTCAGGTTGAAGAAAGCAATCTCAGCGACGATCTTCAGATTGCTTTTCGTCAGTTTATGTCTTTCGTTAGATTCAAGCTGGCGGAATTTGGGGTGTGAGAGCACTTTGTTGAGTTTCTCGGGCCTGTTTTGAGTAAGGGTTCATCCGTCAGCGTCGATCGAGTAGGACTTAGTGGTGAGGAATAAGAGCTGAGTCTGGACTTTTGCAAATTCGTTTTATGCCAGCTTAGCAAACGTAGCGGTGGCCTCGAGGCCGCCAGGTGTACGGCGACATGGCTAACATATCGTGTGCTTTCGCTCCGTGGGAGCGACCTTCGTCCCTGCGGGACTAAATCCAGAATTTGCAAGAGTCCAATGGATCACATGCCCTTTTTCAGCGAGAACAAGCGCTTCCCATATGACGATCGGCGAAAGCCATAGCCCGTTAGACCGATTTTCCAGTTCAGCAGCTACACGTTTAGCCAAATGGCTTGGTTCTAACAGGCTCCAGAGAAATATATGCGTGTCCAGGAGCAGTTTCACGATCGCAAAACTTCCCAATCGCTCTCGCGCAGCGGCGGGGCGGTAATATCGCCTACGATTTTACCGCTGGACTTGAAAGATCCCAGCCACGGCGCGGGCCTTTCGGGCGGCGGAGGAGGGATGATCTGGGCGATCGGCTCGCCTCTGCGGGTCACCAGTATGTGGGCGTCAAGCACGCCGTGGCAGTCAGCTCCGGCGGGGCGGCCATCGAGGTGGCGATGCGCCTGCTGGACGTGAGGGATCAGGAAGTCCTCGTTCCAACCAATACGTTTGCGGCGACGGCCACGGGGGTGCTGCTGGCCGGCGGGCGTGTCCGCTTTGTGGATACCGATGCACGGGATGCCCTAAAGAATCCAGTAAAGGCTGTGCAGATCAACATCGGGGGCACAGTCGGCGTTTTTGAGGCAGCACCAGAGGCATCCATCAAGAGAGTGATTCTTGCAAGCACGTGCTGGGTGGCTAACGCAATGGGTTCAGGCATTCTGGATGAGTCGGCCCCATTTGGCGCGACTGGCGGCGGCCACGTCTACACCACAACGAAGATTGCCAGCGAGATATTGGCTCATGATTTTCACGCCCTCTACGGCGTAAACTTCACGATCTTGTGCTACGGTATCCCCTATGGACCGAGGATGTGGCCTGGACTTGTACTGCGTAACTGGCCGGATCAAGTGAGCGCAGGGCAGCCCATCACGATCTTCGGGGATGGCAGCGCATCACGTCGCTTCGTCTACGTCGCTGATCTTGCCCAGGCTCATATGCTCGCTTTGCAGGAGGTGGCGACCAACCAGACTTATAATCTGGAGGGTATGCGAGCGGTGACTATTAAAGAGTTGGCTGAGGTTTTCCAGCGAGTTTGGGAACCGGTGGAGGTGGTTTATAGGCCTGAGCCGACCCGTGTTGGCGAGTTTCAGTATTTGCGTAAGATCATCTCCAACGCCAAAGCCTATGTTGAGCTGGGCTGGGAACCGAAGACTGACCTTGAAGATGGTGTGAGAAGAACTGTCGAGTGGTATCGTTCAGAGATGCTTGGTGGCAAGGAGAAGTTACTCTAAGCCAACCGCAGAGAACGCAAAGAGCGCTGAGAGGCAAAATGGATGAGTTTCGGTGGAGAACACTTCGAACGAAGTTGATGGGCAGTTTCAGCCTGAAAGAAGTGCAACTTCCTTCTGGAAAAAGACTGGATTACCTTGTGGTAAGTTATCCGGAAGCAGTGGGCGTGCTTGCCCTTACCCAGGACGAGCAAGTGGTGATGGTTGGGCAATACCGCTACAGCGTAGATGAGTATTCGTGGGAGATCCCCGTTGGTGCGCGAGAAAGGGGGAAACGCTTGAGGATTGTGCAAGACGGGAGCTCAGCGAGGAGACCGGATTTGTCGCCAGCAACCTCGAGCATCTGTTTACCTTCCATCCGTCGAATGCAGCCAGCGATCAGGTTATCCACCTCTATCTAGCGTCTGGTGTAACTCCAGGCAAACCGTTATCGAGCGCGCGTGAGCCCGTGGAGGAGTCGATGCGAGTTGAACTCGTGCCATTTCAAAGTGTTTTTCAGCGGGTTTTGAGCAATGAAATTAAGGACGCAGCAACGGTTGTCGCGGCGCTCATCTATGCACAGCGGCGCAACGTGAAGCCGTAAAGCGTGAGTGCGGCAAATACAGCTGCTGAGTCTGTTGCGTCTGTGAAGAGCCAGCCGGGAAGTCAAAAGTGGATGTGGCAATTCGTAGCGATGAAGGTGGCTTGAAGATGTGAGAGAGAATGATGATGTTGACTGATTCGACTGTTTGCCTGTTTCTGCGGCTTTGGCCGTCGCCTGTCGCTTGTTGGGTTGTGGTTGATGTGTTATCTTAAATTTAAATTAAATATGAAGAGAGGGAGCGATGTCTCGAGTGGACCGCATTATAATTGACCCAAAGATTCGGCATGGCAAGCCGGTGATCAAAGGAACCCGCGTTCCGGTTGAGATCATTCTTGGCTCACTGGCCGGGGGGATGTCGTTTGAGGAAGTGTGTCAGGACTATGGTATCACGCAGGATGATATCCTCGCGGCTCTGGAGTACGCGGCGAGGGTTGTCGCCAGTGAAGAAATCGGGATTGTCGAGGTTTCCTAGTGGCCCGGATATTGGTGGACGCAGATATGCCCAGGCCGACCCAAGAAGTTCTTGCTCGGCTGGGTATAGTGGCTGAGGATGTTCGAGATATCGGTTTAGGGACAGCGTTCGATGAGGAGATTTTCCGGTATGCCCAGCAGCACGATCAAATAATCGTTTCTCGTGACTTGGGGTTCGCAAATATTTCAGAATATCCGCTTGGAACGCATCGGGGTATCGTGGTGTTCCGGCTCCCGCCATTTTTCGTTCGAACGCAAATTCTCAAGGCGGTCGAGCACTTCTTTGGTCAGATTACCTTGGAGAGTTTGGTGGGGACCTTGACCATCGTGGAACCAGGAAGATATCGGATTCGGCGCTAGTCCCCCTTGCTCGTACACAATATGTGAAGACCACACGTGGTAGAATAAGACCGCTTTCGGTCAACCGTCGTCGGTCGTCCGTCGTTCAAGCCTTGATGAAGGTGTTGGTCACAGGTGGTGCCGGGTTTATCGCATCACATATTGTGGATAGGCTCATTGAACAGGGGCATGAGGTCGTCATCGTCGATGATCTGTCCACGGGAAAGCAGGCCAACATAAACCCTCAGGCGAGATTCTACCAGCTGGATATAAGGGATCGTAGTGGCTTGGAGGAAGTTTTTGCTCAAGAAAAGCCCGATGTAGTCAACCATCATGCAGCTCAGACGGATGTGCGGAAATCAATGGACGATCCCTCATTCGATGCCCACGTCAACATCTTGGGCTCTTTGAATGTGATCCAGCTCGCGTTAAAACATGGGATTCGAAAGATCATTTTTGCCTCCACAAGCGCTGTGTATCCCGAGCCTGAATACCTTCCGGCCGATGAGCAACACGTGATCCGTCCGGTCTCTGCCTATGGGCTCTCCAAGTATGTGATCGAGAAAGAAAAATCGGTGCCAGACACGTGCCTGATGAGGGTTTGTCGGCTGCAAGGAGACCGGAGGGAATATGCTTATGGTGCGGGAAGGTCGGAAGGTTTCTTGCTGCCGGATCATTGGCATTGTCATAGCGGAAGATGAGGCGATCAGCCATTCGGTAATGATAGCCGTATTTGATCACACGGAACGTGGGCTGGGTGATGAGGAATTCTTTGAACCTGACTTTAGCACTTAGCTACGTTGAATTTGGTTGCTGTAAGTTTATGAAACTAGTAAACATAACTGACTTTGCTAGATTCAATGCGATCAAATCTTCTTGCCGCTCAGTAAAATCCAGGGTTTTTGAGCTGTTTAAAGGCTCAGTTATGGCCGGATTTTGCGGCATTTTGTCACCGGTAGCCGGAGCGGGATAGCCGGCCAATAGCTTTTGTTGAAAAAAGCAACAAAAGAGGTTCTGCTTTGGCAACTGTAAGTAGCTGAAAAACAAAAACTTATCATGCTAAAAATTGCTAACTCATAACTGCTAAACTTGGGTTTGAAGTCAAGTTGGGAACCATCGATGAAGTGGATAGTGCCCTTAATCAAGCCAGCAAAAGGAGGCCTTTCTTCGTAGGAGAGGGAGGTGGCTGTCACAAAAGGCGTTTCTGCTACGAGAGCTTGGAGTCGGGCCACATGGTCTGTTATGCACATAGCGTGAGGCGGTCCAGGCTCTCCAGTTGCTCTCGTAAGTGGCGG
>FWPU01012503.1_pt1 | contig 11204 bp, 8 predicted proteins | sample 2228361 | NCBI WGS metagenome assembly FWPU01 (sample SAMEA103939777, study PRJEB20133) | metagenome | reverse complement strand
CCAATTTAACTCATAATTCTGCCGAGCGCGTGCGAATACGCTCCCGGACCTGCTCGATGAACGCCTGCACTGCCACATCATTCTGACGGCTGCCATCTCGCCGCCGCAGGGCAATCGTCCGGTTGTTGACCTCCTGATCGCCAACCACCGCCATGTAAGGAATCTTAAGCAGCTGCGCCGAGCGGATCTTGGCATTCATGCGATCCTGTCCCAAATCGGCTTCGGCCCGAATGCCGGCTGCCCGCATTTCCTGCTCCAGCTGGCGGGCATATTCGTTATGCGAGTCGGTGATGGGGATGATGCGCACCTGTTCCGGCGCGAGCCAGACCGGGAAATTACCGGCGTAATGTTCCAGCAGAAAGCCGACCATGCGCTCATGCGTGCTGAGTGGGGCACGGTGGATACACAGCGGAGTTTCTTCCTCACCGTGACGATTGACAAAGGTAAGGTTGAAACGCTCCGGCACGGCAAAATCCACCTGGTTAGTGGCCAGCGTGAACTCCCGCCCGATAGCACTCCATATTTGCACATCAATCTTCGGCCCGTAAAATGCTGCCTCATCAGCCGCTTCCACAAATGGCACGCCGCCGTTGCGCATCGCATTGCGCACCATTTCCTCGGTCTTCAGCCACAAGCGTTCATTGTCCACGTACTTTTTACCAAGTCCGCGTTTGTGATGGGTGCTTAAGCGCATGACGTACTTCTCGATGCCAAAGAGGGCAAAGTATTTCAAGTACAACTCCACCACAGCCAGAAATTCCTGCTCAAATTGTTCTTCCGAGCAGTAGATATGAGCATCATTCATCTGCATCGAGCGCACGCGCATCAAACCAAATAACTCGCCGCTTTTCTCATAGCGGTAACAGGTGCCGTATTCGGCCAGCCGGACAGGCAAATCGCGGTAACTGCGCGGTTTGGCAGCGTAGATTTTGTGATGGAAAGGACAGTTCATCGGTTTGACATAGTAACGCACCCCTTCCAGCTCCATCGGCGGGTACATACTTTCGGCGTAATACGGCAGGTGACCGCTGCGCAGGAACAGGTCTTCTTTGGTCAGGTGTGGGGTACGCACACGCTGGTAACCGGCCTGTTCTTCCATTTCTTTGGCCAGTTTTTCCAGTTCCTCAATGATGACCCCACCACGCGGCAACCAGAGCGGCAAACCGGGGCCAACCTCATCATCGAAAATGAAAATCTCCAAATCCTTGCCCAGTTTTCGGTGATCGCGCTTTTTGGCTTCTTCCAGCATTTGCAGATAGCGCTCCAATTCCTCCTTGGTGCGCCAGGCGGTGCCGTAAATCCGCTGTAATTGCGGATTTTTCTCATCCCCCCGCCAGTAAGCCCCGGCCACGCTCATCAATTTGAAAGCCGAGGGATTGATTTGAGAGGTATTCTGTACATGCGGGCCGCGGCACAAATCCACAAAATTCCCATGCGTGTAAATGGAAATTTCGGGTTTCTCCTCCAGTGGCTGACCGTGCTCGTCGGTCTCACCACGTTCAAGATCGTTGATCAGCTCCAGTTTATAAGGCTGGTTGGCGAAAATCCGGCGAGCTTCGTCCGCGCTGACCACTTTGCGGACAAAATCGTACTTGCCGGCCACGATTTGGCGCATGCGTTTTTCAATTTTTTCCAGATCTTCGGGAGTGAGCGTGCGCGGCAGATCAAAATCGTAGTAAAAGCCGTTTTCCACCGGCGGCCCAATGGTGTATTTGGCTTCCGGAAACATTTCCAAGACTGCCTGCGCCATAATGTGCGACAGCGAATGGCGAATGCGGTACAGATCGCTGTCTTCATATCTTTCTGGATTGTTCTGATTCATACTTCACCTCCACGAAGTACCTTATTATATCAAAAGCCAACCACCTTCGAGGGACAAGTCTGCGATAAATTCCTTAACTTAAGGTTTTTGGGGTTGAGCTTGCCGTTCAACCCCAAATTCAGCAAAATCGCATCCCTGCCTTTGCGGCGTTTATTCAATCCGGGCGACCACTTCAATGCCGTTGAGTGCCATGTGGTAGAGGAAAACGGCGTGCAGCAAATCACCGTCATGAGGTAAACCGCCCTGCTCCTGGGCAACTTCGATGCTGCGATGGTAAGTTTCAACCGCATTGGCCGGGACAATGATCCGGCGGTGTCGTTGCCGAGCATTGGCATCCAGCCGCAGGTGCATGGCCAGTTGATAGGTACACAGGTCGGTACAATCCCCCACAACGATAAAGGTATCCACCGTCGGATGATCTTCCAACCAGTGATTAAGGCCGGTATTCAAACCACTATGGATGGAATTCTTTTCCAGAACAACCATTTGATCGAAAAACGGCAAAGCCTTGAAGGCTGCCACCGTTTCAGCTTCGGGCGTACCCCGAACGCAATGAGGCGGCCACGAGCCAAACTCCACCGCATCCGGCTCGTGGGCATCCTGACTGAGCAGAATGTGGCGGATACCGTGCTGCCACCCCTTGGAGAATAGTTCCACAATCGGCTGCACGATGGACGCAATTCGCGGGCTCGCCAGCGGACCGATATGGCAGAATCCTTCGATCATGTCCACCGAAAGAATGGCAACTCGTTCGGGATGCGGAGCAGCATGAGCCATCGGCAACACCGGTCTTTCAGAAAGCCATTTTTCGATAAAATCCACAAAAGCTCTGGATCGGGTTGAAAGTGTTTCGCTCATCTCGCCTCCTTCGTGTAAAATATACACAAACAAAAGAGAAAAATTAAAAAGATTGTGTTAGTGTATTTACAACACCATTATAATAAACTAACGGAGGTTGTCAAGTGAACTTTGCAATTTCATTAAAACATAATCTGTAAGAATAAGGTATCATTAGAATTAATCCACCAGAAATTTACCTTACGAAACCTTGATGATCTTATCCTATATCATAGGCCTGTTACCCTATCTGATTTCAGCGGGGATTTGCGTTTGGGTCGGGCGGCTAGCCACTACCCGTAAGCAGGACGTTGCATCCCGGGCACTGGCTGGTCTGGCATACTCAGAAGCCTTGTGGATCATCTCGTACATCCTGCAAATCCTCAGCAACCGTCTTGAAATCGTATTACTCTGGAATAATGTCCAATTTCTGGCGGCATCACTGTTGCCTGTTTTTTATTTCGGTTTCGCGCTGGATTATAACTACCGTCAAATCCCCTTTAAGCGATTTAACTGGAAAATCCTTTTCGTCTTTGCCGGCCTCATGGTGGCATTCATTTGGAGCGATGGTCTTCATGGCCTGTTCCGCATCAACCCGCAGGTCATTCAGAAGGATTTGTTTTACGCGCTGGTATTCCAAAACGGTGCATGGTTTGGCATTTACACCATTTATGCCTACACTCTCATCATCCTCGCCACGCTGTTTTTTGTGGTTAAATACATCGGTGCGCCGCGTCTGTTTCGCCAGCAGGTTGGCACCTTATTGATCGGCACGATCATCCCATGGCTGGTCAGCATCATCACAGCCGCCGGCGTAATTCCATTCGAATTGCACGACGTTGTCCCCTTGTCTTTTGGGGTCAGCAATCTCATCATCGCATGGGCCTTGTTTCGCCATCACCTGCTGGATATTGTGCCAGTTGCCCGAGACACACTTTTTGAAAATCTTGCCGATGCAGTCATTGTAGTGGATGCCAGCAGGCGGGTGGTAGATGCCAATCCGGCTGCTTCTGCCTGTCTCTCAGCCCCACCCGAAACTTTGATTGCCCGTGAAATTACCAGCCTGCTTCCATTGGCCGAAAATTGGGCTGATTTTGGCGTTGGTCGTACCACCCAAATCACCGAGATTTCCCTTCCCGGCAAGGGCACCACCCAGCACTATCAGGTCAAGGTCAATCGCCTCATTCAGGATAACGGCGAACTAAGCGGCTACATTCTCACCCTCCACAACATCACCGAACAGAAACAGGTAGAACTGGACCTGCGCCGTTCAATGGCGCTGTTACAGGCCACCGTAGAGTCTTCTGCTTCCGGCCTCGTGGTTTTTAACCAGGACCTGAATGTCATCCTCTTCAATCAACGACTGGTACATCTCTTTGATTTACCCAACAACTGGCAAAATCAGATTGACCATCACCCCCTCGACATGCTGGCTCAAAAAATGACCGACGCCAGCCCCTTCCTTGCGGCGTTAGAAAGCATCATCCAGCATGCTACAGAAGAAACCTCCATTACCCTTGATTTGCACTCCGGGGTGACAGTGGACTGCCTGATGACCACCTGTCGTTTGGAAGGCAAGCAAATCGGCTGGCTATTCTCCTTCCGTGACATTACCGAGCGGAAACTGGCCGAACAAAAACTGCACGAACTGGCCATCACCGACTCGTTGACCGGTGTGTTCAATCGGCGTCATTTTTATTACGTGGCTCAAACCGAACTGGAACGCTCCCACCGTTATGACCGCAACATGGCCATCATCCTGCTGGATATTGATCATTTCAAGTGGATCAACGACACCTTTGGCCACCTCGTGGGCGATCAAATGCTCCAGACACTGGCACAGCGTTGCCGCAACAATTTGCGTGTATTTGATACAATTGGGCGATTTGGCGGGGAAGAATTCATCATTTTGCTGCCGGAAACCTGCATCAAGGAAGCCGTGGTCATTGCCGAGCGTTTACGCCACGCAGTCGAATCCATCAGTATTCCTACATCCAAAGGGAAAGCATCCATCACCATCAGTCTGGGAGTGGCTTGTTTTGAACCCGGCAAGCCGGTCAGTCTCGATCAGCTGGTAGATGCTGCCGATAAAGCTCTTTATCAAGCCAAAGAAAACGGTCGCAACCGGGTTGCTGTTTATCAACAGCAGCAAGACAAACTGCCTGGCATTGATTGATTTGCCCGCAGGCAGTTCAAACTTCGATGCACCACCGGATAGCGGAATCAGTATAATAGGAGATACACGGGTTGCGCCGCTTTATTTGTCAGGAAGAGCAAATCTATTTGAAAATAGACGAGTCGAAACACCTATGGCCAAAGGTAAAAAGAAAGCGAGTTCGTTAAAAATGCCCGATATTACTCCCGCTGGCATTGAAGAAATTGATCTCAAAAACCCTGCCCTCTATATCAACCGCGAATTGAGTATGCTCGAATTCCAGCGGCGTGTGCTGGAAGAAGCCATGGACGAATCCAACCCTTTGCTGGAACGGGTTAAATTTCTGGCAATTTTAGGTTCCAACCTGGATGAATTTTTCATGGTGCGGGTTGGTGGGTTAATTCTTCAGCGCGATGAAGGGGTGGTGGATCTCTCCATTGACGGCTTGACCGCTGCTCAACAACTGGTTGAAATCCGCAAAGTCGCCCAAAAAATCATGAGCGAAGCACGGGATTACTGGAATAAAAAATTAATGCCGCAATTGGACGATGCCGGGATTCACATTCGCACCTACGAGGAATTGACCCCCCGCCAGAAACAAATAGCCGATGATTACTTTCACGAAACCGTTTTTCCCGTCTTAACCCCTCTTGCTTTCGACCCAGCCCATCCTTTTCCGCACATTTCCAATCTCAGTCTGAATCTGGCTATCACCCTCGAAGGTCGAGACGGTCAGCAGCGTTTTGCGCGGGTCAAAGTGCCCGATACATTGCCCCAAATGGTGCCCATTAAGCGCTCCTCGGGAAGCGTTCGCAAGGACGGCACCGTACCCCGCCATCATTACTTCATCTGGTTGAAGGACTTAATCCAGGCAAATCTGGATGACCTCTTTCCCGGCCTGAAAGTAACCGGTGCGCACCTCTTCCATGTCACCCGCAATGTGGACATGGAAATTCAGGAACTGGAAGCGGCCGATTTACTGGAAACCATCGAAGAAAGCGTGCGCAAGCGCCGTTTTGGAAAAGTTGTCCGCTTAATGGTGCGAAAAGATATTCCGGAATCACTAAAGGAAATGCTAATTGCCAACCTTCAGGTAGACCGCAATGATGTCTATGTTCTCGATAAACCTTTGAACTTACGCGCGGTCATGGAGCTGACCCGCATCGAACGACATGAGCTTAAGGACCGTCCGTTTGTGCCGTACACTCCGCCTAACCTCCGCTTCGGGCCGGATGCGGAAGACGATGCCATTTTCACCGCGATTCAACAAGAGAACATTCTGCTCCATCACCCATACGATTCTTTTTCACCCGTGGTAGACTTTTTACGCACTGCCGCGCGTGATCCGGGTGTACTGGCAATCAAGCAGACCCTCTACCGAACCGGCTCCAATTCACCGGTGGTCAAAGCCCTTTTGCAAGCCCGCCGCGATTTCGGAAAACAGGTTGCCGTGTTGGTGGAACTCAAAGCCCGCTTTGACGAAGAGAGCAACATCAGTTGGGCACGCCTGCTGGAGCAAGAGGGTGTGCATGTCACCTACGGCTTGCTGGGACTGAAAACGCATTCCAAAGTGGCTCTGGTTGTAAGGCGCGAAGGCGATCACATCCGCCGTTATGTTCACCTTGGTACTGGTAATTACAATCACATTACTGCCCTGGTTTATGAAGATTTATCGCTGTTCACCTGCGATGATGAAATTGCCTCAGATGCTACCGACCTGTTCAACTACCTGACCGGCTACTCTCTGAAAGAGGACTACCGCAAACTGCTGGTAGCACCGATCAATCTGCGTAAACAATTTGAAGCGATGATCGCCCGCGAAATCGAGCATCAACAACAATACGGCAACGGTCATCTTATCTTCAAGATGAACGCGCTGGTGGATCAACCGATCATTGAATGGCTCTACCGTGCCTCACAAGCCGGTGTTAAGGTAGATTTGATTGTGCGCGGTATCTGCTGTTTGAGGCCCGGCATCAAAGGATTGAGTGAAAATATCCGTGTCATCAGTATTGTCGGACGCTTTTTGGAACACAGCCGGATTTATTATTTTCACAATAACGGCGATGAGGAAATTTACATGGGCAGCGCCGATTTAATGCCGCGCAACCTCAATCAGCGAGTAGAAGTGCTCTTCCCGATCGAAGACAAGCGTATGATCCGCAGTATCCGTGAAGATATTCTTAACCTTTATCTGGCAGATAATGTCAAAGCCCGCTTGATGAACCCCGATGGCACGTACAAGCGGCTAAAACCGGCCGAAGGCGAACCGGCCATCAACGCTCAGGAAGTTTTTCTCCAGCGACGAAAGAACATGCCATAGAAAAGGACACCTCATGAAATCCTACCGAAAAGAACTCTGGTTCAACATCCCCAGTCGGCGCGGCTTCGTGAACATCACACCGCAGGTTGAGGAATGCCTGCGTGAAAGCGGTATTCGCGAAGGTTTGTGTCTGGTTAATGCCATGCACATCACTGCCTCGGTGTTTATCAATGATGATGAGCCCGGCCTGCATCAGGATTACGAGCGCTGGCTGGAACAATTAGCCCCCCACGAACCGATCAGCCAGTACCGCCACAACAACACCGGCGAAGATAATGCCGATGCCCACCTCAAACGGCAAATTATGGGACGGGAGGTGGTGGTGGCAGTGACCAATGGGAAGCTGGATTTTGGTCCGTGGGAACAAATTTTTTACGGCGAATTTGATGGACGCCGGCGCAAGCGGGTGCTGGTTAAAATTATCGGAGAGTAACTCCACAACAATCCCGGAAAGGGGATATTATGAGTAAAAACCTGATTGAAAAAGTTTGGTCTCTTCTGCAACGGGCTTATCAGGCGGAGATCAACTTGATTGAAAGTCTCAGCGAAGGAGAACGAAACGCCGAAGGCACTTTTGAAAACTGGTCTCCCAAAGACTCGCTGGCACACACCACCTACTGGCGGCAGCGAATGGTTGAAACCCTGGCTTACGCCTTTCGAGATCAAGCACCGCCTTCTTACCCCCATTACGATCAGGTCAACCGCGAAGTGTATTTTGCAAAACAGCATCTCCCTCTGCCGGCTCTGCTTCGAGAAGCCGAAAGCACCATGACAGCCGTAAAAGATGCTCTCAATCGTTTTGAGGATGAAGACCTCATTGATCCCAACCGATATGAATGGCGCAAAGGCACCCCGCTCCTTTCATATGTTCTGGGAAATGGTTACATTCATATCATTCAGCATCTGGTCCTTACCTGTCGAAAGTTGAATGACCTCAACCGTGCTTACTCCCTTCAAGAGGAAGCCTTGCAAATGGTTTCATCCCTCACCGAGCTGGGTACAAGTCGTGCCTTGCTCCTCTATGACATGGCATGCTTACTGACCGGCGGCGGAGAGTATGAACGTGCACTGGATTTACTGGAAGAAGCCTTACAGCTTGATCCGCAACTGGTGGAATGGTGTCGGCAGGACCCTGACCTGAATGAACTGCGCGATAAACCGCGCTTTCAATTATTGACCGGTGATTAAGGCTGGAGCGTTAGCAACAGGCTCGAAAGCCAGACCGTGCCGGGGATGCGGGTTGCCGATTCCTGACGGATGACCAGCCGAACGGGGGTTTCCTGCTCGACCGAATAGGGAATAAACACCTCAAACGGCACATGGCTCAGGTCGCCATACGGCTGAGAATGCTCGAGGACAGCGTTGCTGACCAGTTGACCGCTCTCATCAAACAACTCGAAAATCAACGGGCGGTCATTGACCAGCCGCGCCAGCCCATTCACCCGCACAACCCCGCCGCTGATGACCGCTCCTTCACGCGGTGAACGCACCACATAAGGCTCCTGCACAATCCACGGCGCGGTGATTTCACTTCTTCCCAGACGCATCAGCACCACTTCCACCGAACAAAGATAGATTGGACGTTGAAAACGATCCTGAACACGCACCACCAGCCGTGCTGTTTCGGCAGCCGTGCTTAATTCGAACGGCACCTGGGGATTGATGTAGAAATAGCGATTCATAAACGAACGATAATCCAACGCCTGTCGAGTAATCAGACGGCCATCCTCCCCAATCAGCTCCACATACACATAGCCATCCTCTCCCGGACTGACCAGCGCTTCCACCTGTAAAGGAGAAGAAACTTTGGAATAAGGGCCCGGTTTTTGAATACGCATAAAAGCGAGAGGAGGGGTGGGTGTTTGGGTTACAGTCGGTGTGCGGCTAGGCGTAGGAGTGCGGGTAGGAAAGCGCGTCCGCGTCGGTGTGCGTGTGCGGGTTGGGCTGGGGCCAAAGGTCGGCGTACCCGCTTCGGTAGGCAGCAGGGTTGCACTGGCGGTTGGTGTGAACGTCAGGGTCGGTTCAGCCGTTTGAGTTGGCTCGGCTGCCAGCGTCACAGGCGGGAGCGTATCCGTCAGCACAGGTGGAAAAGTCGCCGTTTCAACATAAGGAGGCGGAGTAGCACTGATCACCAACGGTTGATCAACCGGGGTCAGCAGCCACGACCCCGGCACCCCCCGCCCGGTGCAACCGATCAGCAACCCGGTCAGCAGGATGAACGTCCCCCCAAGAAACCATCGGATCATCAACCCTTTCACCCTGAAAAAGTTCATACTCCAATTATACGGGGGGTTAGAAAATTAAGACTTACAAACAACCTGCAAAATTGGTCTCGGATATAGGTTGGTTGTTCCAAATTGTATTGGAAATTATGTCAGAAAACCGTTATCATTAGGAAATAAAATTCTCATCAAAGAGGATAGAAAATGGGCGAAAAACAACGCATCACCATTGCACGCGGCGATGGAATCGGACCCGAGATCATGGACGCCGTATTGGCTATTTTGCAAGCTGCCGGCGCCCCGCTGGAATATGATGAGATCGAAATCGGCGAAAAAATTTACCGCCAGGGGGTCACTTCCGGTATCCCTGACTCTGCCTGGGAAATCATCCGCCGCAATGGGGTACTGCTCAAAGCGCCCCTCACTACCCCGCAGGGCAGCGGCTTCAAGAGTGTTAATGTAACCCTGCGTAAATCCCTCGGTTTGTTTGCCAATATTCGCCCGTGCAAGGCCTATGCGCCGTTTGTTGCTTCGGCTTTCCCCGGCATGGACGTGGTTATCATTCGCGAGAATGAGGAAGACCTGTACGGCGGCATTGAATACCAGCAAACCGCCGAAGTGACTCAGGTTCTAAAATTGATTAGCCGCCCCGGCAGCGAAAGCATCATCCGCTACGCCTTTGAGTATGCCCGTGCCTATGGACGCCGCAAGGTCACCTGCATGACCAAAGACAACATTATGAAAATCACCGACGGGCTTTTCCACCGCCTGTTCAATGAGATTGCCGCCGAATATCCCGATATTCAGGCAGAACACCAGATCATTGACATTGGCACAGCACGGGTGGCTGCTCAACCGGAGATACTGGATGTCATCGTTACCCCCAACCTGTATGGCGATATCCTCTCGGATGTGGCTGCTCAGGTAGCCGGCTCGGTCGGACTGGCGGGTTCGGCCAACGTCGGACGTGAATTTGCCATGTTCGAAGCCATCCACGGCTCTGCGCCGGATATTGCCGGGAAAGGCATCGCAAACCCTTCCGGCTTGTTGCAAGCCGCCGTGCAAATGCTGGTGCATTTGGGGGCAGCCGAGACAGCCGAGCGCATTCACAATGCCTGGCTGCGCACCTTGGAGGATGGCATTCACACCATTGACATCTACCGTATCGGCATCAGTCAAAAGCGGGTCGGCACGCAGGATTTTGCCAATGCGGTCATCGAGCGATTGGGAAAAACACCTCAAATTCTGCCGTCGGCTCATTTCCACAAAGGGGGTATACGTATGCCGCCCTTGCAAAGCGCTCCACCCTGCTGCAAGCAGCTGATTGGGGTAGATATCTTTCTCGACTGGAACGAGGACGGCCGTGATCCAAACCTGCTGGGTAAACGCCTTTCGGAACTGGCCATTCCAGAATTACCGCTGCGGTTGATCACCAACCGCGGGGTTAAAGTGTACCCCGGCGGATTTCCGGAAACCTTTTGCACCGACCACTGGCGCTGCCGCTTCACCGCCGAGCAGGAAGTGGATTACCGCCGGATTCTGGAACTGCTTGGGCGATTGTATGAAGCCGGTTTTCAAATTATCAAAACCGAACACCTCTACACCTTTGAGGGCCAGCGTGCTTACTCATTGGGCCAAGGGGAGTAAGTAGAGGAAGAAATGAGTAAAACTTTTCACTGTCCAAATTGCGGCGCGCCATTGGAAGAACCCCGCCCTGATCAAGGGATCATTTCCTGTACGTATTGCCATTCCTCCGTGATTGTGCCTGCCGAACTAAGGGGATCTTCTCCCGCCGAACCGGTGCTTAGCCCGGCGGAGAGTCTCTTCAATTTGCCGAAATTGGCC
>FWPU01012502.1_pt1 | contig 11205 bp, 8 predicted proteins | sample 2228361 | NCBI WGS metagenome assembly FWPU01 (sample SAMEA103939777, study PRJEB20133) | metagenome | reverse complement strand
TTGTCTCCTCCAGGGTTTTCTTGCACTCAAGGACGCCGGCGCCCGTGCGTGCGCGCAGCTCCTTCACCATGTCAACCGTGATCTCCATCTATCCTCCTGGTAACGGGCTTATGCCCGGAGATTCTATTCGTCGAACTCCTCTTCGAACTCTTCCTCCATCTCCGCGTACGGTTCCTCTTCAAACTCCTCTTCTTCGTAGTACTCCTCTTCCTCTTCGAACTCATCCGGTACGAACACCCGGCGCGTCGTATCCACCTCGACGGTCTCGGCCATCTCCTCGATCAATGCCGCCTCGCGCAGCGCCTGGCCCTCGGCAGCTGCGTCGGCGATCTTGCCCGTGATGAGCTTGATGGCCCGGATGGCGTCGTCGTTGGATGGGATCACGTAGTCCACTGGGTCGGGATCGCAGTTGGTGTCCACCATGGCGATGACCGGGACCCCCAGGATGTTGGCCTCCTTGACGGCGATCTCCTCCCGCCGGACGTCCACCACGAAGAGCAGGTCCGGCAGATCGCGCATGTCACGAATGCCGTTCAGCCGGGTCTGGAGCTTGACCAGCTTGCGCTCCAAGAGCAAGGCCTCTTTCTTGGGCAGCAGGGAGAAGTCGCCTCGCGCCCTCCTGGTCTCCAGCTCAATCATGTAGTCAATCCTTTGCCTGATGGTCCGCCAGTTGGTGAGCGTACCGCCGAGCCAACGGTAGTTCACATAAGGCATGCGGCAGCGTGTGGCCTCGGCGGCGATGTGCTCCTGGGCCTGCTTCTTGGTGCCCAGGAACAAGATCACGCCGCCATCTTGGGTTACATCGCGCACCACCTCGTAGGCCCGCTCCAGCGCTTCCATGCTCTGTTGCAGGTCTATGATGTGGATGCCGTTGCGCTCCGTGAAGATGTATGGGCGCATCTTGGGATGCCAGCGGCGGGTGTGGTGTCCGAAGTGAACTCCTGCTTCCAGGAGCTCTTTCATGGTGACGACAGGCATGGTACAGTAAATCCTCCTTTGCTCGTTTTGGTCCTCCGCCTCCATCAACCCAGGTGAGAACCGGGCTCCCGGCCTGGCACCGGCTCCAAGTGCCCGCCGTCGCCTGGCACGACTCACGCGGTCCGGAGGCGTGTGTGATCAGACCTTTTCTGGACTTCAGCCCAACGTAGAAGTATACCACACCCCCAAGGAACAAGCAAATGCAGATAAGGCTCGTCAGGGCTTTTCGATGTTTTGGCCTTCAGTTTGCAGCACTCCAGCTTGGAAAGCTGTAGCTTGAGGGTGCTCAAGTGCCTATCTGCTATCCGCTCAGGAGGGGCGTCCTCGCCCAGGGGTGCGCGACGGCATTGCCGTCGCCCGAGGACGCCGGCGGATAGCGGGGTTTCCGGATAGGTTCCAAGAACACGGGCCTTTCCTTTCCAGGCCGACGGGGCTGGTCACAGGCAGCATGACCGAACGGTCTCTCCGTTACAAAATTGAAAAGCCCTGTACTGGGCCACGTCAGTTGTGTCCAGGCGCCGTTTGTGCTATACTTTTTGACGTTCTGCAAGCGGGTGCAGACCAGCGAAAGGTGAGGACTGGATGACGAGACGATTTGTAACCGCCCTGGTAGCCGGCGTGGTCCTGGCTTTGGCGCTGGCCGGCCACCTTCCGGCCCAGGGCGAGTTCAGGGTGCTGGACCAAGGGGCGGAGTATCGCTTCGGAGAGGAGTTGCGCTTCCGGTTGGGGGCCGAGAGCGATAGCCCCATCAAGGATGTCCTGCTCTTCTACGAGTTCAGCCACGGCGAGGCCGTCAACCGGCGGTCTCCTGAGTTCACCCCGGGCACCTCAATCACCGTTGAGCACGTGGAGCGCCTGCAACGAGGCGAGATCCCCCCGGCTGTGGAGATCCGCTACTACTGGCGCCTCACCAACGCGGCTGGCGACACCTTCAAGACCGAGCCCCAATCTTTCCTCTACATGGACGACCGCTTCGACTTCCAGCAGCTATCCGAGGGCCAGGTGGCGGTGTACTGGTACTCAGGCGGCGACCGGATGGGGCGACAGGTGTTGGAGAGTGCCCTGCGGTCGCTGGCACGCCTGGAGGACACCGTGGGCGTGACCCTCGACAGGCCCATCAAGCTGGTGGTTTATGCCTCTAAGGCCGACATGCAGGAAGCGCTGCCCCGGCGGGGCAGCGTCTTCGAAGCCCGCGTCACTACCCTGGGCACCGTCGTCGCACCTGACGTGGTGCTCCTCCTGGGCCAGCAGGAGGACCTGGACGCCACCATCGCCCATGAGTTGACCCACGTGGTGGTAGGGCTGGCGACGGAGAGCCCCTTCAGCCAGGTCCCGGCCTGGCTCAACGAAGGCCTGGCGATGTACAACGAGATGGAGGGGGAGCTGCGGGCGGGCAATCTGGCGGCTCTCCACTCAGCCGTGCGCCGGGATGCGCTGATCTCGGTGCGCTCGCTGACTGCCCCGACAGGTAAGCCGGAAGAGGTCAACCTGTGGTACGGCGAGGCTTTCAGCGTGGTCAAGTTCCTGCTGGATAACTACGGCAAGGAGAAGATGGTGGAGTTGCTGGCGGTATTGAAGCGCGGCAGCACCACCGACGATGCGCTGATGGAGGTGTACGGGTTCGATCAGGACGGGCTGGATGCCCTGTGGCGGGAGAGCCTGGGGCTGGCACCGCGCCAGATGCCGGCCCGGGCCACGCCCGCGCCCACAGAGGAAGCCGAGCCACCGCCATCCCCCGTTCCGCCGGAGCGCTCCGACGGCCTGTGCGGAGGCCTGCTGCCGGTGGGCGCACTGGCTGCTCTTGGACTCATCGGTTCCCGCCGCCTGCGCCGGCGAAGGTGCAACGCACTTCCGAAGTGCGTTGCACCTCAACACAAGACTACAGGATCTGGGATAGGAACAGCTTAGTCCGCTCCTCCTTGGGGTTGTTGAAGATCTCCTCCGGCGTGCCCTCTTCGATTATCTGTCCCTCGTCAAAGAACATCATCCGGTCGGCCACTTCCTTGGCGAAGCCCATCTCGTGGGTGACCACGATCATGGTCATGCCGGAGCGGGCCAGCTCCTTCATCACGTCCAGCACCTCTTTGATCATCTCCGGGTCGAGGGCCGACGTCGGCTCGTCGAAGAGCATGATCTTGGGCTGCATGGCCAGGGCCCGCGCGATGGCCACCCGCTGCTGCTGGCCACCGGATAGCTGAGCCGGGTACTTGTGGGCCTGCTCCGGGATGCCTACCCGCTCCAGCAGCTCCATGGCCACCTGCTCCGCCTTCTCCTTCGGCCACTTGCGCACCCAGATGGGCGCCAGGGTGATGTTCTGCAATGCGGTCAGGTGCGGGAACAGGTTGAAGGACTGGAACACCATCCCGATCTCGCTGCGGACGGCCTCGATGTTGCGGATGTCGTTTGTCAGCTCGATGCCGTCCACAATGATCTGGCCTCGTTGATGTTCCTCCAGCCGGTTGATGGTGCGGATGAAGGTGGACTTTCCGGACCCGGACGGTCCGAAGATGACCACCACCTCCTGGCGTTTCACCCCCATGCTGATCCCGCGTAGGACGTGGAAGTCACCAAACCACTTGTGCACGTCCCGGCAGATGATGATGTCGTCAGTAGGTTCGCGGGCCTGCTTCTCCATCACTCCTCTCCCTATCGCTCACCCACTCCCAACGCCGCTTCGAGCCGCCGGCTGGCATACGACATGGAGTAACTGAAGATCCAGTAGACGAAGGCGATGAACAGGTACACCTCTCGCTGCAGCCCCATGAAATCCGGGTTGGCCAGGATGGACCGCCCGATGTTCAGCAGATCCAGCAGTCCGATGATGGCCACCAGTGAGGTGTCCTTGAACAAGCTGATAAATTGTCCCACAATGGCCGGGATCACCGCCCGCAGAGCCTGGGGCAGCACGACGAGCAGCAGGATGAGCGGGGTGCTCAACCCCAGGGCCTTGGCGGCCTCCACCTGTCCCAGGGGCACAGCCTGTAACCCGCCGCGCACGTTCTCCGCCATGTACGCCGCGCTGAACAGGGTGATGCCGGTCATGGCCCGGATCACCAGGTCCACACGTATGCCCTCGGGCAGGAACAAGGGCAGCATGATCTGGGTCATGAAGAGCACGGTCACCAGGGGCACGCCGCGCACCAGCTCGATGTACAGGATGCTGAAGAGGCGGATTGCAGGCAGGGTGCTCTGCCGGCCCAGGGCCAGCAAAACCCCCAGGGGGAAGCAGGCCACGATACCCACGATGGCCAGCAGGAAGGTCAGCAGCAAGCCGTTCCACACCGAGGTGCTGGTGACCGGCAGGGCCGGGATGGGCTCCAATCCTCGCAGCAGGATGAGGCTGAGGGGGAAGGACAGCAGCCACCCAATGAGCACCCAGCGAGCCCTAACTCGAAGGGGCCGTACCAACAGGTAGCCCGCCAGAATAAGGGCCACGTTCCCGGCCAGCCACAGGCGCACCTGGAACCCGAAGGGCAGGATGGCCAGGGTGGCGAAGCCGGCGGCCAGGGCAATGGCGAAGGTGCGCACCGTGCCGCCCCACACGCCCCAACTCATCCCGAAAAGCAGCGACACCAGCCACACGCATAGGGCCACCCGCCAGAACTGATCTGCCGGGTACTGTCCTACCATGTACAGCCGCAGGTTGGCCGTCACCGCACGCCACTCGGCCTCGGTCAGCGCCCAGGTTAATGTCCCCTTGAGCACCACGTAGAGCAGCCCCAGGGAGAGGACCGTCAGCACGCTGTTGTACCATGTGCTGAACAGGTTCTTCCTGAGCCACCCGATAGGACCCAGGCGAACACGCGGCGGACCGATTGCTTCAGAAACAGCAGCCATATTCACCCCTCAACAAATGCGATCTTACGACCCACCTGCTCCCCCTGGACCCCAGTCCAGGCGCCAGCCCGAGTGGCAACTCGCATCCCCAAGGCACAAAGACTACCTTTGCACAAATGCGATCTTGCGATTGTAGATGTTCATGAACAACGACGTCAGCAGGCTCATGGTCAGATAGCTGCCCATGATCAGGATGATCACGGGCACCGGGCGGCCGGTCTGGTTGGCGATGGTCCCGCCCACGCTGAACAGGTCCGGATAGCCGATGGCAACCGCCAGGCTGGAGTTCTTGGCCAGGTTCAAGTACTGGCTGGTGAGCGGGGGGATGATGACCCGCAGCGCCTGGGGGAAGATGATGAGCCGCAGGATCTGCATCTCGCTCAGCCCCAGGGCCCGGGCGGCCTCGATCTGCCCGCGCTGCACCGAGAGGATGCCGCCACGCACCACCTCGGCGATGAAGGCAGCCGTGTATACCACCAGCCCCACCAGCAGGGCGAAGAACTCTGGCGTGAGGGCCAGGCCGCCGCTGAAGTTGAAGCGCCCCAACTCCGGCACGTCCCAGGTGATGGGTTTGCCCCCGGCCAGCACCCAGCCCAGGGCGGCTATGCCGACCAGAGCCACCGTCCCGGCCAGCACCGGGTGCGTGGCCCGGCCGGTCCGCCTCTGGAGTTGGGACAGGACCAGCCACAGGATGACGGCGATGACTGCGCTTGCTGCCAGGGACGAGAGCCACGTCGAGAAGGCCGGGGTTGGGTTAGGCCAGGGTATGGCGACGCCTCGCCGGCTGATGTAGATGGGGCCGGGCAGGGTCCAGCTCTCCTGGACCAGTGGGGCTTTGAAAATCACCGCGTAGTACCAGAAGACGAGTTGTACCAGCAGCGGGGTATTGCGGATGACCTCGATGTACACGCTGGCGATCTTGTTGACCAGCCAGTTGCTGGAAAGCCGGGCCACGCCGGTGATCACCCCCAGGATGGTGGCGAGCATGATGCCCACGACCGTCACGCGCAAGGTGTTGACCACACCCACCAGGAAGGCGCGCCCGTAGGAGTCAGAGGGCTTGTAGGCGATGCCCTCGCCGATCTCGAAGCCCGCCTCCAGCCAGAGGAAGTCGAAGCTGGCGGACAGCCCCCGGCGCTGCAGGGCGTTGGTCATGTTGGTGTAGAGCACGGCCAGGACGAAGATGACGATGAGCACGAAGATGACCTGGCTCAACACCTTGAGCACGCGGACATCACGCCAAAAGGGTATGCGCTGATGAACAGCTACTGATGATTGCAGAGCCATGGCTCTCGACAACACGACCGCTGCAGGTGCAGCCCGGAAACTCCGGGCTGCACCTGTGTCCAGACCAAAGGTCTAGCGGAAGGGCGGGGAGTAGAGGAGACCACCCTCGGTCCACAGCTTGTTGGGGCCGCGGTCCATGTTGAACGGCGTGCCCGGACCCAGGTTGCGGTTGAAGATCTCCTCGTAGTTGCCCACGTGCCGGATGATGCGCGCCGCGAAGTCGTTGGTCAGGCCCAGGGTCTTGCCTAGATCACCCTCCAGGCCCAGGAAGCGGCGAATCTCGGGGTTCTCGCTGGCCATGAACTGGTCCAGGTTCTCCGAGGTGAGGCCAAACTCCTCAGCCTGGATGGTGGCGAAGACGACCCACTTGATGACGTTGAACCACTGGTCATCACCATGGGGCACGACCGGGCCCAGCGGCTCCTTGGACATCACCACGTCCAGGATGACGTGATCGTCGGGGTTCTTGAACACGGTGCGCCGGGCTGCCAGCTGGGAGCGGTCGCTGGTCACTGCGTCACACCGGCCCTCCTCGTAGGCGTTGTAGGTGGCATCAATGTCCTCGAAGACCACCGGGGTGAAGCTCACACCACGAGCGCGCATCTGATCCGTCAGGTTAAGCTCGGTGGTGGTGCCGGTCTGCACGCAGATGGTGGCCCCCTCCAGGTCCTCCAGGGTCTTGGCGCCCAGGTCCTTGCGGACCATCATGCCCTGGCCGTCGTAGAAGGTGGTGGGGCCGAAGTTGCCCCAGGTGGCATCGCGGCTGATGGTCCACGTGGTGTTGCGGATGAGCACGTCAATCTCGCCCGTTTGCAGGGCGGTGGAGCGCTCCTTGGCGGAGAGGGGCCGGAACTCGACAGCGTTGGGGTCGTCGAAGATGGCGGCGGCGACAGCGCGGCAGTAGTCCGCGTCGAAGCCGGTGAACTGGCCGGTGGCCTTGTCGAGGAAACTGAAGCCGGGCAGGCCACCGTTCACGCCGCAGATGAGCTTGCCACGGCTGTTGATAGTGTCCAGCCGGCCGGCTGTGGGGCCGGGAGCCGGCGCCGGCACCTCCCGCGTGACCTCCACTATGCGGGTGACCTCTACCTCCTTGACCTGGGGCGCCTGCTGCTGACACGCCGCCACCAGGACCAGGAGCAGGACCAGACCAACCAGCATCCAAAACTTGCGCTCCATCGTTCTCCTCCTTTGATTCACTAGGTCGCTCAATGCGGCTGGCGGAAGAACACGGTAGACTAGGTTCTTGCCGTTCCCACCCCCTTTCTGTACAAGCTGAGCGTGGCGGATGCGGGGAACGAAACATTTTATAGATGATAACATACCGATGCCGAAAAGTCAAACTTTTCGTCGGATTTTTATGTGCTCTTTACGCCACCCGGACGGCTTTTCGTATACAATACCCTTGGACTTTGATAGCTCGGCGGCTTCGGTCTGTCCTGGGGAGAAATAGCCATGCACACTCGTCGTTGGCTGTTCATCGTCCTGTTGCCGCTTGTCCTCCTGCTGGCCCTGCCATGGGCCGGCAGCCACTCGGTGGCCAGCCTGCCCACCCCCCAGCAGCTCGAGCTCCAGTGGGGCGAGGACCCGGACGCCCTATCCGGACCGCATTGCGGTGGTGTGGTGTACGACGTGGGGGCGAAGACTGCCCCCATCCCCTATGCCCGGGTCGCCAAGAGCCTGCCGGCCCCTACCGTCCAGGAAGTAGGCAACGGCTCCATCACCTTCGCCGTGGATAGCTCCGTTGACCCTGCCTACCGCCAGTACATCCTCGACCTGCTCAACGAGGTGTACCCGTACATCGTCCAGGTGTACGGCGCGCCGGCCAACACCATCCAGGTCACCGTTCACTACGACAGTTCCTACCCCGGCTGGTACTTCTACAGCCCGTACTACAACCGCATCACCATCAGCGCCTATCCCGACATCCAACTACCCTACGATCCCAACAATCCCAACGACTCCTCCTGGGACGGCATCATGGTCCACGAGCTCATCCACGCCTTCCACGACGATGCCGTCAGCCTGTCGGCCTCATGGGTGGAAGAGGGGATGACGGAGGCGGCCGGCGAGTTGGTCGCCATGCTTATGTACGACTTGGGTGCCAGGGATGTGCGCGGTCGCGTGCCCCAGTACAACCTCCTGATGTATGACACCTGGAGCCAGATGGGCGCAGACGTGCTGGGTGGGACGACGTACTCGTTCTACAAAGCGGTGCCTGATCTCTTCTATCGCGCGGCGCCCGCCCTGTTCTGGCTGCTCACCACCGGCCAATCCTCGGCGACAGCCGGCTACTGGGCTGATTATCAGTTCCTCAACGATCTCAACGCCCGGCTCTACAGTCACGTTTCCCAGTTCGGCCCGTACGTGGACCGCTCCACGTTCCTCTCGCTGCTGCGCGATGTAGCTCCTGAGCCGATTGATGGGCTGGACGCTGACCTGTGGGCCGACGCACAGGCCATCGCTCATACCGAGGGAGCCGAGGGCGACTTCCTGGGGATCCACCCTGGCCGGTGGACAGTGGCCGGCGGGAAGTGGATCAAGACGCCCACCAACCCTAACCGCATCTACCTTTTCGCCTTCCACCGCGCTGTAGGGGCCGACCCATGGGATACTCAGGAGACATCCATCACCGGGGTGACCGTGGCGGTGACCGTGGAGAATGCTTCCGGCGTGATCATGGCTTATGGAGGCGTGCCCTTGACCAGCGACTACAACTACGCCGGACTGGACACCAGCGGCTGGCCGGCGGGGGGTTATCGCATCCGGGCCTCGACTGTGATCAACAACAATACCGTGACCGCGCAGAACAGCTTCATTATCGGCGCCGACATGGCAGATGCACAGGATGGTGTGGGGTTTGTGGTGACCGATGAAACCGGCGCGCTGGCCGACTTGACACTGATGTCCGCAGACGGAACCTTCAGCCTGAACCAGGATGCTGCAGCCGTGCTGGAGCCGTGGTCAATCACCACCATCCCGGCGAGCGTGTACGTCGTCGGGGCTTCCACCGTGAGCTTGCCCTTGCCTTACACCCGGGTACGCGAACTGACTATGGCCCTGGTGCTGGGTGACTGCGACCACGATGGCGATGTGGACATCGCCGACATCCAGCAGGCTGCCGATCATTGGCGCTCGCCGGCGGGCTACGATCCGGACTTCGACTTCAACGCCGATGACAAGAACACCGTCGCCGACGTGCAGTTCGTGGCGGCCCACTGGGGTGCCGGGAGTTGACAGCGCGACCGGGCGGTGTTACAATCTGGACCGGACAGCCTCGGGGCTGACAAAGACCCTATGACTTCCGAGGTCTCGGTAACCTCGGAGCTTTTTCCTCAAGATGGACAACAACGATGCATGTACATGAACGACCCCCGCGCTTCCTGATGCCCCCGGCGATTGCAGCACTGCTGGCGGTGATTGCAGCCATGGCGCCGGTGATGGCTGCGCCACCTGCCCCTGAAGAGATGCTCGCCCCTGACCTCTCGGGCATCCCCACCGAGCCCATGCCCGTGGTCGCCCAGATGCTGGATCAGGTCTTCCAGGCCCGGCTCACCGCCCACATCTGCAAGCTCCAGGACGATGATAATGGGTCATACTGCAACACCCAGGGCAGCCGCTGGTCACATCGTACCAAGGCGCTAGAAGAGGCGGTGAGCTACGTCGCCGGGCGATTCAACGGCCTGGGCCTAAGCGTTGAGTATGACCCGTTCATCTGGGACACCAGCCCCATGACCAACGTGGTGGCCACACTGGCCGGCACCGATCCGACCAGCCAGCAAATCTACATAATCTGCGCCCATATGGACTCTATCGCGCTGAGGGAGTCGGGCTGGGACGGCTACGCCGACCCGGCGCCCGGCGCCGACGACAACGCCAGCGGCACGGCCGCCGTCATAGAGGCGGCGCGGATACTGAGTGGCTACAGCTTCGCTTACACCGTGCGCTTCATCGCCTTCGCCGGGGAGGAGCAGGGCCTCAGGGGCAGTGCCCACTACGCGGCCGAGGCCGCCGCCCGCGGCGACCAGATCGCCGGGGTCATCAACCTGGACATGATCGCCTGGGACCGGAACCAGGACGAACACATGGAACTGCACGCCGGCACAGATCCCGACTCCTTCGCCATCGCTCAACACCTGGCCAGCGCTATCCAACGCTATGGGCTAGGTCTGATCCCCCAGACCTTCACCACCACGGCCACCCGGGCCAGTGATCACGCCTCCTTCTGGGATCAAGGCTACCCGGCCATCCTGGCCATCGAGGACACCTGGTACGGGGCCACAAACGATTTCAACCCCTCCTACCACACCTTCGAAGACACCCGGGACAAGCTGGACGCCGACTACCTGACGCAAATGGCGAAGGCGGCCATCGCCACGCTGGCGGAGCTGGCCAGACCGGTTGCGCCTGATCTGGCGGTGACACAGACCGGGCCGGCCATCGTGGTGCCCGGCGAGACCATTACCTACACCCTCACAGTGACCAACGCGGGGTCGGCGGCCGCCGCCGGCGTCGTCCTCACCGACACTCTGCCGGCGGAGTTGAGCTACGTGGCCGACTCCAGCGGGCTGCCGGCCACCCCAGTGGGAAGTAGCGTCCGGTGGGAGGTGGGCCCCATGACCGAGGGCCAGGCCCTGAGCTTCGTGCTCACGGCGACGGTGGCGGCGGGCGTCGCCGACCCTGCGATCATCACCAACATCCTCTCCACGGCAACCGACGATGCAGAGCTCCTGGCCGGCAACAATCAGGTGTCCGTGGAGACGCTCATCTGCCGGGCGCATGCGGCCGACTACGATGAGGACGGGGTGGTGGATGACGACGACTTGATGGAGCTGGCCGGTCACTGGCACGCCGAGCCGGGCGACCCCCGCTACCAGGTGCGCTTCGACCTCAACGGTGACGGGGTCATCAACGTGCTGGATGCGCAACTGGCCGCCAGCTGGTGGGGCGAGGAGTGCATTAATGCAAAATCAAGAGACATTTTTGGAAACACTATCTTTGCACTTTCATAGGACTTATGCAGCCAAGCGGGCATAGAGCTCGTCCGCGGTAGCGCCGGCCCTGAACTGCTTCTCTAGCCAAACCAAGAGGTTACGCTGGTGTTCG
>FWPU01009453.1_pt1 | contig 11205 bp, 7 predicted proteins | sample 2228361 | NCBI WGS metagenome assembly FWPU01 (sample SAMEA103939777, study PRJEB20133) | metagenome | reverse complement strand
ATGTTGATCCTCACTGGCCTTACAATCCTCCACAACCTTACGATGAAATGTTTGTTAGTGACAAATATTATAATGATTCTAATAAGGTGCCCATTAATACCGATCAAACATATCGGGAAGTCGGTGGTCGCTCTCCAGAAATTCTTAGGGGTCGCGATGAATTAGATTACTATATAGCACAGTATGATGCAGAGATTAAATATATGGATGAAAATATTGGGAGAGTTTTGGATTTTGTCAAAGATATGGGACTTAGTGATAATACGATCATTATTTTCACAGCAGATCATGGTGAAGCTCTAGGAGATCATAATTTGTATTTTGCTCATGGCCGATTTCCTTATGATGATTGTCTAAGGGTTCCATTAATTGTAAAGATTCCTGGACTCAAATCAGATGTTAAGATTGTAGACCATCCGGTAGAACTCATTAACGTCATGCCAACCATACTAGATATTTTGAATATCCCGATCAACGAGGAGGCTCAGGGCACAAGTTTAGTGCCATTGATGTTCGGAGATAATCATAGTATCCCACGGTATGCGTTTGCAGAAGCCGGATATCAAGAAGATTATCAGAGAGTGATTCGCACGAATAAACGGAAACTGATTTATATCCCCGATAAAGAAGACCAGAAAATTATGCAGGGGATGCCGTTTGAGCTATACGATATTGAAAATGACCCGAACGAGTTAAACAATCTGGTCAATGTTGAGGTCAAAATAGCCGACCAACTAAAAAAAGAGCTTTTCAATTGGATGGAGTTGTCGGATCAGTTAGACGGATTTGTATCACAGGAAGAAGTTGCGATTGACAAAGAAACTGAGGAATCATTAAAAACATTGGGCTATATTCAGTAAAGAGAGGGGAAGGCGTAATGGCAGAAAGAATCACCCTTTCAAAATGGTCGAAATATCTGATTGAGACTCTAACGTTGGTATTTGTTTTAGGCTTAATAGGAGGCGTTATTCTCGATCTTTTAAGAAGCTGGAGATACGCATCCAATGGACTCTATTTAGTTTCTCTTGATTTCTTAAGACTTAGCATAAATGAGAGCATACTAATAGCGCTTCTTTTCGTAGTTTTGTACTTATTTTCATTCTTTTTTCTTGAACGCATTACCAAGAGTACGAAAGTCAGTTGTTTCGTTGCAGGAGGACTATCCTGTATCCCGTTCTTTCTGTTTTTCGGATATAGGATCAATAAAGCCGGCGGAATAAACTGGTCTAATTTTTTTACGACAGAAGCTCTTATATTCAACCTAAAGCTCGGTATGGGCTTTGTTGTAGTCTGGTTATTGGTTTCGGCTGTTCTTTTTCTATGGACTAAATTTAGGATCTTAAGGACTTCGCCTGCCGGTATTAGGATGGCAGCTTTATTCTTAGGAGTTATTGTAATTGTTAATCTGATACCGTCTGTTGTTTATAGATTTCATGAACCACAATCCCCGAATGTGATAGTGATTCTAGTCGATGCGTTGCGTGCTGACCATCTGAGTTGCTACGGTTATGCCAGGAATACTACACCCAATATAGACAAGTTCTCTAAAGATGCCGTTATATTCACTCAAGCTATTAGTCAAAGCACCTTTACCAGGACCAGTATAGCTTCTCTGTTTACCTCTCTATATCCCCATGAACATGGAGTATATAGGGGAGAGGTAGATGCAGCGGCAGTAGGTGATGACGCTGCTAGCCCAGTAACCTCAGATGCGTTGAGCGAAGAGGAAACGACTATAGCAGAAGCCCTTCTTAAAAACGGCTTCTTAACCACAGCCTGGGTGCAAAACGCGCAGCTTAGGTCTTTTCTCGGGTTTGGGCAGGGTTTTATGGAATATGACGAGCCTGCAGGCAGTATAGAGAATATAAACAGGAAAGTCATTAAGTGGATTGACAAGATGGGAAGAAACCATAAATTCTTCGCCTATATACATTATCTCGACTTGCATGACCCATATATACCAAAACCACCTTATGACACCCTATATGGTGAGTACAGTGACCTGTACTCTCGCGTTAATGTTAGAGATAGTGCTGAGTGGACGAAATTCCGTAGAGCGATTAAGTTCAATCACATGAATTTGGAGCGAAAAGACGTCGACCAACTGATCGCCTATTACGATGGCCAATTAAACTATATAGATGCTCAAATCGGGCTTCTTTTGGAGGAATTAAAAAGGTCGGGTCTATATGATAACTCATTGATAATACTCACCTCCGACCATGGGGACGGCTTCATGGAACATGGGTTTATTTCCCATAGCACCGTTCCTTACGACGAGCTCTTAAGAGTCCCCTTGATTATAAAATTTCCTGATTCCCTTTATGGTGGAAAGGTAGTAAAAAATCAAGTTCGCTTAATCGACGTTATGCCTACTATACTCGATTTCTTGAAACTGAACATTGATAGTGAGGTAACGGGATTCAGTTTACTGGCTTACTTAGATGAGGATCACGATTTCGATGGAAAATTCCCCGAGTATGCTTACTCCGAATTCGTATCGGCTATGACCACGGCAACCTCTGTTAGGTCTGAGAGATTTAAATATATTAATATCCAGGGCAAAGAAGACGAATTTTATGATCTCAGTGTAGATCCTCAAGAGAAAAATAACATTATTGATGTGGTGCCACCAGGCGAGGTGGAAGAGTTCCGAAGAGTAGCGCTGGATATTGCCAAGAAAAGAAAAGAAAAAGAATCGACAGAAGTGGTTATAGATAAAAATACAATCGAGGATTTGAAGGCGCTGGGCTATATACAGTGATTCTAGAGATGCTGCATCATGATAAGAAAATTTCATAAAACTAACACTTTTAGATATTTGGTTGAAGCTCTGACTCTAGGGTTGCTGTTGGGTGTAGGTATAGGTATTATCTTGGGGTTCTTTGAAGCCTGGGTCTATGCTTCAAACGGTTTCTTTCTGCCTCTTTTAAATTTATTGAAGCATTACATTAACAAGACCGTACTCATCGTCTTTATTTGTACCCTACTCTATCTTATAGCTTTCTTGAATCTACGCAGCATGGTCGGAAATCTTAAGAAGACTTGCTTCTTATCCGCTGCCATTGCACTGATTCCGATTTTCATTTTTTTAGTTTATGATGGTGACAAAATATTCATCGGTGAATCTGGAACATTTACCCAAAACCTTCTTATTGGAGGCGTGTTTTGTATAACTTTGTGGGTTTTAGTATCCATATTGCTTTTCTTCTGGACGAAGAGAAGAATTTTGCAAGCTCCTGTTGCCAATATCAAGGGTCTAAGCCTGTTAATCGGCATAGTGCTACTTTTTAATCTCTCGACAATGTTGACTCACAGGCTATATCCTAATGATTCTCCTAATGTAATGATTCTCTCGATAGATTGCCTGCGGGCAGACCATCTAAGCCTATATGGTTACAATCGAAAAACCACACCGAATATAGATGAGTTCTCAAAGGATGCTGTTGTTTTTACTCAAGCCATAAGCCAATCTACCTGGACCCAAACCAGCATGGCTTCCCTTTTTACTTCGCTTTACCCTTACCAGCACGGCGTCGATAAGATCGAGGAGGCCAATGGCAATATAGTATCGGGTGTTTTAAATGAAGAGGAAACAACTCTTGCCGAGGTTCTTTTTCGAAATGGGTTCTTAACTATGGCTTGGACAAAAGGAAACCACATGAAATCTTCTATGGGATTTGCTCAAGGTTTCATGGAATATAATGACAATCTCGGGTTGATAGAAAAAATCAATAAAAGCTTTACCAAATGGGTAAGCAAAACGGGGAAGCACTACAACTTCCTTGCTTATCTCCATTACAACGACTTGCATGATCCATACAGACCAAAAGCTCCTTATGATACCATGTATGGCGTTTACAGTGATGTTTATTCGGGTATCGACTTTTCGAATTGGACCAAGTCTCGGAAAGAGATTTTAAGAAAACTAACAAGGAAAGATGTTGATCAACTGGTAGCCTATTATGATGGTTTATTGACATATACTGACAGTCATATAGGGCTTCTCTTGGATGAATTAAAGAGAGCCGGTTTGTATGATGACACCTTAATAATCATCACTTCTGATCATGGAGACGGCTTTATGGAGCATGGGTATCTTGGACATAGTAAAGCCCCCTATGAGGAATTAATTAGAGTTCCTTTGATTATTAAGTTTCCTAACTCGCGATACGGAGGAGAGATAGTTAAGAGCCAAGTTCGGCTGATCGATGTCATGCCTACCATACTTGATTATCTGGGAATAAGGGTTGACCACAGTCTAGCTGGATTCAGTTTATTAAATCTACTGAGTGCCGATGGCAAAGAAGACGGCGAAATTGATTTTCCTGGTTATGCATACAGTGAGAGAGGTGATACCTTGGCAATCAGGACAGAGAAATTCAAATACATATACTTTCAACGCAATGAAAAGAAAGAGGAATTTTATGACTTAGTCACTGATCCACATGAGAGTGACAATATTATAGCTTCAAAACAAGAAGAGGCTGCGGAGTTTCGCAAAATAGCTCTCGGTGTGAGTTCGGAGAAGGCTACGAAAAAAAGGATGTAGGAGAGGTAGTTCTTGATAAGAAGGCGATCGAGGAATTAAAGGCCTTGGGATATATTGAGTAAAAAGAGCTAAGAGGTGAATTATGTTCAATAATCTTGGAAGATTGTTTATGGTTTTTATGTTTCTTGTTTTTATGCTAATTAACCGTCCAGAGAGTGCCCAGGCCTACATCGGACCCGGGGCTGGATTTGCCTTTCTGTCTTCCTTCCTGATACTGTTCGTCACATTTGCCCTGGCTTTCTTCTACCTCCTTTCCTGGCCTCTTAGGTTTATCTTGAGGGCTTTACTGCGCAAGGGAAAAAGGGTGAAGGGTGAGGTGGAGAGGGTGGTAGTGATAGGCCTTGACGGTATGGACCCTAAGCTTGCCGATAAATTCATGAGTGAAGGCAAGCTCCCTAATTTCCTGAAGTTGAAGAAAGAAGGCGCCTTTGCCCCACTGGCTACGAGCTATCCTTCCATATCCCCAGTTGCCTGGTCTTCATTCATGACCGGTGTCGACCCGTCGTACCACAATATCTTTGATTTTATTACCCGGGACCCGTGCACCTATCTGCCCATGCTTTCTTCGGCAGAGATAGGAAAGGCGTCCAAGGTCCTGCCCATCGGCAAGTACATGATCCCCCTGGGAAAGCCGAAAATGAAGCTCCTCCGAAAGGGCCAGCCCTTTTGGAAGATCCTCGGGGAGAACGGGGTGTTTAGCTCGGTATTGCGAGTGCCTATTACCTTCCCTCCAGAGAAGTTTAACGGTGTTCTCCTCTCCGGTATGTGCACCCCAGACCTGAAGGGTTCTCAAGGAACGTTCTCCTATTACACCACTAGCGAGCATGACACCAGGACAAAAACGGGCGGCGTGGGTTATCAGGTAAGGTTGAACAGCGATACCATCAATACCTTTATCTATGGGCCGGAGAACAGTTTAGTTAAAGGGGGAGGGGAGCTTAAAATTCCTCTAAAAATCAAAGTAGCCAAAGAGAAAAACCGGGCAAGGATCGAGGTGTCTGGCCAGAGCTTCGAGCTCGAGCCGGGTGTTTATTCCCCTTGGGTTCGGGTTACCTTTAAAGCCGGGCTGGGGATAAAGGTGCACGGTATCTGCCGCTTTTATATAAATCGCCTGAGCCCGGAATTCGAGCTTTACGTGACCCCGTTGAATATCGACCCGGAAAATCCGGCCCTGCCCATTTCCCACCCCTTTATATACTCGGTCTACCTGGCCAAGCTGATCGGATCTTACGGCACCCTGGGGCTGGCCGAGGATACCTGGGCGCTTAACGAGGGTGCTATAGATGAAGACGCATTCCTTAAGCAAGCCTATTACCTCTACGAAGAGCGCGAGAAGATGTTTTTAAAAGCGCTGGAGAGGACCCCAAAGGGTCTCTGCACCTGCGTTTTCGACACCACCGACCGCATTCAGCACATGTTCTTCCGATGCCTGGATGAGACCCATCCGGCGAACCGGGGAAAGGAAGTGGAGAGGTATAAAGGCGTTATCGAGGACCTCTATATGCGTGTGGATAAGATGCTCGGCCGCGTCTTGGAGAGGATAGACGAAAAAACCGTCGTCATCGTGATGTCAGACCATGGGTTTACCCAGTTCAAGAGAGGGGTGAACCTCAATACCTGGTTCCTCAAGAACGGGTATTTAAACCTCAAAGACGGCAAGACCACCAGCGGGGACTGGTTTGAGAGCGTGGACTGGGAGAAGACGAAGGCCTTTTCCCTGGGCTTGACCGGAGTTTTCATCAATAGAAGGGGAAGAGAAGCAAACGGTATAGTGGAAGAGGGCGAGGAACTCCGTAATCTCAAGAGGGAGCTGATTGGGAAGCTGACCGGCCTTGTGGATGAGGCTACCGGGGATGTGGCCATCCTGAGCGTCGTCGATACGGACAGTGCTTATTCCGGCCCGTATACCTACGATGCCCCCGACCTTCTCATAGGGTACAATGCCGGATACAGGAATTCCTGGTCCTGCGCTACCGGCCGGGTAACAGAGCAGGTTTTCGAGGACAACACCAAGCACTGGAGCGGGGATCATTGCGTAGACCCCAAAGTAGTCCCGGGTGTTTTATTCTCCAACCGCCGGATTAATACCGATAAACCCGATATCAAAGACGTTGCCCCCACCGTACTCAAACTTTTTGGAGTAGATATCCCCAAGTATATGAAAGGTAAACCGCTGGTCCAGCTCGGACAGGGTAGGGAGACTTTGCCGCCGGTTGAGGAAAAGTGGGGGGAAGAAGAAAGGGTGAAAAAGGTTAAAGCGGGTTAGGCTGTAGTAGTTTAATTTGAGGATTTCTATACTTATCCTACCCTTTATGGGTAAATGCATGGGGGGATGAAAATGAACCCCCACCTTAGTCCTCCCCCGCAAGGGGGAGGAAACGTCAGGGTTAAAACGGGGACCTGGGTTACAAAAATTTCTTCCTTCCCCCCCTTGTGGGGAAGGTCAGGCCTGTTCCTTCGATGAACTTAGGACAGGCTCTGAGCGAAGCCGAAGGGATGGGGGGAATGAATGGAAATGAATAGAGACAGAGCAAGAGAGTTAAGAAAGAATCCAACCGATGCTGAAAGGAAACTATGGAAACATCTTCGGTTTCGTCAGGTTGGTGGACATAAGTTTCGAAGACAACACCCTATAGGACCATACATTGTTGATTTTGTATGTTTGGAAAAGAGACTGATTGTCGAGGTGGATGGAGGACAGCATAGTGAACGGATAGTCTACGATGCAGAACGTCTTAGATGGCTAGAGGATCAAGGTTTTCGAGTTCTCAGGTTTTGGAATAATCAAGTCTTAACAAGTGTAGTTGTGGTAAAAGAAGTTATAGCAGAGGCTTTAAATAGTGGGTCTAACCCCCCACCTTCATCCTCCCCCGCAAGGGGGGAGGATTTTTAAATGTTTCTTCCTCTGCAGCAAGAGAAGGTTCCTAAGTTCCTTCCCCTTTGACGGGGGAAGGTCAGGCCTGTGCGAAGCCGAAGGGATGGGGGTGAATGGAAATAAGCCCCCCGCAAAGGGTGAGGAGAAGTGTTGGGTTAGGGTGGTGGAAATAAAATCTCAGTTAACAGAGGAGTAAAAAAGTGAAGGTTCTAAACATTATAGTAAGCATAATCTTTTTCATAATTGGTCTTGGTTTCCTTACAGTGGTGAGCGGTTGCGGTGAGAGTAAGGGTTCGTCCGAAGCTACTACAAAGAAGGTACTGGTCCTGGGTTTTGACGGTATGGACCCGAAGATACTCAAGACCCTGGTCGAGGAGGGAAAGCTTCCCAATTTTGAACACCTGATGAAAACCGGGGACTTCAAGCCCCTCACCACCAGTATGCCCCCTCAGAGCCCGGTAGCCTGGGCTAACTTTATTACCGGGATGAACCCGGGGGGACACGGTATCTTCGACTTTATCCACCGGGACCCGGCTACCTTGATTCCCTACCTCTCCACATCCAGGACCGAGTCTGCGGATAAAACCATCAGCATCGGTAGCTGGATTATTCCTCTCTCCAGCGGAAAGGTTACTCTTTTGAGAGAGGGCCGGGCATTCTGGGAGTATCTGGAGGAAAAGGGTGTTCCCACTACCATATTCCGTGTCCCGGCAAACTTTCCTCCTGCCGATACAAAAATGCCTGTGTATCAGCTCTCCGGCATGGGGACTCCGGATATACAGGGGACGTACGGAACGTTCTCTTTTTATACAGATAAGCCGGATGAATACAGTGACGAAATTTCTGGTGGCAAGGTTTTCCCTATACGGGTTATAAATAACAATTTTGATGCAAAATTGCCCGGTCCTAAAAACACGCTTCGAAAGGGCAGCCCGGAGACTGCCGTCGAATTTAAGGTGTTTATAGACCCGGAGAACCCGGTGGCGAAAATCGTAATTGACGGTCAGCAGATCATCTTGAAGCAAGGGGAATGGAGCGACTGGGTCACCGTGAATTTTGAGATAATTCCTTTTCTTCAGAGCGTAAGCGGCATTGCCCGTTTCTACCTAAAGGAGGTTCGTCCCGATTTCAAGATGTATGTCAGCCCGGTCAACATAGACCCATCTGCCCCGGCGCTTCCCATCTCCACACCCGAGGACTACTCGGAGGAGCTGGCCAGGGAAATTGGACCGTTTTATACACAGGGAATTCCGGAGGACTCAAAGGCTTTATCGGAAAATGTGCTTGATGACGGCGAGTATTACGAGCAATCCAACATCGTCCTGGATGAGGAGTTAAAGATGTTCGACCGTGAGCTCAAGCGCTTTAAATCGGGCCTTCTCTTCTTTTACTTCGGCAGAACCGACCAGCTCGCCCATATGTTCTGGCGCACCATGGACCCGAATCACCCGGCCTATGACCCCAATAGCAAATATAGGCGGGTGATCGAGCAGACCTACATAGACATGGACCAAGTATTGGGTAAGGCCCTTAAAAGTGTTGATGAAAACACCACGCTCATTGTCCTTTCCGACCACGGTTTTGCCCCATTCTATCGTGCCTTCAACCTCAATACCTGGCTTAAAAACGAGGGCTATGCTTCATTGACCGATGACACGGAGGGCGACTTTTTTCAGAATGTAAACTGGTCAAAGACCCGGGCCTATGGAGCGGGCTTCAACGGTTTATATCTGAATCTCTACCGCCGGGAAGGAAAGGGGATAGTTCAGCCCTGGGAGAGGGACGCTCTTCTCGAAGAGATTTCCGAAAAGTTGCTCAAGATAAGGGACCCAAAGACCGGGGAGCAGGTAATCACCCGGGTGTATAGGGCGGAAGAGATATATTCCGGTCCATTCGTCAAGGATGCTCCTGACCTCATCATAGGTTATAACAAGGGCTACAGGGCATCCTGGGAGACGGTATTGGGCAAATTCCCAAAAGTTCTCATCCGGGATAACGACGAGAAATGGAGCGGCGACCACCTGATCGAAGCTGACCTGGTCCCTGGCGTTATTCTCTCGAATAAGAAGATAGAAGCGGAAAAGCCGGCTCTCACCGACCTGGCTCCGACGATTCTGGCCGAGTTCGGCATTCCTAAGGGAGAAGGGATGGTCGGTAGCAGTGTCTTTGCGGTATTGAGTGCCATAAAATAAAATGAAGTCTAAGGAGGTAATGATAATGTTTGGCGGCTCTAAAGTTAAATTGGATAAGGACCTCTTGGACCGGTGTAAAAAGCATGCGGAGCAGGCGGGGTACGGGTCTGTAGAGGAGTTTATCTCCTACACCCTGGAGAAGGAATTAAAGAGGTCGGAACAGAAATCCCGAGAGGGCGAGGAGGAGATTACCAAGAGGCTTAAGGGGTTAGGGTATATAGAATGAACCCAAATGGCTGGTAAATAAAATGAAAAACCGGGCTGTGGGGTATCGGAAAATTTCCCCTTCCTTGAAGGGAAGTGAGATCATTCTTCCCCCTTGAGGGGAGAATACAAGAGGAGGGTATGCTTATAACCCCTACTCCTTTGACTTGATCAGGACAGGTATTGCGGTTTCCTCCTGTCATTTCGACAGGAGGGAGAAATCTTGATGGGATAGTGTTTAGTGGATGGTGTTTGGTTTTCAGGTACTATCTCAAGGTTATAATTTAAGATTCCTCGTATGGACTCGGAATGACAAGAAAACATCACCTCTTGCAACTTAACTAAATTCCTCACAAGTTCCCCATATTAGTTCGGGACAGGGTTCGGAATGACAATGTCAGCATCCTTCGATTCTTCTCAGGGCTGGATCAGGGCTAACGGTGTTTTTTAAATGTTTTTCCAGCGGATGTGAATCCGCTCATTCCTTTCCCGATTTAATCGGGGATCGACTCAGGCCAGGCTCTGAGTCCAATCGAAGGATGATTTGAAGCAAGAGGTGTTCGCCCTTCGATAGTTCGACAGGCTCACTACTCAGGACGAACGGGGTTATTGAATGGTTGTTAACACATCCCAAATCATGAGCGGTAGTTAGCAAACCTATCATGCCGTAGCGAGCTTTCAAATAAAAAAACTAAACATGGAGAAGAAATTTAGATGTCTTATTTCAACCTTTATTTAAGCCGTTTCTTTGATTTGCTTATGAGGCCTTTTCAATCCCTTGACCCTTTATGGTCATTAGCGCTCTTTTCCCTGGTCACCGGTATAATCATGCTTTTGATATTCCGCTATACCTCTGACCAGAAAGGCATTAAGGAGACAAAAGACCTGATTAAGGCCTACCTGCTAGAAATCAGGCTGTTTAAGGACGACCTGAGGATTCAGCTTTCCGCACAGAAGAACATCCTGCGCCACAATTTGACATACATGAAGCACGCTCTAAAACCTATGCTCTTCATGATAATTCCGGTAGTGATTATTCTTATTCAACTGGACGGCTGGTTCGGATACAGGCCTTTAAAGCCGGGCGAGTCGGCAATCGTATCCGTAAAACTCTCTGGGAAAGACCGGAAAGCCCTATCTGGTGTAACCGTCGATGCAGACAACGGGCTTACGGTCGAGACACCTCCTCTCAGGATTCCTATGCAAAACGAGGTTAATTGGAGAATACGGGCAAATGAACCCGGGGAGCACAACCTTAGGTTTGCGGTGGACGGCAGGGTTTTTGAGAAAAAAGTAACCGTGACTGAAGGTAGATTATACCGGGTTAACCGGGTAGTTTCATCCGGCGTTTGGGATTCATTGCTCTATCCGGCGAATGAATC
>FWPU01012501.1_pt1 | contig 11206 bp, 9 predicted proteins | sample 2228361 | NCBI WGS metagenome assembly FWPU01 (sample SAMEA103939777, study PRJEB20133) | metagenome | reverse complement strand
CCTGGGGCGGGCTGGACCTTTCCACTTACGATGTAATCCTCAGCAACAAGAGCGGCTTCTGTCACGGCGTGCAGCACGACGCGGACACGCTGCACATCTGCTACTGCCTGGCCCCCACGCGCTACGTGTGGCAGTTCGAGTCCTACGTGCAGCGGGAGGGGCTGAGCGCGCCGCAGGTGGCGGCGCTGCGTCCGCTGGTGCGCCTGCTGCGCGGCTGGGACCGGCGGGCGGCGGACCGTGTGGACCACTTCATCGCCATCAGCACGGAGATCCAGGGGCGCATCCGGCGCTTCTACGGGCGCGAGTCGACCATCATCTACCCGCCGGTGGCGACCGGGCGCTTTGCCCCCGCCCCGCCGGACGAGGTGGAGGATTACTACCTGGTCGTCTCCCGGCTGATCCCTTACAAGCGCATCGACCTGGCCGTGCGGGCCTGCACGGCGCTGGGCCTGCCGCTCAAGGTGGCCGGGCGCGGGCGCGACGCCGAGCGGCTGATGGCCATGGCCGGGCCAAGCGTGGAGTTCCTGGGCTACGTGCCGGACGAGGACCTGCCGGGCCTGATGGCGCATTGCAGGGCCTTTCTCTTCCCCGGGCTGGAGGACTTCGGCATCGCCCCGGTGCAGGCGCAGGCGGCGGGCCGCCCGGTGATCGCCTTCGCGGGCGGCGGGGCGCTGGATACGGTGATCCCCGGCGAGACCGGCGAGCTGTTCGCCGAGCAGACGGTAGAGAGCCTGGCCGCCGCCCTGCGGGACTTCGACCCGGCGCGGTACGACCCGGCGCGGGTCCGCGCCCACGCCCAGCGGTTCGATACGGCGGTCTTTGCCGGGCAGATCACCTCCTACGTGGCGCGGGCGTGGGAGGCCTTTCAGCAGGGCAACAAGGCACAGCCGCAGCCCGCCGAATCACCCACACCACGATGAGCGAGACACAACGGGCCGTCCTGGAGGGGCACGTCGCCATCCTGGCGGCGCTGGAATCCGATAGCCGCGACTTCGAGGTGATCTACCTGGACCGCACGCAGCGGGACCGGCGCGGACACCTCGCCCGGCTGGCGCTGCGCGCCGCCGACCTCGGCGTCCGCGCCGAGCGGGTGGCCGCGGAGACGATCAACGCGCTGGCCAGCGGGCAGACCCACGGCGGGGCCATCGCGCTGGTGGGGCCGCGCCGTTACGTCTCCCTGGAGAACCTGCTCAGGCCGGAGGGCGCGCCCTTCATCGCCATGATCGACGGCGTGGAGGACCCTTTCAACTTCGGGGGGGCGGTGCGGGCGCTCTACGCGGCAGGGGCGGACGGGCTGGTGGTGCGTCCCCGCAACTGGATGAGCGCGGCGGGCATCGTGGGCAGGGCCTCGGCGGGCGCTTCTGAGCGCATCCCCACCGCCGTGGCGGAGACCGCCCTGGACGCCGCGCAGTACTTCCGCGCGCGGGGCCTGACGGTGGCCACCGCCGCCCGCGACCGGCGCGCCGTGCCGCTCTACCGGGCTGAGCTGAGCGGCCCGCTGTTCCTGCTCATCGGCGGGGAGAAGCGGGGCGTCACCCGCTCCTTCCTGGACAAGGCAGACCTGATCCTGGAGATACCCTACGGGCGGCGCTTCGGGCAATCGCTGGGGACGACCGCCGCCGCTGCCGTGCTGGCCTTCGAGGTCATGCGCCAGCGGGGCATGGCGCGCCAGGATCGGATTCGCTGAACGCAAAGCGCCCCGGCCTGCTATAATGGGAGCTGAGGCGGATTCACACTGCCTCATATCGACATTAGCAGCACATGACAGGCAGTTAATAGAGAAGCACACCAATGGAAAATCGGCAGCCTGATCTCTGGTTCTCGGACAAACCATTAAGTGATCCAAAGGAGGATCGTCTAGGGTATAGCTCGTTTGCCCAACGTATCGCAGAAAACATCCTCAAAATGGCTCCACCTGAGGGCCTCGTCATCGCCATTCATGGTCCCTGGGGATCGGGCAAATCTTCTGTGCTGGAGTTTGTGTGCCACTATCTGCAAGAAAAACCACCGGACGAACAACCCCTGATCGTGCGCTTCAATCCCTGGTGGTTCTCCGGACAGGAGGATTTCCTGGTATGGCATTTCTTTGACCAATTGGCAATCGCCCTGGGGAGCAGCAAATGGCGAGAAAGGACAGAGAAAGTCATTGATCTCGTAAAAAGGCTGAGCGAGATCGTCTCTGCTGTGCCAGTTCCAGGCGCTGAGCTTCCTTTGAAACTAGCCAAGCAATTCCCTGAACTCAACTCCAGCGACATAAACAAGATCAAAGAGACAATCGAGAAGGAACTCAGAAAAGCAGACCAACGCATACTGGTCATTATCGACGACATAGACAGGCTGACGTCAGAGGAAATAAGGCTGCTCTTTCGCACGATCAAAGCCGTGGCCGATTTCCCTAATACCACGTATCTGCTGGCCTTCGACAAAGAAGTCGTCATCCAAGCCCTACAAGAAATTCAGGGAACATCGGGAGAGGCTTACCTTGAGAAAATCTTGCAGGTTCCATTCGAATTGCCGATACCTGATCCTTTTTCGCTTCGCATGATAGTTACTGAGGCGCTTGAGTTGATTCTGGGCGGATTGTCAGATGAAGTCTCGGAGCAAAGTCGCTGGGTGAGAATTTATCGAGAGATCGAGCACTTCATCAAAACACCTCGTCATGCCAAACGGCTGATCAACACCCTTAATGCGACCTATCCTGCCGTCAAAGGGGAGGTCAACCCTATTGACTTCACGGCGATCGAAGCCATTCGGATCTTCCAGCCATCTGTATATGAAGCCATCCGAACTAACGAAGAGGCATTTGTCGGAAGTATGAGTCTTTATGTACTCGATTCTCAGATGGAGGAGTTTAAGAAGTTCCACGAAGGTCGGAGAGCAAGAACTCCGGAAGAATTCAGAGCACCTCTGGAAAATATACTTAAACTGCTGTTTCCGAAACTCGAGAATCTGGACCGCCTTGGCGGGCGGGTCATACATTCAGATCTGAGCACTGAATGGAGAAAGTCGCTGCGGATTTGCAGTCCCGACATGTTCGATATCTATTTTCATCTAGGTGTGCCCGAAGGCAACATATCCAACTTTGAAATGGGGCAGATTCTGGCTCTGGCAGACGACGCAGGGGCGTTCGGCCAAAAACTCATTGAACTTGCTACCCAAAAACGCCCGGACGGCATCAGCCGTCTACGCCTATTCCTCCATCGACTGCAAGACTACATCGAAGACGATATTCCATTAGATCACATCCCGTCCATTATCCAAGCCATATATACCGTAGGCGATAAGCTGCCTGTTCCTGAAGATCAGGCTTCGTTTTGGGATTTCTGGGATAATGCAAGAATCGTTCTAGGCTGGATTGTCGAGGCATTGCTCCAGCGTATAGAGTCGAACAGGCGGCTGGACATCCTCTCTGAAGCCATACAGGAAGGCGAAGGCCTCTCCCTTATCGTACGTCAGACAATTCAGTTAGGTCTGCAACATAGGAAATATGACAGTGATCGTGTAGAACCTGAGGAAGAACGTATCGTAAGTGCAGAGGAATTAGAGATTATTGAGAATCTTGTGCTGGATAAGCTGCGATCTCGTGCCCAAGATGACTCGCTCCTTCACGCAATTGACTTGCCAGGAGCACTTTACTTTTGGAGTCTGGCTGGTGATCAAAACGAAGTCCGGGAGTGGGTGTCAAAGGTGATCAGCAGTGACAAAGGGCTGATTGAATTTCTAACACACTTCCTGCAAGAAACCCGCTCATACTCTGACATAGTTCCAGAGATAGGTCACAGAATCGATCCCCGGTTAGATTCCTATCTCGACCCGCCCGAAATCATCGAAAGGGTCAGGAATCTGGCTGAGAACGAATGGTTGAGCGAGAAACAAGCCAAAGCGTTGGGGCAGTTCATCGAAGAATATGAGTTAAGACAACAAGGCGGCGACTCTGACGATCCTCTCCAAGATTGAGTTCCTCATGGCGCGCAACGATATCGGGCAAAGCGCCCCGGCCTGCTATGCTATAATGGGGGCCGGGGCCTTTTTCCGCTGTTAGCAGGAGCTTAACCCGGATGGAACTGATCGCGCTGTGGAAGTTCTTGCTGCGCCGCTGGTGGATCATCCTGCTCCCGGCGGCGGTGGCGCTGGGCCTCACCGCCCAGGAGTTGCTGGCCCCGCCCGGCGGCGGCTGGACCACCACCCTCCACCTGACCGCCGCCCAGCCGCCCAGCAGCCAGGAGCCGAGCTACGAGGACAGCAGCTACACGCCCTGGACCGCCTCCGAGTACCTGGTCAACAGCCTGACGGCCTGGGTGCGCACCAGCAGCTTCGCCGAGGAGGTCAGCCGTCTGCTGGCCGGGCGCGGCATCGAAGTGGACCCCGGCGCGCTCCGCGCCTCCATTGCCTCCGACAACGCCCGCAGCGTGATGCAGCTCACCATCTCCTGGCCGGACCCGGCAGAGCTGCAAGTCATCGCGGAGGCGGCCATCACCGTGCTGCAAACGCTCAACCAGGCCTACTTCCCGCAGCTCACGGCGGAACCGGCGGAGGTGGTGGCCCTGGACGACATCAGCGTGGTCCCGGTCGCGCCGCCGTTGAGCAGCCGCCTGCGTCCGCTGCTCAAGGTGGGGCTGGCCCTGCTGGCTGGGCTGGCGCTGGCCGGGCTGGTGGAGTACCTGGACGATTCGATCCGCTCCCGCCAGGACCTGGAGGAGCTGGAGCTGCCCGTGCTCGGCGAGATCCCCCGCCACCGGGGGCAGGTCTGAGCCTGGCGGTGCATTCCCGATGGCGGCCCCGCCCGGCAATCCCCCCACCGGCTACAGCCTGGTCCACCGCTTCACCGTGACGGGGACGCGCGCCCTGCTGTGGCTGAACCTGGTGGGCAGCGTGCTGTTTCTCCTGGCGCTGATTGTCGTGCTGGGTGGGCTGGCGCTCTACGACCGGCTGGGCGGGCCGCTGGTCCTCCCCGGCCTGCCGCCGTCGCTGCCGGTATGGGCCTACTGGCTGATGATCGCCCTGAGCCTGGCCACGCACGAGGGGCTGCATGGGCTGGTGATCCTGGCGCAGGGGCACCGCCCCCGCTTTGGGGCCAAGCCGAAGCGGCTGGTGCTCTACACCACCGCCGACGACGTCTACTTTTCCCGCGCCGGATACCTGGCCGTGCTCCTCGCGCCGCTGGTGGGCCTCAGCGTGGTCGGGCTGCTGGGGATGCTGCTGACGCCGGTGGAGATTGCGGCGTGGATCGGGATCACGGTGGCCTTCAACGCGGCCTCGTCCCTGGGCGACCTGTGGATGGCGGCGGTGACGGCCAGCTTCCCGCCACAGGCCCGCTTCCGCGACGAGGAGGACGGCATGAGCATCTTTTTGCCGGAGGCCTAGCGGCGCGCTATGCTTGTGACGCCCCACGCGGGGAAGCACTCACAACGGAACGAGATGGGGCGGGTCTGCGCGACCCGCTCCCTGCTGTGACCAAGCACTTCGAGGCACCCTCGCCATGCAAGCGACCATCGCCAGCGCCACGCGACAGACCAACCTGCGCACCTACGCCATCCTGATCCTGGCCATCGTGGCCTTCGGCTTCTCCGCCATCTTTGCCCGCATTGCCGATGCGCCGGGGATGGTGGTGGCGACCTGGCGCGTCAGCATCGCCGCCGCCGTGCTGGCCATCCCCTTCGCCCGGCAAACGGCGGCGCAGCGCCGCCTGGACCGCCATACCCGGCGCTGGGCGCTGATCGGGGGCACGATCTTCGCTGCCAGTGTGGCCCTCTTTCACGTGGCGCTGGACTATACCACCGCCGCCAACGCCACCTTCCTGGGCAACATCGCGCCGCTGTGGGTGGGCCTGATCACGCTGGTGGTGCTGCGCCGGGCCTTGCCGCGCCTGTTCTGGCCGGGGGTGGCCGTGGCGCTGACCGGCGCGGCGCTGATCGTCTTCGGCAACGGCGGCCTCACGGGCATCAGCCCTGGCGACCTGATCGTGCTCTTCAGCAGCATGATCTGGGCCGCCTACCAGGTCATCACCGGCGAGGCCCGCGAGCAGATGAGCACGCTGACCTGGGTGTGGCTGGTCGTGGCTGTGGCCTGTGTGTGGCTGGTCCCGCTCTCTCTGCTGCTGGGGGAGGCCCTGGGTGGCTACAACCTGAAGACCACACTGGCCATGCTGGGGGCGGGGCTGGTCTCCCAGGTGGGGGGCTTCTTGGGCTTCAACTACGCCCTGGGGCACATCCCCGCCCCGCAGGTTTCGGTGGCCAACATGTTGCAGCCGGTGATCACGGCGGTGGCGGCCTTTATCCTGCTGGGGGAGCCGTTCGGCGGCCTGCGGCTGGTGGGCGGAGGGCTGATCCTGGCAGGCATCTACCTGGTCAACCATTCCCGGCACGCCGGGGCCGAGGCTTAACAGGATACGGCGTCGTTCGACTCCAGCCGGGCGGGCATCGGCTCCACCTCGCCATAGTGGGCCTGCAAGACCGCCCCCCAGGCCACGAAGCGCTGCCCCAGCCAGACCAAGGCTCGCCTGGCGGGGCCTTCGCGCCGGGGCTGGGCCTCCAGCGCCTGCTGGGTCAACCGCCACTGCTCCACCTGGCGCATCATATCCTTGCGGCGCTCCTGCTCGTACAAGAAATGGTCCCAACCCATGTTTGCACCCTCACGACGTATTGACAGCGAACGATTAACCACCTATACTGATTATGACAGTTACAAAAGCAATATACCACAAGTTTTTTAACCAGTCAATACATTTATGCTGGTTAAAGGATCGAGAAATGATAAAGGCTTGCCATGAGCGAGACTGAGAAGCGCGCAGCCACACTGGACCTCTCAGCGGGGCGGCTGTGCCTGAACTTCGCCAACACCATGGACTGGCACCGCAGCGCGCAGCCGGTGGAATACCTGACCGATTACCGGGAGCTGGTGGCGTGGAGCGAGCACGCCGGCATCCTGACCCCAGACGCCGCCCGCCGCCTGCTGGGGGAAGCGGCGCGCCGTCCGGCGGAGGCGGAGGCCGTCCTGGCGCGGGCCGTCACGCTGCGCGAGGCCATCTACCGCCTCTTCTCGGCGGTGGCCGCCGGGCTGCCCCCGGCAGCGGCGGACCTGGCCCTCTTCAACGCGGCGCTGCCGGAGGCGCTGGCCCACCTGCAGATAGCCCCCACGGGGGAGGGTTTCGGCTGGCAATGGGTCGGCGGCGAGGAGCGGCTCGACCGCATGCTGTGGCCGATCCTGTGGTCGGCGGCAGAGCTGCTGACCGCCGGGGAGCTGGACCGGGTGCGGGAGTGCGCGGACGACAACTGCGGGTGGCTCTTCATGGACATGAGCCGCAACCGCAGCCGCCGCTGGTGCAGCATGGAGAGCTGCGGCAACCGGGCCAAGGCGCGCCGCTACCACCAGCGGCACCGCGCCGGCGACGAGGAAACCGACGGGCCATAGGCGGTCGGCGGCAAAGGGGCAAGCTGCGCACAACCCCGGCGCGGGACGGGTGTTTCATCACGTGCCGGCCCCCGCGCCGCCGGGACGCCTGGGCAAGCGTCGCATGGCCCCCTTTGGGCCGGGGACCCAATTACGAGCACATGAGGCAGGCTGATGACCACTTCTGAAGCACAGGCCGGCGAAGCGCTGGCGGAGGCCGCCGGCGGCAGCGCCCTGCGCGCCTACCTGGCGCTGCTGCTGGGCGTGACCTGCATCGGCTTTTCCGCCATCTTCACGCGCTGGGCCGACGCGCCGGGCGTGGTGGTGGCGGCCTGGCGCGTGGGGGTGGCGACGGCGGCCCTGGCCCTGCCCTTCGCCCGGCAGCCCGCCCCGCGCCGCCAGCTCAGCCGGTCGATGCTGGGCTGGGCCATCCTGGGCGGGGCGCTCTTTGCCCTGGACGTGGGCGTGTGGAGCGCCTCGCTGGACTATACGACCGCCGCCAACGCCACCTTCATGGCCAACACCGCGCCGCTGTGGGTGGGGCTGCTCACGCTCTTCCTGCTGCGCAAGCCGCTGCCGCGCCTGTTCTGGCCGAGCATCGCCCTGGCCCTGAGCGGGGCGGCGCTGATGATCTTCAGCAACGTGGAGAGCGTCGCCGTGCGCCAGGGGGACCTGATGGCGCTGCTGGCCAGCTTCTTCTGGGCCGGTTACCAGCTTGTGACCGCCCGCGCCCGGTCCCAGATGAGCAACCTGAGCTACCTGTGGCTGATGGTCTTCACCAGCACGGCGCTGCTGGTCCCCTTCTCGCTGCTGGGGGGCTATGCGCTGGTGGGCTACAGCCCCCAGACCACGCTGGCCCTGCTGGGGGCGGGGCTGGTCTCCCAGGTGGGGGGCTACCTGGGCATCAACTACGCGCTGGGCCACCTCACCGCCGCGCGCGTCTCGGTGACCATCCTGCTACAGCCGGTGATCACGGCGGTGGCGGCCCTGATCCTGCTGGGGGAGCCGTTCGGCGGCTGGCGGCTGGTGGGCGGCGCGTTGATCCTGGCGGGCGTGTACCTGGTGACGGTCCCCGGTCGCAGGGACGGCGCGCGCCGGCGATAGGGCGTCTGGCCGCCGCCCGGCATGGCTCACCACGCCGCCAGGCCTCAGTATTCCCCCTGCGCTTCGTCGTCCTCTTCGAAGGCCCACCCCTCCCGCTTGCGCTTGGGTTTTTCCGCCGCTTCATGGAACATCGGCGGCCTGAAGGCATAGCCCAGCAGCATGCTCAGACCGATCAGAATCAGCAGCAACGGCAGGCTGAACCCCCAGGCGAAAACCAGCCCTATACCGATCATCCACAGCGCGCCCTGCACGCTGTACCAGGCCCGGCCCTCGGCCATGCCGCGCGCCAGGCTGGTGGCCGCGATCACGAACAGGATGCCCGGCCACCAGTAGCCGGTCAGAAACAGAACGCCCAGGCCGATGAAAAACACACCGCCCGCCAGTTGATCCACGCGCTCCTTGGGCAGGGGAGACGAATCCACGGCTGTCCTCCGTTCATCAGGCTAACAACATTGTCGCTCTGCTGGTTTATACGGCCAGGGCGGCCCAAAGTTGCTTGCCGGGGCGCGTTGCATTCCCGCGCAAGCGGTGTACCATGAAGGCTGCCGGTCGGCGCGCGCCAGTGTGAGGGGCGCGGCAACCGGACCCTAGCGGGCAGCGACCTGAGCGAAGGAGGAAGGCCCCCATGCGACGCATACTTGCCGGGTGGTTGGTGGTCGGGCTGTTGGTGGCGGGATGCCAGGGCAGCGGCCAGGTGATCCCGACGGTGGCGCAGCTACCCACCGTCACCCCGACGGAGGAGGTCTTCTTCACGCCGACGCCGGAGGCGACCACCCCGCCCCCCTCCCCTACCGAAGCACCCGACGCCGACCAGGCGACCGCCACGACACCCCCCACCCAGGAGCAGGCCCCGCCGCCGGGCTTCACCAGCCCGACCCCGGAGACGGCGGAATCGCTGGGCGAGGCGACGGGTGGCCCCTGCTCCCCGGCGGAGATGGAAAGCGTGCTGGCCGAGGCGGACCTGGAGGCCCTGCGCCAGGGCCTGGACGGCCTGATGGCCCGGCTGCGCCAGGAGGGGGCCTCCCTGGCGGGCTGGGCGCTGGACGATGACGGCGAATCGATGGCCGGGGAGGTGATCGGGGACTTTTTGCCCTTTGCCAGCCTGCGCTACCGCCGGGAGGGCAACCAGGAGATGGTGCTGCTGCTCTCCCAGATGTCAGAAGGGCTGCGCGGCTACCTGAGCGCCTGCATCTCGGCGGAGGAATACTTCCTGCAGGGGGACGTGCTGGCCGGGGCGACGGTGACCGTCGAGCCGCTGGCGCTCGGCGACCAGGCGACGCTGGCGCGCATCGTCCAGCCCGCCGCCCTGGAGTCGGGCGATACGGGCGTCACCGAACTGGAGACGCGGATGATCACCGTGCTGGTGGGGGATACGCTGGTGCAGTACGTGGACATCCCCGCCCTGGCGGAGGTCAGCGGGCTGGCGACCGTCCCCCAGGAAGACGCCATAGCGCTGCTGAGCGCCCTGGTGGACATGATACGCGGGCTGTAGCCGGTGGCCTGGCCCCGGTCCAGCCGCCACAGGGTCACAGAGGCGGTGGCCTCCGTCTCGCCGGGGCGGGGGTAGCCCGCGACGCGGGTGAGCCGCGCGCCCAGGGCTTCCAGCGCAGCCCGCCCGGCCCCCACCGGCGGGCTTTCTGCCAGCACGTAGACCGTCTCGCCCTCCGCCAGGGCCGCCCGGACCGCCTCCAGGCCCGGCGCGGCGGGGCAGGCCATGCCGTAGCCGTGCGTGTCATAGAAGTTGGCCCGGCGGCAGCCATCCGGGAACATGCTGGCGATGATCGGCGGCCCTGGCCGCCCGATGGTCTGCGGGAAAGCCTGCACGGCCTCGCGCAGCCCGAACCCGGCGCTGTGATCGGTGAGGTACTGGCGGGCGACGCGCGGCGGGAGGGCCAGGCTGCCGGGGGCGCGGTAGGCGGTGGCGGCGAAGGGGACGAAGCCGACCATCAGCGCGGCGGCCAGCAGACCCGCTACCGTCCAGCGGACGCGCGGCGCGCCAACCCGCCCCAGCAGAGCGCCCATCCCGCCGCCGGCCAGGGTCAGCGCCAGCGGCAGCGCGACCACGTAGTGCCTCGGCTCGACCTCCCTGGAGAGCAGGACGATCAGCGCCAGCGGCAGCAGCAGCGCCAGCAACAGCGCCGCGCCGGTCCGCCGTCCTCCCTGCGGGGCGCGGCTCCGGGCCAGGGGCAGCGCAGCCAGCCCGACCAGCATAACCACTGACCAGCCAACAGAGCCGTAGCCGACCAGTTGCTCCCCCAGCCGCGCCAGATTCTCGCCGATGCTGGTCGCCCGGTCTCCGGAGCCGCCGCCGACCCAGCCCAGGGCGACGGCAAAGCCGCCCCCCCGCAGGGCCAGGTACAGCAGGGGCGGGGCAAAGCAGGCGACCACCACCCCGGCTACCACCAGCAGGCAGGCCACACTGCGCCGCCAGGGCTGCCCCCCCAGCAGGCCGACGACCAGGGCCACAGCCAGGGCAAAGGGGGCCGCCGTCAGCTTGAAGAGCGCCGCCGAGGCCAGGGCCAGGCCGGTGAGGGCGGCATCGCGGGCGCGCCCACTCTCTGCGGCGCGCACTGCCGCCCACAGGGCCAGCACAGCCAGCGCCCCCGCCTGCGCGTCGCTCTGGGCCAGCCGCTCGAAAAAGAAGAGGTAGGGCGTGGCGACCCACAGCAGCCCCGCCAGCAGCCCCCCCAATGGACCGAAGACGCGGCGGACC
>FWPU01011440.1_pt1 | contig 11209 bp, 7 predicted proteins | sample 2228361 | NCBI WGS metagenome assembly FWPU01 (sample SAMEA103939777, study PRJEB20133) | metagenome | reverse complement strand
ACGAACCCGACCTGCGGCAGCGTCCGATACCAGACCAGTTCGCGCAGGCTCTCGAACGGCAGATAGCTGCGTGCCGCACAGGGTAGAGCAAGCGAGCAGAACATGAGCGTGAGCCCAGCCAGCTCAAGCCGACCGGGCCACCGGCCCGAGCGACGATAATGCCATGCCAGCGCCGCAGCCAGGCCGACCGCCAGCACGGCGGCCTGTCCTGCCGTCGTCTTTGCTGTCAGTCCGAGATTGCCGAGCAGGACAAACTCGATCGTCGCCTGCACCGTATGCGATGCGGCGCTCGCAGCGGAAAAGGCTTGGCCAACCGGCTGGCCGCCGAAATGCGCAGCGGAAAGTAGATCAGCGCGGAGCCAGCAGAGAATCGCACCGGCCGCCAGCAGCGAGGCAGCCAGATATGCCGCGGCTACCGTTCGGCAACGGGGCCGGCCAGCCGGCCACAGGTAGGCCGCAACAGCGGGCCCCACGGCGAACCCGCCAGCCCAACTACAGATGGCCAGTGCCGCGCCCGCCGCCGAACAAATCAGCCTTAGCCGGCCGCCGGACTCGAGCCAACTGCCGGCCCCGGCCAGGGCGAGCAGCACGCCGACGGCTGCCCACATCGTCTGGCTCGCCGCGTAATGGCTTAACGCCGCGTAGAACTGGCTGCTACAACCGAAGAGAGCGAGTGCGACGAGTGCCCACAGTAGCCGCCCCGTCTGTCGCCAGACCAGCCAGCTGGCCAGCCCAGCAGCCAGGAGGAACGCAAGATAACACGACCCAGCCGCTACCGCAGGCAACCTGCTCCACGAGCCGGCCAGCGCCAAGAGCAGCCAAGTGAGGGAGCGGAAGAACGGCACAAAATGCGTGTTGTGCGGGACAAAGAGGTTAGCTAGCAGATGCGGCAAATCGCGTGAAGCGGCGAAGAAAAAGAAGTCATCACCGCGAATGCGAAACAGCAGTATGGCCGGTGCCATCAGCCAAAGTGGCGCCACGCAGGACAGCAGCGCGGCGAGCAGCAGCGGCAGCCTGGCCACAGGGCGATGCAGCAGCGATTGAAACGGATTCCGCCACCTCGCTTCGCCGGCCCACGCCTCTAATCGTCCCTTTACCATTTACCAAACCCACTGTGCAATCGCCTGTCAGCCTGCCCCTGGCCGAGCCCGCCACGCTGCGGGCAGGCCGCCTGCCTTAGTATATGGATTCAGCTCGAGCGGTGCAGTGGGTTCAGTTTAACGGGCCGCCACGCTCTAGCACTGGAAGAGTCTGCGCGGGCTAGCCCCGGCAGCCTCTTTGTTTCGATTGCAGGTGGCGACCCCGGATTGCCAAACCCATCTGGCGAAGCTAGGATCGCTGGCCGCTAGGCGGTTTCGTTACCTCGCAGGGCTTGCTAAGATGGGTGCAGGAGACAGTGCATAGCGGCATTTGCGTGGGTGCCGGCCGGGCAGTCGGCGAGCGTCATGGAGCGACGCTCTTGCAGTGCCAATAGTTTAGCTGTTTGCCTAGCCCAGGCCGAGGGCCTGGCGCGGCGCGCGACAGGGAAAGAGGCTATTCCGGGACCAACAGCCCGCTGGTTACTCCCGTGGCTGACTATTCGGCTCGATCGCGCCCGCGGTAGGTGCTGGCAACCGGCCGGGCCTTTGGCCTTCAACAAGCTTGGCTCGCACCACCCTTATGACAGCCCTGCAGGCAGCGCCAGGCAAACGGCCCGGCCCGAGGCGAACCACAGGCAGCTTGAATTGCCCGAGACCGTCGCCTAGCGTCTTCAAACCTCCACAGTATTGCTGCGCCGGGATGAAACCAGCCGAGGCATGCAAATGCAGTTATGCGCCCGCTGCGGGACGCAGGGGGAGTGGCCGGTGACCGTGCAATGGCCTTCGGCCTTGTAGGAGCGGGGGCAGCAGAACTGTTGCGAATGCGTCTTGCAATTCTGGTCGGCTGTTCGTGCTTTACTGTGCTCGGCACGGTCTGGAGCGGCGCTGGAGCTAATCTAGGTCAGCCGTTCGATCCGCCTGAGGTACAGATGCCGCAATGGCGTGCCGACACGGCAGGCTCGGACGCTGCGGCGGCAGTTCAGCGGCTTATGTGCCTAGTGGGCGGGCTGGCCGTCGGCGCCGTCGGCTTGTACGCAACAGCTTTAGCGATTGCCGTGTTGCGTTCCGGACGGCCGCGCTGGCTGCTTGCCCGCTGCTACGCGTTACGCGACGGCAAGCCGGGCGGCCCAGCTCGGGCTGCGGCCAGGCGTTGGTCGGCAGGCGGTCTGGCGGCATTCCTGCTCGCCGTACTGCTTGGCACGGCAGGCCGCAGCGGCATGTGGCGTCTTGACGGCAGCCGGCGACTGGTCCGTGCCGCCGAGCCGCTCACGGTCCGGCTGCTGGCAAGTGATTACCGCTGGAACGCCATCTACGCGGGTGCGGACAAGCGGTTTGCTACGCCGGACGACTTTGTGGTCGTAGGCCGAATGCACCTGCCAGCCGGTCGGCCCGTGCGGATTCTGCTGGCCTCTTCCGACCGGGCCTACTCACTGCATCTGCCTGCCTGGCGCCTAGCGGCAACGGTCATGCCCGGTCGCGTCCGGCAACTCGATCTGCAAGCGGCGCAGCCAGGTCGATACGAAGCCGCTTGCGCTCGCCCATGCGGCTGGGGGCATGAGTTGGCACGACTGGTACTGGTCGTCACGTCGCCGAATCAATTCGACCGATGGCTGGCAGCGGCGGAACGGCTCATGACGCATCCGCGCGGATAAGCTCAGAGGCCGTGCATGCCGTTCGACTTGCCAGTACGCTGGCGAGCAGCATCTGAGCGGACTGGCGGGGTGGGCAGCGGTTGGGGCACCGATAGCTGGAGTGACAGGTCAGCCGGGCCGGTTGGCTGACGGGTAACGCCAGGGCGGCTCCGGGCACTGTCAAGAACTGATCCGCGCCTGCCGGTGAACCGATCGGTCGTTTGCGGTCGGACCGTGCAGGCGGGTGGTCGGCGTGGCGCTAACGGGCTGTCCGGAAAGAGCCGAAGATATGCGGACAGCCCGTGCGCCTCGGTCACGAGACCGTCTACAGCGACTGGCGGGCTGGGCGGCGCGGGGTCAATGCTCGTTCTCATCGAGCAAATCGTCCTTGCCCTGATGCTCCACGCCGAGCAGCCGGTCTACGGCGCTGACGAGCCTGTCCATGGCGAAAGGCTTACGGATATACTCTTCGACGCCGAGCATTTCCGCGTACGCGCGGTGCCGCCCGCCCTCGTTGGCTGTGATCATAATCACGGGCATATCACGATGGCGTGACTGCTTGTTCTTTATCCGTTCGAGCACGAGGAAGCCGGACTTCTTCGGCATCATCATGTCCAGGATCATCAGGTCGGGCGATTCCCGCTCGGTGACGATCAGCGCTTGATTGCCGTCGCGTGCGGTGAGGACTTCATAACCTCGTCGTTCGAGAACGGCGCGCATCGACTCCACAATTTCGCGGTCGTCGTCGACGACTAGCACCCGTTTCTGTCTGTTCGACTTCACCACAGCGATGTCCTCCAAGAGCCACTGCGTAGGTCAGCCACCTGGGTTGCACTCTCGTAACTTCTGCTCTATTATTTTTATTTTGGCCTCAACGAACGGATTTCGCCATGCCTATTGCCGTTCGGCAGGCTGTGCAGGGTGGGGCAGCCAGCCCTGCTTACGAGCCCGAGTTACGGCCGCTTGCACGCGGCCACCTGCTGCCGCATATGCAGCAAGCGAGTGTCACGAGCGGCAAACGCCAGCGACCTATCCTCCCCTTACCAGCTTGTTTGGCTGCCGCCCGTTCTTCGGCCTTAGACCACGGCGTCCCTTGGAGCATTCGGTTTTACCGGCACTGCAGATGAGTCCGCGGTCGCTAAACGTATTTGTGTCCTATCGGTTCTGATGTTAGAAGCTCATGTGATAACTAGCAATGGCTGCTCGGCGCAGCGAGCCGAGCGTCACTGGGCGCTGCACGTGTTCAGACCCACAGCACCCGAGCCCTCTGGCCGCTGCCGACAGCTTCGCCATCAAGGCTGGAGAATTCTGCCTGATTCAGGCACAATATGACAGACACAACATCGCGTGTCTGGCTTGCATCCGGGGTCCCTGTTCCTATTGCCGATGCCGCTTAGCAAGTTGTCTGAGCGGCCTCATGGGATTTGCAAGTTCACGCGGCAGTGTTGGAGCCGTAGCTATGATCGTACGATGCGGGCAGTGCAACGAGTCGTTCGAGCTAGCGGCCGAGCAGGCGGCGCGCCGCTGAGTGTCGCCGGCCAGGCCGAGTTGGGGGAAAGCGGCAGCCTGGCCGATCAGCAGGCGGGTGCAGCGACGCTCTGCAGCCAGGCCGAGAGCGGCGGCCGTCGCCACCTGCGCCGGCTTGCCGCAGCAGTTAGGCAGCCGCTGTCCTTCGCCCTGGAACGACTCCGGCACCTCCAAACTGGTTCGCTCGGCTTGAACCTCATCCGAGCCTTGGCCGTGCTGCTGTTCCTCGCCGCCGCCGGCAGATGGCTCTACGTCGAATGGCTTCTCACTGATGCAATTACCCAGGCGAGTGCCGCCGTAAAGGACGCCGCGAAAACGAAGAGCAAGCTGGCGGACATAGCCAAAGAGCTACAACAGCTCAAGCAGCAGCTGAGCGAGGCGCGAACCGAAGCGGCCGATTACGCCGCTGCCGCTAAGGCGGCTCAGCGGAAGGCAGTCGAGGCAGAAACGGAACTGGCGGAAGCACGCAAACAGCTCGAACTGGCCCAATCGCGGCACACTGCCTGGCAGCGAACTGTGCAGGAGATGGAAGCGAAGCTGAAGCAGGCCGAGAAACAGTCGCAACAGCAGCAGGCGCTGGCCGCGGCAGCGCAATTGAAAATCAAGCAACTTGAAGAAAGCCTGGCGGAGGCGGCGGTAAAACGAGCTCAGCAGATGCAGGCCGCAGCGGCGGTCAAGCCGGCCGAGCTCGAGGTAGCACGCAGCGAGCCGCGACCACTGCCGCAGGGCAAGCCGGCCGAACGGCAACCGGCCTCCGGGCCGGACCCGAGTCGGTCGCCGGCCAAGAGCGGCCCAGCTGAAGCAACTGTCGCCGCTTGGCAGCCAGCTGGGCCCAGCAGCGAAGCCCCTAGCCACCGGGCATCTGCCGGCACGCCTGGCCCTAAGCTCGGCCCACCTACCGCAGCCGGGCAGTGGCAACAGGCTGAGAGCCGGGGCACGGCTGCACCGACCGCCAAGCCCGCAATGAAAAAGCAGGCCAACAAGCTGAAGCCGACAGAGCAGCCGAAGGGCATACTATCAGCGGCGCAGCCGCCTCCCGCTACTGCCCCTGGAGCAACCGGGGCGCCGCAGAGCGAGCCTAGCCGATCGGCGGGCCAGCAGATCGAGTCCGCGCTTGACCGGCTCTTTCACACTACGCTTATGGACCCGCCGGAGCCGGGGCGGAAACTGACGCCTGGTCAACAGCAGCTTCTTCGCGATGGGTTCCAGCACTACGAGTTGCTGCTGCAGAGAATTGACCCAGCCTCCGCCCCGGACCGCTACGCCCAGACCCTCTATCGCCACGCCCAGCTTGGTTGGTACATGAGCGCCGATTTAGACGCGTTGCAGCACTTTGAGGATGCGGCCGGCCAGCTTCGTTCGCTGCCAGCGGACCTGTTAGTACGCCCGGCGGTGCAGAGGTCGCTGGCTGAGACGCTGCTGAGCGCGGGCCTGCTTTACAGCCGTTTGGGCGATCTGGGCAGGGCCGAGCAGTCGCTGCTGGATGCCTGTCGGCAGTTCGAAGCGGCCTTGAGCAGCGCGCGGAACGATACGACGCTATCGGCCCGGCTCCTCGTTGCACTGACCGAGTTGGGCAGCGCGCAACTGGCACTGGGCAAGGCTGAGCGGGCGATCGAGGCGTACCGGCAAGCGAAGCAGCAGAGCGAGCAGTTGGCCGAGGCGATGCCCGGGCCGGCCGCGGATAGGACCGTCGCCGACTGCTGTTACAACCTAGGGCTTGCCGCCTCCAAGCTGGCTCGATATCAAGAAGCGGCGGCGAGCTGGAACAAAGCAATCGAGTTGTGGTACCGGCTACTCAAGCAGAGGCCAGCGGACCGGAGCCTGCGCCGGGCGATCGCTCAGGCAAATAACAACCTCGGCTGCCTCTATATGCTACGCGAGCAGTGGGGTGAGGGGCGGAGCGTGCTTGAGCAGGCGAAACAGATGCGGGCCGAACTGCTGGAAGAGTCGCCCGACGAGCAGATCGAGGCCGAGCTGGCTGAAAGCTGGGCCAATCTAGGGCATCTGGAACTGCAGCTCGGCAACCTTGAGGCCGCCGAGACAGCCTACGGCAAGGCCAGGCAGCTACGCGAGCGGATCATTCAACGTAACCCTGGCGAAGATGCTGTTCGCAGCGCCCTGGCCGCCACGCTGCAGAGCATCGGGCAGTTGGCCGAACGGCGCGGCGACTTGACTGAGGCGACTCAGCGATACCGCGAGGCGATCGAGCTACAAAAAGCGGCGCTGCTCAAGACGCCTGAAAAACAACTTTACCGAAGCCGCTTGCTTCAACACTACCTGTCGCTCGCTAAGCTGCACAAAGCACAAGGCCTGCCGAACCGTGCCCGTGAAGTGCTTACTGAATGCCGCAGCCTGCTACAGGATGATCCGGAAGCGTTGTTCCAGATCGCATGCGAGCTGGCTGACCTGCTTCAGTCGGCCCGGAGCGAATCGAGTCAGCGGCCAGCGCTGAGGCAACTGGCGTTGACAACGCTCGAGCAGGCAGTGGCCCACGGGTTCAGCGACCTGAAGCAACTGCAGGCCGAAAAGCGGCTCGAACCGCTACGCCCCGACGACGCTTACAAGAGCATCGTGGCCAAGCTGAAAGCTGCCGCCTCGGTGTATGCCGATTAGCGGGCCGGGCGAAGAGGAAGCCGTGTCAACATCTGTTGTTCGAGCGCCTAAGACAGAGAGAGGGACAGAGCATGCAACTGGAATCGGGACCGTTCGCGAAGCTGTACGAAGCGATTCTACACGGCCGGGACAGGGAAGCGGAGGAGGTGACGCGCGCGGCATTGGAGCAAGGTGCCGACCCGCTCGAGCTGGTCAACAAGTACATGATCCCGGCAATGGACGAGGTGGGCCGCAGGTTCCAGGAGCAGGAGTATTTCATTCCGGAGCTGCTCATCTCGGCCCGGGCAATGAAGAAGTCGCTGGAGCTGCTCCGGCCGCTGCTAAGCGAGCGGGGTGCCGAGCCGGTCGGGCGCGTGGTCATTGGCACGGTAAAGGGCGACTTGCACGACATCGGCAAAAGCCTGGTGGCCTCCATGCTTGAAGGTGGCCAGTTCGAAGTGATTGACCTTGGCGTCGACGTGCCGCCCGAGAAGTTCATCTCCGTGGCCGTTGAGCGCAAGGCTCATATCATCGCCCTGTCCGCTCTGCTGACGGTCACCATGGAAGCGATGAAAGATGTGATAGAGGAGCTGAAGAAGGCTGGCCTGCGCGACCGGTTCAAGGTCATGATCGGCGGCGCGCCGGTAACTCAGCACTACGCCGACAAGATCGGAGCGGACGGTTATAGCCCCGACGCGCACGGGGCAGTGCAACTGGCACGCAGCTTGGTCGGCGTAGCTTGACCTGCCGCCACAGACCCTGACGGGTTGCGGATCTGGCGTGCTTGCCCGCCGCTCTGCTGGCGGACTGGCAAGGCTATGCCGCAAGTGTCCCCGGTCAGCCTATGCCTTGCCTCGAGCGCGCCTTATTCAAACTTCAGTTCCCGTTGGCCTGGCGCAGCCTTCTGCAGCCGGTATCGCTTGGCCAGAAGGGGTCGTTGCACACCTGGGCCGGTTTCTTGCGTGGGCGTAGCCGGCACACTTCGCAGCGGGTCGGCGGCGCCACGTAGCGGTTCGCCTTCCTTTGCCGCTTTGATCCGTTCCAGAGCACGTTTAGCGTAATCGCCCGACAGTTCGAACCCGATCCACTTCCTGCCCAGCTTCTTGGCAACCGCCAGGGTCGTGCCGCTGCCGGCGAACGGGTCGAGGACCACATCGCCCGGGTTGGAACAGAGGCGGATGATGCGCCCCAGCAACTGCTCGGGCATCTGGCAGCCGTGGAACCGGGCCCGCTCCTTGAACGTCCCGGCCACGCGCGGGAAGTACCACGTGTCCTCAGTTGCCGAGAAGCCGTCGGGTACGTCCTGCGGGCGGAGTATCCACGTGTCGTCCGGCAGCCGGCCCGTCGGGTTGGCACGGCCGTCGCTGTAGACAAGCTGCCGGGCTGACGGCACCCGCACTGCCAAGTCGTCCTTGTTGAATGTAAATCGCCTGGGGTCCTTGACGAAATAGAGCAAGTGAGCATGCGAACGGTTCAGCTTGCGAACGCAGTTGATGCCGAAAGTGTAGTACCAGATGACCCAGTTGCGCAAGCTAAACCCTAACTCGCGCTGGGCGATCAGCTTCAGTTCGGCGGCGTACTCATCCCCGATCGCCAGCCAGAACGTACCCGCCGGCTTCAGTACCCGGTACACTTCCCGCATCCACTGGCGGCTCCAGTCCAAATACTCCTGGTACCCCCGATTGTCGTTGTAGAAATCGTACTGGTATCCAATATTGTAGGGCGGATCGGCGAAAGCCAGGTCGATGCATCCTTCGGGCAGCCCTTTCATGCCCTCAATACAGTCGCCTTGATGGAGGAGATTCCATTCCGGGTTCGCGCTTTTGCCTTTGCCCATCCTTTTTGCGTCCCTCCGAGTTCCCCCGCCTCATGAGTCAGCAATTCTTCGCCCACGCCTCGGCAGATCGTAGCAATGCCGACACAGCTGCTCATTTCGATCCAATAACTAGAGAGCGGCAGGCCGGAAGTCAACAGGCTTATGATTACTCAGCCGGCCTGACCACGCCTTTGCCCTCTGCCGCCGCGTAGCCCGGCGAGTAGGTGCGGAGCAAAATGAATGTTGCTACAGCCCGGCTCGCAGCGCTTCAAGGTGCCGGCCGAAATGGTAAGCCAGCAGCTCCGCGTAGCTCGTTGCGTGGGTCTGGAGCACACAGTACAGCTCCCTGCCCAACGTGGCGTCAGCGAGCACGGAGCCGAACGTAACATGCAGGATCTGTCGTCCAGGTGCCCGCAGCCCTTGGCCGTCAGGCACCTGGCGCCAGTCGCCCAGGTAGATGCGCTCAAGCGTCGCGCAATCGGCCACCGCCCCCGGCACAGGCACATCATCGAGCCGACATGAGACGTGGTAGGTGGCGCGGTCCGCTTCGTAGCGATCGCGGGCAAGCTGGATGATGCTGCGGAACAGTTCCGGCTCATGCCGCGCCGCCACACGCAATGCCTCTAAGTAGCTCGTGCCCGCCGTCTTGACATGGAACATGCCCCGAGTCAGCCTGGCCAGGAGCGGGTAGATGGTAAGCTTGTCCGAACCGGAATGGAGGCTGAGCTTGTATGGGCCGAGCTGGCGCGCCAGTACAGCGTGCTGCCGCAACGACCGCTCAAACTGCGCCAGGTCGCCCTTGTAGTCGACCCCCTTCTCAAACTCGCCCACAAACCTAGGCGCCAAGCTAACAAACTTTACCTCCGCCCGCTGTAGCTCCTCGGCAATGATGTAGTGTTCGGCCAGCGATGTGGGCGTCTGCGTCTCGTCCACGCTCACCTCCAGTTCATGATCGCGACCAGCCGCGGCCATAACCTGCGCCAAGTGCCTTGCCAGCTCGATCGTTCTCTTGATCGCACCTCCGTACTTGAGCGCCGCCCGGTACACCGTCAGGCGGTCCAGTTGGATCGCCAGCCCATGGCCCAAACGGACCCTTTTGCCGAGGTACGAGTCAAGGGACCGCTGCATCTGGCCGTCCGCTCGCTGTAGCTCCGCTTCGAGCCGCTCCAGGTCGTAGCCGTCCGCTTCGGGCCGCACGAAGTCGGATGGGTCAAGCGTGAAGAAAGTGAACCCGGCGGCAGCCGTGGCATCGATGTCCGCCTCGCGTTTCAAGTGATCGGCATCAGCGGCCCAAGGGCCGTCGTAGCCGACCCGCTCGACCGCCTCAGCCGCGTCGGCCAAAACCGATTCCGGCTGCCGGTTCGTTCGCTCCATTTCGCGTGTCGACTGCTGAGCGAAGACCGGCCTAATCCCCTCGCCGGCAGCTTGCAGGGCCCGAATATGTCCAGGGGTAGCCAGCCCGAGCCGATCGCCGAATCCGAACGACGGAACTAGCCCCAACGTTGTTGGCCTATTGCTCATGCCGCTCACCAGCTCAGATTGAAAATCGTTGTCCCAACCAGCAGGCGTGATTGTGCTTCCCAGCGTATAGCGACAATACTATCCTGTCGGCATCGAAATATGCATGTCTTCTGAATGAGCAGCCGGCCAGCGGGCTGGCCATGGCTGATCAAAGCGCTTATGCACAAGCCATCGACACTGCGACCGATGAGCGAGGACCGTAATGATCCGATCGGCTCCTCAGCATTACGACCCGCCAAGCTGTGAGGTGGTTCCGCTGCCCGATAACCAGTGCTCGTTGCGGATCAACGGACGGGAACGGGCCCGCTGGCACTTCGACGCGAAGTATCCGCGGCCGTTCTTCTATCCGCTCACGGGCCCGGGTGGCAGCGTCTTGACGCGTATGGGTCATCCGGGTGCCCCAGATCACGATCATCACCGCTCCGTCTGGTTCGCACACGCGAACGTGGCTGGCATAGATTTCTGGAGCGATAGGACACCGGCACGAATTCGCCAGGAGCAGTGGCTTTGCTATCAGGACGGCGAGCGGGAGGCGGTAATGGCCGTGCTGCTCGGCTGGTACGACGGGCACAATCCGCATCAGCTCCTGGTGCAAACGCTGATTGCGGCCGTCAGTGAGCCGCGGCCGGGCGAAACCTGCCTGGAACTGCAGGCGGAATTCAAGCCACTGGCCGAATCGATCGAATTGGGCCGGACCAACTTCGGGTTCCTCGCCGTACGTGTGGCCAAGAGCGTCTCCGCCCATTTCGGCGCCGGCAAGATAACCGATAGCGCGGGGCGTAGCGGTGAGCGGGCCATCTTCGGTCAGGCCGCACGCTGGATGGACTACAGCGGCCCGGTACGTACCGCCGACGGGTCCGGCCTCAGGCCGCAGGGTATAACTTACTTCGATCACCCGGATAATCGCGGGTATCCAAGCCGCTGGCACGTACGGGCCGACGGCTGGATGGGCGCCTCGCTCTGCCGGCTCGAACCGCTTGTTGTCCGCCGCGACCGGCCGCTACGGCTACGCTACCTGCTGCACCTACATGACGGCTGGCTTG
>FWPU01012497.1_pt1 | contig 11211 bp, 12 predicted proteins | sample 2228361 | NCBI WGS metagenome assembly FWPU01 (sample SAMEA103939777, study PRJEB20133) | metagenome | reverse complement strand
TTTGCGCTCCGCACTGGGGGTGCAGAGTTTTCAAAAAAACTAGTTACTCCGAAGCGGTACGGCGGTTTTCTACCGTCTGCTTATGTTGTGAGAGATGGAGCGATTCATCATGTCGAGAACGGGGAGACGCTTCATACCCCAGAAGAAAACGACTTTTTTAATCTTTGTGGTATAGGCTGGATAAAGCCAGAAGAGAGAAATTAGAACCTTAACTAAACGTAAACACTGGCGGGCGGCGTGGTGGGAACACGCGGGAGAGTTGCTAACTGCGGGCTTCCTGCTGGTGGGACCGCAGACCAGACCAGCACACTGGGTTCAAATCCCAGCCCGCCATCATATACGCCAAATGGCGTTAAAGGACATGAAAAAACGAAAATGATGGATGAAATTGATGAGCAAATAAAGCAACTCGAAAAAGAGTTAATTGCGGCAATGCGAAAAGTTACTGAATTGGAAGAAAAAATTGCCGAACTTGAAGAACGAAGAGAAAATGACAGAGGTTAATATGACGCCACGATTTGAGACCTTGATCAACCAGTATGCAATGCGTGATCACACGTTGCTAGTGCTGTTTATGATCACGCTCTCTCTTGTTGTTGCATGGATTATCGCAGATAGAGGTTTTATCAAATCTCGTTTCCGCGCTTTCCTGCGTGCGCTTGTGCCAGGCTCAATACTGGTATTGTTGCTGTTGACCTTAATCTATTCTGTGAGGGGGTAACTATGGGACGGCGCAAACGGTCAAAGGGGCTAGGTGTATTAGGCAACGTCTTTGAGGTTAGCGATAGACGCCATCGCCAGCGAGGGCTAGTGAGGCTTGCGCCAGGCGTTGGCCGGGCACGCCGCAAGCGCAAAAAAGAGCCGCAGATGACGGATTATTTCAACCTGGCGAACCGTCTTGGCCTTGGGAGTGGGCGCAGGCGTAGAAAAAGCGGCGGTTTGGCTAATCGTGCGGCGCAAGCATGGACAGATCGCCTCACACCAACCGAAAAAGCGCAAATCCGCAGAGAGATTGACGAGGCGGTAGAGGATGATCCCGAAACACAGGCCGTCAAAGCGGATTACAAACTCCGCCAATCATCCTCATGGTGGTACAGAATTGTTTATCTCATTACCAAACGGTTTAGAAAACCAGTTCTATGATTTATCTTATCTTCCTGATAGCCACAATTATCCGCTTTTACCGTCTCGATGCTGCCCCGTACTGGTATGACGAGGCTTTTACGGGCCTGCTCATGCGCCTTGACTTACCAGCGTTGCTTGATGCAATTGCTGGTGATACTCATCCACCGCTTTATTACCTGCTTGTGTGGCTTGTAACAAGAGTTATCGGGGCAGGGGCGTGGCAAATCCGGGCTATATCAGCGGTTTTGTCTGTGTCTGTGGTAATTGTTGTTTGGTTTTTGTCTGCCGATTATCTCAAATCTAAAAAAGCACGCCTGGTGGCCACCGCAATGACGGCTTTTATGCCTGCTCAATTGTGGTTTGCTCAGGAAGCACGCATGTATAGCCTGCTCAGTTTTGAGTTTCTCTTGACGCTGTATTTTGTCAATCGGCGCAAGTTTTTACCGGTTGCAATTGGCACAACCGCATTGCTCTTTACACACAATTACGGATTGTTTTATGCGTTTGTGTTGTTCTTAGTTGCCTTGAAACACGAATTACCCCGTCCGTTAATTGTGTCAACCGATAAAACTTATGCTTATGTGACCTGGCAGCCGGAAGATCGGGCCAGGCCACGGGATTTATTATTATCGTTTGTAATTCCGGTATTTTTGTTTTCGGTTATATGGCTGCCGGTTTTGTTTTCTCAGATGCAAGAGATACACGGTAATTACTGGATCATGCCGATAACTGCTGGATCAATTTTGTATGTTGTGCAAATGCTGTTTTTATCTCACGCAACCCCTGAACCATTGCAAGCATTGTTTATCATGCTTGCTTATGGCTTGTTTGCATGGTCACTCATCGAGGGATTATTTGAAAAACAATTAGAGTTGCTTGCAATCATCCTTGTGCCATTTGTGCTTGCGATTGGCGCAAGTTTGCTATGGCAACCTGTACTACTCCACAGGGCTTTTCTTCCAATTGCCCCGCTGGTTTATATCTTGCTGTCGAATGTCGTTACTAAAAGCAAATTGCAATTTATGTTTGCGTCAATACTGGTGATACCAATATTGGTCGTTGGGCTGGCGGCAGTTTATATCATGCCCCCAGTGATGAAGGCTGAGTATGTGGACCGGGTCCAATCCATCCTTGCTCAGGACTATCAACCTGGCGATGTCGTACTTGCTACGAATGACGGTCCAGCCGTCACTCTCAAATGGGCAATGCCGGAATTGCAGATTTACGTAATGCCAAACTGCGGCAATGACCCCGGCGCACTTTCAAACAAAACGAGGCAGGCTATTGGCTTTCAACAAACGATACCGGCTGCCAGGCGGATATGGTTTATCTATGCCCTAGGCCCGCTGTCTACGCAGTGCGAACATGACCTTGCGGACAAGATTAAATCTTTGTCCAGCGAGGTAATTACCATTGAGGACAATCCGCTTAAGACATTGGGGATATATCTCTATGAACAGTCTTGGCAAAATCTTACGGCGAATTGAATCTGACAAGCCAATCAAAGATCGTGTATATCGTGTAACGCCGAAAACAAACGGTAAACTGCTATCACAATCCGGTGAGATTACACCGGATACAAATGTTACAGTTACTACTGAACCATCTGAAACAATCGTAATCAACCCAGAATCAGAAAAAGCGGGCGAACCTGACGAGGCAAAGAATCCCTATCAAAAAACAATCTTTGCTCATCCTCCTAAAAACCCATGGCGCAGGCTAATCTTATGGGATATACCGAAACTGCTTAAACGTGAAAAGAAACTTACGCCTGAGGAAATACAATACCTCGAAGAAGTCAAGCGCAGGGAATTGCTAGAAAACACACTCCGAGAGGAAGCGGAACTATATAAAGCACGGATTATCAACACGCTTGACCGGCTGGAAAAGTGTTACAGGTATAAAAAATCTGAGCGTGATTTTATGTTTTCTGGAAAACAATCCGTCCGGTTTGATTACGTTGTCATGCAGCCGGATGCACATTACTTCCGTGTTGACATTATGCACCTCCCCCGCGGGGTGGCTATCCGTGATTTATTTGACGAAATGGTATTGACGGATTTATCTATTGCCTGCGGGCGCAGGGTGAGCGGGGAGTACTCCGAAAAATCGGGGGCATGGTTTATCGTTGAGCGTGCAACCGGTGTTTTCGGTATTCCTGACCATGTACGCTATCAGGATATGTTCAATGCCTTTCCGGCCAGCGCAGATGGCTTATCTATTCCGCTTGGCGTTACTGTCAACAGTAAGCCCGTATATCGTTCTTTGGGTACGATGTACTCTATGTTGATTGGCGGCACAATCGGAAGCGGTAAATCTAATATCCTAAACGTCATACTTTGCACTCTGATACGCAGAAATAGCCCGGAAAGATTGAAATTATTACTGGTTGACCTGAAAGGCGGGCTTGAATTTAGTTTCTACGAGGGGATACCTCACCTGCTCAGCGTGCCGAATGTCGTTGAGGGTGGCATTGCTTATTACCGAAATCAAGTGCCTGATTTGTTGAAATATCTCTTGGAAGAAGGGGAACGCAGAATTGCGATTATGAAAAATGCTGGTTATAAAGACATTGCCCGCTATAACCAGCACCACCGAAAAAATTACATGCCCCACATGGTCTTGTTTATTGACGAGTGGGGCGATGTCAAATTAGACCCTAAGATTGGGAGGGAAAGTGAAGAAATACTTACTAACATTGCTCAGCGTTTCCGTGCTGTTGGCATTCATGTTGTGCTTTGTACCCAGATGCCGAAAAGCGAGGTGGTTTCAACCCGTGTCAAAGCGGTATTACCCGCTAAACTTGCCTTCTCAACCCCTACCATCGAAGCCAGTAAAGCAATCATTGACAACGGTCACGCTAAGGGCTTGAACCCCCCAGGCCGGTGCATACTGCAATGGGTGGATGAAATACCTATCCAAACGCCATATATCAACGAAAGAATAATCCATGATGTCGTTCAGGGGGCAATCTCCGGGCAGTACACGGAAATCAACCAGGGGCATGATGTTACACCCCTAGAAATCCAGCAATGGGCTTTGGAAAACGATAACGGCTATCTGGCAATCAAAAAACTGTATGAGCAATTCGGCCCACGTGGTTTGACAAGATCAGAACTTATGTCATGGCTGCAAGAGTGGGAAGAACAGACATTCGTTATCGGGTCGAGCCTATACAAGGTCGAGCCTGCGGCTGGTACACGAGCGCGCCGCCTGGTGGCCATCAACGAGGATGATGATGAGGATAACCATAACAATTAGCCTGCTTATATCCATCCTGCTTACTGGTTGCGCCACAAGCGTTTATGCGTACCAGGCGGATTTACCTACTCCAAGAGTGCGCCAATTGGCTACTCCAACGTTGGAGGCTACTCCTGCACCAACCGCCACACAAACGCCATCAGACAGGTGGTACACCATGCCAACCGCTGTTGTGGGAGCGGGGGGTAAATCGTTTGGCTGGCAGGGACAAATAGGCTGTTACGACTGTACCCCATTCAACCAGCGCATAAAACTGACCCATTACAACCCTCTAAGGGGCGATATAAACTGCTGGCTTTGGTCAGATGAGTTTAACTGGTGTATGTCTGAGACATTCTCAGGTGTCCCGTGGGAGTCAGTTTGGGGGTTTGGGGCAGCCTGCCCCCCAGAATGGCCAATCGGCACATGGGTAGAAATACCCTCTATCGGCTCATTTGTCTGTTTCGATAGAGGGGATATGGTCTTGTGTGACTTTGAGAAGGGAATTTGCCAGGTAGATTTGCTTGGGCCTGGCGGCGCAGAATGGGACGGAAAAGAGTTTGATGCCGTCCTGTGGGTCCCGCTTAAACCCCGCAGATAATCCAGTTAAAAACATTGTGCGACGCAGTTTAAGCGATTAAAAACCCCCCGAATCCCCTATTTTCGGGGGGTTTTTGAGGTCATAACGTCGCACAAAACATATTGTACGACTATGTTGTACGACGTTAATTGGCGGGCGTTTGGGTTACTTCTATTGTTGGGGATGCGGTTATCTCCAACGTTGGAGTAGGCGTTTCGGTTGGGGTGGGGGTGAATGTCGGCGTTGCGGTTACAACCACAATCTGAGTGTGTACGACTGTAACAACAATCGGCATAGGCACAACAACGGTGCTGTAAACGGGACGATCTACGTAAACGGGGCGATCTACCGCCACAATGCGGGTCACTTCACGTTCCTGTATCCAGGGTGTTTGTGTGGCCATAGGCGTGCTTGTTTGCGTGGCCGTGGCCGTAATGCGTTGGTAGGTTGCGGTTATGGTGGCATATTGCGTTGCGGTTGGCGTTGCTGTGGAGGTGGCTGTGGGGGTAGAGGTTGCGGTAATTGTGGCCGTTTGGCTTTCCGCAGATGCGCGCTTGTTTCCAGTTATAGCAAATATAACACCTCCGCATAGCAGCGATAATGCAATCATGCCACCAAACAATAGCAGTAATGGATTGACCGGTTTTCGCTTGCGCTCTTCCGGTATTTCCATCGGGTTTATCCCCGGTTCTGCCATGACAAAATGAGTGCGTCTAAACATAATCACCTCACACAAACGGGATAGCCTTCTTGATGGCCATATACACTTTGTAGATGACCCTTGCAGGTTCAAGGATTAGCATGGCCACCACAAAAAACGCAAAGAATGACAAATCAAATGACGTTGAAAGCATGATGAAAAACACACGCAAAACAACACTGCTTGCATTGATATAAACGTCCTGATAATTTGTTTCTGAACGTTCAGGGAAGCGTTCCAGTATTTCCCTGATCACGTTGATCATGGCTGATACTATACCATCCCAAAATGAGTTGCCCTGTTTGACTTGCTCCGCCGGGTCACCTGCTGAATTATCCCCACCGGTCAAGCCAGGATTGTAGAGATAATCACCGGCTCTCACCCAGGTATTACCATTTACAAAACCACCCTCAAAAGGTCGTAATGACCAACCTGCGAATTGCACTGATGTAACACCCGGAACGCCAAAATGCAAATGATAATGATTGGGTTGCTGATTAGCCCATCCGCAAGTGTCCGTAAAACTACCTACCACCATCGAGGCAAATTTGACGCCCCGGCTCAGGTTATAACCAACCGTGAGGTTGGCGTTGTCCTGTAAATGGGCATAAAGAAAATTGCCAGCACGCACGGCCACACTGTGATCATCACGGCAAACGTAAGTGATTTCGCTATCGGCACTGGCATAGACCTCATTGGGCGCAGCCCCTGAGCCTATATCCGTACCACTCACCAGGTCAATCGCTTTCCATCCGGTCAAAGAAAATCCTGCATCATGTATCCCGCGAGTGCCAATTACAACCTTTGTTCCAGGCTTGAAGGGTAAAACCGGCAAGGTAGAGTTAGAGTAATCGCCATCATCCCCCCCCACCGTGCCATCGTTGAGCGTATCAGGCTTATATCGCTCAAAATCGTTCATAAACGCACTGGTAAGGCTTGCATATTCGGGAGAACCTTCTAAGCCGCTGAATGTGCCATCTGTGGCTATCGTAAATAACTTGATGGCACAATCCAGATTCCAGTTTTGAGGATCGCAACCCTTTATGGCTGCAACCGAAACAACATAAACAGAGCCGTGGGTGGTTATGTCTGTAACAGCGTAATACTCTGCCCCATCAACAGGATTAGCAAGCAAAACGTTTGTCACAATGTCCTCAATAAATAGAGGCACTGTGACAGTGTGCCGAGCATAGGGTACACCATCCGCCACTACCCCATGCACTGGCAGGGAAAGCAGGATGAGCAATGCAATCAGTTTCCAAATTGCTTTATCCATGCGTTGTAGATATACATAAAAAAGACGCCAGCCAGAACCAGGTTGAAAATAGTATTTATCCATTTATTTACTCCCAGTCCATTCAGGACATTTAGAGCAAAACACATTGGCGCAGATAATTTAGTCCCAACGGCTTTGGTCATTTCGTTTTGGCAGAATGTTGAAAATGGCGTCATTGGCTTCACAATATCTATTCGGCCATTGTTGAAGGGGCTGCTGCTTGGCAATTGTGCCAGTATTTCCCATGGTTGCATACCACCACCTAATACTTCTGCACCGTCACCACCCTGAGCGTCTGCCCATCTGTACTGGTTAAATTCCTCCTGAATTTTCTGAGGTAATGAGGTGAATTGCAGAAGTGTACCAAACGGCTCACGGTTATTAAATTCAACAAGTACAGACATAAGCGACTCAGCATGATATGGGCAAAAACTAATCCATTTGCTGAATGCACACCGGTTGTATTCAATCCATTCCGGCACATCGAGAATTGAATCTGGACGCAAGCATATAGAATTACAACCGTTCACAGTGTAATCCGCCGGATCGGGGGGGGGCTCATTGATGTCAGATACACGATATATGGCTATCACCATCTGACCAGTATTTGTGGCAAAAGTACCTTCCGGGTCATATACCCTAACCCTGTAATATTTTCCTGCCTCAACCGAAAAATAAGCACGGTAATGTAATCCGTCTGATAATGGCACTACACACTCTAATGGGTCAGCTACCCCCTGGCTGTTTATTGGCACATACGTACCCAATAGGCCGCCGCTGGTAATTTCCACATCATACGATGGTGTAGCCTCATTCATCCATGGGCCTTCCATCGTTTCAAGCATATATTTGCCGGGGGCTAATTTCAATTCAATGCCATTTTCGAGATTGGCATACAAAATTGGCAAACTGACCACAATGCGATTTGTGTTATACGCCGATTCGCAAGAACCCGGCGGCGGATTTGAGGCTGACACCTCAACCCCATACAATTTATAGTTTACGCTCCCCGAATTATCCTCGTATTGCAAAACATCCTCATGGGCGCGAAGCAAGTATTGAGAATATTGAGCGCGGAAATAAATCCTTTTATAGCCGTCATTTTCTTCTGCACAAGCGACACCCGGAAAGTCCGCTAACGGATAAAAGGTTTGCCAACCAGAATCACCGCCGGATATATCGGCCTCTTTGCTCTCAACACCAGCATTTGACCAGGCCGGTGGCACAATTTCAATCGCATACCAGTTGTCAGGCGTAAGGTTGTACTGGATGAGATCTCCCCCGCTGATATTTGCCGGAATACTGCCGGTTTTCAACACATTGCCGAGTGTGAAGGATTGAGAACATGCCCCCTCAGCCTTGTAGGATGTGGCTGTGTAAACCGAAAACTTCACATAACCTTTATTCCCAAGATATTCCAGCGGTTCATTACCATCAGAAGCCCGTATTCGATAATTGCGACCGGCTACGTATTTGAAATAGTACTTATAACCGCCAATCCCTTTCTCTGCTTCGCATTCGTCGTGCCTATCTCTGATGTTTACCCATGTTTGGCCACCATCAAGAGATATATCTACACCATGCTGAGGTTTACCTTCTTCGTCAAACCATGGCTCGGAGGATATATCAATCACATAGGTTGTATTTGGAATGGGGGATGAATTGGCAAATACTGGTAAGCCGTCTGAATACCATGCTGGCACTCGGATTGTGTTGACAAAATCGCCAATGTCGAAGTTTGCTTCACAGGCAGCAGGAGGCGGATTGTAGATCGCCTCATTAACCTTGTAGTGCATGAGGCCGAGGTTATCAAAATAATCACCGTATTCGTTATAGGCTCTGATGCCAGTAAGATAATCCGAGATTTGCTCATCAGCATAGAAAAACAAACGCCCCTGGCCATAATCCCCTAATGGCTGCCAGCAACCGTTTGGATATTGCGACAATTCATACCATTCAACCGCCCCGGCCAGCGACCAGAATGGTGATAACTCGGCTTTATACGATGGAAACCACTCTGATTGGCCGGTCCCATCCATCCAATAAGGATAAACGACTTCTAGCGCATACCATTTACCGCCCTCAATACCTGGAACGGCTTTCCCCTTTTCCCCTTCCCAAAGCAGAGGATCAACCAATTCATCATTATAGGGCTTGACGGTATCCGTCACTACCTCTTGTCCGATTTGGAAATAATCCCAACAATTCTTAATTTCTGTTTCAAGAGGCGGTATTCCATAATAAACAAGATAAACACCATCAACCGTTACAGAACAGTTTGGTGTACTGGAAGATGCTTCTGCAAAAAAAGTAAAATTCCAGGTTTCTCCCGTATAGTCATAAGAATCATTGAATAAAGACGAACCAGCTTCAGTTAAAGTAAAGAATCTTTGTGCAGGATAATTTTGTAATTCTTCTAAACCAGCAAAGTGTTGCTCATAGTTGTAAACCAATTCGCTTACACCTTTGCCAAATGTGGATGGCTGCCAATGAGTATGGGCGGCAAGGTCTGTTTGTCTTACCGTAAGACCACCTCCATAACTAAAACAAGTGCCACTTGATTTAGCAATAAAACCCTTTGCTTTGGCAGTATCAATCAATGGAAATGTTACAGAAGCATTTACATCAGCACCATGCCAAACGCCAGCATTGTGGTAAGCGGTTAGTGATAAAGGGTATTGCACCAAAAACACTTGTGGTGTTGGTGTGGGTGTAATTGTCGAAGTTGGCGTTGGCGTCTGTGCATAAACGTTATTACTTGCAGAAACGATAACCATCAATCCAACGGACATCAGCACAAATATTGAGATAATCAAGACTCTTTTCATGCGACCTCCTGAAATACTCATGGGGGCTACCCCACCCGAGGCAGCCCCCATGAGGTGGGGGGTGTGTTTGGAACGCGTCAGGCAGATACGGCTTAACCGCGAATGATCGAGGAAAAAGCCTTCACGATCACACCCAGAATACCGATACCCAGGGTGATACCCAGAGGGACCAGGTACACGGGGAACAGACCGTTGACAATCTGGCTGGCGTTGGAAAACACACCGGAGAAGTCAAGGCTGAACGACAACACGTGGACTCACCTCCTTTCTAAGTTGGGTTGGAAAAAATAAATATTTGAAACGAACGGGACAACGCCCAAATACGAAAATGAGATTGGATCACCCCCTTTCATAGTTTCGACATCTTCCGCAGCAGTCCTAGCCAGATAACGAATGACGCAGCCATGAACCCCATGGAGAGGAATAGCGCAATCATCCATTGGATGATCGGCCCGAAAACATACGCCATTGCTATCTGGAAATAGGCAAATTCCTCATTACTCATCGTCAATCCAGAAAAACCACTTCAATTGACGCACCAACAGATGGCTAACTGTGATGGCAGTTAACACTAGACAAAAGCCATAAAAAGCATTCAAAAGAATGTCAATTGTTATTGGCTCTAACGCAGCCATTTTTTAGTTACCCCCGTAATAGAAATTAATAACACGGCAACCGCCGTGAGCAAAAAAAACCCGTAGTCGCTATATCACCGGATTTTACGATGCCGTAGATAACAAAGGTTGTATCAGTGGCCAATGCCACTTCAACGACAGGTGTAAAAGTTGGGATTGGTATTGTTTCTTTTGGTGTTGGAGTGGTTGTTGGGGTTGGGGTTTTGGTTTTAGTTGGTGTTGGAGTGTTTGTTTGAGCCGGACAATTCACCGTGCCAATAAGATATACTGTTCCCGTTTGTTGACCCTTTGTGTTCACGTCATAAACTCTCACATTAATGCTGGTCCCATAACGGTATTGAACAGGTATGCTCAATTGAAAATTACCATTGGTTGTATAAGTTTGGGATATTACCTCATACACTGGTGGCACATATATATCCGCCCTGATTAATAAATTGGCGCTAGGATAATCAGGGTCACTAGCATAACCCGTAATATATCCAGAAGCGCAATTCCAAGCCTCAATATAAGCAGTTGGCTGAGCGGCAAATACTGGCTTGTTTGAGACTAACAGGGCAATAATCATTAGCAAAATTGCATATCTTTTCATTGCAGCCACTCCTTGACGATTATCAAAAGAGCCACTATTGCAATCACCATGAGAAGAAATAGCACAGACGTAATAACAGCCATTTGACCGTAGGTGATTGACCTCTCTAAGTGGAATTGAACGGTATCCGCTAACTGAATATCCGTCATCCACATGGGTGTAGGCAATGGGGTTGGGGTTGGGTCCATTATTGCTTTCCAACAAGGTAATCAATCAAACGTGATATACCGAATGT
>FWPU01012496.1_pt1 | contig 11212 bp, 11 predicted proteins | sample 2228361 | NCBI WGS metagenome assembly FWPU01 (sample SAMEA103939777, study PRJEB20133) | metagenome | reverse complement strand
TGCTGAAATCTTTCGTGCCAACTTCGTGGATGATCCAGAAATTCTTGTCCCTCAAATTTACTGGAATTACACCACCCGCCGTGTGCTGACGCTGGAAGAAGTCGGCGGTATCAAGATCACGGAAAAAGAAGCCATGCTCGCCGCTGGCATTGATCCCGCCGAGGTAGCGCGGCGTTTATTCGATGCCTATCTTAAGCAAATTTTAGACGATCACTTTTTCCACGCCGATCCGCACCCCGGCAATCTCTTTGTTCATCCTCTCCCTTTAAGTGAGCAGCAAGAGGCCACCGGCTGGAGACTGGTCTTTGTGGATTTTGGCATGGCCGGTGAAGTCACCCCAACCATCCTTGCCGGTATTCGTGAGATGATCATTGCAGTTGGGCAGCGGGATGCCGACCGATTGATCAAGGCTTACCAGATCATGGGCGTTTTACTGCCGGGCGCCGACCTGGAATTACTGCGTCAGGCCAATCAACGTGCTTTTGAACGTTTTTGGGGCAAGTCCACCAGCGAACTGGTGGCTCTCAGCACCAGCGAGGCAATGGCTTTCATCGCCGAATTTCGCGAATTGATTTACGACGCCCCTTTTCAACTGCCGGATAACCTGATCCTGCTGGGTCGCTGTCTGTCCATTTTGAGTGGTATATGTACCGGGCTGGATGAAAATTTCAACGTTTGGGTCAGCATTATCCCCTATGCCCAACGATTGATCGCCGAAGAGGGCGGCAGCGGGCTGCGCGGTTGGGTGCTGGAAGCAGGGGACACCTTGCGCACACTGGTCAACCTGCCGCGCCGAGCCGATTCGCTGCTGGCCCGTATAGAACAAGGTCGCTTGGAGTTTCGCAGTCCGGAATTGAAGCAGCAAATTAACCGGCTTGAAAAAGCCCTGCGCCGCCTGACGGCTGCCCTTTTCTTCGCAGTCTTTCTATTCAGCGCCGTCCAGTTGTATCTTGCCGATCAGACCGTTCTGGCGGTCGGTTTCCTGGCGGTGGCTTTGCTCAGCCTGATTGTGCCTTTATTTTTGCCATAAACCTTACAAGCCATCCCCGTTGATTGGAGTTTCCCATGTCCACAAAAAATTTTTACATCCCCGAAAGCGCTATGGTCATCGTTGCTCACCCGGACGACATTGAATTTTCATGTGCCGGTACACTGGCTCGCTGGGCGCGCGCTGGCTGCCGCGTCTCCTTTGTTCTCTGCACCAGCGGAGATGCCGGTATTGCGGACGAAGGAATGACCCGCGCCCGCGCTGCCGAAATCCGCGAAGCAGAGCAAACCGCAGCCGCACGGGTCATCGGTGCCAACGAGGTCATCTTCCTGCGCGAGCCGGACGGCTTACTCCAACCGACTCTGGAATTACGCAAAAAACTGGTTCGTGAAATCCGCCGCTTCCGTCCGGAAGTGGTCATTTGCGGTGACCCGACCGTTGTATTCGCCAACAGCGCCTACATCAATCATCCCGATCACCGTGCAGCAGCCACAGCTGCGCTGGATGCTGTCTTTCCGGCTGCCGGACAGCCGCAGGTATTTGAAGAACTGACCGAAGAAGGTCTGAAACCTCATAAAGTCCGCAAAGTGTACATTACCGCATGGGAAGGCGGAGATACCTTCATCAACATTGAGGAAACCATAGACCTGAAAATTGAAGCCCTTAAACAACACAAGAGCCAGATGGAAGGGTGGGATCCGGCTGAGATGATCAAAAGCTGGGCAGCCGAATACGGCAAAGGCAAAGAAATGGCCTACGCCGAATCGTTCCGCGTCATCACGTTGATGAGCGATGATGACTGGCAAAAGTATTTAGCGAACGGGCAGACTACTGCCCAAACATCTCCTGCAGCAGCGGATTAATCCGCTCCCAATTGGGCAGCAGCACATTGGCGCCGCCGCTGGTGGTAAAGGGTGTGACCATCTCGCGGTCAAGGGTACGGGTGTCAATCCCATCCGGGCCGGCGCGCATTAAAGCCAGTCCCAGGCGCGGCCACAACCATACCGGCAGGTTGGTGTCCACCGATTCCAGGGCTGCAGCAGTCACCGCCGGCAAGCGGCTCCACGAGGACGGGTTGAGCATTTGGCGGAAGGCGGCTTTGAAAAGCAGCTGACCCTGCGCCATGCGGTAAAAATCATCCGTTCCGCTGCGGTTGCGTGCAAACGCCAGCGCCTGCTCGCCGTTAAGGGTGTGTCGTCCGGGCGGGTAACCGGCAGTCGGCTGATCGAGTTCAATGGTAATTCCGCCCATTGCCTCGACAATCGGCTGGACACTGTCGAACCGCAGGCGCACATAGTACGGCACATTCAGTCCAAAGTTGACCCGGATGGTTTCCAGCGTGGCACGCGGGCCAGTACCGGGCTCTTCGATTTCGGCAAAAAAGTGGGCAGTATTGATTCGGTTTTCACCAACGCCAGGGATGTTAACCCACAAATCGCGCGGGATGGAAAGCATTTTGACGTCCGGTCTGAGCGGGTTGATACTGAGCAGGATGTTGGTATCACTACGCCCCATTGCACTGCCATCCGGGGCACGGTCAATCCCCAAAATCAAGAGGTTGGTACGCAGCGGAGCAAAAAAATAAAGCGCCAACACGACCAAAACACCCAGCAGTGGCAGGGCAGCCAACCCACATCCCAAACTCAAACGGCGCCGTTTTGGACGGCGAGAAATGGGAATGGGTTGATAATGCTCGTTCGGATCAACCGGACGCACAGTTGCAGAACTCTTGAGCGGTGTGCCGGCTGGATTTGTCGAATCCATCATTCTTTTTTCGATCATCGTTCGTTCACATGTTCCCGAATTTTAACCCAAATTATGCGCCGTTAGCGCACAACCTTCTGCAATTTCAGCTGGCGGGTTCATGATATACTCAGGAGCAGAAACTCAGCCATGGATCTCTTCAACCACGCCATGCAGGAACGTATGAAAGACGAAGCGCCGCTGGCTGCCCGCATGCGCCCGCGTACGCTGGATGAATTTATCGGCCAGGAACACATCATCGGGCCAGGTAAATTACTGCGCCGGGCCATCGAAGCCGACCGCTTGTTTTCTTCCATCATCTTCTTCGGCCCGCCTGGCACCGGCAAAACCACGCTGGCTCAGATCATTGCCAACAGCACCCAGGCCCATTTTGAAAGTATCTCCGCTGTACTGGCTGGTGTTGCCGACCTGCGTCGGGTGATTCAGGAAGCCACCGAACGCCGCCGTCTGCACCGCAAACGCACCATCTTATTTGTGGACGAGGTTCACCGCTGGAATAAAGCCCAGCAGGACGCCCTGCTGCCCCATGTCGAGAGCGGTATGATCACCCTCATCGGTGCTACCACCGAAAACCCGTATTTCGATGTCATCCCGGCGCTGGTTTCGCGCTCGCGTCTGTTCCAGCTGCTGCCACTTACCCAAGAGCATCTCAACCAGATTCTCACGCAGGCATTGAACGATCCGCAGCGCGGCTACGGTAGAAAAAACATCCTGCTGGATGAAGATGCCCGCCTTCACCTGATCCGCGTTGCCGGTGGTGACGCCCGCAATCTGCTCAATGCCATCGAGCTGGCCGTTGAAACCACTCCGCCGGATGAAAACGGAGTCATCCACATCACTCGGGAAGTGGCTCAGGAATCCATTCAAAAGCGCGCCGTGTTGTACGACCGCAACGGGGACGCCCACTACGACACCATCTCTGCATTCATCAAGTCGGTGCGCGGCTCCGACCCGGATGCCGCCCTTTACTGGCTGGCCAAGATGATGATTGCCGGCGAGGACCCGCGCTTTATCCTGCGCCGCCTGCTGATTCTGGCGGGGGAGGACATTGGCCTGGCCGATCCGCGCGCCCTGCAAGTGGCTGCTGCGGCGGCATACGCCTACGAGTATGTTGGCCTGCCGGAGGGGATATTCCCCATTGTGGAGGCAACCCTCTACCTTGCCACCGCTCCCAAGTCCAACACGGCTCTGACCTATTTCAAAGTCAAAGAATGGATTGAGCAGCACGGCGTTGGCTTGGTACCACCGCACCTGATGGATAGCAGCCGCGATGCGAAAGGTCTGGGTCATGGCGCCGGTTACCAGTATCCGCATCAATTTCCCGGTCATCATGTCGGGCAGCAGTACCTGCCGGACGATGTACTGGGTACCACCTTTTACTCTCCCTCGCAGCAGGGATACGAAGCCGAAGTTGCCGAACGCTTGCAGCGCTGGCGGAAAGCTCAGGCAAAAGCATTAGGTTTGGAAGAACCACCCCCCATGGAGAAAAACCATGACGCTGATTCTGTTGATACGCCACGGTGAAAATGATGTCATGCACCGCCGGCTGGCGGGACGATTAGCGGGGGTACACCTCAACGAAAACGGCAGAAAACAGGCTCAAATGCTCGCCAATGCACTGGAACACGCTCCCATTGAAGCGGTTTATTCCAGCCCGCTGGAACGCGCTCTTGAAACCGCTCAACCGCTGGCTGAAGGGCGCGGTTTGACCGTTTCGATACGGCCAGCCCTCAGTGAGGTGGACTACGGTGACTGGCAGGGTCGTACCTACAAACAGCTCCGCCGCGCCAAATTGTGGAAAACGGTGCAGGAAGACCCCGCGAGTGTGCGCTTTCCGAACGGCGAAACACTGAGCGAAGTTCAGCAGCGGGTAGTCGAGGAGTTGGAAGATCTGGCACGCCAGCACACCCGGCCAGGCGAGGAAGGTAAGCCACCCCCGCCGGAAGCCGTCATTGCCGCTGTGGCTCATGGCGATATTATCCGGTTGGCGCTGGTGCATTATCTCAACATGGCACTCAATGATTTTCATCGTTTGACTATTTTTCCCGCTTCGCTTTCTCTCATTCGCCTCCACCCAGAGGAACGTCCCTTGATCATCCACATTAACCAGATTGCCGGCTTTGTCTGGCCGGCTGCTCAACCGCCATCATCCCACCGGAAGAGAGGTCAAAAACAGCCATGAGTGAGCAAACCCTGAGCGATAGTGCCCGCAAAGTGCAGGCAGCACTCTTTTCTCTGGGACTGTCCTGTCAGGTCGTCGAACTACCAGCTTCCACCCGTACCGCGCCAGAAGCTGCTCAAGCAGTCGGTTGTCAGGTTGGGCAAATTGTCAAATCACTGATCTTTCGCACCCAAACCAATCGCCAGCCCATTTTACTGCTGGTCAGTGGCGGTAATCGGGTAGATGAACGAAAACTGGCAGCAATCATCGGCGAGCCAATTCTCAAAGCCGAAGCCGAATTTGTGCGCGAACAAACCGGTTTTGCCATCGGCGGTGTGCCGCCGGTTGGTCATCTCCGTCCTCTACCCGCATACATTGATGAGGATTTGCTTCAATATGATGAAGTATGGGCGGCAGCCGGCACGCCTAATGCCGTCTTTAAGCTAAATCCACACGAATTGCCGCGCATTACCGGCGGCCAAATCATCCAAGTCACCTGAGCATTAAAACACAAACGCCCACAGCAGCCAAACGAGAATCACCAGCAAACCAAAACGCAGGACAGCCCCCCAGCCGCAGCCAACCGCCAGCCCGCGGGTCGAATCCCAGGCTTTGCGCAAATCACGAATGCGTAAATACTCGACCAGGAAGATCCCGCCCATCGCCAGGATCAAACCGCCCAGCGGCGGAAAGATGAGTGATCCAATCACCCCGCCGATTAATGCTGCACCAATGGAAAGCCATGAAGCGCCGCTGGTTTTTGCCGACGCGCCCATAGCCACATTATCAATAATCCCGCCGACGATCGCTAAAATGGTGATAACCCCAAATAGAACACCACCGGACAGATCAAAGCCGGTAATCAGCCCGTACACCAGCGCTGCCGCCCACTGAATCCACAGCCCGGGCAGAAGCGGGATAAGTGTACCCGCCTGCCCGAGCAGCAAAAAGGCCAGAATGATCCACGGAAAGGCTGTTTGTAAAAATTCCTGCATGGGGTCTTAACCTTGAGGGCGTATCACTTCGATACCGCCCATCCACGGACGCAACACCTCTGGCACAATCACGCTGCCATCCGGCTGCTGGTAGTTCTCCAGCACGGCAATGAGTGTGCGTGGCAGCCCCAGCCCCGAACCATTGAGCGTGTGGACAAAGCGGGCTTTGCCGCCATCAGCCGGCCGGTACTTGATGTTTGCCCGGCGTGCCTGAAAATCCATCACATTGGAAACTGAGGACACTTCCAGCCATTCACCGCAGCCAGGAGCCCAAACCTCAATATCGTAGGTGATAGCAGCATTAAATCCCAGATCCCCGGTGCACAATTGCACCACCCGGTAGGTCAGGCCTAATTCAGCACAGGTCTGCTCGGCATCTGCCACCATTTTTTCCAGCTCGCCCATCGATTCTTCCGGTCGGCAGAATATGTACATCTCTACTTTATCGAATTGATGCCCACGCTTGATGCCGCGCACATCCCGTCCGGCGCTCATTTTTTCGCGGCGGAAGCAGGGTGTATAGGCTGTGTAGCGGCGCGGCAGGCTGGCATCCTCCAGCACCTCGTCCATCAGCATACCGGTCAGCGGCACCTCAGCAGTCGGCACATTCCAGAAATCCTCTTCGGCATCGTGATAGAGATTATCGGCAAACTTGGGCAACTGACCGGAAGCAAACAAGGTCTGCGACTTGACCATGAAGGGCAGGTAGCGTTCCTCATAACCCTGGCGGATGTGCAAATCCAGCATCCAGGCAATCAACGCTCTTTGCAGCCGTGCTCCTGCACCGTTGAGGATGTAAAAGCGGGAGCCGGTAATTTTGACACCCCGCTCAAAGTCAATGATGCCCAGATTGACCCCCAGGTCCCAATGCGGGAGGGGTTGGAAATCAAACTGCGGAACTTCACCGGATTGACGCACAACCCGATTGTCATGCTCACTGCTGCCATAGGGGGTAGCCGGATGAGGAATATTAGGGATGGTAGCGACGATGGCTTGCAAATCGCTTTCGACCTGCCTTACCTGCTCGTCCAGTTCGGCAATCCGGTCACCGAGTCCGCGCATGGCGTCAATTTTCGCCTGTCGTTCAGCCGGGTCTTTCATCCGTCCAATTTCTTTCGAAACGGCATTTCGTTCGGCTTTCATGGCTTCCACTTCGGTGAGAAGCGCCCGCCGGCGCGCATCCAGTTCCAGAACACGATCCACCGGAGTATCTTCCATTTGCCGATCACGCAAGGCTTTGCGCACAAGGTCGGGTTTTTCGCGAATCAGATTCAAATCCAACATCTACACACCTCCGCAAAGATGAATACAAAACCCCCACGCCCATGCAGGACGAGGGGGGAGCATCTCGTGGTGCCACCTGCTTTCGCTGCCCGTTCATGGGTCAGCCTCATTGATGGAGATAACGGCTCCAACCGTCCTTCTTACGGCAACGTGCCCCTGCGAAGGCAACCGGCCTGCTCACACAAGCCACCGGAGTGGAGTTCATCGCCCGGTCGTCCGGCTCACACCATCCGCCGGCTCTCTGAACGACCTGTGGCGATTACTGAGTTCCGGGTCGGTCTTTCTCGATGATGGCATTATACCTGAGGACGAAACCCTGTCAAGGAAAACCACCCGCTCAGTTTAACACCACCATTTCATACCGCAAGCCGTAGAGCTGAGCATAATCCTGCACCAGATCGTCAATTTTCAACGGGTCTCTTCCGAGGGCTAAGTCGTAAAAATACATTCCCGCCAGATACTAATTGATTATGCCATCTTCAGGTGCCGTCCACATCACCACTCTCCGCTTATCCAGCCAACGGGCTTGCATGATAACCTGTTTGGGTGGCACAATCAATTCCTCCGGCGAACGGCACAGATCTCCTACCGCAAGTTTTTTGAGGATGGGGTTCGGGCCTCCAAATGGGCTGGAAGATAATAAAAAGCGGCGGCTGTCGGGGCTCCAGTGTGCCAGGCGCAACACCCACCCCTGGGTATAACGGCGCTCCTGAAAGGTTTGCAAGTCCATCAGCTTTAATGTCACCCAGTTATAGGTTTTGGGTGGTGCATTGTCCACATCCGGTTGGTTCCAAAAGGCGAGGAATCGCCTGTCCGGTGAGTAAGAAAAGGTTGCCGGATTTGCGCGGACCTCAACCGCCTTAACCACTTTGACCACTGGGTCAACCTGAACAAAATAGAGAATCGTTTCGGCGCGTTCATCAAAATAAGCATTCCGGGCTGAGGTGGTAAAAAAACCGCTCGAATCCACCCGCCAGATGATACTCCGACCGCCGGTCAGGTAACACACCTCTATATCGGGACAGGCTGGTGCAAGCGAGATGAGCTGTTCCTCCCCGCTCTTGCGATCCAATAATCGCAATCCTTGTGGAATTTCGAAAATGTCATATCGTCCATCCGGGGAACGGCTGGTTTGGGGTGCGGGGGATTCTCTCACCAGGGTGATCGTGCCATCCAGCAGGCTGACCCGGTAGCGTTCACCAACGGTACTTTCCGTACCTACTCCCCACGCTTCAGCAAACACATCCACCTTAATGGCTTCCACCAAACCCGCTTCCTCAGGTGATTCTTCCCACGTAAGTTGAAGGTAAACTCGCTCGGCTTGAGGGTACAGCAGGTGCGTTGTTTGGGTGTTGAATTCTCCAACCTCCAAAAGGGTGTTTTCCAACCGGTCGAGGATGCGCAGTGGAATCGCTTCGAGCGGTTTATCCACCCGCGAAACTGCCCGCCCCTCTGTCAAAAACGCAATGTAACGGCCATCCGGCGATAAGTGAGGCGCAACCGCATCGGCAGGCAACTCCACGGGCATTTTCTCTTTCGTCTCTTCATTCCACAACCAGACCTCGTTTTCATTAACATAAAGAATTTGGATGGAATTAACTTCCGGAGGATATTCCGCCGGTGGCAAACACGTGAATAATTCCGCCGTGGGTGAGGGTGTGGGGGAGGCACGTGACGTGTTAGTTGAACGAGGGATGCTGCTTGCCACCAATGTAACGGTCGGTTGGGGAGAGATGGTCACTTGGTTCACATCCGGCAGATTGGTCTCCAGCATGGGGGGCATCGGTTGGCAGGCAGTCAACCATCCGATTACAAGAAATCCGATTACGAGGATGAGAATAAACAAGGAGTTTTTAATCATGCGATCATTGACCTACTGGAATTAATCACCATATTACCGGCAGCAATTTCATTATAATGAATTCAAGAAGAATCCAAAATGCACGGTTTTCCTCCTTTCAATTTGCTTACCTTACCCTCCGGCCAGGCCAGCGTTGAGTCACTTCCTGAAAACGTTTGGATCCTGGCAATACCGGCCGGCCCGGCTGGTTCTTACCGCGTTGCCCAACTGGATGACTACCGCCATCTTCCGCGCAATCGCTTCCGCTGGCAGCCGCCGCTGACCCTTTCACTGACCGCCCAGGTCTCTTCCCCATCTCCGGCCGGCACGTGGGGATTTGGCTTCTGGAACGATCCGTTCAGTTTTTCAATTGGAGCAAGGGGCAGTGCCCGCCGCCTGCCCGTGCTGCCCAATGCTGCCTGGTTCTTTTACGCTTCACCAGAAAATTACCTCAGCCTGCGCGATGACCTGCCCGCCAACGGTTTACTGGCTGCGGTGTTTCGCTCGCCCTTAATTCCTTCGGCGGGGCTGATACCCGCACTTTTCGCCCTGCCGCTGCTGACAATTCCGGCAACCTCCCGCTGGCTGCGCCTCCTTGCCCGTTTCGTCATTCAGCAGGACGCAGCCCGCCTGGATGTAGAAGTGACCCGCCCCCACGCGTACCGCCTCGAATGGCGGACCCATTCCGTGCGATTTTACGTAGAAGGACAACGGTTTTTTGAAACACCTCTCACCCCGCGCGGCCGGCTGGGATTGGTGATCTGGATAGACAATCAATACGCCGCTTTCACGCCGGATGGAAATGTGCGCTTCGGCCTGCTGCCAAATGAAACCGCCTGCTTGAGAATTACAGGTATTCAAACATCTTTACAAAATTAAACGCCCCTCTTGCGAGGGGCGGCTTGATAAAATGATTCACCGTGGTTATTCCTGCAAAAACGAGCGCAGGAACCAGGCCATTTTTTCGTGCTGGCGAATCAAATCGGTCAGAAAATCGCTGGTGCCGACATCGCCGTACTTTTCGAGGGTCTCATCAATGTCCTTGCGCAATTCGCGGATGATGGTTTCGTGATCTGCGAGCAGGTTGGCAATCATGGTCATCGGTTCCGGGTATTCGCCGGGGTGTTCGCTCAGGCGGGTCAGTTCCAGATATTCGCGCATCGTACCAATCGCCTTGCCGCCCAAAGCGCGAGCGCGTTCGGCAACATCATCCACAATATCATCCAGCATTTCGTACTGCTCGCCAAAGAACTTGTGCATGGGGTCAAAACTCGGCCCCAGCACATTCCAATGATAGTTGTGAGTTTTGAGCATCAACACATGCTCATCAGCCAGCAGACGATTCAGCATTTCGATGACCGCCTCGCGGTTGGATGCGGTAATTTCAATTTCAGGTTGTTTTTCGTCAAAAATGGTATTCGATTTTAGTGTTGCCATTTTTACCTCCGTAAAAACTTTGTATGAGTTGACTTGAATCAGCCGGCCTGCGCCTGACAGGTGGCGCAAACACCGTATAAATCCAGTCGGTAGGTGGAAACCTGGAATGCCGACTGGGCCTGTAAGGCTGCTACGACCGGCTGGACATCCACACCTTCGCCGTCGTAAATTTGTCCGCAGCGTGTGCAGATGAGATGGGGATGCGGTTCGGGATGAAACGCATCATAACGGCTGCCTTGCAAATCGCCGCTGATCTCGATCACCTCGCCCATTTCTTTTAGCAAAGCAACCGTTTTGTACACGGTAGCCAGGCTGGTCATCGGAAAATCGCGGCAGACCCGCCGGTAGACCTGTTCAACTGTAGGATGATCCTGTGCAGAAAGGAACGCCCGCAAAATCGCCACCCGCTGGGGAGTCATGCGGTGTCCATCTTTCTGCAACCTTTGGAGAATGTCCTTTAATCGTTCTTCTGTGTCCACCGAGTCCATCCTTATTGATAATCATTATCCATAAATAATTATATCTAACAAACAATTATTGTCAAGTTAGAATTCGATTAAAAAAAACAATCCCTTCACCCACACCAGCTCATCAGGCTTCCGAGCCACCCACCTTTGCAGAACAATAAAAAAGCAGGATATGTCACCCCGCCTGCTGATAAATGGCAAATGGCGCGCGGTTGACCGCACGCCATTTGCACACCCAATTTCCCAAAACCCTTTACCTGGAGGCAAGATTTTGGC
>FWPU01012493.1_pt1 | contig 11215 bp, 10 predicted proteins | sample 2228361 | NCBI WGS metagenome assembly FWPU01 (sample SAMEA103939777, study PRJEB20133) | metagenome | reverse complement strand
CCCCCCGCCCCTGCGGCCCCCCGCGCCCCAGCGGCTCCTCGCGCTCCCGGCGTCCCAGCGGCTCCTCGCGCCTCCCGCGCCCCTGCTGCTCCCGCTGAGCCCAGCGCCCGCACCGCTCCCGCCACCCGCTCGCGATCGCCCTCATGGCTTGCCTCGCCTCCTCAGCCTTCGAACCTCCCGGTTGACGCCGACCCGCGATCGACCGGATAAACGTATCTCATGCGCACTCTCAAGCTCAAGCTCGAATACGACGGGACTGCCTTCTCCGGCTGGCAGGCCCAGCCCGGGCGCCGCACGGTTCAAGGAGTTTTGGCGGAAGCGTGCGCGCGGATCCTCCGCCACGAAGTGCGCGTCGTCGGGGCCGGGCGCACGGACGCGGGGGTCCACGCCCGCGGCCAGGTGGCGTCGCTCCGCACGGAGTCCGCGCTCGCTCCCGAGCGCGTGCTGCGCGGGCTCAACGCGATCCTCCCGGAGGACGTCGCCGTGCTCTCCGTGGAGGAGGCGCCGCCCGACTTCGACGCGCGGTTTTCCGCTCGCGCAAAGTGGTACCGCTACCGGATTCACAACAGCCCGGTCCCGAGCCCGCTCGAACGCATGTTCAGCCATCACGTCCGGTTCGAGCTCGACCTCGATCGCATGCGCGCCGCCGCCCGCCCGCTCGTGGGGACGCACGATTTCCGCGGTTTCGCGCGGGAGGCGGACGAGCGCCCGACCGTGCGCACCCTTTTTTCGGTTGACGTGAACAGGCGGGCGACTATCATCGAAATCGACGTGAGGGGCGACGGGTTCCTCTACAACATGGTGCGCGCGATCGCCGGGACGTTGATCGAGGTCGGGCGCGGGAAGAAGGCGATCGACGCGTGCGAGGCCGTCCTCTCGACCGGGGAGCGGGCCGTTGCGGGGCCGACCGTGCCGCCCCAGGGCCTGTTCCTCATGGAGGTCATCTACTGATACTGACCCGGCCCCTCGGCCGCCGCCCAGGCGAAGGACGGACACGCCGCCCGTAGATGCTCGCGATCGTATCGGACATTCATGCGAACCTCGAGGCCCTGACGGCGGTGCTCGAGGACATCGATCGACTCGGGTGCAAGGAGATCATCTGCCTCGGGGACGTGATCGGCTACGGGCCGAGCCCGGCCGAGTGCCTGGACATCGCGCGGCGGCGCTTCGCCGTGACGCTCTGCGGGAACCACGAGTGGGCCGTGGTGAACGAGCCGATCGGGTTCACCCGCGTGGCGCGCGACGCCGCGCGCTGGCACCAGCAGGCGCTCCTCCCGCGGTGGTGGTCGTCGAAGGAAAAAAAGGACGGCTGGGACTTCTTGCGCTCGCTCCCGCTCGTGCACCGGCGCGGGAAGCTCCTCTTCGTGCACGCGTCGCCGTCGAACCCGACGGAGGAATACCTTCTGCGAACGGACCTCGACGAGATCCTCCGCGAGCTCGGGCCGAAGCTCCGGCGCGCCTTCGACAAGACGGAGTGGGTGACCTTCGTCGGACACACGCACTATCCGGGAATCTTCACGGAAGACGGGCGTTTTCTCGCGCCGCGGGAGATCGGCTGGCGCCACGAGCTGGACGAGAAGAAGAAGTACATCGTGAACGTCGGGTCGGTCGGGCAGCCGCGCGACGGCGACAGCCGGGCGTGCTACGTGGTGCTCGACCGGGGGGTCGTCGAGTACCGGCGGGTGGAGTACGATGTGCGGGAGACGTACCGGAAGGTGCTCGAGACCGGGGCGCTCGACCGCAGCCTTGCGGAGCGCCTGCTGAGCGGGACTTGAGAGGAGAGCGAGAGACATGCAAATCACGATCACGGGCCGCCACACCAGCGTGACCGACGCGATGAAGACCTACGCGACCGAGAAGTTCGCGAAGCTGGAGCGCCACGACGATCTCGTCACGACGGCGGAGCTGGTGATGGACGTCGAGAAGACGCGGCACTGGGTGGAGATGATCGCCCACACCAAGGTCGGCGACCGGATCGTCGGGAAGGCGGAGCACACGGACATGTACGCGGCCATCGACCTTCTCGTCGAGAAGATGGACCGCCAGCTGAAGAAGCACAAGGAGATGGTCAAGGTCGAACGCAAGCACGGCGCGCGCGGACGCGTGTCGGCGGGAGGCTCGGAGCAGGCGGGGCGAGGGGAAGCGCTCGCGACGCGCGAGACCGGTTCCCGCAGCGGGGAGACAGAGGAAGAGCTGGAGGAAGAGGGCGTCTGAGCGAGCGGTTCGAAAGGAGGAAGCGCGTGGCGCAGCAGGTGGGGAAGGATGTGGCGGCGGAGAGGTTCCTCGGGTTTCTCACCCGCGACGTCGTGAAGATGGAGATCTCCGCCCAGGACAAGAAGGGCGCGATCGAGGAGCTCGTCGGCGTGCTCGCCAGGACGGGCAAGATCGACAAGAAGGACCAGGACGCGATCGTGCAGGCGATTCTCAAGCGCGAGTCGCTCGGCTCGACCGGGATCGGCCACGGGGTCGCGATCCCGCACGCGAAGGCGTGCGCGCACGTGAAGAACCTGGTCGGCGCGTTCGGGCGCAGCCAGCGCGGAATCGACTTTGGGGCGATCGACGGCGAGCCGGCGAAGCTCTTCTTCCTCATGCTCTCCCCGCAGAACGGGGTCGAGGAGCACCTCAAGATCCTGAAGAAGCTCGCAGCGCTGGCGCGCGACGACACCTTCTGCCGGTTCCTCATGGAGGCGAAGGACCAGGAGGAGTTGTTCGCGCTGCTCAAGGAAGCGGAAGAGCGCTGACGGCCGAGCGGGCCGACCGTTTTCGATGTCGACGAAGGTGGTCGAGAAGGACCTCGTCCTCAAGAACAAGTACGGCCTTCACGCGCGTCCGGCCACGCTGTTCGCGGAGACCGCGAGCGGATTCCGCTCCGAGATCACCGTGACCAAGGACGGGCAGGACGTGAACGGGAAGAGCATCTTCGGGCTCATGATGCTCGCGGCCGAGGCGGGCTCCACGCTGCGCGTGCGCGCCGTGGGAGAGGACTCCGAAGAGGCGGTGGCGGCGCTCGAGAAGCTCGTCGAGTCGCGGTTCAACGAAGAGTAGGGCACACGGCGGCGGCCGCGTTCGCGGAAGGTCCGGTTCCCATGGAAGTGAAGCTTGGCATCCCGGTCTCTCCCGGCATCGCCATCCGGCGGGCGTTCCTGCTCGACGCCGAGGACACGAGCGTCGCGCAGAGGTTCATCCGCCCGGAGGAGGTGGCGCCGGAGGTCGCGCGCTTCGAGAAGGCGGTCGAGGCGGCGAAGCGGTACTACCAGGGGATGCAGGAGAAGTACCGGCACGTCCTCGGGGAGAACGTCGCGCAGATCTTCCGCTTCCACCAGATGATGCTGGAGGATCGCTCGCTCCGCGACGAGATCGTGAAGCGCATCCAGACCAACCGCTTCACCCCGGAATACGCGGTGCGGCGCGCGTTCCTCAACAAGGTGAAGGCGATCCGCGCGATCAAGGACGAGGTCCTGCGCGAGCGCGACAAGGACATCTACGATGTCGAGAAGCGGCTCCTCAAGTGCCTCGCCGGCGAGCGCACCGAGGAGATGAAGCAGCTCGCCGAGGAGGTCGTGCTCGTCGCGCACGACCTCACGCCCAGCCAGACGGCGCAGCTCGACACCAGCAAGATCACGGGGATCGCCATCGACGCGGGCGGGCGGACCTCGCACACCGCGATCGTGGCGCGGGCGCTCGGGATCCCGGCGGTGGTAGGGCTCGGGAACATCACGAGCGAGGTCGCGGGCGGCGACCTCGTGATCGTCGACGGGATCAAGGGCAAGGTCATCATCCAGCCCGACGAGGCCACCCTCCGCGAGTACCGCGACCGGCAGCGCGCGTTCATCGAGTTCTTCGAGCGCGACCGCGAGGAGCTGCGCGAGCTCCCCGCCGAGACGGTGGACGGGCACAAGATCACGCTCTACGCGAATATCGAGTTCCCCGAGGAGATCCCGATCGCCTTCGAGAACGGGGCCGAGGGGATCGGGCTCTACCGGACGGAGTTCCTCTACGTGGACGGCCAGGAGCCGCCCGACGAGGAGGCGCACTTCCGCGCGTACAAGCGCGCCGTGGAGGAGTGCAACGGGCGGCCCCTCGTGATCCGCACGCTCGACCTCGGCGCGGACAAGTTCGCCGACGTGACCGGCACGGCGATCGTCCACCACCTGGAGCCGAACCCGTTCCTCGGGTGCCGCTCGATCCGGCTTTGTTTCCAGCGGATCGACCTCTTCAAGACGCAGCTCCGGGCGATCCTGCGCGCGAGCGCGTACGGGCCGATCAAGCTCATGCTCCCCATGATCGCATCGCTCGCGGAGGTGCGGAAGGCGAAGCTCATTATCGGGGACGTCATGGACGACCTCGAGCGCGAGCGGGTTCCCTTTGACGAAAAGCTTCCCATCGGGATCATGGTGGAGGTCCCGAGCGCCGCCATGATCGCCGACTTCCTCGCGGAGGAGGTGGCGTTCTTCTCGATCGGGACGAACGACCTCGTACAGTACACCCTCGCGGTGGACCGCGTGAACGAGCGCGTGGCCGACCTCTACCAGCCGGCGCACCCCGCGATCCTGCGGCTCCTCACGCAGGTGATCGAGGCGGGCGTGCGCCACGGGATCGAGGTCTCCATGTGCGGCGAGATGTCGGGCGACGTGGTGTACACGATCCCGCTGATCGGGCTCGGGCTGCGGACGTTTTCGATCTCGCCGGGGCCGATCCCGGAGGTGAAGAAGGTGATCCGCTCGATCACCCTGCGCGACGCGGTGGCGGAGGCCGAAAAGATCTTCGGGTTTCGCGACGCGCGGCAGATCGACAACTACCTCCGCGAGAAGGCGAAGCGGATCATCCCGCAGCTCTTCTGATCCGGGCCGGGGACCGGGCGGCGATCCGTGCGCGGGGTGCAGGAGCCCTGCGGCGTGGTTGCGCAACGCCCGCGATCCCTGGGACTTTCGGCTTCGCCAAGGGGGCTCGCCTTTCTTCCCGCGCGCGCCCCCTGTGGGCCGGGGTCCGCGTCGGGGTTCCCCTCCAGGGGTGATACCGCGCAGCGGCTGACGTAAGTCGTTGGGCTGTGGGCCGGTCTGCGTCGGGGTTCCCCTACAGCCGCAAAAAGATTGCGCGTTGTCGGAGCCGCATCGGATAATCTGCCTCAGCCGCGGTCCCGGAGCCGGGCGTTTCTCGATACGGCGTCCGCGGGGATTGGCGGCGCAAGCGGGGGTTGCGGCTCGGGTTGACTTCCGAGAATCAACTCGATAGGATCGCGCGCTGGAGCGTCGCGGAACCGTCGGGTTGAGCGAGGGCGGCCGCAAAACCGGCCGCGGAGGTTCGGATGCTGTTCGGAAAACAGAACCGCGTGCTCGGGCTGGATATCGGCTCGAGCGAGGTAAAGGCGCTGGAGCTGCTCGGCGGGAGCGACGGCCTCTCGGTCAGCGGATACGCCGCCACCAAGGTCAACTCCCCCGACGAGGTGAAGTTCGCGATCAAGGAGGTCCTGCGCAAGGGCGGCTTCAAAACGAAGCGCGTGGTCACGTCCGTCTCCGGGCGCTCGGTGATCGTCCGCTACGTCACGATGCTCCAGATGTCGCGCGAGGACCTTCAGAGCGCGATCCGCTACGAGGCCGACAAATACATCCCGTTCGAGGTGGAGGAGGTCGTTCTCGATTCCCAGATCCTGGAGGAGAACGTCGGGAAGGGCGAGGGCGACCAGCAGGAGATGAAGGTGCTGCTCGTGGCGGTCAAGCGCTCGCTCATCGAAGAGCACGTCATGCTCCTCAAGGAGTGCGGTCTCCAGCCCGCGATCATCGACGTCGACGCGTTCGCGCTCGGGAACGCCTTCGAGCTCCGCACGATCCACACGCACCGGGAGAAGGAGTACGACGAGAAGGTCGTTGCGCTCATCGACATCGGCGCGAACAAGACGAACATCAACATCATGAAGGGAAAGACCTCGTACTTCACGCGCGAGGTCTACCTCGCCGGCAACGACTTCACCGAGGCGATCGCGCGGCGCCTCGGGGTCGAGGAGGCGGAGGCGGAGGCGCTGAAGTGCGACCCGCGCGACCGGGTGGGAGAGGTGGAGGAATGCATCCTGCCCACCCTCGATGACCTCGGCAACGAGATTCAACTCTCCTTCGACTACTTCGAGAACCAGTTCGACCGCGAGGTCGAGGAGGTCTACATCTCCGGCGGCAGCGCGAAGTTGCCTGGGCTCGCCCGGACGTTCGAGGGGAACTTCGACAAGCCGATCGTGTTCTGGGACCCGCTCGAGAACCTGCCCGTCCGCTCCGACAGGGTGGACGAGAAGGCGCTGCGGCAGCGCTCGGGGCAGCTCGCGGTGACGGTGGGCCTGGCCTCGAGGCTGCGGAGCCTCCGGTAAGGCGGTGAAGAGGGACGCGCCATGATCGAGATCAACCTGCTTCCTCCCCAGTACCGATCGGTCGAGCGAACGCCGCTCCCGGTCTTCATGAGCCTGATCGTGGGGATCGTGCTCGTCGCGGGGGCGCTCGGGGCGCTCGGGCTGGTCATCGAGGCCAAGCGCCAGGCGGAGGAGCAGCGCGGGAACCTGACCGCCGAGCGCGACCGCAAGAAGGCCGAGGCGGCCGTCGTGGACCAGTTGGAGGCGGAGATCCGCGAGGCGCAGGGGCGCGTCAATACACTCCTCAACATCGCCGAATCGAAGATCTACTGGGCGATGAAGCTCGAGCAGCTCGTGCGAATCCTGCCGCCCCACGTCTGGCTCGACTCGATCGTCGTCTCGCAGAAGCAAGGCGGCGGCGAGCTGCGCCTGGTGGCGAACGCGCGCGGGACCGGATTCAACCGGCTCGCAGAGTTGAAGCAGGCCCTGCGCGGAGACACCAATTTCTTCTACCACTTCGACGGGATCGAGGCGCCCACGATTAACATCGTGCAGGCGCCCAAGGGGTATGCCGAGCCGGAGTACCTGAACTTTCCGACGATCGTTCTGCCGCTCAAGCGGTTCGACGCCGGGACGGGGAGGTAGCGCGCCATGGGCAACGTCGCGCAGAAGGTAATCCTCATCGCCGCCGCGTTTCTGATCGTGCTCGGGGGCGTGGGCGCCGCGATCTACACGACGTACCAGGAGAAGGAGCAGGTGCTGGCGGAGTGCCAGCTCTTGAAGGACGAGATCGCCGGATATGACAAGAGGATCGCGCTTCGCGAGGGAAGGCGGAAGCAGAAGGAGAACATCGAGGACAACTTCGCTGCGCTGGTCGAGATCTTGCCCCAGGCCTCGCCCCAGCAGCAGGACAAGATCCTCGGGATCCTCACGCAGATCGCCGCCGCGACCAAGGTGAAGCCGCGGGGGCTCGTCCAGGAGACGCGGGTGGCCGGCGGGACGGCAGCGGCTCCGGCCGCGCCGCAGCCGCCGGGGCGGCCCCAGAGCCAGTACGGCGACGCGTTCCAGCAAACCACCGTGCGGGTGCAGTTCGAGGGGACGTTCGCGAACTTCATGCGGTTTCTCAACCAGGTCGAGAACTATCCGAACTTCCTGCGCATCGACGAGATCGACCTGCGGCCCGCGCGGACGGAAACGGAGCACCTCGTGCTCGACATCAAGCTCGCGCTCAGCACGTTCAGCTACGTGGTCCGGTAAGGGAGGGGTGCCATGAAGCCGATCTTGTGGAGCTTCGCGGTCGGCGCCCTCGCGGGCGCGCTCCTCGCGCCGGGCGCGCGAGCCCAGGAAGGCGGGCCCCCCCCAGCTGGGCCCGGGGCGCCGGCGAACCTGCGCCCGGAAGTGCCGACCCTCTCGCCGCCGGAGACTCCCGCGCCGCCCGCCCCGCCGCGCGCGCCGGAAGAGGCGCCCGGAGCGCGGACGCCGGGCGAGCTGCCCCCCGAGCAGCCCGCGGCGCCCGCGCCCGCCCCGGGACCGGTCGAAGACGAGGGCGTGCCCCCCGCTCCCGCGGGGGTGGTGCGCCAGCAGATCCCGGCCTTCGCGGTGGAGGCGGCGGAGGAGGACCGGGCCCTCATGGATCGGGCGAACCGGAGCCTCAAGCTGCGGCGGTGGGAGCAGGCGGCCCAGGATTTTGAAAAACTCAAAAATAAGTACGGTACTACTGAATACGAGCTCAATTATGCGCTGTGCCTTTACGAGCTGGGAAGGCTCGACCAGGCGCGCGCCATCTATGAGAAGGTCCTGAACGACGATCCCGACAACATCGAGGCGCTGATCTCGATCGCCCGTATTCGCGCGCGAAGCGCGGCCGCGGAGCGAGACCCTGCGAACCAGGGGAAGCTTCTCGACGCAGCGCGCGACGCGCTCAAGCGGGCGGCCGCGAACGGGGCGAACGCGCTGCGCGCGATCAAGAGCTATCCGGAGCTCGACCGCGCGTTCGAGACGGACGTCACCCTCAAGATCGATCTGATCCGGGCGCCGCAGCGGTTGCTCGCCGCCGTGCCGCGCGACCCGTTCCGGAACCTTCTTCCGAAAATCCCCGGACCCGGAGCGCGCCCGGGCGAGACGCTCGTCGAGGTGCCCGGCGCAACGCGCCTCACGCTCCAGCAGCAGCGGGAGATCGTCGATCGGCTGCGTGCGCGGCTCGGGGACCTCAAGCGGCTCGTCGCCGAGAAGCCGCCGAACTACGAGGCGATCGCCCGGACGTGGCTGGAGATCGAGGAGCTGGCGGCCCAGCAGGAGAAGGTGAAGTCGACGGACCTCGAGCACGAGCTCAAGCTCCTTATCCAGATGAAGGACGCCGACAAGGTCCTGGTGCAGCAGCTCCTGCTCAAGGCGCTCTACACGCAGGGCGAACGGATCCTCGAGCAGATGGAAGCCGCCTTCCACCAGGAGCAATACACCAAGGTGGCCGAGGGCTGGGAGCTTCTCCAGAACCACGCGAGGCGTATGAAGGCGACCGACCCGCAGTTCGGGAAGGCGGCCGCGGACCTGGAGTCGCGGGGGCAGTCGCTCTTTGCGAAGTCGCAGATTCTCGCGGAGACGGAGAAGATCCAGTTCCAGATTACCGGGATCGTGGTCGGGGCCAGCGTGGCTCAGGCGATCATCAACAACCGGATCCTGACCGAGGAGGACGTCGTGTACGACGTGCGGGGGAACCCGATCGCGGACCTGCGCGTGGCGACGATCAAGAAGAAGCGCGTCCGGTTCCGGTACAAGGGACTCGAATTCGAGCGACCGCTGGTCGCGGCGAGCCGGTGAGAGAATATCGAGCCGCGGATGTCGGAGCGGTGTTGTAGATAGGAGTCGTGCGCTCCCGGCGACGCCGGGGTCGGGCGGCAACTTTGGTACGGGCGGAAAAGGGGGAAAGGGGGAGGCAATGGACCGGAGATCGTCCCTCGCGCTGGCGCTCGCGGCGATGCTGGCGGGCGTGTCGCCGGCGGCGTGGGCGCAGGGCGTCATCGGGCCCGCGGGGGCGCCGGCCGGGGGGCCGGCTGGGGCGGAGAGTCCGGGTGGAGCAGCGGCGGCGGCCCCGGGCGAGCAGGTTTACATCAACCTCATCGCCCAGGAGCGCGACCTCCGTTCGGTCGCGCGCGAGATCGAGCGAAAGGCCGGCGTCAACATCTACGTCGAGCCGACGATCGAGGAGGTCGTCACGGTTCAGCTCGTGAACGTGCCCTGGCGGCAAGCGCTGGAGATCGTCGCGCGGGACGCGGGCGTCGAGATCGAGGAGCGGTCGCCGCGGCTCTTCATCCTCTCGCAGCCGCCGCGGGTGAGTATGGAGTTTGCGGATGCCGACATCCGCGTGGTGCTCGACCTCCTCGCGCGCCAGGCAGGGAAGAACATCGTGATCGGGCGGGAGGTGACCGGGACGGTCACGCTCAACCTCCGAAACGTTCACTGGTGGCGGGCGCTCGAGACCATCGTCAAGACGGCCGGGTTCGTGGCGGTCCGGGAGGCGGAGGACATGATCCGGATCGTGCCGCCGAGCGCGCTCCAGGTGCAGCTCGAGACCCGGGTCTATCCGCTCAACTACCTGCGGCCCCCGGACGACTACAAGGCCGTGATCACGGAGCGAGACACGACCGCCGGCGGGACGGCGGGCGCGGCGAGTCTCTTCGTTCAGAACGTGCGTCCGCCCCAAGGGTTACAGGATTTCACGCTGCTCAAGGCCCTCCAGCAGATGGTGGACCGCAACGAGCGCGTGGACTACAACGTGGAGTCCAACTCGTTCATCATTAACGCGACCGACCAGACCCACGCGGAGATCGCGGCGCTGTTGAAGAAAATCGACGTGGAGCCGGAGCAGGTCTTCGTCGACGTGAAGTTCATCTCCACGCGTAATTCGAACTTCTGGCGCGAAGGGTTGAAGATCGGCGATCCGCAGCGCAACCCGGACGAGGCCGGGGTGCGCGTCGGGCTCCTTACGGGGACGCCGGGCTTCGAGAGCCAGTTCCCCTTCTCCTTCGGCGAGGGCCTGGAGGCGTTCGAGCGCGCGTTCGCCGTGCCGGCCATTCTCGACTTCGCGCAGATGGACATTCTCCTTCAGTTCGTGGACATCGACCAGAACACGAAGGTCACCCAGGCGCCGACCCTGCTCACGCTGAATGGCCGTGAGGCGGTGATCTTCGTGGGCGAGAAGGTGCCGTTCGCCGAGCAGCGGGCCACCCAGGACCAGAACGGCAACGTGCAGATCACCCTTCAGGAATCGCCGCGTTCCCCGCAGTCGGTGGGGTTCACGCTGTTCATCACGCCGCACATCGTGCGGGACACGGATCAGATCATCCTGACCGTGATTCCGCGCGTGACGCGGCTCACGGGTCTCGACCAGAGCGGGCTCGAGCGGTTCGAGTTCGCGGATCCGCGGGACCCGTCGCTCTCGACGTTCATCCTGCTCCCGCGGGTCGCCGACCAGACGGTCGTGACGAAACTGCTGGTGCGGGATCAGACGACGGCCGTGATCGGCGGCCTCATGCAGGAAACGATCACCGAGATCGAGCAGCGCATTCCGATCCTTTCGAAGATCCCGGTGATCGGAAATCTCTTCACGTTCGAATCGAAGGACTACTCCCAGGAGAACCTGATCATCTTTATCACGCCGCGGATCATCCGCTCCGCGAAGGACCAGACGGCGGTGTTCCAGCGGCAGTACCGGATCCACCAGGAGAACGACTTCTTCTATCAGAAATATCTGAAGGAACGGGAAGGCGAGGGGCGCCACGCGCCGCGGGGCGCCAAGGCCGTCGGTCCGGCGGCGGAGCCGCTCGGACCGGCGCCGGCTGGCGAGCCGGCCGCGCCGCCGCCCGGCAGAGAGGCTCCGCCGCCGGC
>FWPU01012492.1_pt1 | contig 11216 bp, 6 predicted proteins | sample 2228361 | NCBI WGS metagenome assembly FWPU01 (sample SAMEA103939777, study PRJEB20133) | metagenome | reverse complement strand
TGGGGTGTTCAAGTGAAACGCCCTCAAAGACGAATCCAACGCCCGAGCAAACACCAACGCCGACCATTGACCTTTCAAAACTCATTGGTCGATGGCGATACGAGGAAGTGCAGATTTCGCCGAACACGCCCATCATGCGAGAGGTTCAGCAAATACAAGGTCTGGTGATTGAGTTCAAGTCCGACAGCACCTACACGTTTCGTGTACCCGGATTTGGTTCTGATGAAGGAATTTTCAGAATGATTGGAGGACGGATTAAATTTGACGGCGCACCGCATGACGAGCAGTATAAGGAGATTACTGAACTAACGGAGAATGTGTTTCGCGGCAACATTCTCGTCATGAGCGACGACAGCGGCTCATGGCAACAGGTTGGCACCGCGCGATTTAGGCTCATGCGCGTCTCCCAGTGAGTCCATGATTGCATCTCGTCCAAAACGGTTGCAAACAAGGCGGTTCAAGACGAATCGCCTTTTCTATTTCACCGATGCCGTTGTAACTTCAAGACGAGGAGAAGTTCGAACAAACAACTGTAACCATCAACATTTAAAGCCATGCCAATCACAAAATCCGGAAATGCCGTTCATAAATTGGATAAGTATTTCATCACGAAAGCAAATCGCGACGACTTCGGTCGGCTTAAACTCACGATTGCGTCGGCGGCGGGATACGGACGGCTTACAAACACCGAAGAAATCAAGCGCAAACTTGCCGACAGACAAATTCAAGTCGATGTACTCTCACGTAATGAAGACATAAAAATCCCATTGGACGACTGGGTTAAACTCAACGAAGAACGCTACAACATGAACTACGACGGGCGTGGCGTGCAATGGACGGTGCGCGAAATTCAAGTCTTCGTGAATCCGAACAATAACGAAATGTCAGTCGAAATCGGCGGCAAGGTCTATACGCTCGATGAATTCTTTAAGTAAGCCTTTGAGCAAGTTAGCATCTGCACAAAAGCAACTCGCGTGAGTTGCTTTTGTATTTTTGAACCGCAATGCACCCTGTGTGCCTTGCTTCATACCTTGAAAACCCGCACGAATCGCTCTAACTTGCGCACGATTCTTCCAAAACATTCAACCGAAAAACGAATGCGCGAAAAACGAACGCGAATTATCACGCTTGTAAGTTTGCTCATAATGGCTTCAAGCTTGACGCTTTTGGCACAACCAGAAGCCGCACGCTTCAAGCAAAATCCCTCGCTTTACGCGCCACGCAATCCGAACCCGTTTTATGCCGAGCGAACCGTTCAACGCGAATTGAACGTCAAATTCAAAGAACGCTCAACCCTCGACGCAGAACTCCGTCGCGGCGCGTCGGCACAAAGCGGAATCAAAACGCTTCGCATTGGAAGCACAATCGTACGATATGAAACGTCAAAATTCTTGTTCGAAAAAGCGAAGGAAAAATCGCGCGTCGGAAAAGTCTATGCCGTTCGGCTCGATTCATCGTATTCGGAATCAGAAGTTGCGACGCTTCTTTCCGAACTTCGGACTCACCCCGACCTTGAATACGCCGAACCCGTGCGCCTTTACGACTTGGACGATTGGACAGTGCCAAACGACTCTGCTTTTTCTACGCAATGGAATTTGGAAAAAGTCAAAGCCGTCGACGCATGGGCAATTACAAAGGGCAGTCCACAAGTCCGCATCGGCATTATCGATACAGGCATCGACTACACGCACCCCGATTTAATTCCAAACCTTTGGATTAACCCTGCCGAAGACCGCAACCAAAACGGCACATTTGAGCCATGGGACTATCGCGAGCGGCGCAATCCAATCACCTTTCAATTAGACCCTAACGGCATCACGGGCGACTTTGACGGCATCGACCAAGACGGAAACGGCTACGCCGATGATGTGATTGGCTACGACTTCACCGACCAGCCATTCAACATTGACCATCTCAACGGTGCATCGGATTTTCAATTTCCCGACCCCGACCCTTTCGATGACAATTCGCACGGCACGGCTTGTGCAGGCATTGCAGCGGCGGCGACGAACAACATCATTGGCGTTGCGGGCGTTGCGCCGAATTGCAAACTCGTCGCGCTTCGCGTCTTTACTGCGTGGGGAGGCTTCGGCGGCGACTTCGCGGCGGATAGAGACATCGCAACCGCCATCATTTATGCCGCCGATAACAACATTCGCATCTTGAACATGAGCTTCGGCGACGTGGTGCTTTCGCCCGTCGTGCGCGACGCGGTTCAATACGCTTATTCACAAGGCGTGGTGATGTGCGCTTCATCAGGTAATGCCGGAGGCGACCAGCAACGCTATCCCGCAGGCTACGACGAAGTGATTGCCGTCGGCGCAACCACACAATTCGACACGCGCACGCCTTTTACAACCTTCGGCATTCGCCTGGATTTATGCGCGCCGGGCGTTGGAATTAGCACAACCTTTCCGTTCTATCGAGGGTTCTACACGCCGAATTTCGGCGGAACATCTGCCGCCGCGCCGCACGTCGCAGGCACTGCCGCCTTGCTCCTTTCGCTCCGACCAAACCTCACCGCCGAACAAGTGCGCGGCATTCTCGTCTCCACCACCGACGACATCGAGCTCGAAGGCTGGGACCACTTCACCGGAAGCGGACGACTCAATATGCTTCAAGCCTTGCAAAGCGACGGCGCACCCATCGCTAAAATTCTTTCTCCACAAACCGACGAGGGCAGAACCGCACAAGCACCACTCGTTGTAACAGGCACCGCCATTTCACCACGATTTCAATCCTTCACCGTCGACTATCGGCGCGGCATCGGCAACCAAAACCAGTGGATAACGCTCGCCACATCGAACCGTCCAATGATTCGCGATACGTTAGCGATATGGAATATCGTTCAGCCTGATTCGCTCTTGCCCGACGGCGATTACACGCTGCGACTCGCCGTGCGCGAAACCACAGGACGCACCATTGAAAACCGTATCCGCCTTGTGATTGATAGAACCCCGCCCGTGATTTCAGCACTCTCCGCAACTGATGTAATCGTCAATGACCGACACGGTGTTTTGGTCGAGTGTCGCACTGACGACCAATGCGATGCTATCTTGTTTTACCGCCGACACAATTCAGCGCAACCCTTTTCAACCTTCCGCTTCGACGGCATTCGCCAACGCCATTCAGCATTGCTTCGCGAAAGCGAGCTTCAACCCGAAGTCGAGTATGAATTTTTCGTGCAAGTGAAAAATCTTGCTGGATTCATCACTCGAAGCGACACCAGCACCTTTCGGCTCAATGGTTTCGTGAGTCAAATTCCGACCTTCGGTCAAACCTACTTGCGTGAGCGGCGCGATTTCCGACTGCCAAAAGGCTACTTTCTTAAAACCATGCAAGATTTCAATCGCAACGGGCGCAAAGAAGTCTTGATGAACGAAAGCCGACCCTTTGAAGGCAGAAAGTTCGGCGACCTCCGTCGCTACGAATACAACGCCGATAGCGCAAAGTTCATCTTGCTCGACACGCTTCCGCAAATTCAAATTCCGCGAAGCGTTGCCGACCTCGAGGGCGATGGACGCTTGGAACTCCTGACCAGCGCGGGCGGAAAAACGATTGTCTTTTCGCAATCCACCCCGCAAGGCTCGCCGTTTGACGCGATAAAATTTGCCGATACCACGCGCGCCGACCTTTGGGGCGCAACCTTCGCCGACACCAAAAACAACGGCGAGCGGCAACTGCTCGCCCGACGCGATACCAACTACCTCATCTACAACAACGCCTTTCAAGTGATTGCCGCGTTGCCCAATCCCTTCCGCAGTCGTGAAAATCCTCGCGTTGCGCCGCTCTTCGAACAGCCTCGTGCCATCGTTGACGACTTCGACGGCGATGGAAAACGTGAAATCGTCGTCGGCGATTACGACGCAAACTTTTTCAGTTATGAATACTCTGGAAGCGGAAACACTTACAACTTGAATTGGCAGTATCAAGCGGGCGCAGGATTCATCGGCGGCAGTCAAGGCATCACGAGCGGCAACTATCTCAACAACGGCAAACGCCAACTCATCATCGGCTACCACAGCGAAGAAGTCTTTGACTCGTTGCGCAACTACGCCACGCCGATTTGGGTCTATGAATGTTGGCAAACAAATGACCAAGACAGCCTCGTGCGCATTTGGAAACAAGCATTTTTCAACTATCGATTCAAACGCTTCTTCGAAAGTGCAGTCGCTACCAGCGATTTGGATAAAGACGGCGCCGATGAACTCATCATCGTGGCGTATCCGAACCTCTACATCTTCAAGTGGGATTCTGCACGAGAGACCTTTGCGCCCGTTTGGAATTATCCCTTCGCGCAAGCGCAAGAGGTCATGGTCGGCGATGCCGATGGAAACGGCTTAAACGAGATTTACTTCTGCGATGATGTGTTCAGTTATGCGTGGGAGTATCAAAATTTTCAAGGTATCCTTGCGCCCGTTGGCGTGATGGGCGAGCCGTTGGGACCGAATCAAATTCGGCTTTCATGGCGAAGCGTGCAAGGCGCGACGCAGTATAAAATTTATCGCCAATCCTCCGTTGCATTTCCGACCTATCCGTTCAACCCGACGCTCTTTTCTACCACGAGCAATACGGAGTTCATCGATAACAGCGTCAACCCGAACACGTTTTATGTCTATGCGGTAACGGCGAGCGACGGCATCAGCGAAAGCGATACGAGTGCCTATTTGATTGGGCGACCGGTGTCGCTACCGCGTGTCGTGTCAGCAAGTTTTGCCAATCAAAGTTTGAGGGTGAGGTTTAATCGTCCGATGTCGCCGCCGATTCAAGCCGGTATGTTTAGCGTAGAAAAAAACGGGGAAGTGAAAATTGCGCAATCGGTTGCCTTTGCAAGGGGCGGAGAAGAAGCCGTGCTCTCGTTCCGCTATGTGCCGTTAGATACAGGGCGTTATGTGGTGCGCGTCTCTGGACTGCGCGATATTTTCAATGCGCGACTCGATTCGACTTTCAACTCGGCTTCGTTCGACGTCGTGTCTGAATCGCAAGCCTCGTTTTACATCGTAGAAAGAGATGTGATTTCGCCGTATCGAGTCTCGCTTACGATGAACCGCTTGATTGACGCAAGTTCCGTTTCGCCGCAAAACTTTACGATGAAGCCTGACGGGCGCGTCAAAACCGCAACCGTTCAAGACGATAAACTTTTGCTCGAGCTCGAAGGCAGACCGATTGGCGCGCTCGGCTTTAACGTAAGCTTAATTGTTCGAGACATTCGGAGCGTTGACGGATTGACGATTGACACCGCCAACAGCGGAAACATCGTAACCTTCACTTCTACGAAGGAAAATCTCGCCGAGGTCTTCACCTATCCCAATCCTTACAACAAAGCAAGCGGCGTTGATTATGTGATGTTCGCGAACCTAACCCGCAAAGCCACCATTCACATCTACACGCTGAACGGCAAAGCCATTAAGACGATTGAGCACGAAGGTGACACAGGCGGCGCGCGCTGGAACTTGGATACCAATAGCGGAGAAAAAGTCGCAAGCGGAATTTACATCTACCGCATCACCGCAGAAGGCGTGAGCGAGAAAATCGGAAAACTCGCCGTCGTGCGCTGAAAGAGGTCAGGTTTCACAAAAACAGGTCGTGTTATGTTCTTGTGTTTGTCGTGGTGAACGACGCGACGCTACAACCTCACCCTGTCCCGACTTCGTCGCGACAACCCTCTCCTTTTTAGGAGAGGGAAAGATTCCGCAACGCGGAATCAAGCATGAGGTTTGCACGGCTCGGAATGAAAAACACACTTTAATAGCACTACCAATGGAAGTTTAACCCCAAACACCCAAACGCACAAGTAAATTTTTCGTCTTGTTCCTCAATCTTCACAAACTCCCCACAAATGAAAAGGGCGGATTTTGAACCCGCCCTTCATTCTCTCACTTATTATGGATTCCTCGCTTGGATTCCTCGCTTCGCTCGCAATGACCGAGCCCTGCATCGTGAAAAGTTAAGAGTGTAGTGCCATTAGAGTGTGCTTTCATTCTGACACAGCGTCGAACCTCACCCTGCCCCGACTTCGTCGGAACATCCCTCTCCTTTTTAGGAGAGGGAAAGATTCCGCAACGCGGAATCAAGAGTGAGGTCACTCCACTTCATCGCTGAAATGATAAACACAAGATTGTTACACGACTGTTAAGAGCAAACCGTGAATCGTTCAACTCTCAACTCTTAACTTTTAACTCTCAACTATTTGACCAACAGCATCTTCTTCGTCTCTACAAAGCCGCCCGCTTGCAAGCGATAGAAATATACCCCGCTCGCAAGTCGCGCCGCGTTGAACGGCACTGTGTAACTGCCCGCCTCTTGCCGTCCATTCACCAAGGTCGCCACTTCTTTGCCTAACACATCATACACTTTCAAACTCACCGTCTCGGCGGTCGGAATTTGATAGCGAATGGTCGTCGTTGGGTTAAATGGATTCGGATAATTTTGCGCCAGTTCAAACGCACGCGCCACATTGAAGCGAATCGTGAGCGTTAGGGTTTGTAGCGTTGTAACTTGCCCATCAAAGCCCGTTTCGCGCAGTTGATACTCATACACCTTGTCCACTTCCAACAGCGCGTTATCGGTGTAGGAATACGACGCGCCGTTGAGCGAATTTTGCGCGCGCAATCCTGCATCGCTTTGATACGAGGCGACTTCCGTCCACTCGCTTTCGCCTTGTTTGCGACGCAGAACGGTAAAGCCGTTGGATTCACTTTCGGACGCCGTTTCCCACGCAAGTTTCACGCCTTGCGCCGTCGATGTGCCGGTGAAGGAGAGCAATTCAACCGGAAGCGGATTGTCCGTCGTTTCAGAACCAATCGCGACGAAGAGTTTGCTAGAAGGCGTAAGTGCTTCAGAAAATAGGCTTGAAGTAATCAAACTTGGAACGCTTGAAATTGAGCCGCCTTGTGAAATCCAGTTACCCGTTGTGCGCGTTGCAACGCGAATCAAGGAGGAATTCGTCACGCCGTCATCGCTACTGACTTGCATATCTTCTACTTGGGCGATTGAGATATTATCCGTGCCGCTATTGTTCGTTAATTCGTAATAGCGCACATTTGAAACAAGTTGGAGCGGAGAATCAACGCCCCCAAGCGTATTAGCGTTGCCCGAAACCAACTGCACTTCAAGCGGAACAATCGCGCCAGTACCTGCTTCCAGCGAGATGGGGCGATAAGTGGTCGCGTCGCCCACAGGGAAAAAGAGCGACGTGGAGGGCGAGTTTGGATAAGCCCGCTGCAAGCGACCATTGATATGCCCTGCGGTGCGCGTAACAATTCCTGCCGCTGTGTTATTGACGCGCAACACATTTGACCCTGTGCTGACCACGCCGCCGTTCAAAGCGAGAGAATCCGCCACATCAACAGAGCCACCCAGCGTTTTTGCGCCCGTTCCTGAAAAGGCAAGTTTGAAGTAATTGCTTGATGTATTGCGCGGCGTAACCGTTTGCCCCGTGCCGCTGTATTCAATCGTGCCGTTTGAGTTGATGGAAGAAATGACCCAATTAGTCGGCGTGCCTGAGCTGGGAGCAGTTCGGCGAATGAACAGCGGAAAATTGGAAGACGGGTCTAAAAGCGTGCCGTCGCCCAAGCCGTCGACATCGGCGACGCGAATGACACCATTCGTGCCCATCGTGAGCGTTGGACTACCTGAACTCGGACCGGTTGCCGTGCCGATGAGTTGCGCACCGTCTGCGCAAATTAATGTGCCATTAACAGTGAGCGTTCTGCCCATGTTCACGGCAAGTGCGCCCGTGCTTGGAATGGTGATGGTTTTGCCCGATGCAACCGTCCAGTTTGCTTGTGCATTAGTGCCGCCTGTGGTCGGACCGCCTCCTAAGAATACAACGGGCGCAATGTTAATTGTGGAAGAGGAACTGCCGCCAAAGGTAATGCTCGGTGACAATGTGCCGGCACGGTCGCCATTAAAAATGCTTGCGGGATTTGTAATCGTAATGTCGCCATTAAAGTTCATCGTCATAGTGCCGACGCCAGAAGGCGGTGTTGTGCCGTTTCCGTTGAGCGAAATGGGACGCGTTGAGGTTGTAAAGTCTCCAATTTTTCCATTAACGGTCAGGGTCGAACTGCTGGAACTGTTGCAATCCTTACCCGCGAGAATAAGTGTCACATAGCCACTGCCAGAAGAGCCGGGCGAGATGTCGCCGTTAATCGTGGTGTTAACTGTCGCGCCTGCTAAGTTATTGACGATGAACACCGTATTCGCTCTGATAGGATTTCCTGATATTCCTGTTCCAAAAATACTGCTGGGTGTGCTACCTAATATCACACTGTCTTGAATGGTTCGCGTGAATGTGCCCGAGCCCGAAGTGGGAGAGAGATAGACGAGTCCGCTATCCAGCGTAAAGTTTCCGTTCACGGTCATTGTTCCATGCCCAAAGTGTAGCGGATTGTAGTAAGTGAGTGATGTTGATGGAAATACTATCAACTCTGTGCGGCTCTCTGCTTTGCTAACGACAATGTTGTGGAAGGTAATTGAACTTGCCGTGCCGCTGACGGATTGTGCACTGCTACCACTGAAAGTAACGGTGCTGTTTGCGGGCGCGTTGAAGGTGCCATCGACCTTCAAATTGCCATTCACGGTGAGCGTGTTAGGGTGTCCGGAGAGCGTCAGCGTGCCGCTTGCGCCGACCACAACGCTATCCCCGTTCACCACGCAAGTGCCCGTGTTGGAGCCGAAATCCACCGTGCCGTTGGCAACCCGTAGCGTGCCGTTAATCGTCCAATCTGAACCGTCGCTCGCGCGCACGATACTGCGACCCGCCGTGTTCATGGTGAAATCTTCGACGGTAATTGAGCCAAATGGATCTGCATCTACACCCGTATGTCTGACAAATGTGTAACAATCCAGAGAGAATGGATTTGTGGAAGTCGTGTTTTCTGTGTTGGTAATTTTGAAATAACGCTCATAGCCTTGGGTGTTGGTTCCATTCGGCAAGGTCGTTCCAAGAACACCGCCGGGGTTCGCCGTAGGCACTTTTGAAAAGTAGTTTCCTCCAGTGTTATTATCCGTGATATATCCAAACCAATTGAACGCGGCAGGTCTGCCCGACCCGTTGTTAATCGCGTTCCAAGGAATTTGAGCCTCAAAGTCGTTTCCACTACCACTCGCTGCAAAAGCCCAACCTGTGGCACTGGTTACGTTTATCGGTCCTAAAAATGAGGTACCTGTAAAGCAGGTGTTCAATTGGCGATAACCGGTTTCAAGCGCGACAAACGCTTCCGCACTAAACGGCAACTGAACCAAATTCGTGTTGCTGTAATTGATACCGACAACGCTTCCATTCGCACCGCCGTTGACGGGAATTGATGGATTGGTATCAAAATACATCAGCACGCGATTGCTGCCGCCCGCGCCTTGCACGAACACGTAGAGATTGGTGTTATCCCAAGTTACATACCACGTTCTTCCGTCGCTTGACAAAGAGTTGGGATAAACTTCTGAACCATCAAATGTGCCGTCGATGGTTGGCGTGGTCCACTGTGCGTTTGCGTCGAGGGCGTGGAGCGAAAGAAGTAGCAGCAGAAGTTTTGTGCGCAGTAATACGGTGTGTGTAGATGTTTTTTGCATTTGCAATCAAGGTATAGCGTTGTTACAAGTTTAATTTTGTGCTTTTACGATATGGCAGCAGGCAGTTTTTCAGTACAGCCCAAGTGCGCATGGCTTTGGCGCGTTACTGGGTCCTCGTCATGGTCCTCGTCATCTGTGATTAGATGAGTAGGCGTTGCGAGTATAAGAGATTTTTGCGTAATTACAAAATACGATTGTAAAAAAATCAAGTGTTGCGGCGTTTAGCACTGGATTTGTATGACGGGTTTTGGTATTGCTTTTCTCGCTTCTCTAACCGATATTCGTGCTTCTTTTTAATCAAACAGACTGACCAATATAATGCGCACCACCTTTTTGAAGAGGCTTTCAATTTTCTTGTTCTGCTTGTTTATGCTGGGCTTTGAGGCTTTACGTGCCCAAAATCAGCAACGCACGATTACGACGGCGGTTCCGTTTTTGCTCATCAGCCCTGACTCGCGAGCGGGCGGCATGGGCGAAGCCAATGTGGCGATTGCCGATAATGCGGCGGCTATGTTCTGGAATCCTGCGGGACTTGGGTTTCAGCGCGGACTTGATGTGTATTTTACGCATGCCAATTGGCTACCTGCCTTCAACGCCGATTTATTTTACGACAATCTGACCGTCAAGCGATACTTTCCGGGCTACGGCACGTTTGGATTGGGCATTACGTATTTGAACTTAGGCGAAACCGAAATTCGCACGGCGCAGGATGTTGCCGCTGGGATTATTAAGAGTTATGAGTTTGCGATTACGGGTTCATATGGCGTTCAACTTTCAAAAACCTTTGCAGTGGGCACATCGGTGCGCTTCATTCGCAGTGCGCTGACGACTGCGGGCGCAGGCACCGAGCAAGGCGCAGGCATCGGAACCTCAATTTCCTTTGATGTCGCCTTCTTGTGGAAACCACAGTTCAAAGGTTACCTTTCCGACCGATTCAGCCTTGGCTTAAACATCTCTAACATTGGTCCGAAAATGACCTACATCGACGAAGCCCAAGCCGACCCGCTTCCGACGAATTTGAAAGTCGGCTTCGCTTACAAACTCTTGAACGATAAGTATAACTCGCTCACGCTGGCGGCGGATTTCAACAAACTGCTTGTCAGCCGCTCACCCTTTTTAGACGGGCGACGCCTTAGCCAAAACGAACTTAACTCATTAGACTCGACCAGTCGCGCTCGCCTGACATACAGAACGGATAATGTGTTTCAAGCGATGATTTCATCGTGGGGCGCAGATGGTGGCGGATTGCGCTCCTTCACGATGGGCATCGGCGTTGAGTATTGGTATGGCGCACCGCAACTCTTGGCACTGCGCGCCGGCTACTTCTACGAAGACCCCGAGTTCGGCGGACGGCGTTATCTCACCTTCGGTGCCGGCGTTCGCTACTCTGCTTTCGGCGTCGATTTCAGCTACATCAACTCGGTTGAAGAAACACACCCGCTCGACGGCACCGTGCGACTTTCTCTGGTGCTCAACTTCCCCAACTTGGGCATCAAGAAACCAACGACTACGGTTCAGTAACACTCGTCTTTGAGAGGCAAATCGGGGCTTGAAGAGCATTGGTCGTGTTATGTTCTTGTGTTTGTCGTGGTGAACGACGCGACGCTACGACCTCACCCTGTCCCGACTTCGTCGCGACAACC
>FWPU01012491.1_pt1 | contig 11216 bp, 12 predicted proteins | sample 2228361 | NCBI WGS metagenome assembly FWPU01 (sample SAMEA103939777, study PRJEB20133) | metagenome | reverse complement strand
CTACGACCGCCGCTGTCGCGGCGAGCCGCCAGCTCGCCCCAACATCACAACCCGAGCCGTCACCCCCGAAAGACGGCCCTCGGGTATACTAGACGCGCGCGGGAGAGGCTCTCTCCCGCCGTTTCACGCTGCCCGGGCGCGATGGATCGACTCCACATCCGCAACTTCTGCATCATCGCCCACATCGATCACGGGAAATCGACTCTCGCCGACCGCCTGCTCCAGCTCACCGGCACCATCCCCGAGCGCGAGATGACCGAGCAGGTCCTGGACAGCATGGAGCTGGAGCGCGAGAAGGGCGTCACCATCAAGGCCTCTGCCGTGCGCATGTCCTACCGCGCGGGCGACGGCCAGGAATACGAACTCAACCTCATCGACACCCCCGGACACGTCGACTTCTCGTACGAGGTCACCCGGTCGCTCGCCGCCTGCGAGGGCGCCCTGCTGCTCGTCGACGCCTCCCAGGGCGTCGAGGCGCAGACGCTCGCCAACGCCTACCTCGCCGTCGAGCACAACCTGGAGATCATCCCGGTCATCAACAAGATCGACCTGCCGGGCGCCCAGCCCGACATCTGCCGGCGGCAGATCGAGGAGATCGTGGGCCTCGACGCGAGCGGCGCGATCCTGACGAGCGCCAAGGAGGGGATCGGTATCCGCGACGTGCTCGAGGCCGTCGTCGCGCGGATTCCGCCGCCCCGGGGGCGTCCCGACGCGCCGCTCAAGGCGCTCGTCTTCGACTCGTGGTACGACCCCTACCGCGGCGTCGTCGTTCTCATCCGCGTCGTCGACGGCGCGATCCGCGGAGGGATGAGGATCCGGCTGATGATGACCGGGCAGGACTACGCGGTCGAGCAGCTCGGCACCTTCTCTCCGAAGCCGCAGGTGGCCGACGAGCTCGGCGTCGGGGAGGTCGGCTTCCTCATCGCCGGGATCAAGCGCGTGGCCGACGCGAAGATCGGCGACACCGTCACGGAGGCGGCCAGGCCGACGGCCGAGCCGTTCCCGGGCTTCAAGGAGATGAAGCCGATGGTGTTCGCCGGGCTCTACCCGGTGGAGGGCCACCAGTATCCGGAGCTTCGCGAGGCCCTCGAGAAGCTGCGCCTCAACGACTCGGCGTTCGTCTTCGAGCCCGAGACGTCGGCCGCCCTGGGCTTCGGGTTCCGCTGCGGCTGCTGCGGCCTCTTGCACATGGAGATCATTCAGGAGCGGCTGGAACGGGAGTACAACCTGACCCTCGTCGCCACCGCCCCCAGTGTCGCCTACCGCGTCACCCGCACCGACGGGGAGGTCGTGGAGATTCAGAACCCGGCCGACCTGCCCGACCGGGGCGTGATCGCCGAGATCGCCGAGCCCTACGTGCGGGCCTCCATCTTCACCCCCACCGAGTTCATCGGCCCCCTCATGGACCTCTGCCAGGAGCGGCGAGGGGTTTTCCTGGGCATGGAGTATCCCGACCCGAGCCGGGTGCGCATGGAGTACCGCCTTCCCCTGGCCGAGATCATGTTCGACTTCTTCGACCAGTTGAAGTCGCGCAGCCGGGGCTACGCCACCCTCGATTACCAGTGGGACGGCCACCAGCCCTCGGACCTGGTGAAGCTGGATGTCCTGGTCGCTGGCGAGGTGATCGACGCCCTCTCCGTCATCGTCCACCGCGACAAGGCCTTCGCCCGCGCCAAGCGCCTGGTGGAGAAGCTCTCGGACCTGATTCCCCGCCAGCTCTTCGAGGTGCCCCTGCAGGCGGCCATCGGCGGCCGCATCATCGCCCGCGAGACGGTGCGCGCCCTGCGCAAGGACGTGCTCGCCAAGTGCTACGGCGGCGACGTCACCCGCAAGCGCAAGCTGCTCGAGAAGCAGAAAGAGGGCAAGAAGCGCATGAAGCAGGTCGGGCGGGTGGAGATCCCCCAGGAAGCCTTCATGGCCGTCCTCAAGGTCGACGAATAGGCGCTCGTCCCGCGTGGAACAAATCCGGAGCGCGCGGCTATGATGGAACTGCGACTTCCGGGAGCGGGGTGAAACGGGTGGCGACGACCAACATTTCCGACAAGGGGTCGGTGACGATCCCCACCGACCTGCGCGAACGGTACGGCCTGCGGGCCGGCACGCGGGTGCACATCGTGGATTACGGCGACATGCTGGCGCTGGTCCCCTCGGCCGGCGACCCCATCGCCGCGGGTTTCGGCATGCTCAAGGGGGGCGCCTCCCTGACGGGCGCGCTGATGCGGTGGCGGGGTCCGGGGGCGAGGGGGGACGCGCACGATGCCGCCGCAGCCGACTGAGCCGCACCGCTACGTGCTGGACGGCTACTCGCTCCTGGCCTTTCTCGAAGGCGGGCCCGGCGCCCAGCGCCTGCGGGAGATCATGGAGCACGGCAAGGGGCAGCGCGCCGTCGTGGCCAGCTCGGTCGTCAACATCGCCGAGGCGCTTTCCGTCATCGAGAAGGAGCGGGGTGTCGTCAACGCCCAGGCGACCCTGGCGCGCCTTTGGGATCTGCCCCTCCAGCGGCACGACGCCGGCGAAGGGCTGGCCCTGGGGGCGGCGCGGATGCGGGCCCAGCGCGACGTCCCCTACGCGGACTGCTATGCCCTGGCGCTGGCGCGCCGAATGGGCGCCACGCTCGTCACCGGCAACCCGGCCCTCCGCAAGGCGGGCGACCTGGTGGACATCGAGTGGCTGTAGACACCGGCGGCGCGGAACTCGGCGTCTACGTCCACGTGCCCTTCTGCGCCCGCAGGTGCCCCTATTGCGACTTCACCGCTTACGTGTACCGGCCGGACCTCGCCGCCGGGTTCGCGGAGGACGTCCTGCGCGAGGCCGACCTCCTGGCGGCGCTGCCCGGCCTCGAGGGGCGGCCGGGGGCGACCCTCTACCTCGGCGGCGGCACCCCCACCGTCCTCCCGGCCGGCGAGGTGGTCCTGCTGGCGCAGGGGTTGCGGCGCCGTTTCCGCATCCCGGATGACGCCGAGGCGACCGTCGAGGCCAACCCGGAGACCCTGGACGCGGACAAGCTCTCCCGCCTGAGGGCGGCCGGCTTCAACCGCCTGAGCCTCGGGGTGCAATCGTGGGACGATGCCTGCCTCACGGGGCTTGGGCGGCGCCACACGGCCGCGGAGGCCGAGCGCGCCTTCCGCCTGGCGCGGGCCGCCGGCTTCACCAACGTCGGCATCGACCTGATGTACGGGATCCCCGGTCAGACGGCCGCCGTCTGGCGCGAGACCCTGGCGCGGACGGCCTCCCTTGGGCCGGAACACGTCTCCGCCTACAGCCTCCAGGTCGAAGAGGGAACCCCCTTCGGACGCCGGGCGCGGGAGGGGCGCCTCACCGGCCTCCTCCCCGGGGATGACACCGTGGCGGAGATGTACGCCCTGGCCCGGGAGACCCTGAGTGCCGCCGGCTACGAGCACTACGAGATCTCCAACTTCGCCCGGCCAGGGTACCGATCCCGCCACAACCAGATCTACTGGCGCAACGGCGAGTATCTGGGGCTGGGTCCCGGCGCCGCCTCCCACCTGGCGGGGCGCCGCTGGACCAACGCGCGCCGCCTGGACTGCTACCACGACGCCCTCGCCGCCGGCCGCCTCCCCGCCGCCGACGAGGAGGACCTCGGTCGGGAACGGGAGATGAGCGACACGGTCATCCTGGGGCTGCGCCTGCTGGAGGGGGTGTCGCTGGAGGCGTTCCGGAGCCGCTTCGGCACCGGCCTCCGGGAGGTCTACGGCCGCGAGGTGGACGAGCTGATCGGACTGGGCCTTCTGGCGCTGGACGGGGATCGCCTGCGGCTCGCCCCGGCGGCGCTCCCCGTCGCGAACCAGGTCTTCGTCCGTTTCCTTTGAGAGCGGGGGGCCCTGCGGGGTGGGCCGTGCCTGACCAGCATGGAAAAAGCGCCAAATCATTGGGAATAAAACTCAACTCAAAGCCAACAACCATTCCGCGTCCGGGGAAGCCCACGTGCGGCGTTCTAATTCCCCGCGCATCGATCTAGAATGCCTGCGAGACCGGTCTCCGAAGGCTGGCTGAAAAGGCCCATCTGCGGCGTATCGCGAAGGGGGAGGGAGACGGGTGATTCGGGGCGCCCTGTGGGCGAGGCTGCGGCGGGGGCGGGCGGCTTTGGCGCTGCTCCCCGTGGCGGCCGCCCTTGCGGTCCCCCTGGCCGTGCAGCGATACCTCGTGCGCCTGGAGGGGCCGGCCGGACGGCCCCCGCCGCCCCCGTCCCCCATCGTCCTCGACCCCGGCCACGGCGGTATCGACAGCGGCGCCTTCTACGGCGGGGTCATGGAAAAGGACATCAACCTGGACATCGCCATCCGCGTGGCCGATCTCTTGGCCGAGAGGGGGATCCCCGCCGTCCTCACCCGCAACGAGGACGTGGCCCTCGACAGCGAGAGCTATCGCGAGGACCTGCAGCGGCGCATCGACGTGGCGGTGGCGCGCGGGGCGCGGGCGCTGGTGGCCTTTCACGTCAACGCCTCGGACAATCCGCGGGCCGAGGGCACCGTGATCCTCTTCCAGGAGGGCAATCGGGAGGGGCGCCGCCTCGCCGCCATCCTGCGGGCCGCCCTGAAGGAGATCGATCCCTCGAAGCCCCACGTGGCCGGCCCCGAGTTCGATCACTACTATTTCGACAACAGCCCCGTGCCCACGGTCGCGGTCGAGGTGGGGTATTTGACTAACGACGCGGAGCGCGAGGCGCTTCTGAGCCCGGCGACCCGCGACCGGATCGCGGCCGCCGTCGCGCGTGCCCTGGCCGCCTGGGCCGCCGGTCCGCCTTGACACCGGGATAGAAGTGAAGATATTGTCTGTTGTAGGTTAGCACTCGACGGTGTAGAGTGCTAATGGGCGCAGAAAATTGTCGAGCGCCCGGTGGTTTTGAATGGAGAGCAGAAAACGGAAAATTCTCCGGGCGGTCGTGGACGATTACGTCGCCACCGCCGAGCCCGTCGGGTCCTCGACGATCGCGCGGAAATACCATTTGGGGGTCAGTCCGGCCACCATCCGGAACGACATGGCCGATCTGGAGGAGGGAGGGTACCTCGAGCAGCCGCATGCCTCTGCCGGGCGCATCCCCTCCGACAGGGGCTATCGCTACTACGTCGATTACCTGGTCGATGTGCGGTCGGTGAGCCCTGAGCGCCGGCAGTTCATCTTCGATACCCTCATGGCCCACCGCCAGGAGTTCTCCAACCTGGCGCAGTGCGCCGCGCGGTTGCTGGCCGAGGCCACCCAGTACTTGGTGCTCATGAACGCGCCGCCCGTCACCCGCTCGGCCTGCCGTTTGATCCAGTTTATGCCCCTCCGTCCGGACCGGGCGCTGCTCGTCCTGGTCACCGAGGAAGGGCGGTTGCGCAGCGTCAACGTGGAAATCGACCCAGCCCTCGGCGAGGAGGACCTGCGCCGTTTCTCGCTGTTCCTGACGGAGCGGTTCCGCGGCTGCCCCTTGGACCTCGTGGAAGAGGCGCTTTCGGAGGGGGTCCCCGAAGGAGGGCGCACCTTCGGAGAACTCTCTTCCCGCGTGGCTCAGGCGGTGCAGGGCCGGCCCGACGACGGCGAGCGCCAGCAGGTCTACATGGGCGGGGCGCCCAACCTCCTCCGGCAACCGGAGTTCCGGGACGTGGAGAAGGCGCACGTGCTCCTGAGCGTCCTCGCCGAGGAGGATCTGGCGGCGCGCCTCCTGTCTTCCCCGGCGGGGGAGGGTACGGCCGTGACCATCGGGGGGGAATGGCCCGGCCGCCCGCTGGAGGATTGCAGCCTCGTGGCTGCCAACTATTACTTGGACGGGCGGCTGACCGGACGGATCGGCGTCCTCGGCCCCCGTCGCATGGATTACGGAAACGTGATGTCGCTGGTCGAGGAAGTCAGCCGCTGCGTGAGCGAGATCCTGACGCGCCGGATGGGATGAAGCCGGTAAGCCGGAGGTTGAGGAACGGTGGAGGAAGAAGCGATGTCCGCCCCGGCTGAAGAGGCCGGGGCGGAAAGCGTCCGGGAGGAATCGGAGGACGGGGCCGCGGCCGCGGAACTGCGGGCGGCCGAGGCGGAGCGCCGTGCCGCCGAGGCCGAGCGCCGCGCCGAGGAGACCTTGGCGCAGTTGCAACGCATGAAGGCCGATTTCGACAACTACCGCCGCCGCATGATTCAGGAGCAGGCCCGCTGGCAGGACGGGGCGGTGGGGCGCTTCCTGACGGAGCTCCTCCCCGTGGTGGACAATCTGGAGCGCGGGCTCCTCTCCGCCGCCGGGTCAGGCGACGGCGAGGCCCTCCGCCGAGGCTTAGAGCTCATCGTGCGGCAGTTGCACGAGGTCCTGGAGCGGAGCGGGGTCCGGCCCATCGAAGCGGTGGGAGCGCCCTTCGACCCGGAGCGCCACGAGGCGATGGCCCGGGTGGAGGAGGGCGATCGGGACGAGGATACGGTGGTAGAGGAATTCCAGAAAGGGTACCTTTATAAAGGCTCGGTGCTGCGCCCGGCCTTGGTGAAGGTGGCCGTGGGGACCAAGAACCGAACCTAAAAGGAGGTTGCAACACGTGGCCAAAGTGATCGGAATCGACCTGGGCACCACCAACTCGGTGGTGGCGGTGATGGAGGGCGGCGAAGCCGTCGTCATCCCCAACCCCGAAGGGAGCCGCCTCACGCCTTCGATCGTCGGCTTCACCAAGGACGGCGAGCGGCTGGTGGGTCAGGTGGCCAAGCGACAGGCCATCACCAACCCGGAGAACACGGTCTTCTCGATCAAGCGCTTCATCGGCCGCCCCTATCAGGAGGTCGCCGGCGTCGAGGCCAAGCGCGTTCCCTACCCGGTGGTCAACGCGGGCGGCGAGGTCAAGGTGCGCATCCGCGACAAGGAGTATACGCCGCAGGAGATCTCGGCCATGATCCTGGCCAAGCTCAAGGCCGACGCTGAGGCCTACCTGGGCGAGAAGGTCGAGAAAGCGGTCATCACCGTCCCCGCCTATTTCACCGACGCCCAGCGCCAAGCGACCAAGGACGCCGGCCGCATCGCGGGTCTCGACGTCCTGCGCATCATCAACGAACCGACCGCGGCCGCCCTGGCCTACGGCGCCGACAAGGGGCAGGACCACACCGTGCTGGTCTTCGACCTCGGCGGCGGCACCTTCGACGTCTCCATCCTCGAGCTGGGCGACGGCGTCTTCGAGGTCAAGGCCACCAGCGGCAACAACCACCTGGGCGGCGACGACTTCGACCAGCGCATCATCGACCACGTGGCCGAAGCTTTCCGGCGCGAGCACGGGATCGACCTGCGCCGGGACCGCATGGCCCTGCAACGCCTCAAGGAGGCGGCCGAGAAGGCCAAGATCGAACTCTCCGGGGTGCTGCAGACCAACATCAACCTGCCCTTCATCTCCGCCGGTCCGGCCGGTCCCCTGCACCTGGACATGACGCTCACCCGCGCCAAGTTCGAGGAGCTGACGGCCGACCTGGTCGAGGCGACGATGGGTCCGACGCGTCAGGCCCTGGCCGACGCCGGTCTGAAACCCGAGAACATCGACAAGATCCTCTTGGTCGGCGGCTCCACGCGCATCCCGGCGGTCCAGGAGGCGGTCAAGCGCCTCTTCGGCAAGGAGCCCTTCAAGGGCGTCAACCCGGACGAGGTGGTGGCCCTGGGGGCGGCCATCCAGGGCGGCGTCCTGGCCGGTGAGGTCAAGGACGTGCTCCTGCTGGACGTGACGCCGCTCTCCTTGGGCATCGAGACCCTGGGCGGGGTGTTCACCAAGATCATCGAACGCAACACCACCATCCCGACGGCCAAGAGCCAGATCTTCTCCACGGCGGCCGACGGCCAGAGCCAGGTGGAGATCCATGTCCTCCAGGGCGAGCGGGGTATGGCGGCGGACAACAAGACGCTGGGGCGCTTCACCCTCGACGGCATCCCCCCGGCGCCGCGAGGGGTGCCGCGCATCGAGGTCACCTTCGACATCGACGTCAACGGCATCGTCCACGTGCGGGCCAAGGACCTGGGCACCCAGCGCGAGCAGAAGATCACCATCCAGTCCCGGGGCACTCTGAGCGAGGACGAGATCCAGCGCATGGTGCGCGACGCCGAAGCTTACGCCGAGGAGGACAAGAAGCGCAAAGAGAGGGCGGAGGCGCGCAACAACGCCGATACGCTGGTCTATAATGCCGAGAAGACCTTGAAGGATCTGGGCGAAAGGGCGCCGGCCGACAAGGCGCAAGCGGTGCGCGCCGCGGTGGAGAAGGCGCGGCAGGCGCTGGCGGGCGACGACGTGGCGGCCATCGACGCCGCGGCCGAGGAGCTGAGCAAGGCCGTGTACGATCTGAGCGCGGCCGTCTACGCCCAGGCGGGCGGGGCTGCGGGTGGCGCCGGGGCGGGCGCCGGAACGGGCACCGGAGCGGGCTTTAGCGGCGCGGATTTCGGCGCGGCGGCCGGGGGCGGCGCGGGGTCGCGTGAGCGCGTGGTCGACGCCGACTACGAGGTGAAGGACGGGTCCGCGTGAAGCGGGACTACTACGAGGTGCTGGGTGTGGGGCGGGACGCGGGGCCGGAGGAGATCAAGAAGGCCTACCGCCGCCTGGCCAAACAGTACCACCCCGACGCGAATCGGGACAATCCGGCCGCTCAGGAGAAATTCAAGGAGATCTCGGAAGCCTACGATGTCCTGAGCGACGCCGAGAAGCGCGCCCGCTACGACCGCTTCGGCCACGCCGGCGTCGGGGCCGATCCCGAGGCGGCGGGGCACGGTCCCTTCGGCTTCGGTGAGGGCGGCCCCTTCGGCGGCGGCTTCGGCTTCGGTGACCTGGGGGACCTCTTCGAGGCCGCCTTCGGGAACGTCTTCGGCGGGGGGATGCGCGCCCGCGGGCGCGCCGGAGGGCCGGAGCGCGGCCATGACCTGCGCCTGGAGCTGACCCTTTCGTTCGAAGAGGCCGCCTTCGGCGGCGACAAGGAGATCGAGGTCACCAAGGACGAGGCGTGCGCCACCTGCGCCGGCAGCGGCGCCGCCCCGGGGACCCGGCCCGGCGTCTGCCCCGCCTGCGGGGGCACCGGCCAGACGCGGGTGACCCGCAGCGCCGGTTTCGCGCAGTTCGTGAGCGTGCAGCCGTGCAGCCGGTGCCAGGGGGAGGGGCGTGTCATCGAGTCGCCCTGTCCCGCCTGCCGCGGTCAGGGCCGCACCCGCCAGCGGAAGCGCCTCCGCGTGCACGTCCCCCCCGGGGTGGATGCGGGCACGCGCCTGCGCATGGCCGGTGAGGGTGCCCCCGGGCGCCGCGGAGGTCCCCCGGGCGATCTGTTCGTCGACATCCGCATCCGGCCCCACGCCGTTTTCGCGCGTGAGGGGGCCGACATCACCTCCGAGATCCGCATCGGGATCGCCCAGGCGGCTCTTGGGGCCGAGGTGGAGATCCCCGTCCTCTCCCCGCCAGGGCAGCCGGCGGGGAGAGAAACGCTCACCATCCCGGCCGGCACCCAGTCCGGCACCGTCTTCCGCCTGCGGGGCAAGGGCATCCCCCACCTGGGCGGCGGCGGCCGCGGGGATCACCGGGTGCGGGTGACCGTCGACATCCCGAGGGATCTCAGCGAGGAGGAGCGGGCGCTCCTGCGCCGTTTCGCTGAGTTGCGCGGCGAGGTTGTGGGCGCCGAGCCCCGCGAGGCCCGCGGGTTCATTCAAAAGATGCGCGAGGGGAGGAGGCGATGAGCATGTTGATTTCCCGCGTGATCATTTTCGGCAAGGACACCTGACCCTATACGCGCAACGCCCGGGCCGACTACGAGCGGCGCGGCATGACGGTGGAGTACGTCCGCGTCAAGGCGGGCGGCGAGGTGGACGAGGCCGCCCTGGCGCGGATGCTGGAGTACTCCAAAGGCGAGCGCCGGGTGCCCGTGATCGTCGAGAACGACCGGGTCACCATCGGGTTCGGAGGCACCTGAGGCGTTTGACGCATAGGCCGGCGGTCGCCGGCTTTTGGACAAGCGGTTACATAGAACGGGATGGGGGTTCGGGGGGCGCGTGGACAGCATCGAGCTGGGCCTGTGGGTGCCCGAGGAGACGGTGGAGGCGGTGGCCTTCGTCCTCTGGCGCCACGGTTCGGGCGGCGCGGTGATGGACGAGACCCCCGGCCCGGACCGCCGCGTCCGGGTCCGCGCCTACTTCCCCGCGGATGCGGAGGGGGAGGCGCGCCTCTCGGCGGTGCGCGAGGCGCTGCGCGAGTTCCCCGGCCACTTCGGGTTTGCCGCCCCGGCCGGTGGCGTCTGGTGGCGCGAGGAACGGCGCTTGGTCCGTGAGGAGGACTGGGCCGAGGCCTGGAAGGCACACTGGAAGCCGGCGCGCTTCGGGCGCCGGCTAGTGGTGGTCCCCTCCTGGGAGGGTTACGAACCCGGCCCGGACGAGGTGGCGGTCCGGCTCGACCCGGGCATGGCCTTCGGCACCGGCAGCCACGCCTCCACGGCGCTGTGCCTGGAGATCCTGGATGAACTGTCCCGGCCGGGTAAGCCCGGCGCCGAGCGTCCCGGTCCGGCCGTCCTGGACGTCGGCACCGGCTCGGGCATCCTGGCCATCGCCGCCGCCTTGCTTGGGGCGGAACGGGTGGTCGCCATCGACATCGACCCGGTGGCCGTTCGCGTGGCGGGGGAGAACGCGCGCGCCAACGGGGTGGCGGAACGCGTGCTTATCCGGCGGGGGGAGGCCTCCTGCGAGCCGTCCGGCGCCTATGACCTGGTGCTGGCCAACATCGTCGCCGACGTGCTGGCCGGCATCGCCCCCGATCTTGCCCGTGTCCTGGCCCCCGGCGGGACGCTGGTGCTCTCCGGCATCATCGCCCCCGAACGGGAGCGGGTGGAGGCGGCCTTCCGGCGCGAGGGGCTGGGGGCCACCGGCGCGCGCGAGCGCGATGGCTGGGTCGCCCTCACCCTGGCGCGGGCCGGGCGGCCGCGTGGCGGCGAGGGGGGAGCCGGGTGAGGCCGCGCACGGTACGGCGCCCCGAGGAGCGGCGGGAGGAGATCGTGGCCGCGGCCCGGTCCCTCTTCGCCGAGCGGGGGTATGAGGCGACCCCGGTGAGCGCCATCGTGGCCTGAGCCGGGGTGGCCCAGGGGACGTTTTACCTGTACTCCCCCAGCAAGGAGCACGTGCTGGCGGCGGTGATCGACCAGGTTTCCCGGGAGATGGAAGCCGACCTGCGGGCCACCCTCGAAGCTCCCGGTACGCCCGAGGAGGTGATCAACCGCGCCCTTGTCGTCGTGGGCGACTTTACCTGTTCTGA
>FWPU01012490.1_pt1 | contig 11217 bp, 10 predicted proteins | sample 2228361 | NCBI WGS metagenome assembly FWPU01 (sample SAMEA103939777, study PRJEB20133) | metagenome | reverse complement strand
GGCGGAATGAGGGCTCCAGCGGGGCGCAGGACGTAAAATTTGCCTCCTGCCTCCTGCCCCACCTCCGTCGGAGCAGCGCCTCCTGACGAGGGTTGCAAATTTTACGTAATGCACCCACTGCCAACAGGCTCTGAGAAAAAATCCCACGCCACGCATCGAGTCGTCGGGGACGACGTAAATCGCAAGGCGGTCAACGAGGGAACGTCAAGGGGCAGGGAAATGAACTCTCTGCCCCTTTTCTATTTGTGGGTACGGCAACTTGACACCCCCGCCCCGTTCGTGTAAAATCACCGCCGAAATCATCACAAAAGTTGAAAGGTCGCTATGGCACATCCAGCCGTTTTGTCAGACGCCGCGCACGAGAAGCAATGGGAATCAGCCATATCTATCCGCGCCATTACCGCCCGCGCGGTGTTGATTGGTTTCCTTTGCGTCATCGGCATCGCTGTGGCGGGATGTTATTCGGCGTTTCTGCGCTACGACCTCATCGGCACGGGGCACTTGCCGCGCTCCGCGCTGTGGCCCGTGCTGGTCATGGTGGGGTTCAACGCCATTCACTACGCCCGTCGTTCGTTTGGTTACGTTCAGATGGGGTTCCTCTTCGTCTATCTCCTGACTATCTTCTTTCAATGCTACAACGCCCATCTGCCGTGGCTCGCGCTGCCGCTGTGCGCGGTGCTGGTCGTCCTCCTTGCGCTCAAAGAGTTTCCGCAGTTGAAGTTCTCTCATCTAAGCGGCTGGGCGTTTTGGCTGGGTTCGGTGATTGTGGTGATGTCCGCCCAAGCGGGCGCGCTGCCGAGGGTGATGTGGATTCCCGCCGTCACCTTAGCGGGATTGCACGTTTTTCTGCTCGGCGTGCGCAGGAGTTTCGCGCTGTCGCGCCGCGAGTTGCTGACGATTTACTGTATGTTGCTGGTGACCTCTTCCATTCCCGGTCAGCAGTTCGCCACCTATTTTTACATGGAGATGGTCGGTCCCGTCTATTACGCCTCGCCGCAGAATCGCCACTACGACCTCTTCCTGAAATACTTCCGCACGCGCATTCCCGGCATGGAGGACTGGCTCGTGCCCACGCTCGACTCCGACGCCCCCATCGTGCGCCAAGCGTTTGAGGGCATCCCCAAAGGCGGCACGGTGCCTTACCCCGACTGGGCGAAAGGTCTGAAGAGCCTCGAAGACAACGCGCCATCGTTCATCAAACCCGCTGCCGCGTGGCTACCCTATTATGCGTGGTGGGTCAAGCCGATTCTGTTCTGGACGCCGCTGGTCATCGGCATTTTCTGGGTGACAATTTGCTTCTCCGCGCTGCTGCGGCGGCAGTGGATCGAACATGAGCGATTGTTGTTTCCGCTCGCCGAAGTGCCGCTGGAGGTGACGGCGACGCAAAGCGGTTTTCCCGTCGGGGTGCCTCTGTTCAAAAACTGGCTTTTCTGGCTGTTTTTCGCCATCCCCGTCGTCATCCACTCGCTCAACGCGATGCACTTTTACAGCGACCGCTGGCCTGAGATTGACCTCAAACCCAGCACGCAGAACATGTTCAGCGACCGCCCCTGGACGACGTTCAACTGGATCACGTTAAGCATCTATTTCTACATGATTGGCATTACCTACCTCCTGACGACGGAGATGGGGTTCTCGTGGTGGTTCTTCTGGGTGGCGCGGAAGTGGAACATTTTCTTTCGCACGATGTTCGGGCTGGAGGACCACGGCGCGGTCATGCAGCAATACAGCATCGGCGCGTTCATCGCCCTCATTGTGTTTTACCTTTACGTCATGCGCGGACATCTGTGGGACGTGATTCGAAAAGCCTTCGGCAAAGCATCGCACGTGGACGACTCGCAGGAGCCGCTGTCGTATCGCACGACGCTGTTCGGTCTCATCATCGGACTGGTCATCATCTTCGCATGGTGCTGGTCAATTGGGATGCCGCTGGAACACGCCTTACTGCTGTGGACGGCGTACTTCGGCGGGATTCTCGTGCTGACGCGCATGGTATCGGAGGCGGGGTTGTTCGTGTTCTGGCTGCCGATTGCGCCGCAGGGAATGGTCGTCAGCGCGTTGGGCAACGTGGACTTGCCCGCCCGCTCTCTGACAGCGATGTCCATCGTCGGATGGAAGATTCAGGACTCCGCCTCGAACATCATGCCGAACGCGCTGCAAGGCTTCAAAATCGGCGGCGAGACGGGCATGAACCAGCGCAAGTTGTTCTTCTGGATGTTCGCGGCGATTGTGGTCGCGGTGTTCGCCTGCCACATTCCCAGCATCTACATTTTCTACACCTACACCGTGCCGCACATGGGCTGGTGGCCCAAGGGCACGTCGCGAGCGGTGAGCAACCAAATCATTGACTTCATGGTGCGCCCGCAGGAGTTCCGCTCCGGCGAATGGGGCAACGTCAGCGCGGGCGTCCTCTTTTGCTCCTTCCTGCTGCTGATGCGCCAGAAGTTCCTGTGGTGGCCCTTTCATCCGCTCGGATTCGCGGGCGCGTTCGGGACATGGTTCGGCGACCGCTACGGGTTCTCCATGTTCTTAGGCTGGCTCGGCAAAATCATCGTCCTCAAAGCCGGCGGCGCGAAAGCGTGGCGTGCCTGTCGCCCGGCGGCGTTGGGACTCATCATCGGCGACACCTTCGTCCTCTTCCTCTGGCTGCTGCTGCAACTGCTTTGGAGTCCGGGGGATAAGGTGCTGATTATCGAGTGACCGCTCTCTGCGACAAGTGAGGCGATTGCCATGAGACATCACCATCTGATATGGTTGCTCATCACGACGATCATCGGACTGCCAAACCTATCTCACGGTGCCGCCACGGGTCAGCAGTTCTTTAAGCCACTTTTACCTCATCGTTCGGAAGGGAGTCTCAATCCCGCGCGGGGCTACCACAACGACCTTCCCGCCAGAGGAATGAGCAAAGAACTCATGGTAACCTCCTATCTCCCCATAGTAGCCTGAATGTGAGACCCACTTCTCGGGGGTCTGCGGATCCCAGACCACCAGTTTCAGATTCTTCGCCCACCACGCCTGTCTCTCCTCTTCGGTCTTATACGGCGGCTTCTTGTCCAATTCCCCATAGGTCTTCACTCCCTCGACCACTTTCATCAGCAGTTGGCTGCCCACCCACTCCATGCCCAGCACCACGAACCCCTTGCCGCGGGTGGTGAACAACTCCTCCCCTAAACTCAAGTCGCTTCGCAGACTCCATACCCTTACTGGGCACTCCCCCCATCCCCCCTCCAACTGTGCCACCCAGCGGCGTTGCGAGTCTATCTTCACCACAGATGGCTCTGTGGAGCGCAACGGAGACCAAGCAATCAAGCCTCCTGTGGACTGCTCCTCAGCGCACCGACTGGTGGCAAGCAAAAGTATCCCTAACCCCGCTAAGAGAGCCCATGCTTAAGGTTGTGCCTAAGGCGCTTCCGCCCAAGCATCCACCAGCGTCGGCACACGTGCACCAGCACCGTTGTATCTCCTGTTAATCGGTTCTTTCCAACTCCCATCAGGGTTTCGCCTCCTTTGTGCCCAACGCCAGATGAACTGGGTGCTTGACCCTCCATCCAGCATCATGGCATCTCGAATGGTAATCGTTTGGGGACTAATACGTGCCCCTTCATAGGCAGACTCATTAGATTTTATCGTCGGGGTGGGTTGGGTTCATGGGAAGCCACTTCCTTCTTCCGTTCGTTCACCATGTTCCGTGTTGATATCTCACCTAACGCATACAGCAGCCCCGCTTCTGCTTGATTGTAGTCCACAAGCGCATTGACGAAATTGCGTCGTGCGCGATTCAGCGCATCCTGCGCTTGCAGGACTTCAAGAACGTTGATGCTGGAGTCTTTGAGGACGCCGACGACTTCACGCAGTCGTTCTTCGCTGACGCGCAGCGTTTCCTCCGCTTGCGCGACGGCTTGCTGTGCGGTGTGGATTTGCTCTTCGGCGGTCAGCACGCGCTCGCGAGCGGCGAGGACTTCGGCTTCGATGCGGTCGCTGACTTGCTCTTGACGAAGTTGCGCCTGCTTCACGCGCGCCTTTTCTGCGCGGCGGCGCGTGCCCAGCAGAAGCCCCAACTGGTCCAGGATGTTCCACTCGACAAAGTAGAAGGTGCTGCGGTCTCCCGTAAAACCGCCGAACCAGCGCTCCACGCCGAAACCGGGGATGATCTGTCCCAGCACGGTGGCTTTGCGTTGCTGCTGTGCCGCAGATAACGTCTGCGCGGCAGAGGCAGTTTCTGGGCGCTTCTTCAACGCACGCTCAACCAATTTCCCAATTTCCTCATTTCCCAATTTCCCAATCTCCCCCGTCGTCTGGCGAATCTCTCTGTCCGTCGGAAACAGCGTCACCGTCGGGTCTAAGTTAAGTGTGGTCGCAAGGTTGATGGAAGCGACGCGGTAATCGCGCTGAACTTCGAGCAGCCGCTGCTGTTTGTCGGCGAGTTCGGTTTGGGCGCGCAGCACGTCGGCGCGAATGGCAAGCCCTTGCTCATGCAGCGCCTTCGTTGTGGTGACCAATCGCTGCGCCGCTTCAACGGCTTGCTCCGCAATTCGGATCTGTCCCTGCGCGCGGAGCAAATCGTAGTATTGCACAATCGCTGTCAGCAGCGTGCCCTGCATTACGCTCTGCAAGTCCGCCTCAGTCGCCTGCGCGAGTTTGTCCACCGCCTTCGCCGTGAAGATGGAACGGGCGGGATTGAGGAACAGCGTCGCGCGGGCGTTGGGAATTTGAGCAATGTTGGAGATGTTGCCTAACGTGCGTCCGATACCGGTATCAAACTTGAGGTTCGGCAGCAGTTCGGCGCGCGCGCTCGCAAGATTAGCGCGCTGCTCATTCGCCCGCTCCTGCGCCTGCCCGACGGCGAGGTTGCGCTCCTGCGCCAACTTCAGCACGGTCGGCAAATCAATCTCCTGCCGTTTGCCGTTGATAGTGCGCAGTTGAATCGGCGCGAGCGGCATAACCGCTGGGGTCGTCTCACCCTCTGCCGCGAAGGAGACACGAAGGAGTACGAGACTCCCAACCCAAAGCAGCAGGCTAAGATGAGCACGTTGCAATATAGTCTCTCCTCAAATCTATCGTCCACAGAGACACAGAGGATACGGAGGACAACGCTTTTCTCTGTGCTCTCCGTGTCTCCGTGGTAGTAAAGTTTCTCACGACTTGTGTATCAATAACCCTTCTCCCCCGCCGCCGCAGGTTGCACCCGCTTCGCCGTTACCATCATCCCCGGCGACACCCCGCTGCCACGAATGATGACCTCCTCATCGCCCTTTAAGCCAGAGGTGATTTCCACGTGGCTGCCGTCGTCCGCGCCGATGGTCACCCCCACCTTCTTGACCTTGCCGCCCTCGACCAGCAGCACCGATTTCTTCTGCTTCTCGGTGATGAGGCAGCGGGCGGGCAGGGTGAGGACGCCGCGCCGCATTTCCAGCGCCAACTTCACCTGCCCATACATCCCCGCGCGCAGGGTGTGGTCGGGGTTGGGGACGTTAATCTCCACCCGCATCGTGCGCGTGCCGGGGTCCAGCGCCGTGGTGAAGCGCGCCACCCTGCCCTTAAACTCCCTTCCGGGCAGTTCGCGCACCGTGAGCGTCGCCGCGTTGCCCTCCTTGACGTAAAGGACATCGCTTTCGGGCACGTCCACGTAAATGCGCACCTTGTCTATATTCATGACGGTGACGATGGGAGCGGCTTGGCGCGAGGAGGCGGCGGTCTGAATCATCGCGCCGGGGTCCACGAACCGCTCCGTCACCACGCCGTCGAAGGGCGCTTCTATTTTGGCGTAGTCCGTCAGCGTGGTCAGCCGTGCGATGTTCGCCTTCGCGCTGTCCAGGCGCGCTTGGGCGGCTTGCTGTTTGGCTTTGGGCGTCTCCATCTTCGCCCGCGCCGACTCGACGTTCGACTGGGCAATCTCCACCTTCGCGCGCATCGTCTCCAACTTGCGCTCCATCGTCGCCACGTTCGCCTTGTCAATGTCCACTTTGGCGGCGGGCGTTTTCACCTGCGCTTGGATGGTGATGATGTGCTGCTGCGCCATCCCCACCTTTGTCTCTGCGCTGCGCACGCGCTCCCGCGCGGTGTCGCGGCGGGCTTCGACGGCAGCGATTTTGCCCTCCGCCGCCTTGACCTTGCCGCGCGCGATGTTGACCTTCGCTTCGGCGGACTTTGCAACAGCGAGAGCGACGTCCAACTTCGCCTTGACCTCGTCTAATGCTTGCTGGGTCACCACTTCACGTTCAGCGAGCGGCTTGTAGCGGTCGTAGGTGCGCTGGTAGAGTTGCACATCGACGGCGCAGCGTTCCAACTCGGCTTGCGCCGCCTGCAACTCCGAACGCGCCGATTCCCAATCCGCCTTCGCCGCGAGAAGGTCTGCCTCCGGCTCTAATGCCTGCGCTTTCGCGGCGCGCAGTTCCGCCTCTGCTGCCTGCAATGCGACCTCCGGTTCTTTCGACTGTTCTTGCGCCGCCTCGTAAGCGCGCTCCGCCATCGCCACCTCGCGTTTGGCTTTCTCCAAATCGGCTTGCGCGGCTTGCAGTTCCGCTTGCGGCTGCTTCACGGCGGCGCGGGCAGACTCGTAATCGCGTATCGCCGCCTGATATTCGGCAATTGCCTGCTGAATGTCCGCCACGGCAACCTGACTCATCGCTCGCGCCTGCTCCACCTCCTGCCGCATTTCGGGCGCGTCGAGGACGGCAAGCAGTTGCCCTTTCTTCACCCAGTCGCCCTTGTCCACGAAGATGGCTTTGAGGTAGCCCGCCGTCTTCGCGTGCAGTGTCGCCTGCTCCCACGCCTCGACGTTGCCCACGTTGGTGAAAGCGCGGGTGAGGTCCTGACGGACGGGTTGGACGACCTCAACCGACACAGCGAGTTGCGCAGCAGCAGCCGTCGCCGTCGGCGCGTTGTTGCGCCCGCAGCCGGTGAGGGCAGCGAGGAGGAAGGGCATCACAGCGACAGAAATATGACGAACCATGTTTGAGCACCTCACACGATTCACGTTTCACGTTTCACGTTCTGTGAGTATATACGCCATGAGAGGCAATTTGTCACGGGGCGCGAGGAAATAGAGTGGACGCGGCGAACCTTACGGGAGGTCATGCGTGAACCGAGGTGTTTGCCATGCCGAAGCAAAAGAGCGTTGAATACGTTCCGAAACCGAGCAAGGAAGTAGTGGCAAGACTACGGGAATTAGAGGCAACGCATAGGGGATGGTTTGCAGCCGTGGAACCTAAGAGTGGAGAACTCTTCGTGGGCGAAGACATCCTCGACGCTCTCAACAAGGCGGAGAAGGTGTTCCCTGACTGCGTGTTTGACGTATACCGCATCGGTTACGAGGTGGTCTACAACCTCTACAAAACAGGGGGACAGGTGGCAGAGATATGAGTATCGTTCTGAGAGAGACGATAGAGCAGTCTTCACCAGAGGCAAGAGCAACGATTCGCCGTCGGGTCTTGACCTTTGAGGACCAGGGGAACATCGGGAGGTGTGCAAGTTCCTGCGTCCCTACTTCCCGCAGACGTTTGGACCGGGGGAGATTTACGAGGGATGAACACTGTCCGATTGGCGAAGTCGAAGGTCGTCAGCCGGACTTTCGAATCCGGTGACCGGCGGGTTCGATGACGATGAAGCACCCGCTCAAGTCCTCGCCCTCATGCTCACTCAGAAAGCGTTCTAATTTTCTCGGTGAACTGCGTTCAGCGTCGTCGGTTCCATCCGCAGTAAAATGACTCCTGGGTGGGACTGTCCCCAAAGAAACACAAGTTGACCAAACCCCTTGTCACGCGTGACCATGATGCGCCCCTCTGCATGGGCGTGGCGAAGCAACTCGTCATCGTCGGCGCGCGACAAGCCTGCCTCTCGTGCGCGGAGCACATCGTGTCCCAGCGCCAGTAGCCGCCTGACCGTCGCCTCATAAACGTCTTGGTCAGCAAAGAACTTCATGGAGTCAGGACTGGAGCAAAGTGAACCTCTTCCGCCTTGATGAGCCTCACCGCGTACTCCACACACGCCTTCACATCGTCCACCGTCAAGTCAGGATAGTAGTCATGGATGATGTCGTCAAAGGAGATACCTGCCTGCACGAGTTCCAGCACGGCATAGACCGGGATGCGTGTTCCCGCCACGCACGGCTGCCCAAAGTGGACGTTGGCGTCAATGGTGATGCGTATTCCCGCCATCTCAATCTCTCCCTTCCTTTACTCTCTCCATTATGATACCGCTTTGCCAAGTGGAAATCAAGCCGACGGAGCCGCAAAATGGGTCAAACCATTGACCATTGAGAACCTCCCAGCGAGAACCCTCCCTTCACACGAGCGCGCTGCTCCAACCCCTCAAGGGTGGGGAAGGCGATGCCGTCACTGCGGCGGTGAGAGGCGCGGCGGCGTTTGTCATCTCATCAATAAGTCGCCTTCTCCATCATGGGGAAAGGCGGAGTGATGACCAAAGGAGCAAGGCGATTAGCCTTGATGAGATTGAGAGGAGAGTAATTTAGAGCACCTAAGGGTCTTAGAAAAAATAACTTGGACTACTTTCTCTTTTCTGGTATCCTGGATGTATGACACGGACAGAAGTCATTGCGAAGATTCGGAGGAAATACCGAGACCTCTCTCCTCTCCTCAATGAACGGACACGACGCCAGTGGGCAGCCACAGAGGCACGAGATCTCGGGTGCGGTGGCGTCACCATCGTTGCGGAAGCCACCGGCCTCTCCCGAGGAACAATCCAGTCTGGTCTCACTGAGCTCCAACACCCAGAAGAGACGGCAGCACCCACTCGCATTCGTCAACCTGGGGGGGGCGAAAGAAACTCACCGAAACGGATAGCGCCCTGTTGGCCGCCTTGAATGACCTCATCGAACCCACCACCCGCGGTGATCCTGAATCTCCACTTCGGTGGACGTGCAAGAGTACCACCAACTTGGCGGAGGAGCTGACCCGCGAGGGGCACTGCGTGAGTCAGCGGACCGTCTGTATCCTCCTCCACGAACAAGGATACAGTCTCCAAGCGAATCGGAAAACACGAGAGGGTACGGCTCATCCTGATCGAGACGCCCAGTTTCGGTACATCAACGAATCCGTCAAGACCTTTCAGCGACGCCATCAGCCAGTGATCTCGGTAGATACCAAAAAGAAAGAACTGATTGGGCATTTCAAGAATCCAGGGAAGGAGTGGCGACCGAAAGGACAACCCGAAGAGGTGAACCTCCATGATTTCGCTGATCCGAAGCTCGGGAAAGTGATTCCCTATGGCGTCTATGATCTGACAGCAAACGAAGGGTGGGTCAGTGTCGGGATCGCGCATGATACCGCCCCCTTTGCGGCTGCGACCATCCGACGCTGGTGGAAACAGATGGGGAGAGCGCGCTATCCTCACGCGCGGGAACTCCTCATCACGGCTGACTGTGGGGGCAGTAATGGCAACCGTACCAGCCTTTGGAAGGTTGAGCTCCAGAAGCTCGCGGATGCGCTCAGAATGACCATCCATGTTCGTCACTTTCCTCCCGGTACGAGCAAGTGGAACAAGATCGAACACCGCATGTTCTCCTTCATCTCCCAGAACTGGCGGGGACGCCCCCTCATCAGTCGTACGGCAGTTGTTGATCTCATTGCCCATACCCGTATTGACAAGGGGCTCCAGATCAGAGCCGCCCTCGATACCACCCGATACGAAACCGGACGGAAAGTCTCCGATGACGAAATGACCCAGTTGCGTCTGGTACCCGACGCATTTCATGGAGAATGGAATTACAAGCTGGTTCCTCGGACATGAAGCAGTTGTTCAAGTTATTCTTTCTAAAGCCCTAACAGGAGGTTCACAATGATACTCAAACACCTTTGGCTCAGTTTGTTTTTGGTCGTTGTCGCCGCTACCATTGGGGCGGCGCAGTCGCAGCCGCCGAGCGACCTCATCGTGCATGAGTGGGGCACGTTCTTGGCGATGCAAGGTTCGGACGGCGTGATGCTGGACGGAATATATCACGAGGAACACGCGCTGCCCGCGTTCGTTCACGCGCGCAGCCGCGACCAACTCAGGTTGCCATCGGTTGACCTCAAGGGCGAAACGCCCGTCATCTACTTCTACACCCAGCGAAAACAAAACGTCTGGGTTAAAGTGGACTTCCCAGGCGGCGTCTGGACGCAGTGGTATCCGCAGGCAGGGCACGTCGGTCCGCGGTTCTCCGCGTCGGGTGCGCCGCTGCAACCGCGTGATGGGCACATCAGTTGGAGCGTTGAAGTGCTGCCCCAGCCCGCCTCCATTCCTGTCTTGCCGCAGGCGGCAAAGGACGCGCTGTGGAACTTCGCCCGAGACGTGGACGCGCTCCTCTACCGCTGACGATGACGATGAATGAGGGGGGAGCGTTGACGTGGGATGTAGCGCCGACATCCTGTCGGCAGGGCAGGCTGGAAGCCTGCGCTACGAAGCACCTCTTCGTCCTGCGCATCGAAAACGGCAAGGGCGTTTACAGGTATCTGCCTGAGTTGAAATCGGGCAAATCGGTGTCAGGTGTGATTCCTGCGATGACCGACGCGCTGCCGCTGGACGAGTTCACGCGCAAGGTCGCGGACGACCTTGCCACGCGGCTTGTTGAAAGCGGACTGTATCCGAAGGAAGCGCGGGCGATGGTCAATACGTGGCGGACGAGTTACTTCCACACCGACGGTGTGCGCGTGCTGTTCGCGCTGCCGCAGCAGTGGACGGACGAGTTCATCCCGATGCAGGTTCATCCGCAGCCGAAAGAAATCGTGCGCGTGATGGTTGGACGGTTGGAAGTTCTCACGCCCGAACGCGAGCGATTAGCGGAAAACGCTGTGCGCGACCTTGCCTCCCCCGACAACGCTACCCGCGAACGCGCCTTCAATTTCCTGCGCGAGCAGGGTCGCTACGTCGAACCCATCGTCCGCCGCCTGCTGCAAGCGACGAAAGACAACGCCGTGCGGACGCTTTGCAAGCGGCTGCTGCTGACCGACTTCGTGACCGAACTGCGCTCCGCTGTCAACGCGCCGACGAACGGCGCTCGTCTGCACGATGACCCAATGCACGTCCGCGCCCAACTCGCCAGTTTGCTGCGCGAAATCGGTCTGGACGCGGAAGCGAAAAAAGTGGCGCAGGCAATCCTGCCGGACGTGCAAAAAATTGGTAGTGGCTACAAAGTAAGTGATACCCGTTCTTGGATAGCCACGTTGTAGTCATAGATAAACCACTTGGTGAACAAATGGTGAAAAACGTCAGACTTTG
>FWPU01012489.1_pt1 | contig 11218 bp, 10 predicted proteins | sample 2228361 | NCBI WGS metagenome assembly FWPU01 (sample SAMEA103939777, study PRJEB20133) | metagenome | reverse complement strand
AAGGCCGCGGGTTTTTGCGGGCAGTGTTTTATCGATTGCCTGACTGGTTGGGGCTTGCCTCTGAAACCAGGCACTCAAACCCGTTTATTGGGCGCTCTCCGGCGACCACAACATTTTAATACTTGTAACCACTATACGGTAGTAGGTGATTTGGTTGTTGGGCGTCAAGGACTTCGTAACGCTTTTCATGGTTTTTCTACTCATCATCTGGCACGCTTCAGGCGTGCCCCCTCAGGACACTTCTCTCGTGAAGGGGGCAGCTGCTTTCTTGACAGTCCCCATCGACATCCTCCACCCACTCGTTGGAGGCAGCATCCTGCTCATGGCTGCGTTGTTCTTCATACTAGTTAAGTACTTGGGCCTGCTTGAAGGATTCCTCGGAGAATCCGTGACCGGCTTCATAGTCATAGCCGCAGTCATTCTCATCCTCACCGGCGCGTGGCAGTTCTGAGAAAACCTTGTGAGAACTTTTACTCTTTCTTCAGCCTCAGCAGCACGCTCCTGTCCGTTTCCAGCACTTGTTTTAGCGTGTTCTGGAGGGCCTTGAGCAAGGAAGTTATTTCATCGAGCTTTTGTCTCAGTTCCTTTACTTCCTCGGGCGCGGCTGGCGCGGCCTCCTTCATTATCTTCTCCAGGTCAGGAACTGGTTTCTTCTCCTCCTCTGGAACCTCTATTTCGACGGGTTTTTCCTCAACTGGCGGTGGCGGCGGAGCGCCTTCGGGCGGGGCGACCGCGACTTCCTTGAGTTTCTCGGTGGCTTCCCGAAAGACTTCTTCCGCGTTCGGCACTCCGAGCTCCTTGAGCGTTCCGATTATCTGTTCCTCACTCATCCCGCGCCTAGCCATGTCCTGGATGATTTTTTTTACGTCAACCATTTTCGCTACACCGAAATGAGTGGGCAGTGAGTTGAATTAGTAAGGGGTTTTTTAAAAACAGCCGCTTAACCCACTCATGCCCGAAATAGAGTTGCCCTACGGCCCCTGGACCAGGATACTGTCGGCTCAGTGGGGCGAATATCCTTTAACAATATACCAGAACCCGGACAAGGTGATTCTCCTCATAATATTCGACAAGACAAACGAGGAGATAAGCGGCGTGCTCGTGATGGTGAAAAAAGCTTTCGTGGTCGAGGGGGACTTGACGAAATTCATCCTCGCCCAGAAAAAGGAGATGGTTTTCATAGAAAAATTTTCCAAGGAAGCGCGCCACGCGTTCCTCCTCGTCGGGCCTTCTCCGGCCTATGTCAGTTATTCCCAGGAGGACTTGTTGAACGCGGTGAAAAAACAGTACTCGGAAATAGAGGCTTTGGCAAAAATCACCAAGGAAGTCGTTGCAGGATACGGGGCGAAGGCAATTGACTTGTCCCAGGCGAGCGAAGAGGATGTTCAAGTGCTTTTGGGCGACCCCCTGACCCTTTTTGCCCTCGCAAGGCCAGAGAGGCCTGCAGAGGCAGTCGTGCCCTTTGCGAGAACCAGGCTCGGAATGGACTCGGCAGGAAACCCGGTTGAGGCCAAGCTGTCCTCCCTTAATTCCGTTGTCGTGGTGGGCGGGAAAAAGCCCGCGAGACTCCACGCGCTCCACGTGGTAGCGGAAGAGGCGCTCCAGAACAACGTGCCTTGCCTCGTGCTGGATTCCTCCAACGCGTTTGTGGGCCTCAAGGACCCGAGCAAGGAAACAACGGTTCTGGAACCATTCAGGGTCCAGCCGGTTCCAGTTGGGTTTCCATTCAAGTCCTACGAGCTTGGGGCAACGCTTTTCCTCGACCTTTCAATGATTTCAACCGACGCTTTCCTAACCGCGTTCGGCCTGGAAAAAAGCGAAACAGGCGTGCTCATAAAAAAAGTGCTGGAGGCGAAAAAAGTTTCTGGCCTGGGCGACCTGACAACGGAGTTGGCGGCCCAGAAGGAGTCCAAGGAGAGCCCGCAGTACGCGATAAACAAGGCTGTGAGGGTGGTTCAAGTCATTCAAAAAACCCATCCCGCGCTGTTTGCCAAAAACATCTCCCAGGAGTGGCTGGCCCCGTGGCAGGAGGGGGTTGGGAAAGTATTCCACATCAACCTGTCCACACAGGCCCAGAACATCAGGCACTTGTTTATTCAATCACTTCTCCGGGCAATGCCGTTGCCCGAGGGAAGGGTGCTGAGGCTCCTCATGGTTTTCGAACAGGACATTTCAGACATTGTCGAAGATGTTGCGCTCCTGTTAGAGAAATTCAGGAAAACCGGAGTCGGGTTCGCGCTCCAGGCAGAGCACGAGGTGGACGTAGAAAAGATTCCTGAGCCCTCGCTGAAGATAGAAATCATTAACAAGGAAGCCGCGGCAACCGAACTGGGCGAGCGGCCCAAAAGACTCGTGCTCAGGCCAGGACTCACGGTGTGCGCCGAGGCAAAAGCCTCGTGAGTCCAGGTAGCATGAACTGCCCTGCACCAATTTTTTAATACTCCCGAACGCTTTTTGCACCAGCGCATCTACTATTACTGGACCCGCGCAGTAAAGGAGAGATCGGCAGGGCTTGACCGCCGCAAACAGTTCTCAAATGACCTCGTTCCGTGCAGTCCACCTCAAGAGAATAGGCATCAATCCGGCCGAGAGCGTGGTGCCTATTATTTGAGTTCTTTCTTTATCTTCTCAGCCATTTCCTCGACGAGTTCCCGCACCTGGTCGATGGTGGCGTATTCCAGTGGATTAATGGTGTCGAGCACGTAGCGCAGATCATTCAATTCCGTCTTCGTAGCTGCCTCCTGGCCCAATTTCTCGACGGCTTTCCTGAGTTCCTCGAACTCGGCTGCGCCTACTCCTCCGCCAGCTCCAGCACCGCCTCGTTCCTCGAGTTTTTTTATCTTCTCGTTGAGGGAAACAAGGGTCCTGCCAATGACTTCCTCGTTTTTTTCAATCATTCTTATTCTTTCTGCAACGAGCCCGAGCTTCGCGTCGAGCGTCTTCACGTCAGTCTTCACGGCCTCGAGGCCCTCTTTTTTTTCCGGCACTGGAATCGAAGTGGTTTAAATCTCGCGTTTTTATTAACTTTTTCATGAAAGAAAAAGCGTTTCTCCTCGACGCGGACCAAGCGGAGTGGCATGGAAAGCCCGCGATAAGACTGTTTCTCAAACGCGCCAACGGAAAGACCTTCAGGTTATACGACACTGCCTTCGAGCCATACTTTTTCGTAAAACCAAGAACGCCTGGAGCCAGGGAAAAACTTGCTGGCCTGCGCACGAGGTCTGCGCGCGGAGAACTCATGGAAGTGAAGCGCGTCGAAGAGGCGGTGAAAAAAATTTTTGGAAAGGAAGAGAAAGTGTTAAAAGTGTTCGCGCGGCACCCCCAGCACGTCCCCAAACTGAGGGAAGCCGCAAAACCGTTTGGCGACACGTACGAGTATGTAGTGAACTGGGCGAAGAAGTGGTTGATGGACAAGAAAATAATTCCCTCCTCGTTCGTGGAAGTCGAGTTCGATGGAATGGTTTTAAAGGCAGTAAAGCAGCTGGATTCCGAAGAAGTCCCAGAACTCCGGATGCTCGCATTCGACATAGAGACGTATAATCCCCTCGGGGTTCCGGACCCGCTCAAGGACCCGTGCATAATGATTAGCCACGCGGACGAGGCCGGCTCAGGCGTGTATTCTCACTCGAAGAAATTCTCTTCGCTGTTCGTGAAAACCTTTCCAACTGAAAAAGACATGCTGGAGGGTTTTTGCGCGCTGTTGAGGGAGAACCACGTTGACCTCCTCTGCGGATACAACAGCGATGAATTCGACCTCCCGTACCTGGCCAAGAGGGCTGAAAGGCTGAAGGCGGATTTCCGGCTTGGAAGGGACAGGAAACCGCCTGCCACGCGCCAGGCAGGCATCCGCAAAGCCACTCGATTGGGTGGAAGGATTCATTTCGACGTGTATGGAGCAGTTTCTTTCCTCGAACAAATCGGAGCACTCAGGCTGCCGAGGCTGACTCTGGAAAAAGTTTTTGAGGAAATGGTCGGGGAGGAGAAGGAAGAGGTGAAAAAACCGGACATTCACAAGATGTGGGACGCGGGCGGCGAACAGCTTGAAAAACTGGCGAGGTACTGCAGGAGCGATTCGGTCGCGTGCCTCAAGCTGGCGGAGCAGTTGCTTCCGCTTGAAATCGAGTTGAGCAGGGTTTCCGGCGAGACACTGTTCGACACCATGCGCTCCACCACTGGCCAGCTCGTGGAAAGCCTTTTGATGAGGAAAGCATCCGGGAGGGGCGAAATGATTCCAAACAAGCCCAAGGCCGAGGAGATCGCGGCGAGGGCCGGCGCCCCGATAAAAGGCGCTTTCGTCAAGATGCCGGAGCCAGGGATTTATGAAAACATCGCGGTGCTCGACTACAGGAGCCTCTATCCCTCAGTAATTCTTTCCCACAACATCGATCCCTCCGCCCTCGACTGCAAGTGCTGTCCGGGCGAGGACGCGTTTGTCTCGCCAGAGGGCCACAGGTTCTGCAGAAAAAAAATCGGCCTCATTCCCGAGACGCTCAAGGAAGTGCTTGAGTCGAGGAAGAGAGTGATTGAGAGGATGAAGAAAATTCCTGCAGGTGCGGAATGGAAGCAGCTTGAAGCGAGGAAACAGAGCCTCAAGATTCTGGCAAACAGTTTTTACGGTTATCTCCTCTACGCGCGCTCCAGATGGTATTCAAGGGAGTGCGGGGAGGCGGTGACCGCGTGGGGGAGGAAATACATTCAGGAAACAATCAGGAAAGCCGAGGGAGCGGGGTTCAAAACCCTTTACGCGGACACTGATTCCGTGTTCATCCAATTCAATTCCGGAGAGGAAAAAAGGGTTCTGGATTTCCAGAAGAAAATGAACGAGGAGCTACCCGGGGCCATGGAGCTGGAGCTCGAGGACATCTATCCCCGCGGGATTTTTGTGGCTAAGAAACAAGAGGCGGAAAAAGGGGCGAAGAAGAAGTACGCGCTCATCAACAAGGAGGGGAGAATAAAAATAAGGGGGTTCGAGCTAGTGCGCAGGGACTGGTCGAGGGTGGCCAGGCGGACCCAGAGGGAGGTTTTGGAAATCCTGTTGAGGGAAGGGAACCTTGGAAAAGCGGTTGAACTAGTGAGGAGCGTCGTGAGGGGGTTGAAGGCGGGGAAAATTGGTTTGGACGACCTGGTCATCTACACGCAGTTGCGCAAAGCCGCCGGCGCCTACGAAGTGACGAGTCCCGAGGTGAGCGCTTTCCTCAAAGCCCGCAAGACAGGCCTGCCTGTCCAGGAAGGAGCAGTGATTGGGTACGTGATAACCAGGAAGGGAAAAAGCATTTCAGAAAAAGCGCAGGTGGCTGAACTTGCAAAGGACTATGACCCGGATTATTACGTGGAAAACCAGGTGCTGCCTGCTGTGCTCAAAATTCTGGGCGAGCTCGGCGTGAAAGCGGATGACTTGAAGACCAACAGTTCCCAGAAAGCCCTCGGGGAATGGTGAGCGCGGTGAAGGAAAAAAAGAAAAAACGGGGGCTGGTCGTCCTCCTGGACCTGGACGGAACCCTTCATGATTCCCACGGCTTTTGGATAGCAGCGTCAAGGAACGCGATAAAGGCGATGGTTGAAAACGGTTTTTCCGTCGACGAGGAAAAAGCCTTTAAGCGGCTCAAAGGAATTTATTCAAAAAACCCCTACAGCAACCGCCACTACAACGACTTGCTCAGGTCCTTTGGTTTTCCCGAGGACCCGAAAATAATTTCCGCAGGCATCCGCGCGTTCCACCGGACAAAGGAAAAAAAACTCAGGCCGTACCGGGATGTGGCGTGGTTCCTGGAGTTCTTGAAGAAAAAACAGATTCCCGCACGCATCGTCACCGACGGCCTTCCAGTCAAGCAGTGGGACAAACTCCACCGCCTCGGCCTCAGCCGCTTCTTCAACAAAGGGGACGTGTTCTGCACCGGGGCGAGGACGACTGCGAGTGAGGAAATCCCTCGTGAAAAAAATGTTGTTTTTTACCGCCGCGTATTCGCCGCGCTCGGAGTCAATCCATCGAATGCCATCGTGGTCGGGGACAGGGAGGAATCCGACGTCGCGCCACCAAAATCGCTGGGAGCAACGACGGTAAAAGTGCTGAGGGGAAAATACGCTGGGGAAAAAACCGCTGCCGACCATGCAGTGAATTCATTCAAGCAGGTTTCGCGCATCATCAAAAAAGAGGCAGTAAAAAGAGCGGGGATTGAATGGGGGAAGAAGCTGAAGGAATTGGAAAAATCATTGAGGCTGGGCGGATAGCAAAAGAAGTGCTTTCACTCGCCAGAAAAAAAGCCCGCGCCGGAATTTCTTTGTTGGCTCTGGCGGAAGAAATTGAGAGCGAGACAACCCGCCTTGGGGCCAGTCCTGCTTTTCCAGCGAACCTATCCGCAAACGAGGAGGCAGCCCACCGCACTCCAGGCATAAACGACGTAGGAGTGTTTGGGGAAAATGACGTGGCCAAAATAGATGTCGGTGTCCACGTAGACGGCTTCATCGCAGACTGCGCGTTCACTACAGATTTCTCCGGAGAGCACGGGAAACTCGTGGAAGCCAGCGAACAGGCACTGCAGAACGCGTTGGCCGTCATGCGGGCTGGGACAGTGGTTCGAAAAATCGGGGAAGAAATTGAAAAAACAATAACCCGCTACGGCTTTAAACCGGTCCAAAACCTGTGCGGCCACTCCCTTGAGCGGTATGAGTTGCACGCGGGCCAGGAGATTCCTAACGTTGCGAGGGGCGATTACGTGCTGAAAGACGGGGATGTCTTCGCGGTCGAGCCATTCGCAACCAGTGGAAGGGGAGTGGTTGTGGAGGGAAGCGTGTGCGAAATATTTTCCGTCACCGAGGAAAAGCCAGTAAGGCTTCCGAACAGCAGAAGGCTCCTGGAATTCGTTTCCAAGTACCATGGCCTGCCTTTTTCCAAGCGGTGGGCGGAAAACATTTTGCCCCAGCCCTCGCTCGACCTGGCGCTCAACGACCTCTACAGGCAGGGAGTGCTGAGGAAGTACCCCGTGCTCTCGGACGAGGGGCGGGGACTGGTTTCCCAGGCAGAGACGACCGTGATAGTGGAAAGGGATTCTGTGAAGGTTTTGGTTTAGCTGTTAGAGTGCTGGCGTAGTTTTTTAAAACCATTTTCTTTATCATCCCATGGCGCGCCAAGTCACCATGACCATCGACTTCTCCTTCCTCGCGGACCCGGCGTTCAGGGCGAGGCTGCCGCTCATCCTCTTACTCGCAGTCCTCTTCGTTTTTTCAGGACTCATGCTCGCAAAGGCAAGCCTCAACATCGCGGACCTATTCGACATCCCTAGATACGAATTCAACATCGCAAAACTCTACAGCATATCATTCATTCTTTTCCTGGTTCTCTTCGCTATAGCCATTTCCCTGTCAATCGTTTACGGCCACGGCCTCGGACTGGGCGCCGCGCTGTTGCCGCTGCCGCTCCTCGCTATCACTTCACTCATCTTCTATTTGGTTTATTCTGAAATGCTCTGGCCGCTCCTCATCCTGGCTGCCTCGATCGAAGCAGCTGCAGTGGCTGGCTCTCGCCAGGAAAAAATCACTTTCTCGTCGGCGTGGGGCGCGTCCGGGAAAGCCCTGGTCGTCCTCCTCCTGCTGGCTTTTGTTTACGTGGCCGCGTCGGTGAACGCGAACAAGGAGCACTATTTTGACTCGCTGCTGGGAAGCGCCGCCGAACTCGCCCCCCAGCTGAAACAACAGGTTGGCGCCGCATGCGGTGAAATCATCCTAGGCGCGATGGAACAGCAGTTCACCGAGGAGACGGTGAGCGAGCAACTCAAGTCAACAGTCCCCCGCGAAACAGTTCGCTCCAACCTGGTGGCGCTCTGTCCAATGATCGATAACCTGAATTCAACCCAGCAGGACATCCTCGTAGACGCTTCCTACAACCAGTCCACGAAAATGGCTCTCGACATCATTTCTTCCGTGAAGCAAACAATTCGAACCACCCTGGCGCCCAACGAAACAACTGAAGCGGCTCCCGAGGAATTGAACGAGACCGCGGCAGCCCAGCAGGTGGCTGAACTCAAGACAAAAATCTTCGAGTTCCCCGCTGCAAAAACACTTTACGACTACTTCCCGCTCCTCGTCGCACTCCTCGTTCTTTCAGCCGCCTACCTTGCAAAGTACGTCATTCAATTCATTGCGGCGATTGTTTGCGTGCTCGTAGTGAGAATTTGAAAAACGCCGCAGCGCTCTTCCTCATCCTCGGCCTCGCGGCACAGGCGACTGCGTCGAGAGTGATAGTCGACTGCCCTGTTCTCACAACGCTCTCAAACACCACGGTGACAGCAAAATTCTACAACGACTCGCTGCCAGCATGCGGTCTGGAGTGCAACGCGACCATGAACCAGATAGTGGTTGAATGCGCTCTCCATTCATGCACCGGCTACGTGCACACGTTCACAGTGAACACGACGCTCGAGGGAAACTACTCCCTCCTCTTCTTCAACGGCTCAACCAACGCCTCGTGCTGGTTCATAAAACCGGTTTCCAAGCGCCAGCCCGTGCCGGACTTGAGTCCAGCCACAGTCGCCGCCGCCGTGCTAATGCTTCTGTTCCTTCTGCGCAAAACAAGACAAAGATATTAAATCCGCCGCGCCTTTTTTTTCGGGCCCGTAGCTTAACCAGGATAGACGGGCTGGTTGCGCTTCGCAACTGGTCTGGGCCAAAGCGACTGGTTCCGGGCGAGACAGGATTTCTGCTCGAAGTCGATGCTTCGGTCTTGGATTGGGAGAAACCAGTAGGTTGCGGGTTCAAATCCCGTCGGGCCCGCTTTTTTCAACGCCTCTTGAGCCCGAGCAACGCCACTGCTGCGGCGAGTCCAGGGGCGACTGCAAGGAAATCGAGTTTAGGAACAATTCCGCGAATGCCCGCTGTTCTACGCGTCATGATGCACTGGTTGGAGGCCCCTTCTCCGCTCGTGTTGAAAACAAATTCACTAGTTTGGTTCGAGAAATTAAGGGAGTAAACGAATCTTTTATTCAAGCAGCCAAGCAGCGCCACCGGTACGCTCAAACCGTTTTGGTCCCTCGCCTGAACAGTCAAGCCCGTGCACGTGCGCTAGCCGTTTGCGTAAAAGACGACTGGCGGGCAGTCGAGGATGACTGCGGTCGCGTTCGGCGGGGGAGGAGTAGGAGTAGGGCTAGGAGCACCGCTGTAGGAGGAAAACTTGGCTGCAGAAAAGTCCGCGGCCCCGCCAGCGCAGGAAATGGACGTGCAGGCGGGAGTGGTCGGCGCGTTGCACGGCTGCCCGTATGCGAAAACATCGGCTGCGTTGGTGGTGAAGTTTTCGTAAAAGTAGTGCAAGAAGTTCGTGCAGTCAGGCACCTGGAGGGCGACCCGCGCGCTCGCGTTGAGCCCAGGGCTTCCAGAGGAATTGACTGAAACGAAGTCCGAGCCAACGTGTACGTCGCGCGAGGTGTTGAGCGCTTTGGCAACGACCACGAGGTTGGAGTAATTTATTTTTGAAACCGCCTTAATCACAAGCTGGGAGAATGACAGGTTCGAGAGACCGTTGGAAAACCTTTTCTGATTCTGGAGTATGCCGAGGAAGTTGATGCCTGGAGAGTTCTCGACGCGGATGTCTTCAGTGTTTCTTGAAAAAGTGTTTGAAGTGAAGTTCTGGCCCGTCGCGTTTTCGATAAATACGCCGTAAACACTGCCGGTAATGGAATTGAATGGAAACACTTGGCCGGAGGCCGGGTTTCCAAAAACATCGCGGGAGGCGCTGCCCGCGTCGAAAACGCGCTCGAAAACGCCGCCCGTGTTTGTTCCAGAAAGCGTGACGTCCGCCTCGTATTCAACGCCTTCAATAGTAGTGTTCGCGAGTGTTCCCTGTAGCCAGTGGGTGGAGTTGGCGTCCAAAAGCCAGCGGCGGACGCGCCTGCTGCAAGAACGAGCATGACTGGCAGTATCTTCAGGAGGCGTTCATGAGCACTCGTGTAATAAAAAAATGACTGGGTTTAAAACCCGCCAGGCGACGGGCTCCGGACCTTCAGGAAGTCCTGAACACTTCATAGCCGCTTGTTTTTTTCACCAGCGCGAAGTTCGTTTCAAAAAACTCTTTGTTCGCGCCGAAGTCCAGAACCTCTTTCGAGCCGATGACTGCGTAGTCAACGCCGTATTTTTTCAACAGCCCGGCAGCTTCGGGGCCTCCTGCAAACATTTTCATCACATCCCCTTCCCTGCCTGAGTAGTTTATCCCGTGGCTCCACAACCACCCCCGATAGCCCATAACTGTTTTTCTTCCCGAGAGGGCTAGGAAACTGTTGTGCGCGTCCGAGGCGAGGAAAAGCGCGTCCGGGGCAGTGTCTTGTTTCACCCACTCGGCCAACTCGACGTCCTCGGTTCCAAACATTTTCCAAGAAAGACCAGCCTCGCGGTAGACTGATAAAGCGCCAGTGAACAGCATAAAGAAGACGGCCACGGCTACAAAAGCCCTCCACTTGATTCTTTTATTCCATGCGCCCACGAGCCACGCGGAAACAATCATTGCGGTTGCCGCGAGCCAGTAGACCAAGAATTTTATGTTGTCCCACTGCCAGGGCTGGAAGGAAAAGGCGTTGGCCAAAACGAAGACGCCGGCGAAGGGCAGGTAAAAGCGCCTGAGGTCCTTTCCCGTGGAGAAAAAGGCGGGAAAAACGAGCAGCACGATTATTCCGGCGTTCATCACCCAGAACCAAGCGAATTCCAGCCACGACACTGGCTTTGCGTTCAATTCGCTCATCCACCCAAATTCCATTCTCACAAAACCAGTCCCGCCTTCAGGCATTATCCAGAGCGCTTGGGGAACTGCCAGAAGCGCTGCCGGCGCGAGGAAGTAAAGCCACTCCCTTTTCCTATCCATCACCATCCACGCGGCTGCCACGAAAAACAGGACTGCGAACGAGTGCGCGTGGAGGATGGGAAGCATTCCCGCAGTAATGCCGGCGGAAAGAAAGAGTTTTTTTGTCTTGCCAATTTTTTTTCTCGCACAATCCAGTAGACTAAGCACCGTGAACAGCGCGGCGAACCCGAAGAGCGCTGGCCGCTGGGGCAGGAAGATGTCTGCAACGAAGTTCGAGAAAAAAATGTTTTTTTCCTCGACGTGCGCGTACTGCTTCTCCACCACCGCTTCCTGGATGTTTTTCCCGCCGAAAACGCTTTCAGCAAAGTAGACGAGCCCGAGGCCGCCGTTGAACAAAACCAGTGCAACCGCGAGCAGCGCGGCTTTTTTTCCGAGTAC
>FWPU01012488.1_pt1 | contig 11222 bp, 11 predicted proteins | sample 2228361 | NCBI WGS metagenome assembly FWPU01 (sample SAMEA103939777, study PRJEB20133) | metagenome | reverse complement strand
CCTGCACGATCGCGCGCAGGTCCTGCAAGAAGGGGTCGTTCCCGCCCACCTGCCCGGCCACCGCCCATGCCGCCAGGCTTGCCGCCGCCGCGCCCACACCCCCCAGCCCGATCGCGACCGCCGGCCTGCGCATCCGCCCCCACCCCTCGTTCATCGCCGCCAGCAGCGCGCCCAGCACAGCAGAGGCCAGCGCCGCTGCCGCAGCCACCACACCCGCACGGTCGTGCACGCCCCCGGAGAGCTGCCCCGCCGCCAGCTCCAGCACCCCCTCCATCGAAAATCGGTCAATCGCCTGCTCCCCCGTGCGGTCGAACGCCCCCAGCCCGTCCGCGTACACCAGCGCACCCGCCCGGTCGAGCAGCATCGCCCGTAGCTCCGCATCCGTCGCGCCGGCCACCGCCGCCGCCTCAAGGGCAATCGGCAGGGGATAGGTCGGCACCTCCACCGTCCCCTCCCCCTGGCGCGCCGCCTGCGTTCGCAGCGTCTCACCCTCTTCCGCCAGGAAAGCATCGATATCGGTCAGGCTCGCCAGCGCCGCCCGCAGCATCGGCAGCGCAGTCGCCTCGTCCGTCACCTGCCAGGTTGCGACACTCACCGCCAGCACGAACGCCGCGATCGCAAGCAGCACGCCCACCAGCGATTGCCGGCCCCCGCCCGCCTCCGCTGCCCGCGCCAGCAGCCGCTCACGGGCCGCAGCGCGCGGGTCCGGCGCCGGCTCGAACGGCTCCATCACACCAGCCGCACCACGATCGTGCCGGCCAGCCGGTCGTGCAGCGTCCGGCGGTGCCGGTCGAACGCCGCCCACACGATGCCAAGCGCAGCCACCACCAGTGCCGCGCCCAGCGCCAGCCCCGCTGCCGCCGTCGACTCCCGCAGGGCGTACGCAGCGATCACCCCCACCCCCGCCACCAGCACGTAGAACAGCTGACCGATCACCCGTGCCATCGCTCCCAGCACCCCCAGCGGCCGCCCATCCGATCGCACCACCATCAACTGCATCACCGCCGCGCCCACCGTCTGCCCCTTCCACGCAAACCCAATGAAGAAGTACAGCAGCATCGCCACCGGGATCAGCCCCACGCACGCCCAGAACGCCGAAAGCGCTGTGCTCGAAGGCTCCACCCGCTCGAACTCCGACGAAATCAGCACAATCAGCGACCCCACCGTCACCAGCAGCGACGCGATGATGAACAGCACCAGCACGTCCAGCGCCCCGGCCGCCACGCGCGACTCGAACGAGGCATAGTGCAGCCGGTAGGCCGGCCGACGGCCCTCTCCACCGGCGCGAGCATCCGTCGCGGCTCCTGCGCCCATCCCCGCCAGTCTACGACGCGCGCGGTAAGGTGGTAGCAGCCACCTTCACCCCGTGCTGCCCCCGCCCCGCAGTACAGTAGCTACCATGCCGCCCCCACCCGCCGCCGGCCCCCCGGCCGACCTCCAGCCCTGGCGCCCCGCAACCTGGCTGCTCCTCCTCACCGCCGCCGCCCTGCTTGGCATCCTTCTCGGTGGCGCGCTCGCCCTCTTCAGCCCGCGCGGCGAACTCGCCGAGCACCGCTACCAGCTCTGGCGCTGGCAGGCCGAGACCCTCGTCCCCACCCTCGCCAGCATCGCCGGCATCGGTCCCCGCCCCGCCTCAGCCGAGAACCTCGAGGCAGTCCGCCGCTACTTCCAGCTCACCTCCGCCCTCCGCGCCGAACTCGCCAGCCCCGAGCCCGACCCCGCCCTCATCCGGGCCCTGGAGGACGAGCGCGCCACCTACGAGAACGACGTCGAACGCTTCCTCGAACGCACCATCACCGAGGTCGTCCAGTCCGCCGGCCTCCAACGTCCCCTCCCCCTCTTCACGGGCATCCACGTCACCTGGCCCCCTGTCGCCGTCGAGCTCACCAGCCCGCCCCGCCTCCTCGTCCGCTCCCCCCGCGACCGCATCGAGCGCATCGGCGATACCCTGCTCAAGCCCGGCCTCACCCTCGAGGAGGTCGAGCAGATCGAAGCACGCACCGAAAACGCCACCACCTCCACCATCGTCGTCTCCCTCGGCGGGCTCGCCGCCTACCCGGCCATCGTCCGCGACGACCGCACCTACGCGGCCGTCCTCGAAACCGCCGCCCACGAATGGGTCCACCACTACCTCGCCTTCTACCCGCTCGGCCTCCAGTGGGGGAAGGGCGGCGACGCCGAAGTCCTCAACGAGACCGTGGCCTCCATCGCCGGCCGCGAAATCGCCCGCCTCGTGATGCTCCGTCACCCCATCGACTTCCCACCCGGCGAGGATGGCTCCGGCCCCCCCTCCAACCGCGACCCCGCCCTCGATTTCAACGCCGAAATGCGCGCCCTCCGCCTCGCCGTCGATGACCTCCTCGCCCGGGGCCACGTCGCCGAGGCCGAACAGCTCATGGAGCAGAAGCGCCGCGAGCTCGCCGACCGCGGCGTTTCCATCCGCAAGATCAACCAGGCGTACTTCGCCTTCTATGGCACCTACGCCGATAGCCCCCAGTCCTCCAATCCCATCGGGCCCCTGTTCGATACCCTCTGGCAGCACACAGGCGACATTGGCACCTTTCTCCGCCTCGCCCGCGACATCACCACCCGCCAGCAGCTCGAAGAGCTCGTGCGCAGCCTCGAGGCTGCCCCGTGAACACCAGCACGGCCCGCCCCTGGCTGGTCGCGCTCCTCGCCTGGGCCGCCATCATCTTCACCCTCTCGAGCATCCCCAACCCGCCCGGGCCGCGCGTCACCGAGCTCCGCTCCATCCTCGCCCACCTCGTTGAGTACGCCATCTTCGGCTTCCTCGCCCTCAACGTCATCGCCCGCACACGCGGCGCGGCCAGCCTGCGGGTCGCATTCGCCGCCTGGCTCCTCACCGTTGCCTACGGTATCTCCGATGAAGTCCACCAGGCCTTCGTTCCCAACCGCCACGCCTCCCTGCTCGATGTAGCCGTCGATGCCGCCGGTGGAGCACTCGGCGTCGTTGCGTCTGCCCACTGGCTCCGGCACCGCCTGCCGGCGGCACAGCCCATCAGCCGAACAGCGGCCCGCCCGGGTCCAGGATCTCGCCGTTCAGCGCGATGACGGCCGGCCGTTCCTCGCAGTACCCCTCGTTCTCGCACTTATCGAAAATGAACGCCTGCCGCTTCCGGTCGAACTGGATCTTCCACGTCCCGATCACCGGGCTGCCTGGCCCCTCCTCACGCGCCCGCTCGAGGATGGCAACCAGCGCCGCCAGCTCTTCCCTGCCCATGGCTCGCGTCCTCCTGCCGAACTTTTCCCCAGCTTAGTCGCCGCCCATCGCCCGCGGTAGCGCGCCCGCCTCGGCCTCCGCCGGCTGCCGCAGCGGCAGCGATGCCAGCCATGCCCCGGCCACGATCGCCAGCACGCCCAGCGCCATCACCCCCAGCGTCTCCCGCTCCCCAATCCGGTCGGCCAGCGCACCGAACGGGTACGCCACCAGCCCGTTTACTCCCCACGCCATCATCGTCAGCGACATCACCCGCCCGTGGTAGGCCGGGTCCGCCTCTCGCATCACAATCGCGTTGTTCAGCACCTGGAAGGCCCCGGTTCCCGCCCCCACTGCCAGCATCGCGAGCATCGCCACGCCAAAACCAGGCGCCGCCGCCAGCAGCAGCAGCGAAAGCCCCAGCACCACGCCCCCGCCCACCATCAGCACCCACGCCCGCCCCGAACCGGCTGCCCCCGCCACCCCCAGCGAGACCACGAAACCGCTCGCCGCCCCGAGCGCCATCAGCAGGGCCATGTCCTTCGAGGAGCGCCCCAGCTCGTTCTCCAGGAACCCCGGCAGCACCACAAAGTACGAAAACCCGGCCATGATCACGCCGATAAACGTCACCACCGCCAGCATCAGCCGCGGCCGCTCCCGGATGTGCCGAACCCCCAGCGCCATATCGTCCCGGAACGACCGCCCCCCGCGCGCCACGGCCCGCGACGGCGGCAGCATCGCCAGCGTCAACACCACGAACACGAACAGCCCTGCCATGAACAGGTACGTCCCGCCCGTCCCCACAAACGACAGACCGATCAGCGCCGCCGCGATGAACGGCCCGATCACCCGCGTCAGCGTCATCCCCACCTGTTGCAGCGCAATCCCGTTCGGCAGGTCGTGCTGCGGCAGCAGCTCGCCAATCCACGCCTGCCGCGCTGGCCCAATGAACGAGAACACCGTCCCCATCACCAGCGTCGAGAGCGCCAACAACGGGATCGTGATCAAGTCCAGCAGGATGAGCACCCCGACTGCAGCAAAGTTCAGCCCGATGATTGTCTGGCCCACGAACAGCATCCGCCGCTTCGGGAATCGGTCCGCCACCACGCCCCCGAAAGGCGAGACCAGGATCGTCGCCAGCCCCATCCCCAGGGAGACGAACCCCACCGCGCCGTTCCGACCGGTCAGGTCGAACGCCACCACCGCCTGGACCACTGACGACATCATGAACGCCAGGAACGCAAGCGACGTCCCAATCCACAGGATCCGGTACTCCCGGTGTCGCAGGGCCTTGAACGTCCGGGCAAACCACTCCCCAACCATTCGGCCCATCCTAACCGTTCAGGGGCACCCCCTGCCACCCTTCCCCGCACAGCCCCCGGTCCTACACGAACCCCCGGAGCTGGATCGCCCGCGCCACCCGCTCGAGCCCAATATCGAACGCAGCCTCCCGCGGTGCCGTCCCATCCCGTGCCGCCCGCGTCATCAGCTCATCGAAGGTTCCCACCATCCGCTTCTCCAGCTCCTCCAGCACCCGCTCCAGCGGCCAGCGAAACTGCTGGATGTTCTGCGTCCACTCGAAGTACGACACCGTCACCCCGCCCGCATTCGCCAGGATGTCCGGCAGCACCAGCACCTTCCGCCGCTGCAGCACCGCATCCCCTTCCGGCGTCACCGGGTGGTTCGCCGCCTCCACCACCACCCGTGCCCGTACCCGCGGAGCATTCTCCTCCGTGATCACCTCGCCGATGGCGGCCGGCACCAGGTAATCACAGTCCGTCTCCAGCAGCGCCTCGTTCGTGATCGGTTCCGCCGGCTCGAACCCCGCCACGCTCCCCGCCACCGCGAACCACCGGTCCAGCGCCGCAATGTCGATCCCCTCCGGGTTCCAGATGCCCCCCTTCACATCGCTCACCGCCACCACCCGGAAGCCCATCTCGCTCGCTACCCGTGCCGTCCAGCTCCCCACGTTCCCGTACCCCTGGATCGCGACCCGGATATCCTGCGGCGCGACCCGCTCCATCCGCGCAATCTCCCGCATGCAGATCGCCACCCCGCGCCCCGTCGCCTGGTCGCGGCCGTAGCTCCCGCCAAGCTCCACCGGCTTGCCCGTCACAATTCCCGGCGTGTACCCGTACCGCGCCCCGTACGCGTCCATCATCCACGCCATCGTCTGCTGATTCGTGCCCATATCCGGCGCCGGGATATCCCGGTTCACCCCCAGCACCATCCCGATGTGCTGCGTGTACGTGCGCGTCAGCCGATTCAGCTCGCTCTCGCTCATGTGCGTCGGGTCGCACATCACCCCGCCCTTCGCGCCCCCGAACGGCAGGTCCATCAGCGCGCACTTGTAGGTCATCAGCATCGCCAGCGCCCGTACCTCATCCAGGTCCGCCTTCGGGTGGAACCGCACGCCTCCCTTGTAGGGGCCCCGTGCCCCGTTGTGCTGCACCCGGTACCCCTCGAAAATCCGCAGCGACCGATCGTCCATCCGCACCGGCACCTGCGCCCGCACCTCTCGCCACGACGTCCGCAGCAGGTCCACCACCTCCGGGCTCACACGCAGCCGCTCCGCCGAAGCCAGCACGCTCTTCAACACCGATTCCGTGGGCGATACTGCCCGCACGTCGCCTTCCGACATACGCAGCTCATTCCCTCCAAGGCATCGCCCGGAAGCCTACTCCGCCCGTGGCCTTTCCGCTGCTGGCACGCCACACTCTCGCCCATGGCCCACGTCTTCATCACCCGCGCCATCCCCGGCACCGCCCCCGCCGACCTCGCCGCTGCCGGCCACACCGTCGAAATCTGGCCGGGCGAACTCCCTCCCCCGCCCGCCGACCTCGCCGCCGCACTCACCCGCAGCGACGCTGTCATCGCCATGGTCGTCGATGCCATCACCCCTGCCATGCTCGATGCCGCGCCCCGCCTGCGCATCGTCGCCAACATGGCGGCCGGCTACGACAACATCGACCCCGCCGCGGCCGCCGACCGCGGCGTCTGGGTCACCAACACCCCCGGGGTCCTCGCCGAGACCACCGCCGAGTTCACCTTCGCCCTCATCCTCGCCGCCGCCCGCCGCGTCGTCGAAGCCGACCGCGATACCCGCGCCGGCGGCTGGCGTACCTGGTCGCCCACCGCCTTCCTCGGCCGCGATCTCTTCGGCGCCACCCTCGGCATCATCGGCCTCGGCGAAATCGGCGAAGCCGTCGCCCGCCGGGCCCGCGGCTTCCGCATGCGCCTGCTCTACACCTCGCGCACCCGCAAACCCGCACTCGAAGCCGACCTCGGCCTCGCACACCGCCCCCTCGAAGCGCTCCTCGCCGAGGCCGATGTCGTCACCATCCACACGCCGCTCACCCCCGAGACTCGCGGCCTCATTGGCCCCGCTGCCCTCGCAGCTATGAAGCCCGGTGCCATTCTCGTCAACACCGCCCGCGGCCCCATCGTCGATCAGGATGCCCTCGTCGAAGCCCTCCGCTCCGGGCATCTCGCCGCTGCCGCGCTCGATGTCACCTCCCCCGAGCCCCTCCCCCTCGACCACCCCCTCTACGCCTTCCCAAACGTCATCATCACCCCGCACATCGCCAGCGCCAGCCTCGCCACCCGCTCCCGCATGGCCGCCATCGCCGCAGCCAACATCATCGCCGTCCTCGCCGGCAGCGAGCCACCCAACCCCGTCAACCGCCCCGCGCGCCCGCGCCCTCAGCTTGACACATAACCGCAAAGGCAAGAAAAAGAACCCTACGCAGCGTTCACGCCCGCGGCAGCGCTCCCGATCCTCCCCCGGGGTGACCCTTGAGCAAGTCCACCAAAGCGCCGGGCAACCTCTGGCTTGCCGAAGAACTCTGGAAGCTCGACGCCATCGAATTCGGCGACTTCACCCTCGGCCGCACTGCCGTCCACTCCCCCATCTACATCAACCTCCGCCGCCTTATCTCCAACCCAAAGGCCCTCAACCGCTGCGCGCGCATCATCAAAGAGGAACTCGAAACCCTCATGTCGATGCGCAACCCCCACGTCCATCCCTTCACCCTCGTCGCTGGCGTCCCCTTTGGCGGCCTCCACATCGCCACCGCCTTCTCCCTCCTCGTCAACACCCCCATGATTTACATCCACCCGCCCGGCACCGATAAAGCCGACGTCATCGAAGGCATTTACGTCCGCGGCCAGAGTTGCCTAATCATCGATGACCTCATCACTGGCGGCGGCTCCATCCTCCAGACCGCCGCCACCCTCGAATCCGCAGGCCTCGTCGTCCGCGATGCCGTCACCCTCATCGACCGCCAGGAAGGGGGGCGCCAGGCACTCCGCGCCGCCGGCATCAATCTCATCTCCATCCTCAACCTCGAGCAGATCGCCAACTACCTCATGTCCGCCGGTCACATCACCGAGGACCAGTACCGCGCCACCATGGACTACCTCCGCTCCCGCAACGGCGGTTGAGCTCCCCCGTGGCCGCCCGCGCCCGAAACCATCGCGCCCGGCCATTCCCCAATCCCAACCTCGGTAAAGACCCGTCACCTTTTCTCGCTCCCGGGCCATTCGTACAGTGAATCCCGCTGTGCGCGACCCCGGGGAACCACGCCATGATGCCCAGCTCGATGGCCCCAGCAGCGATGCCGACCTCGCCGCCCGCGCTGCCCGTCGCGACCCAGCCGCCTGGGAAACCCTCTTCGAACTCCATTACCGCAGCATCTATCGCTACCTCCGCTCCCGCCTCGGCAGCCCCGAGGAAGCCGAGGACCTCGCCTCTCAGGTCTTCGAAACAGCCTACGCCCGCGCCGACTCCTTCGACGACCGCGGCATCCCCTTCCAGGCCTGGCTCCTCGGCATCGCCCGCAACCTCGCCCGCGATGCCATCAAGAAACGCATCCGCCGCGGCCCCAGCGACGACCTCCAGGCAGCCGAACTCGCCGGCGCCCTGGCCCTCGGCGACCACGCCGACGCCATCCAGCTCCGCAGCGACCTCGGCACCGCCCTCGCCTGCCTCACCGAAGACCAGCGGGAAGTCATCCGCCTCCGCTTCCTCCTCGACCGCTCCGTCGCCGATACCGCCCTCCTCATGGGTCGCTCCGAAGATGCCATCAAGAACCTCCAGCGCCGGGCCCTCGCCGCACTCCAGCGGGCGCTCGGCGAGACCTACCCCGCGGGAGGGGCCGCATGACGCACCCTGACCGCCTCGACGACCTCCTCGAGCGCGCCCTCGAGGAGGGCCGCATCCCCGCCGACGTCACGCCCGCCGAACGTGCCGAGCTCGAGCAGCTTCTCGCGGCCCACAGCACCCTCCGCGCCACGCGCCGCACGGTCGACGCCGAGGCTGATGCCGCCATGCCCGCCGCACGCGCGCGTTTCCAGCGCTACCTCGCCGCCCAGCGCGCACCGACCACGGTCGAGGTCCGCACCGTCGCGGCCCGCCCCGGCCTGCTCGCCCGGCTCGTCGCCGGCCGCCGGTTGCAGCTCTCGGCCTCCCTCGCTGCGGTTGCTCTCCTCGTTGCCGTTGCCCTCGCCGTCACCCGGCCGTTCGCCGGCGTCCAATCCGTCCAGGCCCTCGGCGTCGACGATTACGTCCAGCTCACCGGCACCGTCACATCCACAGCCGGCACCCGCGTCACCATCGATAGCCCCGAGCTCGGCCCCGTCAGCCTCGATGCCACCGGCGCTACCTTCCTCGATGCCACCGGCACTGTCATGGATGGCCCACCCGGGGCAGGCCAGCCCGTGGTCGTCACCGGCATCGTCCGCGACGCTCGCAAAGGCCGCGTCGCAATCGAAGCCCAGGCCCTCGCCCTCGCCGCAACCGGGCTCCCCGCCGGCGACGGCCGCCCCCTCGATCGGCTGCGCACCCTGCCCGCGTCACCCGAAGCAACCCTCGCCCTCCTCGCCATCCCCCGCGATGGCACCCGCGGCCGCGCCGTCGTCATCCTCCAGGATGGCCGCCGCGTCCTCGTCGATGTCGACCCCGCCGCCCTCGGCCAGCTCCTCGGCGAATCCGGCTCTCCCCTCGGTGGCCGCGTCCGCCTCGGCCACGGCGACGGCCACTTCTCGCTCGAGCTCCTCCGTGACCGCCACGATGATGGCCCCGGCGACCACGGCGACGGCCGCGGCCTCGTCCGCCTCTCTGGCACCATCCGGGCCTCCGGCTCCACCTCGTCGTTCATCCTCGAGACATCCTCCGGGCCGGTCACCGTCATCCGTCGCCCCAACCTCAGGATTCTCCCCGGCGAGAGTGGCCTCTCCATCGCCGACCTCCGCCGCGGCGCACCCCTCGATGGCTACACCGCCACCGTCTCCGGCGGCTTCAACCCCGCCACCGGCGAGTTCATCCCAGCCATCGTCGTCCTCGGTCCCCGGCCCTGACCCCCGCCGCGCCCTTGAGCATCCCCCGGCCGTGGCGCACCCTGAGCGCATCACATCCCGCAGGCAGAGCGCATCCCCATGACCACCCCCGCACCGGCCGCCCGCTGGCTCATCACCGGCGGCACCGGCTTCCTCGGTTCCCACATCGCCCGCCGCCTTCTCAACGACGGCATCCACCCCGTCCTCTTCGATATCGCACCCCTCCCGCCCGATGACGCCGACATCGCCGACCGCGTCACCTTCATCCGCGGCGACGTCCAGGACCGCGAGGCCATCCGCCAGGCCCTCCACGGCGTCGATGTCGTCATCCACGCGGCTGCTGCCCTCCCCATCCAGGTCTCCCGCCGCAAGATCTACGCCACCAATGTCCGCGGCACCCGCTACGTCCTCCACGAAGCCCACAAGGCCGGCATCCGCCGCCTCGTCTTCATCTCCTCCACCGCCGTCTACGGCGTCCCAAAGACCCACCCCATCGACGAAACCTCCCCCCTCCATCCCCTCGGCCACTACGGCGCCTCCAAGGTCGTCGGCGAGCAGCTCTGCCGCGACTACCAGCAGCGCGGCCTCCAGGTCAACATCATCCGCCCGAAGACCTTCCTCGGCACCGGCCGCCTCGGCGTCTTCGAAATCCTCTTCGAATGGATCGCCGAGGGGCGCCGCATCCCCCTCCTCGGCAACGGCCGCAACCGCTACCAGCTCCTCGAAGTCACCGACCTCGTCGATGCCATCGTCCGCGCCGCGACCAACCCGGACGTCGTCAACGAAACCATGAACGTCGGCGCCGACCGCTTCCAAACCCTCAACGAAGACATGCAGGCCCTCTTCGACCACGCCGGCTCCGGCTCCCGCCTCTGGCACCTCCCCGCCCGTCCCGGCGAGGTCGCCCTCCGCCTGCTCGAACTCCTCCGCCTCTCGCCCCTCGCGGCCTGGCACTACGCCACCATGTGGCGCGACTCCTACGTCGAGGTCGACCGCGCAAAGCAGCTCCTCGGCTGGCAGCCCCGCTACTCCAACGCCGAAGCACTCATCCGCGCCTGGGACTGGTACGTCGAAAACCGCGGCCGGTACAACACCGGCGTCACCCACCGCGTCGCCTGGCAAAAAGGCGCCCTCGCCATCCTCCGCCGCATGAGCTGAAGTGCGCCACCCTGGGCCGCTCGGCTGTCAGCCCCGGCCCTACGGGATGCGCAGCGTTTGCCCTACCGCCAGCCGCGTGCAGTCATCCTCGGTCAGCTGATTCGCCTGCAGCAGCTCCTCGAGCGTCACGCCGTTCGCCTGCGCGATCGAGAAGCACGTATCACCCGCAGCCACGGTATACGTCCGTCCGTTCCCCCCGGGCGTCGGCGTACCGGCGCCGGGCGTCCGCGTTGCAGCGGGCGTCCCCGTCCGCGGCGTGCCGGGCGTCTGCGTTCCCGGCTGCTGCGTGGGAGGCGTCGGCGTCCCCGCCGCCGCCTGTGCCGTCTGTGTCTGGTTCAGCGCATTCCTGGTCGCCACCGCATCCGCCGGCGAAATCGTCCCGCCATCTCCATCCCCCACCACCTGCAGGATGACGAACGCTAGCGCGAACACCACGATCGCCAGCGCGAACAGCCCGATCGTCGCCACCGGCATGCTGATCCCGCCCGGCCGCGGGCGCGGCCCAAGCGTC
>FWPU01012485.1_pt1 | contig 11228 bp, 9 predicted proteins | sample 2228361 | NCBI WGS metagenome assembly FWPU01 (sample SAMEA103939777, study PRJEB20133) | metagenome | reverse complement strand
GGCAGTCGAGACGGTCGATCCTGGCCAGTTGGGCGATGGCTTTCCTGGCGGCCGGTTGGGCGGCCCTGGCCCCGTGCGCCGAGCCGGGCCCGAAAGCCCAGCCCCCCCGACGCGTGCTCCGCGCCGGAGCCGCCACCAGCAACATTACGCCGTTTCTCGGGGCCCCCATCGTGGGCGGTTGGAGATCCCCGCCGGCTACACACATCCACGACGAACTGCACGCCCGCTGCCTGGTGCTGGATAACGGGGTCGAGCGGATCGGGATCGTCGTGGCCGATAACCTCGGCATCCCCCGCGAAGTCCTGGACGAAGCCAAGCGGCAGGTCCAAAAGCATACGGGCTTGGCGCCGGACCATTTGCTGATCTCGGCCACGCACACGCACTCGGCCGCCAGCGCCCGGCCCAACAATGTCCTGCTGCCAGACAGTCCGATGAACGACTACCAGCAGTTCCTGGCCCGGCGAATTGCCGACGGCCTGCGCCGGGCCATCAACAACCTCCAGCCGGCCCGCGTCGCCTGGGGCACGGCCCAGGAACCGCGCCACGTGTTCAACCGGCGCTGGCGCATGAAACCCGGGGCAAAGCTGCCCAATCCCTTCGGCGGCCAGGACCAGGTGAAAATGAACCCCGGCCACCTGCATCCCGATCTCTTGGAGCCGGCCGGCCCAGTGGACCCCGAGATCGTCTTCTTCGCGGTCCAGGCGACCGACGGACGCCCCATCGCGCTGCTGGCCAATTACTCGCTCCACTACGTGGGTGGCACGCGGGGAGCGGAGATCTCGGCCGATTACTTCGCCATGTTCGCCGACCGCATCCAGCAGTTGATCGGGGCCGATCGCCTCGATCCGCCGTTTGTGGGCATCATGTCCAACGGCACCAGCGGAGACATCAACAGCATTAACTTCGGGGCCCCGCCCGAGAAGTTCGCCCCCTACGAGAAGATGCGCCTGGTGGCCGAACATGTGGCCCAAGCCGTCTTCGCCCAGTACCCCAAGCTGGTGTACCACGACTGGGTGCCGCTGGGTATCCGACAGCGCGAGCTGGAACTGGCGGTGCGCAAACCCTCCCCCAAGCAACTGGCCCGCGCCCGGGAAATCCTGGCCCATCCCGAATGGCCCGATAAGCTTCCGCACGAACGAACGTATGCCCAACGCGTCGTCCAGCAGCACGAAGCCCCCGCCACCGTCCGGATCATCCTCCAGGCCGTGCGCATCGGCGACCTGGGCATCACGGCCATCCCCTTCGAGACATTTGCCGAGACCGGCCTGGAACTGAAGGCCAAAAACCCCTTCAAACCCTCATTTACGATCTCGCTGGCCAACGGCTCGTACGGCTACCTGCCCACGCCCAAGCAACACGCCCTGGGCGGGTACGAGACGTGGCTGGGCACCAGCCGCGTGGAACCGCAGGCCTCGACCAAAATCACCGCCGCATTGCTGGAGATGCTGGGCGAGCTGAAACAGGCCGACGGCTCACCGGTCCGTAACTAGCTCGATCCCCCCTCCCGTCCCCAGGTTCCGGGAGTACTGGCGCCGCTGCGGATCGTTCCAGTGTTCGTGCACACCCAGACTTTCCAGCGGCGTGCCGTCCCCCTCGGGATCGTAGCGCACGCCGGAAGGGGGCCGATGGGCCAGCGCCGCCTCGTGCAGATAGTTGTCCACGGCTCCGACCATCCGCACCGCGGTCCTCTCGGCCGCACAGAAATCGACAATCACCGACTCTAGCGCCACGGGATCCTGCGAGGCGAACAAGCTGGCCGTCCAATGCCCCGAAAACGGCGGCGACTGCCACCTCTCCGGCCGGTGGTTCTGATGGGGCGCGGCGTACAGCGCGTCGATCAAGTAGAGGATCGTCTTGCCACCCAAGTCCTTGTGGCCCATCACCTCCACCAGAGCATTGTACGTGCCCATAGGCCGGCGCTGCGTGGTAATGCTCTCGTGCAGGTTGCTGGGATTCCAGCCGCGGTGAGGGTCCCCCGGCCCGGTATTCTCCCGATACACCGAACCAAAGTGATTCTTGGCACAAAGCGTTACGGCAGCCAGGCTGTGCCCCTTCAACAACGCCACGTTCACCAGATAGGTGGCCCGGGTCACGCACGTGGGGAGGTAGGTGCGGCCGCTGTCGGCGACGCTGGGATCGCCAAAGTGCAGGGCGACCGACTTATCGGGCTGGACCTTGGCCCGGCCATCGCCCCCCTCGCGGTCTTCGAATCGAATGCCCGGGAACTCGGCATGGGCCGGCCGATAGATCGTGTCGTTGATAAACCGCGAGGCGTCATAGACCACGATGTCCGCTTGCCGGACCCCTGCCTGGCCGACCAACTGGCGCAACAGGGCCAGCGTCACCTGGGGCGTGTTGTACAGCCCATGGGTCGGATCCGGCGCATGGCCCGGCGAACAGTTCATATTCAGCTTGACTGCCACGATCTGGCCGGGCTGATACCCCACGCCGCCCCGGCCGTTCGCCCGATTGAAATGACGAAACAGGGCATCCCAAGCGGCCCGATCGCTGGTCGTCCCGGTCAACAGGCGGAGGCTGCGGCTGAGCATCTGGGCGGCCAAAACCGGATCGGTGAACTTGTCTTCGTACCAGCCGCCGCTTGCCGGGTCGCCATCCCATCGTGCCACGGCCGGCTCGTGGATCCACACTACCCGTCCCGGATAAATGCCGCGGGCCCGACCGATGGGCTGGTTGGCCGGTTCGCTCCGCGCCCACCGGGCCGGCGCCAAAGTTCCGAGGGGTTTGCTCTCGGCCCCCCGCGCTTCGGCCCATATCAGCCCGACGACCAGCGTACACCATACCCCAACCACGGCCGACCATGTTCCAAGGACCATAGCACCCAGCCACCACCGCGGCAGCCGTGAGCATCCGCAGAAGGCATGGCTCATAGCACGCATGATGATGTTCCTTTTAAAAAACCTCCCTTCCAACCGTACCAACGCCCGGTCAAAAATCCTCCAAAGTGGTGGCCGACGGCTAATGGCTGTCGTGCCAGGCCAGCAATCGAGGATGGCCGGGCTCCCGGCTGTCAACACTCTTCCGAAGTTCCTCCCCACGACTTCCTGGGGGCCTGGCGCCGTTGGCACCCCCTACGGCGGCCAGCTACGCCTTTTCGCCTGCAGCGGGTTGGAAGCTGGTGGCCACCTTACCGGATCCACTCCCCCATCGGGGTCCCTTCGCTTCGCTCTCGCCTTCTAAACGGTGTTGGTCCTGAATATCCCATGCACGCGGGCAAGCGCCAGCGCCCCTCCGAGCGGACCATCTTAGCATGGTGGGCTCGGACAAGCTATTGGCGTGTTTGCAATGCGGTTGCCCGGCTGCGCGATGGCAGAACCGCGGCTGGCCCGGCGCTCAGAGGCCCATCAGTGGGTCAGGCAGCCGCCCTGAAGAGGTACTTTCGAAAAACGGCCTGGCGATTTCTCCGCCCAAGTAGACAAACTACCTCGACCGAGTGTAAATTACATGCTCGCTGGTCCGGCAGCGAGGCGGCTGGCTTCGACACCCCCGTCCTGCCCGGCAGGGGCTCCACGGAGGTTCCCCCACGAATTGGGTGGTTCAATCTAGTCGCCAGTTCACCCCACTATTGTGGGGACTGCCGGGTCTTTGGGAGCAAGATTTGCTTTGGCCCAGCAACTTTTTCTGCGGAAACTCCGCAGTGCGGTCGAATGGGTCCAAGTCACGGTGGTTCAACAGGAAAGGAGGTTCTTGGGTGGTCAAACTGACGTTGAGGGAGAACGAGTCTATTCAAGAGGCGGTGCGCCGCTTCCGCAAGCTGGTCGAACGGAGCGGGATCAAGAAAGAAATGCGCCGCCGCGAGTACTACGAGAAGCCGAGCGAAGTGAAACGCCGCGCCCGGCTGCGGGCCGAACGGCGAGCCCGTCGTACTCGAATGCTGCAAGGCGCCTAACCCTCTAACCGGGCGCTGGTCCACTTTTTCACAAGCGAGGGTATCTCTGCGCGCCGAACTAGCGCTAAATGGTGGTATTAGACCACCAATTAGAGCACATCCGTTCGATAAAAGCGCTTTCTCACCCCAATCGCCCCTTTTTCGTCTCCCGCCGGGCGCCATCCGGCTGCTAGAATCGCTGCGGGTCTCGGACCCCTCCGCCGGGAACTGCCGCCCATGCGGTGAGGAACTTATGAACATCATGGAGATCACATCGGGCACGGATGTCAACGGCGCGGTCCGGCACTGCCTGTTGCTTTCGCGCGAGCTGGCCCAAAGGGGCCATCGGGTTACTTTGGTTTGCCGGCCGGGAGCTTGGATTGGAGACCAGTTTGCCGACGGTTCGGTCGAGGTGGTGCGGTCCGACCTTCACCGAGTACCGTTGGACGAGCTGCGCCGGATGGCCGCGGTGGTCCGCCAGCGCGACATCCAGGTCATCCATACCCATATGAGCCGGGCCCACTTCTTCGGCGTGCTATTGCGGTGGTTTACTGGCACGCCGTGTGCTGCGACGGCCCATAGTCGGCATTTTCAGATCCACTGGCCGCTCAACGACCTGGTCATCGCAGTTAGCGAGGCAACATGCCGGTTCCACAGCCGCTGGAACCTGGTGCCGAAGAACCGCCTCCAGACCATCCATAATTTCATCGATCCAGAGGCGCTAGCGCCGATGCCCGAGTCGGCGCGTCACCAGGTCCGCGGCGAGTGGTTGACAGGCCCCGAGGACCGCCTGGTGGGGATCATCGGCAATGTCATTCCCCGTAAAGGGCATCTGTACCTGGTGCGGGCACTGCCGCGGGTCGTGGCGGCGGTGCCAAAGGCCCGGCTGGTGATTGTGGGGAACGAAGCGTCCAGTCAGTACGCCGCTCAGGTAAAGGCCGCTGCCGCGGACCTGGGCGTGGCCGAACATATCGTGTGGGCGGGGCACCGGACCGATGTGCGCCGAGTGCTGGCCGCTTTAGACCTTTGCGTATTGGCCTCGGTGGAAGAAAGCCTCCCCCTGGTGCTTTTGGAGGCGATGGCGGCGGGGCTGCCCGTGGTGGCCACCGCGGTCGGAGGAATGCCCGAGTGCATTCGGCCGGGCGAAACCGGGCTTTTGGTGCCCCCGGCCGACACTGTAGCCCTGGCCGAAGCGATCATCGCCCTTCTGGCCGACCCCGACCGGTGCCGGGCCTTTGGGCAAGCAGGCGCCACGTGGGTCCGCCAGCGTTTCTCTGCCGAGGCACAGGTCGCTCGGATCGAAGCCGCGCTGGCCGGCATCGCCCGCGCCGCCTGATACCTGGTGGTGTATGGCTGTGCCCGGCCGCGGCTCCCGGCCGCCGCGACGGCGCAAGCCATTGTTGCGGCCCCGCCACTTTACCCGGCCCGCACCGGCGGCCCCCGAAGGCCAGGCCTTTTTCCAGGGGTTCTTCGACGCGCTTTCGGGCAGCGGTGGCTTTGTGCGGTACAATTGGGCGGTGGCAGGTTGGCAACGATAGGTGTTCACGCGGGTGGCCCCTTGGAGCGTTTGGCCGAGCCTGTTATGCACCGTCGGCATGTGGTATTGGTGCAGCTTCCGATTCCGCCGGTCGAGGGAGCTCCAGCGCAGGGCAACGTGCCGCTGGCTGCCGGATATCTGGCCCTTTTTGCCCGCCGTCAGGGGCTGGAACAGGCGTTCGAGGTAGAGATTTTGCCCAGCCAGTGGGTAAACCAATGGGGCGACCAGGGGTTGATCCGCGCCGTGCTAGAACGACGGCCGTGGCTGGTGGGCTTCTCGTGCTATCTGTGGAATATCGAGCGTTCGCTAGGGCTGGCCCAAGCCCTCAAACAGGCGGATCCGGCGGTGCAGGTGGTTCTGGGCGGTCCGGAGATCACCGCCGATAACCACTGGGTGTTCGAGCACGCGGCGGTGGATTACGCGGTTATTGGCGAGGGGGAGCAGACGTTTTCGGAATTGCTTGGCCGGCTCGGCCAGGGGGCGCCGCGCGGCAAAGCTTCGGGCGGGCTGGCCATCCCCGGCCTGTGGTCGCAAGCCGCGCGGGTCATGCCGCCGCGCCGCGCGGTGCTGCCGAGCCTGGACGAAGTCTCGTCGCCTTACCTGGCCGGCATCCTCGACCCAGGCCCAGACCGCCTGATGATGCTCGAGACCCTGCGCGGTTGCCGGTTCCGCTGCAAGTTCTGCTATTATCCCAAGGCTTACGACCGGCTGTACTACCTTTCGCCCGAGCAGATCCGCGCCCATCTGGACTACGCTGGCCGGCAGGGCGTGGAAGAGATCGTGCTTTTGGACCCCACGTTGAATCAGCGTCCCGACTTCGAGGGGTTCGTCCGCCTGCTGGCCGAGGGCAATGACGAGCAGCGCTTTGCCTTTTTCGGCGAGTTGCGGGCCGAAGGCATTCGCCCTACGACGGCCCAGGGGCTGCGCCGCGCTCGTTTCGCCGAGGTGGAAGTGGGGCTCCAATCGCTGGACCCCGAGGTCGAGGTGCTCATGGGCCGCCATACGCACCGCGAGGCCTTCGAGGCGGGGTTGCGAGCCCTTTTGGATGTGGGCATTGCGGTGCGGCTGGACCTGATTCTGGGCCTGCCCGGCCAGACGGCCGACAGCTTCCGCCGCACGCTGGACTATGTTCTTCAATCCAAGCTGTTCACCAGCGTGCAGGTGTTCTATCTTTCCATCCTGCCGGGGACCGAGTTCCGGCAGCACGCGGAGCGCTTGGGATTGCGCTACCAGCCGCGCCCGCCCTACTACGTCCTCCATACCCCGAGCATGTCGCTGGATCAAATGTACGATCTGATGGCCGAAGCCCAGGAGGCCCTGGGCGTGGAGTTCGACCCGGCCGAGCCGTGGCTCGAAAGCCGGGGCCCAAAGGCCGCCGGCGACCGTCGGGGCCATTCTCCCCCGAACGGCCAAGCGACTCCGGTGTGGAGTGCGACGGTGGATCTGGATGCCGGGCCAGGCAGGCTGCCGCCGGCGGCAGACCGCGCGGTGGCCTTTTCGCTCCATCTGCGGTCCGGCGACTTCGATGCCCGGCGGCACGAAGCCGCCCAGTGGGTCCGGCAGGTCGTCGAGGATAACCCTCACGGGGCGCTGGAGGTGGTACTGGAAGCGGCCGATGCCCCCCGCTCGGTAACCCCACGAACCTTATCGGCCCTCCAGGCCGCATGTTTTTGCTCGACGAATTACCTGGACCGCTTCTCCAGCCTGCATCCCAGCGGCGTCGTGCTGGGCAAGCGCCTGGTGGTGTTGGCCCGGGCCGCCGACCGGGCCCGCCTCGGCCCAGCCTGGATCGATCAAATCGGCCAGTACGCCACCATCGTTTGGGACGGCCCTGTTCCCGCCGAATCGCTGGCCCCCCACGAGCACGCCGCCATGGCTGTGCACGGGCGCGGCCTATCCGGCCCGGTGCCGCCTTGAAAGTCCGACCGGGGCGCGGCATAGTTCATTTGATCGCTTGCAAAGTGCGTTTTTTCCGGAGAGCAGCGGCTGTGCAACGCCTGCTACTGAAATCGAAGATCCATCGGGCCCGGCTCACCGGGACCGATCTGGATTACGAGGGGAGCATTACCATTGACCGGGCCCTGCTGGAGGCGGCCGACATCCTGCCGGGCGAACAGGTCCACGTGCTGAATCTTAGCAATGCCACGCGCCTGATCACGTACGCCATCGAGGCCGAAGCAGGATCGGGCACGATGCTGCTCAACGGCCCGGCCGCTCGACTGGGCATCCCCGGCGACTTGGTAGTCATCCTGGCCTACGGAGTGTATTCCGAAGAAGAAGCCCGCACGCACCGGCCGCGGATTGTCCAAGTCGATGCTCTCAACCGCATCAAGCCGGCACGGTAGGGGGCACGCGCAAGCTCCGGGGCCGGGTGCGGGGGTCTTCACGCCGGCATCGGCCGGGGCAAAGCTCCAGTTCTCCGATGGGGTGGGGGGCAGGGTCAATCCAACGGCAAGCGCACAGGTTTTCCGCCCAGGGCCAGCGAGCGGTCGATCGCGATGCACACCTCGTGGGTGTGGTAGGCATCGGCGATGTTGCAGTGCGACTCCTTGCCCTGGAGGATGCAATCGACCAGGTGGTTCACCTCGGCATCGAAGGGGTGGTGCTCGACCGCGCCCGAATCGGGGAGGATAGTCTGCATGGTGGTCCAACCCGTCTGGCCAGGCAACAGCGGCTTGCTCCAGATGCGGTTGTCGCGCAGGCTGCCTTCGGTCCCGACCAGGTCGATGTTGAAGGCATAAGGGAGTTCGGCGTCGAACAGGGCCGACGTCTTGCCGATCGACCCGTCGTCGAAGCGGAGGATGGCCACCACGTTGGCATCGAACTCGAAGGTATTCTTGATGTTATTGCTGAAGGCCGCCACCTCGACGACCTCGCGCTGGGAGAACCAGCGGATGGCATCGACCGCGTGGCACCCGCCCAACAGCATGGCGCTGCCGCCGCCGGCCTTGGTATGGCCCCAGGGCCAGCCGGTCCACCAGCGGCCCAGCCCGTGCCAGTAATCGACCTCGATGTAGAACAGCCGGCCTACGGCGCCGGCGGCCAGCAGGGCCTTGAGGTTCTGGAAAAGGGGGTTCCAGCGGAGCACAAAGCTGACCACGCTCCGCACGCCCGCCCGGGCCACGGCATCCCGCAGGGCCCGGTTCTCTTCCATCGACAGGCACATGGGCTTTTCGATGAGGATGTGTTTTCCCGCCCGGGCAGCCGCAATGCCCTGGGGAGTATGCACGTCGTTGGGGCCGCTGAGGTTGACGATATCCACCCGCTCGTCCCGCAACACCTGCTCGAAGTCGTCGTAGAGGGTGCAATTCAGACAGAACTTGCGGGCCAGGCGCTCGGCGCTCTCCCGGCGCCGGCTGCTGATCGACACGATTTTGACCTGGGGGTTCTTGAGCCAGCTTGCCACGTGGGCATAGGCCACCTGGCCTGCGCCGTGGATGGCCACACCGAGTTTTCCGTCGATCATGGCGGGCGCTCCGAGTTCGAGGAAGGGAATCGGCTGCCACAGCCGGCCGCAGGGTGCTGCTGCCCCTTGCTGTGGCGACATACGATACGACTACAATGCACAACGCGGCCGGGCCACGCAAGAGCGCCATGGCAGCCGGAGGTCCGGGCCCAACGCGACAGGCTACGGATCGGCCCGCCGTTGGCCACCCCTTTAGGGCTGGCCCGGCACGCATCGCTCGCCGGCTACGGGCCTACCAAGGCTTCCCTCCCCCTGTTGCCGTGCCGCCAGCAATCCCTATACTAAGCCCGCATGGCGTTGCGTCTGGCTGGGATTTCGCCTGCCCCCCGGCAGGTTCTCCCGGTCGGCAAAACCCCTTGCCTCCTGACTACAATGTCCGTGCACCGAAGCCCATGGCCCCGCCGGGGCGCCGGCCCTTGATTCCGGCAGATGCGGCTGGCCGAAACCCGCGGCGTTTCGGTGGACGAAAGGTAATGTATGCCCACGCCCGACAACCGCACGGTCCTGGCCTTCATGGCCCATCCCGACGACGCCGAAATCCTCTGTGCCGGCACGCTGATCCGGCTGGCCGAGGCCGGTTGGACCGTCCACATTGCCACCTGCGCCCCGGGGGACTGCGGCACGGCCACGGAAAACCGCTGGGACATCAGCAGCCGGCGGACCCGCGAGGCGGCTGCCGCGGCCGCCCTGGTGGGCGGCACCTATCACTGCCTGGACGAGCGCGACGGCTTCATCGTGTATGACAAGCCTACACTCCAAAAGGCATACGACCTGTTCCGCCGCGTCACGCCCGCCCTGGTGTTTACCCACGCCCCCCAGGATTACATGATCGACCACGAACAGGCCTCGCTTTTGGCCCGGGCGGCCAGCTTCTTGTATGCAGCGCCGAACGTGTCGGCGTTTCCCGTGGCCGAAGGCTCCGCCGTGCCATACCTCTACTACTGCGATCCCATCGAGGGGATCGATCCCCTGGGCCGCCGCATCCAACCCACCACGTACGTGGATATCACCGCACAACTCCAGCGCAAGGCCGAGATGCTGGCCTGCCATGCCAGCCAGCGCGACTGGCTGTTGGCCCACCACGGTGTGGACGAGTACCTGGAAGCGATGCGCCGGCACGCGGCGATGCGCGGCAACGAGATTGGCCGGCCCGCGGCCGAGGCCTTCGTGCAACATCGAGGACATGCATACCCCAAGGAGGATTTGCTGGCGGAGTTGTTCGGCCCCTAGACCGCTCCGCTGGTCGTGCACCAGCGCAGCGGCTCTCCGCCGGCCACGCCCCCGTACGCCAAGCCCCCAATCGCCCATGACCCATTCCATCACCTTCGAAGGAGGACGATCGCCATGGCACGCCCCTTGAGCAAGGTAGCGCCCGACTGGTGGGATTACACCACCCTGGACCCGGAAATCCTGGAAGATGCCGCCCGGCTTACGCCCAAAGATATGCTCAAACTCTCCCGGCCAGGCTTCAAAGTGGTCATGTACGACACGCTCGAGGAGTTCTATCTGGCCGAAGCCCTGGAATACATCCAGGCCTGGAAACAATCGACCGAAGACAACCCGGTGGGGATCTGCGGCCCGATCGGCCCCACGGAGCAACTGCCGCTGGTGGCCCGTATCGTCAACGACCTGGACCTCGACGTCCGCAGCGCGCACTTCTGGGGGATGGACGAATGGGTGGACGAGGCGGGCCAGCCCGTGCCCATCACCCACCCCTTGAGCTTTGCCAAGGCCGACTTGGAACTGTGCTTCCGGCGGATCAAGCCCCGCCTCCGCATGCCGGACGACCACTTGCACTTTCCTACAGGGGATCTCGAGGCGTATTCCAAAACCTACGACCAGATCCGCTGCGCGATCATGCAAGGAGGACAGGGCGAGGTCAAACATTGGGCGTTCAACGATCCGCCCCGGCGCAAGGGCCGCTACAAAGACGAACCCCCACCCCCCGAGGAATATCGCAAGCTGGCCACCCGCGTCACCGACCTCCACCCCATGACCATCATCCAGAATGCGCGGACTTCCGGCGGAGGCCACGTGGCCCTGGTGCCCACCAAGGCCGCCACCGTCGGGCCCGTCGAGACCTGGAAGGCCGAAAAAGTGTCCATCTGGCAGGCCGGCACCCACGATAACCCCTTCGGCATGAGGCTCACCACGCTGATGATTTCGAAGCGGATTGCCGACTCGGCCGTCCCCATGTCGCTGCTGGCCGATCATCCCAATGTGCAGTTCAACTTCTACCGCCCGGGCATCGGTACCGTAGCCGCCGAAATGCATTGATCGACCACCGGCTAGCACCCGCCACGCGCAACGCGGGTCGGCCCTGCGCCATGCCCCCCTGA
>FWPU01012482.1_pt1 | contig 11229 bp, 9 predicted proteins | sample 2228361 | NCBI WGS metagenome assembly FWPU01 (sample SAMEA103939777, study PRJEB20133) | metagenome | reverse complement strand
ATCGCCACCCTAGCCGAACCGACGCTGAAGCTGTCGCCTAAAGGCGAGGGCTTCAACCCTCCCAAAGTGGGACAGTGATGGCTCGACCACGTACAGCCGGTTCATCCCCCGGCTCGGATCCGCCGCGTCGTCGCGCGGCACCCTGCGCTCGGCGATCGCTCGGGCATACGCCAGAGGGTGGCCGACGCAGTCGAGGAAGTCGGCGTCGAGCGAGAGCACCACGTCCGCGCGGAGGAAGTCGTAGACCGGCTCGAGCGGCCGGCCGAAGGCCAATCTCGTGCCCCGGTAGCGGTTCTCCTCGGAGAGCGGCGCATACGAGAGGAAGACCGCCTCGGGGAAGCGCTCCTTGAGGCGCTGCTTGAGGTGCTGGAGCAGCGGCGAGGCGTTGGGCTCGGTGAAGAGGTAGAGGCCCCGGCCCGCGTTCTTCTCCAGTCGCGCCCCGTACGAAGCCAGCGTGGCGAAGAAGCCCCGCACCGCGGCCGAGCGTCCCCGGTGCGTGAGCCGCCGCAGCCGGCCCGGGTCGTAGAGGGACATGAGCTGCGCCTGCTCCAGGTGCCCCGACGCGCCGAGCGCGGCCGGGTGCTCGGGGTTGCCCTCGACCTTGAGCGGGCGGCCCTCGCGGCAGCGCACGAGCAGCCCGGTGGCGTAGCCGTCGATGGACAACATCGTCGCGTAGTGCATCCAGTTGCCCGGCGTCATCTCGGGCGGCCGGAAGCGGTACGGGACGATCTTCTCCGCGGGCGGCCGAGAGCACCCCGCGAGGCTTCCCACGCCCGATAGCGCCAGCGTCGCGCCGAGGAGCCGGAAGAGCTCGCGGCGATCGAGCTGATCCGCTCCGTCGGGGAGCTCGGGCTCGCGCCTCTGGCCGCCCCGCTGCTCGAGGCTCTTCCACAGCGTCATGCCGGCTTTGGCCGAGGGCGCCTTTGGCGCAGCGAGGGGGCTTTCGTCGTTGGCGCTCATCGGTGGCAGGTGTTGCACTCCGTTCGGGTGCGGACATCGAGGGCGGCGGCGACGGCGGCCCCCACGTCCTCGGACGGGGGCTGCCAGGTCATGCTGGTGACGAGCTCGAGCGGGCGCAGGTAGCGCTCGGGGGCGCGGTGGCACTCGAGGCACCAGCTCATGGTGAGCGGCGCGGCCTGCATCACCTCGGGCATCTGGTCGACCCGCCCATGGCAGGTGACGCAGCCGACGCCCTTGTTCACGTGGATGGCGTGGTTGAAGTAGGTGAATTCGGGCAGCCGGTGCACCCGGTTCCAAAGAATGGGCGTCCCCGAAAAGTAGGCGTCGCGCACCACTTCGAGGAGCGGGCTCCGGTTCCAGATCTGCGAGTGGCACCCCATGCACACCGCGGTGGAGGGGACGCCGGCGTGAGGCGAGCGCTCGACGGTGCTGTGGCAGTAGCGACAGTCGATGCCGTCGTCGGTGACATGGTGCCGGTGGTCGAACTGCACCGGCTGCGCGACGGGTTGCCATTGCCCCGTTCCGAGCGGCGAACGGACGTAGATCATCAGGAAGGCGATGACGGCCACCGGCAGGGCGAGGACGAATGCCAGCGACAGGCGCGAGAACGTGTTCGTCCACCGTGGAAAGAGAGCGCTCATCGCCGCAACCGGGGCGGTTGGACGGTAGTGCTCGTCACCACGGCGGCAACCGGGCGCGGGCGCGATCGTTCAGCGCGAATCGCCCACGCTGCCGCGTGCAGGACAACGCGCGCCGCAATGAAGCGCTCGCGAACACGCGTTCGTCCCGCCGGGTGACGTGCAAGATTCGGAGATCGGCCGCCGGAGCCTGCCCAGCGGGCGGCGGCACTGCCGTCACCCTCTGGCGGTCGCTCCTACAACGACGCGGTGAGGCCCCACACGATGTCCGCGTAGCTCTCCTGCGCCGCGCCGCCGCCGTCACCGGTCGCGAGGTCGTCGAAGCGCGTCCACCGGAAGCGCACGGAGTAGCCGAACTGCCGCCACAGCGTCCCGAACGCGGCCGCCTCGAACGACAGGCCTCCGCCGCGGCCGCCCGCAGCGCGCAGCCCGTCGTCGCCCGCGTGCGACTTCGGCAGGTACGTGAAGCCCGCCTCGAGGTTCAGCCAGCTGAACGGCGAGACGCCGATGTCCGCTCCGAGCGCCGCGTACGTGCGGTGCGTCGCCGGCAGCTTCAATACGGGGTCGTCTCCCCCGTCGAAGGTGCGCGAGAGGAACCCCGCGCGGGCCTGCCCGTAGAACGGTGCATCGGAGAACAGGTCGACGTGGTGGCGGTACACCGCCGACGCGCCGAAGGCCTGGTCCTGCGAGACGATGAGCTTCTCCAGCGGCGTGCCGTTCTGCTCGGCGGTGACGCGCACCGACGAGAAGCCGCGGGCGTACTCTCCGTGCAGCCCCAGGCCCGAGAGCGGCCCGTCGACGAAGCGCAGCGGGAACGTGGAGACCAACAACGCGAAGCCGCCGTACGGCTCGCCGGGTTTGACGTCGGCGAAGGCTCCCTGCGGCTTGGTCTCGAGCTGATCGTACTCCTTGCAGCTGCTCACTTTCGGGCGCAGGCAGTAGCTCCGCCAGGTGTTGGTGCGGGCCAGGGCCAGCGTCACCAACTTGCCGCCTGGCCTGCCTGCGGCGCGGCGCTCCTTCTCGGGGCGGGCCTCGACATAGGTGTGCGACTCGAGCAACTCCTCGCGCTGGATGCGCTCGCGCTCGGCGGCCGGAGCCTCCACTTCGACGCTCACCGAAGGAAGCTCGCGTGCGTTGTAGGCCGCCGCCTCGCGCGACTCCTCGCGCGGCTCGGGCTCGTCCCTCTGCGCCTCGGCCACCAGCGACTCGGCCTCGGGCTCTTCGCGCGCGGGCCTGGGCGGAGGCGCATCCTCGCGCGGCTCGGCCTCGCGCGCCGGCGAAGTGGCCGACGCGATGGACTTCGCCAATTTCGACGCTTCGCGGCCCAGCCTGCCGCCCTTGAGCGGCACCTCGCGGGCGAAGAACGTCCGCCCCCGCCCGTCGAGCAGCTTGAGCTCGAGCTCGCTCCGCTTCACCACTCCGGTGACGATGACGTCGAGCGAGAGGGCCGCGGCCACCTTCACCAGCTTGCCCCGGTGCTTCTTCGCCGCCTTCCGATACGCGGTGACGGGCACCAGCTCGAGCTCGCCTTGCGCCTCGAGCGCGTCGACGAGCTCGCCGCGCACCTTGTCGCCCCGGTCGGAGGCGAAGCCGAACACCACCGCACGCTGGGCCTCCGCCGCCACGGCAAAGACCATCGCCAGCCCTACGCAACCACCGAGGAGTCCACGGAGCATGCCTTGAGGCGCAATGCAGATTCCGAGCCCCCGAGACCGCGCCGTAACCTCTCGTTTCCACGAGCGCTTTCGCGTCAGGCCGGCACCTCGTGCGGAGCATCGCTGCGCCAGGTTGAGGCGAGGTGTGACCTCCAGGTACCACCTGGATGCATCGCTCCTTGCCGCCGTCTCACCACAGGTGCTGCTCCGGGGCGGAGCTGCGCTTGCGCGACGGAGAACGAGCCGATGACGGCCCCTCGGTCGCAACGTGGACCTTCCATCAGCGGGAGAACTCGTTCATGGCCACGATGGGCACGTGGCACTGCTGGCACCTGATGCGCTCAGGATGCGTGCAGCGGATCTCCTCTCGGGCCGCGGGACCGCTATGGCAAGCGGCGCAGTTTTCGCGCATGAAGATGGCGTGGGGGATGATGGGCGGTGCGTCGGGGTGGAGCCGCGAACCACGCCGCAGGTCCCGGCGGAGCCCGCGGAACTCGTTGTTCGCGAACACGTCGGTGGTCGTCGCGAACACGTGGCACTGCTGGCAACGGCTCAGCGCGCTCATCCCGCTCGTGAGCTCGTGCGGCGAGGGCGGCGCGAAGCCGACCTCGGGGACTTCGATGCCGATTGCGTTGTGGCAGGAGGTGCAAGCGACGCCAAAGGAGCGGTGCGGGATGGTCGGCGGCGCGCCATCGTAGGCGCGGCGCTCGGCGCGAATGGCCGCCGAGCTCCTGGCGGCCGCGGGTCGTCTCGCGGGCTCCTTGCGGTGGCACGCCAGCGCGACACAGGCCAACGCCGCCACGACCATCATGCTCGCTCGAGCCGCGCCGCGCATTTCTTGTAGTCCGGCTCGTAGCTGATGGAGTCCATCGCGTCGAGCGTGAGGAGGTTGACGAGCTTGTGCTCGTCGAAGAACGGGATGAAGAGCGTGCCCTTGGGCGGCTTGCCGCGGCCATCAATCTGCGCCGGGAGCTCGAGGCTCCCCCGCCGCGTGACGATGCGCACGCGGTCGCCGGTCTTGATGCCCCGTTCGATGGCGTCGGCGCGGTTGATCTCGACGTAGGCAGCGGGCACGGCCTGGTGAAGCTGCTTGACCCGGCGGGTCATCGAGCCTGTATGCCAGTGCTCGAGCACGCGGCCGGTCGAGAGCCAGAACGGAAAGTCCCGGTCGGGCACCTCGGCCGGGGGTTGGTACGGGCGCAGATAGAAGGCCGCTTTCTCGCCGAACGCTTTGGCCTTGTAGAAGTGAACGCCCTTCGCCTTCTTGACGTAGGGGTCGAAGCCCGCGGCGTACCGGTACCGCGTCTCCTTCCCATCGACGACCGGCCAGAGCATCCCGCGCGTCGCGCGAAGCTGCTCGTAACTCGCGAGGTCCTTGCCGGTACCGAGCGTGAACTGCCGGTACTCCTCGTACATCGGCTTGTGCCAGTCACTCTCGGGCCACGGGAACAGGTGCCCCATCCCCATGCGCTTGGCGACCTCGATGATCTGCCAGGCGTCCTCCCTGGCCTCGCCGGGTGGGTCGACGAGTTTGTCCCACTGCTGCGTGCGGCGCTCGGTGTTCCCGAAGACGCCCTCCCGTTCGACCCAGGCCGCGGACGGCAGGACGAGGTCCGCGGCATCGGTGGTCGGCGTCGGGTAGATGTCGCTCACCACGATGAAGCGGTCTTCACCGCGGGTGCGCTTCATTCGCTCCAGGTTGGGCAGGGTGACCCAGGGGTTCGTGGCCTGGATCCAGATGGCCTTGATGTCGCCGCGCGCGAGCGCGCGGAACATGTCGACCGTGTGGTAGCCGGGCTCCGCGGAGATGGTTCCCGGAGGCAGGCCCCAGATCCTCTCCGCCTTGGCGCGATGCTCAGGGTTGGTGACGACCATGTCGGCCGGGAGCCGGTTCGCAAGCGTCCCGACCTCGCGCACCGTCCCGCACGCAGACGGCTGGCCGGTCAGGCTGAGCGGGTTCGCCCCGGGCCGTCCGATCTTGCCCGTGAGGAGGTGCAGGTCGTTGATGAGGTTGTTCATCCAGGTGCCGCGCGTGTGCTGATTCACACCCATGCACCAGAGGCTCACGGTGCCGCGTGAAAGGTCGCCATAGATGTCGGCGAGCGCCCGGACCTGCGCTTCGGGCACACCGCAGAGCTCGGCCACCCGGGCCGGCGTATAGTCGGCGAGGAACGCCTTGAGCTCGTCCTCCGAAGCGTCCCGCGGCTTGTCCTGGAACGTGTACCGTTCGGCGTGTTTGCCAAAGGCGCCGTAGCCGATCTCGTTCACGTCCTCGATGCCGCGCTTGAAGACGACGTTTTCGTCGACGAACGGCTTGTCGATCCGGCCGCTCATGACGAGCAAGTGGAGGATACCGTTGGCGAGGGCGAGGTCCGTCCCCGGCCGGATCTCGACGTACATGTCCGCGTAGTCGGTCGTCGGTGTGCGGCGCGTCCCGATGTCGATGATCCGGACCCCGGGGGTCGTGCGTTTGTGCTCGAGGATCCGGCTGAAGAGCACGGGGTGCATTTCGGCCATGTTGTTGCCCCAGAGCACGAAGTCGTCGCCCCGCTCGAAGTCCTCGTAGCAGCCCATCGGCTCGTCGCTGCCGAACTGGGTCATGAATCCGGCCACGGCGCTCGACATGCACAGACGCGCGTTCGCCTCGAGGTTGTTGGACCGCATGCCGCCCTTGACCCACTTCAGCGCCGCGTAGCCATCGAAGACGGTCCACTGTCCGGATCCGTAAACGGCGACCGCTCCGGGTCCGTGCTTGTCCAGCGTCTGCTTGAAACGCGTCGCGACCAGGTCGAGCGCCTCGTCCCAAGAGATTCGGACGAAGCCCTTGCCATCTGGCCGACGCTTCATCGGGTACAGGAGCCGGTCCTTGGCGTAGAGGATGGCCGGCAGGTGGTAGCCCTTCACGCAGAGCAGGCCGCGGTTCACCGGGCTTGCGACGTCGCCTCGCACCGCAACGACCTTGCCCCGCTGGACGCCCACCTCGACACCGCAGCCCACGCCGCAGAATCGGCACGGCGCTTTGTTCCACGCGAGGTCCGCGTCCTGAACACCCGGGGGCGCCTGTCCCGGAGAGGTCTTGTCGCGGCAGCCGACGATGGCTGCTCCCGCGGCGGCCGCGCCGATCGAGACGAGAAAGTCCCTGCGGTCCATGGTCATGGCGTGCCAGCCTTCGCTCCGGACGATGTCCACGCGTGCTCCGGGCGTGCGAGGATCGCGTCAATCACCGCGTTCACCGCGAGCGCTTCCTTGGCCTTCCCGTTCTGGGAGGCGTGGCGCGCGATCTCCCGCGCCTGCGGGATGAGCCCCTGGTAGAACCGCTCCGCAACCTCGAACATCCCGTGCCAGTGCGCGTAATCGGGCGCCATCATCGAGGCGCCGTGACGCGCGCGGCGCCCCTCGTGGTGCCAGAGGTAGTACCACGTCCACTCGATCTCCTCGTCAAACTGAACCGTGCTGAGGAGCCCCTGCTCCGCGAGCGCCCTCATGATCGTCTGCCCTGGCTTGGCGAACTTCTCGTTGTAGAGCACGACGAAGTCGTCGTACTGCTTGTAGAAGTTGTTCACGTAGTCGGACGTGTGGCAGGTCGAACAGACCTCCTTCATGCGTCCCCGCTTGGCCTCCCAGGTGTCGGCGATGAGGGCGGCGCGCTTCGTCGGATCGGTCTCGGTCACGATCTTGCGGTTGACGTCCGTGTCCATGAGGAGGCTCACGGGGGCGCGGTTCTGCCACGAGATGCGCTCGCCGGGATCATGGGTCACCCGTCCGCCGTTGCGGAGGTTGCCGGACATGTGACACGTCGCGCAGGTGGGCGCCTGCGAGTAGTCCTTGCCGAGCACCCAGCTGTCGGCGTCGAGGTTCATGTGCTCGCGCAGGTCGCGGTAGGCCACTCCGTGCTTCGACTCCTCGAAGATCTCCTTCTGCGGGTGGTCGGGCCCGAGGTGACACTTGCCGCAATTCTCCGGCTGTCGCGCCCGGCGCGGCGAGAAGTCGTGTCGGCTGTGGCACGCGGAGCAGGAGCCGAGCGAGCCGTCGAGGTTGATCCGGCCGATGCCGGTGTTGGGCCAGGTGTCGGGGTGGAAGAGCGGCTTTCCGTTCTGGTCTTTGACCACCTTGGCGACCGCGTCGAGGTTTGTGGGTTTTCCATCGGCGCCGGGCCGGAGGTCGTCGACGGTGAGCATCGAGCCGTCGGTGCTCTTGAGTCCCACCTTCGAGCCGTGGCATTGCCAGCAGCCGACCGCCACCGAGGCCATGCCGTTCACCTTGTCGATCGCCATCCCCGGCGTCGGCGAGTGCGGGTTGAAGGGCAAGCGTGAGCCCTCGACGGTCTCGGCGAGGAAGTTGTCGAGCGAGGCGAGGATCTGGCCCCCCCTGGCGTGATGGCTGCGCGCGAACTCCTCCCCCTCGCGCACGTGACAGCGTGAGCAATCGCGCGGCGTCACCACTGCGGCGATGAGCGCGCCGAAGTGGCTCCAGGCGTCGATGTCCTTCTCCTCGGCCTGGTGACACTCGACGCAGCCCACGCCCTTGCGCGCGTGCTTCGATCCCTTCCAGTGATCGATGATGCCTGGGTTCACCTGGCGGTGGCAGTCGACGCACTGCTTCGAGCTCACCGGCACGATGATGTGCGGCGGGACCAGGCCGGCCTCCTCCCGCTTGCGCGCGACTTCCATCCACTGGACGAAGAGCAACGACACGAGGAACGCCGCTCCCAGGACGGCAATGATGATGCGTTTGGCGTTGAGCGTCATCGCGTAAGGTGTCCTCCCAGGGGTTCAGTGGGGCACGACGGCCTCCCAGACCGTCAGGCCGATGATCGCGACGACGGCCAACACGCCGACCCAGACGCTTGCCTCCGAGGCGGGTCGTCGCTTGCGGATCCAGGCGTCGATGAACGGCCATCCGAACATCACGAACGTGATGAAGCCCATGGAGAGCACCGCCACCGTGCCCGAGAACAGTTTCAGCCACCGGAACGCGACGTAGAAGAACCACTCCGGCTTGATGACCTCCGGCGTGGTGAGGGGGTCGGCCTTGGGCCCGAGCACGGCCGGGGACACGACCGCGAGCGCGGACAGCAGAACCATCAGCACGAGCCCGATGATGAGCTCCGTCATGACGTGGTCGGGGAAGAACCGGAAGTGGCGCGGCTTCTCCTCCGACTCGCCCTCGAACGTGAACTCGGTCACGCCCTGGATGCGGACGATGGCGATGTGGACGGCGATGGTGAGCGTCATCGTGACCGGCAAAACCGCCGCATGGAGAATGAAGAAGCGGGGCAGCGTCCGCTCGTTGTAGGCCTCGCCCCCCAGCAGCATGTGCTTGAAGAAGCCGCCCACCAGCGGGACGTTGTCGGCGATGTTCGCCCCGACCGTGGCGCCCCAGTAGGAGAGCTGCTCGTAGACGAGGCTGTAGCCGGTGAAGCCGGTGAGCAGCGTGCAGACGAGCAGGAACATCCCCACCAGCCAGTTGATCTCGCGGGGCTTCCGGTAGGCGCCGGTGAAGAAGACGCGCATCTGGTGGAGCACGACCGCGGCCACCATCAGCGTCGCCGCCCACTTGTGGACGCTCCGCAGATACCAGCCGAAGGGCGCCTGGTGCGTGATGTAGCGGACCGACTCGTAGGCGGTCGCTGGCGACGGCTGGTAGTACACGGCGAGCAGGATGCCGGTGACGATCTGGACGGCGAACAGGTACGCCGGCGTGCCGCCCAGGCAGAACCACCAGCGCTTGAGGTGGTTCGGCACCGGCTCGTTCGTGAGCTCGCGGAGCTTCTCGCCTGAGATGGGCAGGCGCTCTTGAAACCAGGAGGCGAGGCGGCCCATCCGTCACGTCCTCCGCGTCCCCGGCCTGGCGTGGAGGCAGGGATCGTGGCCCGGCCCCGATGGCCCTCCCGGCGACTCGATGGTGCATGCGCCCTGGGCGAGCTCCTCGAGCGGTACCTGTACGAAGAGAAGCCCGCCCTCCACCTTGAGTGGATACGGCCTGAGCGACTGGCGAGCCTTGGCCGGCGGGCCGCCCGTCGCCTTGCCGGACGGGTCGAACGTCCCGTTGTGGCAGGGACAGAAGAAGCGGTTGTTCTTCGGCTCCCAGTGGACCTGGCACCCGAGATGTGGGCAGGTGTTGGAAAGGGCGAGGAAGTCCGAGACGTCCCCGCGATCGCCGCGGCGGGCAATTGCGGCGGTCGCGCCGGTGGGTGTGCGGAACACGAGGGAGTCGCCGGGTTGCATGCGCGCGAGCTCGGCGACGAACACCCAGCCGCGGTCTTCTCCCGAGGCAGGGTACAGAAAGCGTCCAGCCACGGCCGCGAACGCGCCATAGCCCGCGACCAGCCCGCCGGCCATGGCGACGGAGGCCGAGGTGGCCAAGAACTCGCGCCGTTCGATGTCGGGCGGTCCATCCTCCTTCTTCGGCTCGGTCTCATCGCTCATCGGGTCTTCCCATCGTCCGGAGCCCGGGGTACGTCGATCTCCCGAACGTAGTACTAGACAAAATGAAACGGCCGGCAACCTGCGCAAGAGCGCGGGTTAGCCTTGGAAGTTGAACCAACCGCGGCCAGAGCCGCATGCGGAGGAGCCGGCCAATGAAGAAGGTAATTCATGTTGCCCTCGACGTTCACATGAGAAGCATCACCATCGCCCACTCGTGTGGGGAGCAGGAGCCCGTCGTCCGTGAGATCCCCAACTCGAAGAAGATCATCCGCCGCACCTTCGAGCAGCTCGCGAAACTGGGCGAGCTCCGGGTCTGCTACGAGGCGGGCCCCTGCGGCTTTGAGATTCAGCGGTTTTTGACCTCGATGAAGATTGCCTGCGAGGTCATCGCCCCGGCGCTCATTCCCAGGCGCGCCGGTGAGCGCATCAAGACCGACCGGCGGGATGCCCTGAAGCTGTTGCGCCTGTACCGCGCCGGAGAGCTGACCGCCATCCGGGTCCCGACCACGGAACAGGAAGGCGTCCGCGACCTGGTTCGTGCTCGTGAGGACGTCCGCAAGGACCTCATCGCCGCCAAGCACCGGCTGTCGAAGTTCCTCCTCCGGCACGGCCGCATCTTCACCGAGGGGAAGAACTGGACTGACCGACACTGGCGATGGCTGCGAGCGCAGAGCTTCGAGGGCGCGGCGGAACAGACGACCTTCGAGCACTACGTCGTCCAGGTCGACCACCTCGAGGAGCGGCGCGCCGCGCTCGAGAAGGAGATCGCCGAGCTCGCCAAGACCGAGCCCTACGCGAAGCCGGTCGCCCGGTTGTCGTCGCTGCGCGGCATCTCGGTGCTCTCGGCGATGGTGCTCCTCGCCGAGGTCATCGACTTCAAGCGGTTCGAGCACCCCAGGCAGCTGATGGCTTTCCTGGGGCTGGTACCGAGCGAATACTCCAGCGGCGAGACCAAGAGCCGCGGCGGCATCACCAAGACGGGGAACAGCCACGCCAGACGCATCCTCGTCGAAGCGGCCTGGAGCTACCGGCATCAACCCAGGCTCGGGCCAAGGACGAGAAAGGTACTCGAAGGGCAGTCGGCGGAGGTCGTCGCGCTCGCCAAGAAAGCGCAGCAGCGGCTGCACAAGCGTTTCTCGCGGCTCATAGGAAGGGGGAAGAAGCCACACGTCGCCATCACCGCCGTCGCCCGCGAGCTGTGCGGCTTCGTCTGGGCGATGGAGCGCGCGGCCTGAAGGCATCGACCTGAAAGGAGAGAAGCGAGTGGGAGAGTCCGAGCAGCGAACGAGCGGGGCCACGAAAGGAGAACCCTCGCCCGTTCTATGCGGTAGGTCGGCCTCGGCCGCCGAATCCGCGCTCCTAGAGCGAGACAGCTCCCGACGGCTCACTGTCATGCGGCCCTGCCAGAGGCAATCCGCGAATCTCAGAGTGACTCGTCGTCGAAGCCCGTCCGCTGGTCCGCTGCTCGGACTCGCCCACACCCGCAGGAGGTGGCAGCCTGAACGAACTCTCTGCTGGACTTGACAGGCCGTTTCATCTCAGAACGCG
>FWPU01012480.1_pt1 | contig 11229 bp, 6 predicted proteins | sample 2228361 | NCBI WGS metagenome assembly FWPU01 (sample SAMEA103939777, study PRJEB20133) | metagenome | reverse complement strand
AGACCTAAACCAAACCAAAACCCAACTCTCCACCCAACTCAAGGAGGCGGAAAATAAGCTTCTTTGGCTCCAACAGGAAAGAGAAAGCCTCTCCCTGAGCCTAAACCAAAAAGACCAAAGCCTCCAAGAGCTTAACTCTTTAAAAGAGAAACTCACTGAAGAAATCAATCAACTGAAAAACCAGCTTACCCAGCTTCAGCAGGATAAGGTAAATCTAAAAAGCCAAATAGAAGCGGAATTCCAGAATAAAATAAGGGATTATCAAACCCAATTAGCTCAACTACAAAATGAACGGAGGCTCTTACAGAACCAATTTTCCGAGCTTTCCCATAACCTTCAAGAAAGGGAAAGGACTATTGGAGAGTTAGAGGCAAAACAAAAGGAATTGCTTCAGAGGGAACAGGTATATTTAGCCAAGGCAAAGGAATACGAGACCAAAACCGCCCTCTTCGCCTCTGAAAAGGTCTCCTTAGGGGCAAGGATTAAAAACTTAGAATTAAACAATCAAGCCTGTCTTTCCAAAGAGCAGGAATTAACCAGCCTTCTTGAGTTTAAGGAAAAGAGCATCAATGACCTACTTACCTTAAGCGAAAACTACCAGACGAAACTACGGGAGATGGAAAAACAGATAAACCACCTCAACGAAAAGAACAAGGTCCTCTTTAAAGACAATAAACTTCTTAAACAGAAACTGGATAGCTACACCCAGAAATTAGCCAAAACCTCTATCTTAAAAGAGAGGCTGCTTAAAGAAAATGCGGTCTTGCACTATAATTTAGGGGTTTTTTATCTGCAGCGTAATGACTTTAACGAAGCCATTACTGAGTTTGAGAAGGTTTTAGAGCTTAACCCCGATGACGCAGCTACCCATTACAATTTAGGTTTAATTTATTCCGAATATTTAGATAACAAAACCAAAGCCATTGCCCATTTTAAACGCTACCTTGCCTTAGACCCCAAGGATAAAGATGCTGACCGGGCAAAAAAATACATCCTTACCTGGGAGGACTGGCAGGAGGAGGGATTGAGGAAGAAAGATTAGGGATTGAAGTTAAAGGAGAAAAGACCCTTGCTAAAGAAAAAAGCTTCTTATACTCTACTAATGATAGAGGTAAGTTTAATTTTAAGTAGAGGGGCTTTCTGCGAAGAATCTCTATCTGAGGAAAAGGCCCAGGCTCCGGAGGAAATGGCCGTGGTGGCAACAGAAACGCCTATAAAAAAAGAAGAAGAGACCATTAGCTTTACTAAAGAAGAATTGGAAAGGGAGATCTTTAACAAACCTATTACCTTGGAGCTACGCGACATTGACGTTTTAGATGCCTTAAAGTTCCTTTCCGATAAAACCGGGCTTAATTTTGTTCCTACCCGCAATGTTTCGGGAAGGGTCAGCCTTGTCATTGAAAACGTCCCCTTTAAGGATCTCTTCGACCTTATCCTGCGTTCCAATGGTTTAGCCTATGCCAAGATAGGCAATATCTATAACATTATGACCGAGGCGGAGTATAAGGCAATGTATGGGAAGAATTTCTTTGATAGCCGGCAGGTAAAGGTTTTCCGGCTCAAATACGCCATCCCGGATCAGGCCTTTAGTCTTTTAGAGGCCCTAAAAAGCGATATTGGTAAGGTTCTGGTAGATAAGGAGTCGGGAAATGTTTTATTGATGGATACACCCGAAAAGATAGTGCAGATAGAAAAAGCCTTAGAGGAATTTGAAAAGAAAAATTTAGTGAAGGTTTTTAGTTTAAAATACAGCCGAGCAAAGGACGTGGAGGAGATATTAAAGGCGCGCCTAGAGGCTAAAAGTGTAGGTAGTGTTCAGGCAGATGAGCGCAATAATCAATTGATTGTGCAGGCGTTGGCGGAAAGGATGAAAGAGGTAGAGGTACTAATTCAGCGTTTAGATAGACCCACCAAAGAGGTGCTTATTGATGCCAAGATTGTAAAGATCAGGCTTAATGACCAGCTGGATACAGGCGTAGAATGGGAAGGGATTTTTAAGATTGCTGAGTCTTTTGGTACTACCTATTTAGGTTCTTATCCTTTTAGCTATATGAGCGCCGGTATTACCAACCCTACCTTTCAGACCCGCAATGAAACCTATACCGGCGAGATCGGTTATTATCCTTTTAGTGGAACCACCTCTTCTTTAAGCGCCAGCACAAAGGTAACTGTAGGAGAAAACCTGCATCTTGGCGCCTTTAGTAGTGATAAGGACTATGACCTTTTGATTAATTTTTTAAATACCATTGGTAATGTAAGGGTTTTGGCTAACCCTAAGATTGTGGTGGTGAATAACCAGGAGGCGAAGCTACACATCGGAGAGCGCCAGGCTTATGTCACTACTACTACTACTACAGGTCAAACCGTAAGTACCGTTGCCGAAGAGGTTTCTTTTGTGGATGTGGGGATACAGCTTTCCGTTACCCCGCGTATAAATGACGACGGTTATATCACAATGAAGATAAAGCCGGAGGTTTCCAGCGTAAGCTCTATTTTAGTTACCCCCACCAATAATAAAATCCCCATTGTGGATACCTCGATGGCGGAGACTACCGTAATGGTAAAGGATAAGACCACCCTGCTTATCGGCGGTTTGCGTAAGGAACAAAAGACGCGTACCTCCAGCGAGACGCCCCTTTTAGGAAAGGTTCCTGTGCTAGGGAATCTTTTTCGGACCCGTACCGATGCTACCGAAAGGACCGAGCTTTTAGTAATGATTACTCCCCATATAATTAGCGGTTTAGATTTAGATATGGGTGATGAGCGCGCCTTTGGGGATAAACCGGGTAAGGATTACCAGGGGTATCAACCCTTAAGCCCTGAAGAAAGCCTCTATCCCGAGAAGGCTGTGCAGGGTATTGAGCCCAAGCCTTATCGACGGTATTTACAATTTAAGGAGGAAAGGGAATGAGGTTAAGTTTATTTTTTAAAGGAATAAGGCAGGGTCTGTTTTTCTGGATGGGTTTAGGGTTATGCTTTTTTTTATGGGCGCAAGATTTCCCTTTTGGGTTTGGAAAAGATAAGACCACCCTGCAAAAATCTTTTCAGGAATTAGAGGCTAATTACCGTAACCTAAAGGGGGAGTTTGATAGGTTAAAGCAGGAATACGAAGCTTTAAAAACCGCACATCAAACAGTGGTTTTGGATAGGGACAATTTGCTTACCCAATTAAAGAAACAGACCGAGCAAGGTCAGCGCGTTCTGGAGTTAGAGGAGGCCGTGGAGGTTTTAAAAAAAGAAAGGTTTAATTTAGAAGAGGAACTGAAAGAGGCAAAGAAAGGTTTAGAGCAGGGAAATCAAAGGATGGATAACCTTTTAGGGCAGATAAAAGATTTAGAGTTAGTGCAAAAACAACTTTTGGTAGAGCGAGAGCAACTACAAGAAGCCTTAGAGCAGGAGAGGTCTAAGAGCGGGATAAAAGCCTTGGAAGAAAAAAATCTTAATCTCCAGAACGAAAATCTTCAACTTTCCCAAAAGATAAATGATATGCAGAAAGAATTAGAGAGGCGGAAGAAAAAGGAAGCTGAGGAATTAAAGAAGGCGGAGAAAGAAATAGAAAACCTGAAGAAAAGAGAAACCCAGTATAAGGAGCTCGTTTTAGAGCTACGCGCAAAAGAAAAGGAACTGAACTCCAGGCTCAACGAAGCCCTCCAGAAGAATAAGCTCTTGGAGAAAAAGGTAGCTACTGCGCCTACGAATTTTATGGAGTTAGCCCGACAGAACAAAACCCTGATAAAGAACAACGCGAATATGCATTATAATTTAGGGGTGTTTTATCTTAAACAGAAGGAATACAACCGCGCGATCGCCGAATTTGAAAGGGCAGTGGAGCTTAATCCTCAGGATGCCTCTGCGCATTTTAATTTAGGTTATATCTATGCGCAGCATTTGGTGCATCGCCGCAAGGCGATTGAACACTTTAGAAAATACTTACAGTATGCATCTCCTGAGGATAAGGATGTGGATTGGGTTAAAAAATACATCATTACCTGGCAGGCCTGGCAGGGGGATAAAGCCGTAGATTAACCCTGTATGGGGATTTATCTTTTTGAGGAGATGTTTTTAAAAAGTTTTAAAAAGAAGAATTCTTTCTGCAGAAAATTAGCGGTTATATTTTTAGGAGTTATTTTTTGGTCGAGCGTTTTTACAAAGACAGCTTTTTCTTTAGAGCCTTCCTCCCACACCAACCAGGCCCTAGAGGCCTCCGGTGAACCCGAATACGTAGGTGAGTTTTTGGGGGTAAAGGTTCCGCGCCGGAATTATGATTTTGTAAAGGCAACGCTGCTACGTTTTCGAGCCCCGTGGATAAACATAACCCGAGATAAGCAAGGGATAGAAGAAACAATCTGGGAGCAGTTAATTTTATCCTTTATTGCTTATCAAGAAAATATTACGGTAAGCGACCAGGAGCTGGAGGAAAAGATAAAGGAGTTAATGCTTACCGAAAAGGTTAATTTCGATTGGAGGCAAGACCGGCAGAGTTATGAAAAATGGGTGCAGGAACGATTAAAAGAACCAACGGAGGTTTTTGAAAATCAGATTAAACACCTCATACAGTTAGAGAAGCTTCGTAAAAAAATAATGGATAGCCTTGAACCCGCTATTACAGAGGAGGAGGTGTATGCACAGTTTTTAAGTGAGGATACCCATTTGAGTTTAGAGCTTGCGCAATTTGCTACTGAGGAGGAGGCGGATAGTTTTTACAAAAGGGTAGCGGGAAGGCCAAGGCTTTGGGAGAAAGAAAAGAAGGAAAATCCCCAAAGGTTTTTACGTCCCGGCTTGGTAAGCATTGCTTTTTTGACGGACATCTGGAAGATACCACAAGACGCCCTTTTGAAAATGGCACAAAAAAATATCGGTGAGCTTTATCCGCCCCGGACGATTTACAAAGGTTACGCGGTATTTAAGATTCTGGAGAAAAGGTTAGCCGACGGCAGGAGCTTTATGGAGGCAAGGGAAGCCGGTTTAGCTAAAATACAGGCAAGGAAAAAGTCCGCGGCCTGGGAGAGCTGGGTCGCACAGCTTAAGAGAGAGGCAAAGATAAGAGTTTACCAAAAGGGGGGTGGAAAATAAAGATAGAGAGTTAGCCAGGAGGAGGCTTAAGGGGGGTAAGATAAATTAAAGTAAACTATAGCTTTAGAAAGGAGGGGCGATGAGAAGAGGAACGGTAATACTGGTAGTTTTAGGTTTGTGGTTGAGCTTTGTGCCGCAAGCCTTTTCGGCAAAAAAGAAAGTAGTAGAGAGGATCATTCCGAGGGTTTCTGTAGAGGGGGTGCAGATTTTGGCGAAACAGGCCCAGGAAACATTAAACCAGAAGAGCTGGACTGTGAATGTGCTTTTACAGGGTCAAAAAAGAGCAAAAGGGTTTACCGATGTATTGACCTTTTCCGGCAAGAGTATGGTTTCGCAGTATCTCTCCAGTAAGGGCTTTGGTGGTTCTCAATATTCCCTGCGGATAGAACCGGATAAAGCTGCCGTATTTGAGACGGTGCAGAGAGATGCAGGGGATAACATTGCTATGTGGAGAGGAGAACTCCGGGGAGAAAGGCTCTCGGGGACCTTAACTATTCGCTATAAAGATACAGGCGCGGTAGAGGTTTATTCCTTTTCCACCATAAGCGCAGAGGCTCAGGTGATGGTTCCGTAGAGGGATTAAAAGATAAGCCCCTTATCTGCGTAAGAGAGGCTTTTTAATTTGAGGGCATAAAGAGAGGCTTGATGATTGCAACCGGCAATTTTACGGATTACCTTAAAACGGTGGGCGAATACACAGATAAGAGGCAGTTTAATTTTTTTAGCAAAAATAGAAAAAGGAAAGGGCATAAGGATGTTCAGACAAACCTTTAAGTTCAGATTAAGTATCCTGACGATAGCCTCGGTTTTGGTTTTAACGGCTGGCAGGGCTATAAGCGTGCAAGCGACAGAACAAAAGGAGTCAAAACAGAGGGTAGAGTTAAAGGAGGTTCAAGGAAGAATAAGTTGGTTGCGTAAAGACATGATTGCTATAGTTTATGCAGCAACGGAGACCTCCGAGGAGGAGATACTTTTACCCTTGAGTAAAGATACCAGGCTCCTCCACCTGAAGAGCTTAGAGCAATTAAGAGTGGGTGATGTGGTAAGTATTCAGTATGAAGAGATAACCGAGGAAACGCCTGAAGGTCCACGGGTTAACCTCGTCGCCAAAACCGTCATTTTTGTGCGACCGGCCAGGCCTAAGGCTTTAGGGGTTGAGGGAAGAGAAGAGTAAGAAGCTTTATCCATATATGGCGATAAGCGGTGATAAAAGTAAACCGGTGAGATTAAAACGATATTTTTTAAGAAAGCCTAAAGCTTTAGTGGGATTTTTGTTCGACCCGAAGGGTTGGTGCTTTCAAGATAAAGACGCTGATAGAGATATAAATGTGCGAGGGGAATTTTCTAATCCTCTTGATAGGGGAGCCAAGATTTTTATAGGTTTGCCGAAGATTGCTGGTGAGGGACTGAGAAGAGGCTTGCGCTTCAAGCTAAAATTTCCCCTCCGGCTAAAGGCAGAGGAATGTTTAAAAAAGGTTTTGGTTTTTTAAAAGATATTTTCTTAAGCGCTCAGGGGGCTTTTCGCAGGGCTGAGGAGGCCTTGGGGAAGGATTTTTTACCCAGAATAGAAGCCCGCTTTAAAAAACCCGCCTTGAAGGCACGCATCCTTTTTAGCGCTATTCTGGCTCTAGTGGGTTTGGTATCGGCGGTCTTTTTATTACTGCAGAGGGTAGAGGCTTTTCAGATTAAACGGATAGTGCGGGGGAATTACACCATACCGGTGGGAATGGAGGTGGGCCTGATAAATATCAATGTGAGCGGACAGCTTAACGGAACGCCCTTGGATACAAGTAAAAGCTTGGTAATAAGCAGCGTTGCCCAGCCGGACGATGAGCGCACCTATTCAGATGTACTCTGTCTTGTTGATGACCCGAACTCCCTCCTGGTGGCGCGAAGGCTCTCAACCCGGGCGGTGGATATTTACTATCAGGTGCTGGAGTTTGTAGATGGGGTGACGGTTATTTCCGGGGTCACCTCTATGCCGGAGACCATCACCAGTAAAAACATTACCCTACCGTTTACGGTAAATTTAAGCCGCTCCGTTGTATTTATTAATTGGAAGTCTTCTACTCAGGCAACGAACGCTGACGAAAGGAATATTTTTGGCGCCAACTTAACCGCAGGCAATAGATTAGAGATACAAAGGTCGGAGACCGCAACAGGTTATAACAATGATATAAGCTACCAGGTCGTTGAGTTTGACCGGGATGTAACCGTCAAGAGAAATACTACTGTACTTACCGCTCTGGTTGCGCCGGTAGGCGTTGCAGTAAATGACCTAAATAAGACCCTTTTGGTTTTTAACACTATGCCTAACGGAGAGATCAACGGTTCAGACGGTGCTTATCCGGTGATGGGGTATCTTAACAATACGAGCGCTCTGCGTTTTCAACGTTTCTGGCAAACCAATACCGGGGGGATAGCCACCAATGTTACCATTTTTTCCTATTTATTAGAGTTTGCTAACCAACCCTATTCTAGTAGAGCAGGAAATATTACCTTTCCTGCAGCAAATCGGACACAAACCGTAAACGTTACGGTTAGCCCGAACTGGGATTTAAGCCGCACCTTATCTTTACATTCATTTATGTTGAATGTCAACTCTGCTACTGTGGCGGAAAGGCAGTATACTGTAAATAACCTCACTTGGTCAGGAAATGTAACCAATCTTATAGTCTACCGTAATGCTACGGGAAGCGCCGGAAGCTTTGCCTATAACCTGATAGAATTTCCTCCTCTAGATGTGCTCAGCCCTAACGGAGGAGAAAACTGGACGGTGGGCCAACAGCGGGCTATTTCCTGGCTAAATGCAGATTCTGCTAAAAACCACTCCTTTAATATCCGGCTCTGTAAGGCAGGCTGTAATAATATTGCTAATTATACCATTAACGTAACTACTGTAAATTCCAGTAATGCCAATAGTGGAAACTGGACCTGGAATATTAGTAATATTATAGATGGTCAGAACCCCATTAATGGCACCTTGCGTCTGGCGATTGTGGATGTAAGTATGCTCCCCTGGGCCCAGACCAATCAGAACAGCCGTAACTGGGATATCAGCAACGCTAACTTTACCATTAACGGAAGTATTGACCTTACTTATCCTGATGGAGGGCAGAACCTTTATATCGGTGAGCGGCAAAATATCTTATGGAATAAAACCGGAAACCTCAACTACACCACCTTTAGGCTTGAGCTGTATAACGGAAGCGGTTGGGAGACTATTGTGGGTAGTTTAGCTCAAGATCAAGCCAATGCCAGCTGTGATGCCCTGGATAATACCTGTAGTTATCCCTGGAACGTGCCGAAAAAATTCGGCTCTAATTTTAAGATAAGGGTCTCTCTAAATAGCGCTTATCCTACCCCGGTGAACGATACCTCTCAAGGTAGTTTTAATATCAGCGGAGATATAAATTTAGTCTCGCCTTTAGGAGGAGAGACCTGGGAGATACCTGAGACCAATCGGATAATTAATTGGACGCATTATGGTAATTACAGTAATATAGGTTTGTTTAATCTCAGTTTATCCACGGATAGCGGAGGTAGTTATGATAAGGTAATTGCCAGTGGAATAAACGAGACCGGAAACTGCACCTATAATCTTACAGATAGGTCCTGGGCTTGCGGGTATCTTTGGAGCCCTCTCTGGTACAATGCCTCCAAAACCTTAAGGGTAAAGGTTTATAATGTGGCAGACCCTGCTAATCTTACCAGCAATTCCACTGATTTTACCTTAAAGGCAAGGCTGAAGGTAAACTGGCCCAATGCCACTGATGAGTGGTTCGCCTCTTTAAACGGCACCATTAACTGGACGCGCTGGGGGAACTGGAGCGCCCCCGGCCCAGACTTAGGCAATAACTCCGTAAATATAAGTTATTATTTTCAGGCGGATCCTTCCACGCGCTACCCTATTATCAATAACACCAGCGGGAGCTGTACCCACTATAGTAATCGGTCCGAGTGTTGGTATAACTGGACCGTTCCCCCCGAGGCAGTGGGGGCTAATCTGCGTATAAATATCTCTAGTGTCCAGGAGAGCGCCATACAGGTTTTTAATGAATCCGCAGCCTTTAATGTCTCTCCTTATATTGAGGTGGTAAAGCCCACAGCGGGAACATACCGTATCGGTGATGCAATGAATATTAGTTGGAATATTTATGGACCCTTAGCCTCTTCTTGCGTTTGTTATTCTCCGAATAACGGCACAAGCTGGACCCAGATTGGGGTCTACAATACCAGCGGGTTGAATAACTATTCTATCTTCTGGAATATTTCTGAGGGGAATATTACGATTAATCCTAGCCTGAATAATTCCTTGATTAGAGTGGCAAATGTAAGTTGTAGCGGAGTTCCCTTTGATAATTCCTCTGCTTTTAAGGTTTATAGCAATATTACCGTAACTAGCCCTTACGCGGGACAGGTTGTGCGGGTCAATGGCTCTGTACCCATAAACTGGACAACGGATGCGGATATGTTTAATAAAAATGTTTCCATAAAGTTTGCTAGTGATGGCACAAGCTTTAATCTGGTTTTAAAGGACAATTATACGGTGACTAATCGAAATGAAAGCTGGATGTGGTCGCCGGTTAATGGTTCAATTACCGCTACCGCCAAGATAAAGGTAGAATGGATGGACGACCCGAATAATGTGAACGGAACCTCTCCGGCCTTTTACGTAAAAGGTAAAGTAGAGGTGGTTGCGCCCAACGGCGGGGAGACCTTTTATGTAGGACAAAATAATACCATTAGTTGGAATTATTCCGGTGACATTGGAACCTTGGATATCCGTTATACCACGGATAACTGGCAAAGCACAAATACCAGCATTGCCTCCGGGGTGAATAAAGACGCCTCTCCTTATATCTGGTCAACACCTACCTCGGTTACCTTGAGCACCCAGGCTAAGATTGGGATATTTACCTCGGATAGTTTGGTAGCCGATGACTCCAATGATACCTTCTATATTCGAGGGGTTTTAAATATCACCTCTCCCAATTCCAGCTCAATCTTTATTGTGGGTGAGGAGCACGCAGTGAATTGGACCGGTCAAGGTCTCATTGGAAATGTGAATTTATCCTATAGCAATGATAGTGGGCCATGGATTAAATTTGCGGTAAATGTTCCCTTTACCGATTATGGCTGTTTATGGAAGGTAAACGACACAATTGGGGATAAGGTAAGGGTGAGAATAGAACGGGTAGGCGATAGCGGAAACTTTAATATTAGCGATAATTTCACGGTGAAGGGAAAGTTGATTATGAGCCAGCCTGCAGCGACTACCACTTGGTTTGTGGATACTCAGCCAACCATTAGTTGGAGCACCAATGGAACGATTAGTTATGTGAATATAAGCTATGTGAATGAAACAGGGCTTTATCCCATCGTTAATGGAACGACGAATGTAAATGCCTGGAGCACCTGGACGGTTCCGGACGATATCGGTAATAACCATTTTATCCATTTAGAGAACGCCAATGACTCCAGTGTCTTTGTAAATTCTTCTAATTTTACGATTAAGGGAAGGATTAGGGTAGATTGGCCAAATGCCAGTGCAGTGGCTTATATTAATGGTACCACCCCGGATATTACCTTTACCACCAACGGAACAATTGGCAATGTTAGTATTAGGCTTTTTGATGGGGCAACCTGGTTTAATATTACGGATAATCTCACTACTCTGCCGGGTCGGGGAGTAAACACCTACTATGATTGGATTGTAAATAACACCAAGTCTGAGACCTGTAGGATAAACATCACCCAGAACTCTGACCCCAGCGTTTCCAATGAGTCCGAGCCCTTTCCCATTCGACCAAAGATAGAGGTTATTTCTCCTAATTCTACACACGTTCTGCATGTAACTGAGAATTATACCGATTTGATCCAATGGAGTATTACCGGTAATAAAACCACCTATGTGGATATTCTTTATGATACTACCGGTGGAGATGGAGGATATCCTTATGTAATTGCCCGCTACGTGAATGCTTCTTTGGGTAAATATAACTGGAGTAATGTGCCAGAAAGGATTACTAGTAATGCCAAGGTTAAGATTGTGGATAATTCCTCAGGGATTTCTCCTACAGAGTATATCAATGGAACCTCTAGCGCCTTTGAGATTATTGGTAAACGCACCCTAACCACTCCCGGGCCAGGGGC
>FWPU01012477.1_pt1 | contig 11230 bp, 8 predicted proteins | sample 2228361 | NCBI WGS metagenome assembly FWPU01 (sample SAMEA103939777, study PRJEB20133) | metagenome | reverse complement strand
GGCCGGCAGACCTCACCCCCACGCTGTACAGGGCCAGGGTCGGCCTGGTGCGCCCCCTCTCCGAATTCGGAGAGGGGGAACGGGGGTGAGGGCCGGCTGCCCTCCGCCCTTCCCAGGCCCCGGCGTGAGGCAGACCTTTTGTAAGGCACATGGGCTGGGCTACAATAGTAAGCGTGCTGACCGATGCCCTGGGCTGACGCCGAAGGCAAGGCCAGCCAGGGACTCTGTTTCTCCCAGGTGATGCGATGCCGATTCTCCAGCCACGAGACCGCCAGGAAGTCCAGCGCAGGTTCGAGCAAGAGCTGAAGCGCGACGTGAACATCACCCTGTACACCCGGCGGCTGACCGGGCTGTACATCCCGGGCCGCGAGTGCCAGACGTGCGGGCCTACCCAGCAGTTGCTGGAGGAGCTTGTATCCCTGTCCCCCAGGCTGCACCTGGAGGTCGTGGACTTCTACGGAAAGCAGCGGGAGGCCCTGGAGAAGGGCATAGACAGGATACCGGCCATTACCATCAGCAGCGACGGCGCCGAAAACGTCCGGTTCTATGGCATGCCCTCGGGGTATGAGTTCGCCCTGCTGCTGGACACCATCACGGCGGCGGCCAGCAAGCGCAGCACGCTCCAGCTTGAGACTCGCCGGCAACTCAAGGCCCTGAAGGAGGACGTACACATCCAGGTCTTCGTGACGCCTACCTGACCCCACTGCCCCGCGCTGGCCCGTGTGGCCTATGCGATGGCGCTGGAATCCTCCAGGGTGCGCGCTGACGTAGTAGAAGTGCAGGAGTTCCCGCAGCTTGCCCAGGCGTACCGGGTAATGAGCGTGCCCAAGACGGTCATCAATGACAAGGTGCAGTTCATCGGGGCTGTGCCCGAAGAGGAATTGTTGAAGCGGGTGCTCCAGGCAGTAGGCGTGGAGCAGGAAGCAGCGGAAGGCGGTGGCATCTCGGGCCAGACCTCGCCCGTGGGCTAGGCCTTCCATACCTTTCGCCTTAAAATTGGGACGGGAAGTCTTGGGCAGGCGCTGCAAGACCTCACCCCCGTTGCCTCCTCGGCAGGCTCGGGGCAAGCTCTGGGCTTGTCGAAGGGTGGAGAACGGGTCTCAGATAAGCGACGCTGTGCTCTTGAACAGGTGACTGATGATGAGAGGTCCTGGAAAGATTCCCCTGGCGGCGCTGGCGATGTCCCTGGCGCTGCTACTGCTGTCGTCCCAGATGGCCTTTGCCCAGTCGGGGCCAGGCAGCATAAGAGTCCTTTCCCACAGTGTTACCAGCGAGTTCCCCGAGGGGTTCCGCGTCAAGCTGGAGGCGCAGTCGGACAGCGACATAACCTCCGTTGCCCTCCGGCTCAGGATTGGCGACCAGGCCGCAGGGGTGTACGAGTACCTGGACTTCGAGAGGGCCCCGGCTGTCAAGGCAGAGCTTTTCTGGCGCACCAACTCCAGCGCCCGCTACATTCCGCCTGGCACTCTCATCCTCTACAATTTCGAGCTGGAGGACGCCAGCGGCCAGCGCATGGCCACCGAGCAGCAGCAGTTCATCTACTACGACGCCCGCTTCCAGTGGGAGGAGGTCGCCGAGGGGCCAGTGACCGTTGCCTACCACGGCCCGGTGCAGACGCGGGCCAGGATCATCCTGGACGCCATCCTGGAGACCCTGGACAGGATGGGGCCACTGCTAGGCGCCGATACCCAGAAGCCCATCCGCGTGACCATGTACAACAACGTCAAGGAGATGCTGGAAGGCCTGCCGCCCGGCAGCGCCACCATCCGGCGGGAGCTTATCACCGAGGGCCAGGCCTTCGTGGACATTGGCACTCTGCTGGTACTGGGCAGCGGCAGCCTGGCCAAGGGCACGGCTTCCCATGAGGTGACCCACATCCTCACCCATCGCGCTGGCGATAGCGTGTTCCGCACCGTCCCCTCCTGGCTGGACGAGGGCCTGGCAGAGTACGGGAACATAGACCCTGGCTTCTCCTACGACATAGCCCTGGAGTTCGCCCTGGCCAACGACCGGCTCCTGCCCATCACCTCCATGCCCGTCCTGCCCGGCAACCCGGAGGATGTCATCATCTTCTACGGACAGGCCAGGAGCCTCGTCCGCTTCATGATAGATTCCAGCGGGCCTGAGAAGATGCGGGAGCTTATGGCCACCCTCAAGACGGGCAGGAGCATAGACGATGCGCTGCAGCAGGTCTACGGTATGGGCCGCATTGAGCTGGAGAACGCCTGGCGCGACAGCATTGGCGCACCCAGGTACACGCCGCCCGAGCGGGGGGCTGCGTTGCCCACGCCCCGCCCCTGGCCTACCGTGCTGCCCTACAGCCTCACTCCGCAGCCGCAGGCCGAGGCCATAGGCAGCATCGCTACGCCCACGCCGGAGCCGACCGCCACCGGCACGCCCGTGCCGTCGCCGACGCCCGCGCCCCTGGCCAGAGAGCTTACGCCCCCATCACAGCCCACCACGCCGCCGGCCGGAGAGCAGTCACAGCCCGCGCCTGGCAGCGGCGGAGGGGCATGCTCCGGGACACTCGTGGCCGGCGCCAGCGTCTTCGATGCCTCCGTCCTTGCCCTGCTGGTGGGCCTGGCCGGCCTGGGCCTGCGCATACGCTCCCGCAGGCGGTAGTGGTGTGTCACCTGTGATGGAGTCAGTCCTTTCCCGCCAGGGGAGAGGAAATACCTCTTCTCCCCTGGCGGGCTTATAAGCGGACGGATTTGGGAGCAAAGGGGACGTGGGCTGAGGGCAGAGGTGCAGACCTCACCCCCGTTCCCCCTCTCCGAATTCGGAGAGGGGGCGCACCAGGCCGACCCTGGCCTTGTAAAGCATGGGGTGAGGTCCGCTGGCCTGCCACTCGCCCACCTGGCTTGAAAACTTGTCCGCCTTCGAGTTCCTGGCGGGCTTATTTACGCGTGACACACCGCTAGCCGCGCTTACCTCGTCCGCGGGTTCAGGACGTCGTTGAGGGCGTCGCCCAGGAGGTTCCAGGCCAGGATGAGGAGCCAGGCCACGAAGCCGGGCGCCAGCAGCATCCACGGCTCCTCCCGCAGGGCGCTCAGGCTGCCAGCCTCGTAGAGCATCCGGCCCAGGCTGGGCCTCGGCGGCTGGATGCCCAGCCCCAGCCAGCTCAGGACGATCTCGGTGCCCACCAGCACGCCCATGCCCATGCTCACAGTGACGATGATGGGGCTGATGGCGTTGGGCAGCAGGTGATGGAACAGGATGCGCGGCGTGGAAGCGCCAATGGCCCTGGCCGCCTCCACGTGCTGCGACTCCTTCAGCGACAGCACCTGGCCCCGCACCAGCCGGGCCATGCCTATCCAGCCAAAGGACACCAGGGCCAGCGAGACCACGAAGTAGTCCACTATCCCCGACCGCACCAGGCCGTCCAGGAAGGTATGGTCCTCCAGCCACCTCACCAGCTCCACTATCCTCGGCCTCAGCGTAGCGGCCAGGATTATGACCAGCAGTATGTCGGGGAAGGAGGCGAAGACCTCGCCGGCGCGCATGATGATGGCGTCAACTCGCCTGCCAAAGTAGCCCGATACCAGCCCCAGGGTGATGCCGATGAACAGGCCGCCGGTAGCCATGGACGCCACGGTGATGATGACGGTGTTCTGTATGCCCCAGAGCACCCGCGTGAACACGTCGCGCCCGGCCCGGTCGGTGCCCGCCCAGTGCTCCCAGCTAGGCGGCTGCCTGATGGCCGTGTAGTCCTGCCGCGCGTAGTCGTAGGGGGCAATCAGCGGGGCGAAGATGCCCGCCGAGTAGACTATCACCAGGACAGCCATGCAGGCGACGGCAATCTTCTTGCGCATGAGCCGCGACCAGGCCCGCGCCAGGTGCCCCTTCCTTCGCCCCTCGTGTCCCTGTTCTTCTTTGGAGACCGTCCTGCTCAGTTCCATGGAAGGTACTTGTCCACTGTTACTGGCTGAAGGCCGGCCGCGTCACTGGTAGCGTATCCGCGGGTCTACAATGGCGTAGGCCAGGTCTGCCAGCAGGTTGGCTATCACGAAGGCGCTGGCCCCTATCAGGGTCACCGCCATGATTACGGGATAGTCGCGCTGGAAGATAGACTCCACCACAAAGCGCCCGATGCCCGGAATGCCCAGTATCGTCTCGGTGATAAAGGCGCCGCCCAGCAGCCCGGCCAGGGAAAAGGCCAGCACGGTCACGATGGGGATGAGAGCGTTGCGCAGCACGTGGCGGCGGTCTATCATCAGCTCGGTCAGCCCCTTGGCCCGCGCCGTGCGGATGAACTCCTGGCCCATGACGTCCAGGGTACTGGCCCGCATCAGCCGCGTCAGCCCCGCGATGCCAGGCACGCCCAGCGCCAGGGCCGGGACGAGGAGCCTGGTGTCGAAGAACCCGCCCCAGCCGGAGCAGGGCACAAGCTTGAGTTTGAGGCACAGCCCCCACAGCAGCGCCGGGACCACAACCATGATGGGGATGGACATCAGGATGAGGGTCAGCGACACGGTGGCCGGGTCTTCCCACCTTCCCTGCCGGTGGGCGATGAAGAAGCCCAGGGGCAGCCCTATGCCCAGGCTGATGATCATGGCCGCTATGCCTAGCTGTGCCGACACCCACATCTTGGGGCCGATGAGGGACGCCACCGACTGGCCGCGGTAGCGCAGGCTCTCGCCCAGGTCGCCGCGCAGCACGCCCCACATGTAGTCGCCGTACTGCGCTACAAAGGGCCTGTCCAGCCCTAGCTGGCGGCGGATATTGGCCGCCACCTCCGGGTCATAGCGGTTGCCCAGCATCACCTCCACCGGGTCCCCGGGGCCGAAGCGGCCAAGGGTGAAGGTGATGAGGGACACGGCAAAGAGCATGAAGGGCAGCCACAGCAAGCGGCGCAGTATGTAAGTCCACATGGGCCTACCTCTTTGCTGCGCACAGAATAGCCTGTTTTGTCTGTAAACTCAAGCTGCCCCGTCCTCGCCTGGTGACGGGGCAGCCTGGGTTGGCGCCGGGCTAGGCCTGGGCCTCTATCTCTCTATCCAGATCTGCCGGAGCTTGGGCACGATCATGGGTGTCAGCTTGTAGCCCTTGATGTAGGGCTTGATGAGGACATGGCTCTCCCCCACGAACCACAGCGGCACCCACGCCGCGTCGTTGATGATAAGCTGCTCCGCCTGGTGGTATAGCTCGATGCGCTTCTGGATGTCCTGCTCCGTCCGCGCCTGCTCCAGGAAGCGGTCCACCTCCGGGTTGGAGTAGCCGCCGTGGTTGATGCTGCTATCGGTGTGGAACAGCACGTCCAGGAAGTCCTGGGGGTCGGGATAGTCGGCCTCCCAGCCCAGGCCGGCGAAGGCCTGGAACCTGCGGCGGTTCAGGTCCTGGAGGTAGGTGGCCCACTCCACCTGCTGTATCTCCACCTCCACTCCCAGCACCTGGCGCCACATCTCGATAATCACCTCCAGGTCCAGGCCGATGGTGCCGCCGGTGCCCGGTACCGTGACCACGATGCGCGGCCGATTGGACGGGTCGGCGTATTTGGACTCGCTCAGCAGCCTCTTGGCCAGCTCAGGGTCGTACTTGAGGCCCTGGACATTGGGGTTGTACCCTGGGAAGCCCGGCGGCAGCACGCCGTAGGCCGGCACCACCAGGTCGGACAGGACCTCCCTGGCGATGAGCTCCTTGTCTATGGCGTGGTTGAGGGCCTGCCGGAACTTGGGGTCGTCGAAGGGCGGCTGACTGGTGTTGAAGCCGATGTAGGAGACGCTGAACTCCGGCGGCGCGATGTGCAGTTCCTTGTTCAGCGGGTTGCTGGGGTCCAGCACGCGCTCCAGGTCGAACAGGCCGACGCCGGTGATATCTATCTCGTTGTTCTCGTACATGGCCATGGCCTGGCCGCCCGCCAGGTTCATGAACACCGTGTCCACCCTGGCCGGCTCGCGGTAGTAGAACTCGTTGCGCTCCAGGATGATGCGCTCGCCTATCTTGTACTCCTTGAGCTTGAAGGGGCCGGTGCCATTGGGGCTCTGGGTCCAGGTGCGGCCGCCCGACTCCACGTTCTCGCGGTCCAGCACGTAGGCGGTGGGATAGGTGAGCTTGGCCAGGAAGTAGGCCTTGGGGTCGTCTATGGTGATCTGAAGGGTGCGGTCGTCTATGACCTGCACGCCGGACAGCTCGGTAGCCTTGCCGTCGAAGACCTCCTGGGCGCCGACGATGTCATTGAGATAGGTGTCGGCCACGGGCGAGGCCGTCCTGGGGTTGGCGGCCCGCTCCAGGGACCACTTGAAGTCCTGGGCCGTGACGGGCTTGCCATTATGGAACTTGGCGTTGCTGCGCAGGTAGAAGGTATAGACGCGCCCATCCGGGCTTATCTCCCACCTTTCGGCGATCTCAGGCTCGAGCTGGAGGTCGGTGTTGAGGGAGACCAGGCCGCTGAATATCTCCACCACCACGCCCGCCGAAGTGGTGTCGCCGGTCAGGTGCGGGTCCAGGGTCGGAGGGTCGGCCCACAGTCGCCGGAAGGTGCCGCCGGTAGCCGCCGTCTGGCCGTTGGATGGCGCAGGCGACTGGGTAGCAGGCACCACCGTCGAGGTAGGCTGCGGGGAGGCCCGAGTTGCCTGGGTAGGCGTGGCCTCGGGGGCAGCGATGGGAGAAGGTGCGGCAGTGGGGGCCGTCGTCGCCGTTGGGGTAGGCTCCTGTGTTGCCGCCCCCTGTCCACATGCCAGGGCGGCGAAAGCCACCAGGATAAGCGTCAGAGCAAGTAACTTCCTCATGGCATCCACCCTATCTGCTTGTTCATGTGACCATTTTCGTAGCCCGTCACGGTTGGGGCAGGCGGTCTACCTGGTGCAGTCTTGTCTACAAATACGCATGCCCCTGTTCCCTCAGTTCACGCCCACGCCTGGCCTCCGGGCTGGGAGAGGCCCATGCAGCCTGCTCAGGATACCACCTGATGGCTGCTGCCCTTGCCCAGCATGGAGGTCAGGTAGGCATTGATGAACTCGTCCAGGTTGCCATCCAGGACGCCCTCGGCGTCCGATACCTCGTAGCCTGTGCGGTGGTCCTTCACCAGCTTGTAAGGGTGGAGGACGTAGCTGCGTATCTGGTTGCCCCACTCGGGCGAGACGTGCTCTCCCTTGAGCCGGGCCATCTCCTGCGCCTTGAGCTGCATCTCCCGCTCCACCAGCCGGGACATGAGAATCCGCATGGCGATTTCCTTGTTCTGGTGCTGGGAGCGCTCGTTCTGGCAGGAGACCTTGATGCCCGTGGGGATATGGGTAATGCGCACCGCCGTGGAGTTCTTCTGGACGTTCTGCCCGCCGGCGCCGCCTGCCCGGAAGACCTCGATCTTGAGGTCGTCGGGACTTATGGTTATGTCCACGCCCTCTTCCACCTCGGGGAGCACCTCCACCAGGGCAAAGGAGGTATGGCGCGCGTGCGCCGAATCGAAGGGCGAGATGCGCACCAGCCTGTGCACGCCTCGCTCCGCCTTCAGGTAGCCATAGGCATAGCTGCCCGATATCTGGATGACCGCGCTCTTGATGCCGGCCTCCTCACCGGGCGACATGTCCAGGATATCGCTCTGGAAGCCCCGGCGCTCGGCCCAGCGCAGGTACATGCGCATCAGCATGCTGACCCAGTCCTGGGACTCCACGCCTCCCGCGCCGGCGTGCAGCGCGATGATGGCGTTGCGGTCATCGTACTCGCCGGACAGTACCAGCTTGAACTCCAGCTTCTCCAGCCTGTCCTGGAGCTGTTCCAGGTCCTCGCTGAGGCTCTGGGCCAGCGACTCCTCGCCTTCCTCGATGGCAAGCGTCAGCAACTCCTCCAGGGACCTGGCCTCGTTGTCCAGTCCCTTCCACTCCTCCACTTCCTGCCTGAGTCCGGCCAGCCGTCTCATCTTGCTCTGTGCTCTGGTGGGGTCATCCCAGAAGGAGGGGCTGGCAGCCGCTTGCTCCAGCTCCGCTATCTCCTTCTCCTTGCCGGACACGTCAAAGGCGCACCAGGATATCGGAGATGCGCTCTCTCAGCCGTGCCACGGCCCCCCTGAGTTCTTGCATGTATATACGACCTCTTTTCTGACTACAGATTCTCTGTTTCTAACGTAGCTGCGCTGCCCCAGGATAGCGCACCATCCGATGATGCGTAATGGACGCCTCCGGGGCAATACGAAACAGCGGCGCACTCCTGAGGGTTGCCCCGGCCAGGGCGCCGCCTGCTGCTACCACCCCGATTATAACAACGCGGACAGCCTGCGGGAAGTCGCCCTTCCTGTCAGGCAAGACTGCTGGCGGTCACCCTGCCAGGGCGCGCCGACCTCACCCCCGGCGTTCAAGGGCACTACGTCAGCCTATCTATGGCCCCCTCTCCACGCGTGGAGAGGGGCGACGGGGGTGAAGTCTGGACTTCTGCCTTTGCCCCGCGTCACTATGTACCCCGCCAGCGCCCAGCGTGTACAATCCCCTCGTACATGTGTCGAGGGAGGTGCGCCGTGCTGGACATACTCATCAAGAACGGGATGGTCATTGATGGCACCGGCAACCCCGGCTACTATGGCGCCGTGGGCGTGGAGGGCGACAGGGTGCGCGTCCTGCGGGGCGACGTGTCCTCCGTGGAGGCGGCGCGGGTCATAGACGCCACGGGCCACGTGGTCTGCCCAGGCTTCATAGACGTCCACGCCCACTCCGGGCTGGTCATCCTCTCGGAGCCACGCCACGAGCCCAAAGTCCGCCAGGGCATCACCACGGAGCTTATCGGCGTGGACGGCAACTCCTACGCCCCCTTCCGCTCCCACCAGGACTTCCTGCGCTTCGTGGAGCTTAACTCCGGCCTGGACGGCAACCCACCGCTGCCGGGCCGCTGGTCCACCGTGGAGCAGTACCTGGGCATGTTCGACCGCAAGGTGGCGGTGAACATCGCCTACATCCTGGGCAACTCGCCTGTGAGGATTGACGCCATCGGCTGGGAGGACAGGCCCGCCACGCCCAGGGACATCGCCAACATGAAGGCGGTCATCCGTGAGGCCATGCAAGAAGGCGCCTTCGGGATTTCCACGGGCCTGGACTACCCGCCCGGCAACTACGCCAGCACCGACGAGCTGGTGGAGCTATCGAAGCAGGTAGCGGCCCTGGGCGGCATCTACCACACCCACGTGCGCTACCGCCTGGGCGACCGCTTCTTCGACCCCTTCCGCGAGGCCATCGAGATCGGCCAGCGCAGCGGCGTGCCGGTACACATCACCCACTTCTTCCAGCGGGCGCCCAGCCCTGGCGGCGGACGCCGGCTGCTCCAGCTCGTGGAAGACCAGGTGGAGCAGGGCCAGGACATCACCTTTGACAGCTACCCCTACATCTACGGCAGCACCCGCCTGCTCATCGTCTTCCCCGACTGGGCGCACAACGGCGGCCCCCAGCGCCTCAAGGAGGTGCTGCGCTCCCCGGAGGGCCGCCAGCGCCTGCGCCAGGAGACCGGCCCCCGGGCGCCCTCCTGGAGCGACATGTGGCTGACCTACTTCAAGCGCCCCCACAACCACAAGTACGAGGGCCGCTCCATCGCCGAGGTGGCCGACATGATGGGCAAGCACCCTGTGGACGCCATCTGCGACCTGCTCCTGGACGAGGACCTGCAGGTGTGCTACGTGGCCGCCGGCGCCAACGGCAACACCCTGCCAGCCTTCGTCACCCACCCGCTGTCCATGGTGGGCAGCGACGCCGTGCTGCTGGGCGACTTCCCCAGCCCCCGCACCTACGGCTGCTTCCCCGTCATCCTGGCCGAGTACGTGCGGGAGGAGCGGCAGATGTCCCTGCCGGCGGCCATCCGCAAGATGACGTCCTTCCCGGCGCAGCGCCTGGGCATCCCCGACCGGGGCATCCTGCGTAACGGCTTCAAGGCCGACATCACCGTGTTCAACCCCAGGACGGTCAAGGCGCCGGCTACCCGCACCATGCCCAAGCAGCACCCCATCGGCATCGAGTACGTCATCGTCAACGGCACCATCGTCATAGACCAGGGGAAGCACACCGGCGCGCTGCCCGGCAGGGCCTTGAAGCACGGGCGGGCCTCCCCATGAAAGCTCTGCCACAAGAGTAGAAGAAAAGGAGCCAACGCCATGAAGATAACCGACGTCAAGACCTACGTCACCATGCCCCGCAAGGGCCTGCCCTGGCTGTTCGTGGAAGTCCTGACTGACGAGGGCGTCACCGGCCTGGGCGAGTGTACGCTGTACATAGGCAACCACATCCTCTCCCAGAGCATCGAGGCGGTGAAGCCGCTTATCGTCGGCTCGGACCCCGCCAACATCGAGGAGATATGGCAGCGCATCTTCCGGCGCTACCTGCGCATCGGCGGCAGGGGCATCATCTCGGCGGTAGCCAGCGCCATTGACATCGCCCTGTGGGACATCAAGGGCAAGGTGCTGGGCGTGCCCATCTACCAGTTGCTGGGAGGTCCCGTGCGCCAGTGCGTGCCACTTTACACCCATGTCCAGGACGCCTGGTACGAAGGCGTCACCGTCGAGGACGCCGTGACGCTGGCCAAGGAGACGAAGGCGAAGGGCTACCAGGCCATCAAGACTGACCCCTTCAAGTGGGCGCGAGCGCAGAGCGGCCCCTTCAGGGGCGCCACCATGCTGGAGCGGCTCACGCCCAGGATGATTGACGAGGCCGTCCAGTGGGTGGGCGCCCTGCGGGACGCCCTGGGGCCAGACTACGAGCTTATGGTGGACGCCCACGCCCGCTTCGACGTGCCCTCGGCCATCAAGGCCGCCCAGGCGCTGGAGCAGTTCAACCTGACCTGGTTCGAGGAGCCGGTGCCGCCGGAGAGCTACGAGGCCCTGCGCCAGGTGCGGGAGAACACCGCTGTCCCCATCTCGGTGGGCGAGTCCCTGTTCACCCGCTACGACTTCGTGCCCATCTTCGCGGACCGCCTGGCCGACTACGTGATGCCCGACGTGGCCTGGACGGGAGGCATCAGCGAGCTGCGGCGCATCGCCGCCATGTCCGAGGCCTACTACGTGCGCTTCAGCCCCCACGATGCCCTGGGGCCAGTCGCCATCATGGCCGGCTTCCACGTGTGTATGACGACTCCCGACCTCTTCCGCCAGGAGTGCCTGCACACCTGGTTCGAGGACTTCCCCAGGGTCGTCAGGCCCATGTTCGACTATCACGACGGCGCCATCTGGCCGTCCGACCGCCCGGGCCTGGGCATCGAGCTGGACCACGAGGGAGTCAAGGAGTACGCCCTGGACCCCGCTTCGCTCCAGGCCAACAGGCTGGGT
>FWPU01012476.1_pt1 | contig 11230 bp, 8 predicted proteins | sample 2228361 | NCBI WGS metagenome assembly FWPU01 (sample SAMEA103939777, study PRJEB20133) | metagenome | reverse complement strand
GGGATACGGATACCTTGCGAGGTTTGGTTGTTTTCCAACATTGCCGCTACAATTCTTGGTAAAGCCAAAGCACTACCATTGAGCGTATGCAAGAGGTGAGTTTTTTTGTTTTCATCTCTAAAACGCAATTTGAGTCTATTCGCCTGATAGCTTTCAAAATTGCTCACCGAACTTACTTCTAACCATCTTTTTTGTGCCGCCGAATACACTTCCATATCATAAGTAAGAGCCGAAGTAAAACTCATATCCCCACCGCAGAGCTTTACCACTCGGTAAGGCAATTCTAATTTTTCTAAAATTTCCTGTACGTACTCACGCATTTCTTCCAAAGCCTGATACGATTTTTCGGGGTGTTGGATTTGTACAATTTCCACCTTATCAAACTGATGCAGGCGATTCAGCCCTCTTACATCTGCCCCCCAACTGCCCGCCTCACGCCGAAAGCAAGGTGTATACCCTACATTCTTGATAGGCAAGTCTTTGATTTCTACAATTACATCTCGGTAAATATTGGTAATAGGCACTTCGGCAGTAGGAATAAGATACAATTCATCGGCATTAACGAAATACATTTGTCCGTCTTTATCAGGCAGTTGCCCTGTGCCAAAGCCCGAGTCTTTATTCACCAAAATAGGCGGTTGCACTTCGTAATAACCTGCTTTTTCAGCCTCATCAAGGAAGAAGTTTATCAAGGCACGTTGCAGTTTTGCCCCTTTACCTTTGTAAAATGGAAATCCTGCCCCTGTAACTTTATTCCCCAGCTCAAAATCAATGATGTTGTGCTTAACGATAAGTTCCCAATGAGGCAAAGCGTTTTCAGGCAAGGTGGGTATTTCGCCGTGCTGATGTACCACTACATTTTGCTCTGCTGTTTTCCCTTCGGGAACCTGCTCGCTGGGTACATTGGGAATAGTTACCAAAAGTTCGTGGAGTTTGTTTTCCAGTTCAGAGGCTTTTTCTACGAGTTTTTTGGCTTCATCGGCAAGATTTTTCGCCTGAATTTTAGTATGCTCGGCTTCTTCTTTCTTGCCTTCCTTCATCAGGATACCAATCTGTTTGGAAAGACGATTGGATTCTGCCAAAGTATCATCTTGTTCCTTTTGGGCTTGTCTTCTTTGTGCGTCAATTTCAAGCACTTGCTTTATGATATTTTCCGCGTTGGCAAAATGCTTTTTTTGTAATCCTTGAATAATTTTTTCAGGGTTCTCACGAATAGCTGAAATCTGCAACATAAGCAAAAATTTTAGTTGCAAAGCTAAAAAAAATCTACGAAAGCAATATTTTTTCTCCAAAATCTTTATTTTTGTAAGGTTCAAAAATGAAAGTTTGAAAGTTTTTTAGCTTTGAACCGCTCAAACTTTTGAACTTCCAAAACTTTGAGCCTGTATAAGCAAAATATTTTAGACAGCCTATAAAAAAATAATTAGCAAGAAACACATACACTTATGAGTTTTCGCAGTCAGTTCACTATTTTACTTCTAATTCTTTTTGTACTTGTAGGCGGCGATGTAGTATATGTAGCCCTTTACAATGAAATCAATTTATTTTTTGAAATCTCTTTGCTTATTGCCACACTCATTGTGATAGGTCTATTGGCGTATATTGTTGAACAGAAGGTTTTTGGGACTTTTAATGATATGCGTTTAATTTCTGAACAGCTATTAGCAGGAGAAGTTTTAAGTAGCGAAGATATTGAAAAAGCAATTCCCGAACAAAAACCCACTTTGCAAACTTTACAGAGGCTATCCTTAGAAATTCAGGAAGCCTTGCAATTTATCCTAATAATTGGTGAAAAAGACTTTTCAATGCAACTGGAATATCTGAACCCGCAAGAAGGTTTGGGCAAATCGCTGATTGAAATGCGTGAGCAATTGCAGCAAATTTCAGAAGAAGAAACCAACCGAAACTGGACGGTTACGGGTATTACAAAATTTTCAGACCTATTACGCGATAACCAAAATGCCGAATTGAGTGAGATTGGGTATTTATTCATTCGGGATTTGGTAAATCACGTAGGAGCTAATCAGGGGGCAGTGTATATCATCAATAATGAAGCCAAGCCTCGTCCTGTGGTTGAGTGTGTTGCCGCCTATGCCTATTCTCGTAGAAAGTTTTTGCAAAAAACCTTTGAAATGCAAGAAGGATTGGTAGGTAGGTGTATTATGGACAACGAAGTTATTTACATTGACGATATTCCTGAAAATTACATTCAAATCACTTCGGGTTTGGGTGAAGCCTTGCCACGTTCTATTATTCTTGCCCCTATACGCGTCAATGAAATCACTTATGGGGTTGTAGAACTTGCCGCTATGAAAAAATTTGCTAAACACGAGATTGATTTTGTCAAAGAAGTAAGTGAAGACTTGGGTAGTACCGTAGCCAACGCTCAAATCAATAAACAAACTCGTGAACTTTCCGCAAAAGCCAATGAAATTCGTCAGGAACTTGAAAAAAAGGAAAAGATGCTACAAGAGTTCCAAAACAAACTAAAAGTTTTGGAAACCGACCTTCGTACCAAAAATGCCGAAATCAATGCACTGAAAAAATCTTTGAATACGTAAAAACTATTTTTTATGCCCTACAACAAAAACTACTTCGCCAATTCCTCTGTTGTTGAGTACGAAGGAGAAACCAATGATAAAGGAGAAAAAATCGGAAAATGGGTGTATTACTACCCCAACGGAAACATCAAGTCATCAGGGCATTACGATAGCGACCTCGCCGAAGGAGAATGGACTTTTTACAGCGAAAGTGGCGTTATTCAATCCAAAGGAGGATTTGAAAAAGGGCAATGGCACGGACCTTGGCAATGGTATGATGAAAAAGGCAATTTACGAGAAAAAGGAAGCTATCGGAACAATCTTTTGCACGGACATCATACTTGGTTTGTAAATGGCAAGATTACCACCGAAGGCGAATACCGAGAAGGAAAAAAAGCAGGTGTGTGGAAATGGTACAACAACGAGGGTATTTTGGTGAGAAAAGATGAATACCTCAACGACCAAATCCACGGAACATCAGAAATTTTTAACGATGATGGTTCGCCCAAAGAAATTGCCCACTACTATCATAACCTCAAACACGGCGAGTTTATCACCTTTCAGAAAGGTAAAAAGAAAGTACAAAAATACGAAATGGGCTTACTACTCCTTAGCGATGATAAAATGCAAAAAATTGCCGAACAGCTCAACACTCAAAAAGATTATTACAAAAAAACAGATGTGCTTATCAAAAAATTTGGCTACGAAGGTATTACGCCTGCTTTGTGGTATTTTGTAACCAAGGGCTATCTGGATATAAACAAGCACATAGACCTTTTGTACGAGCTAACCTCCTACAATGCAGAAACATTTTTTACCCCCCAAAATGTTATTAAAATTTTACAGCAAATCAACCTTGCAGAGCATAAAAACTCCTATACAGGCATTACGCCCTATTGGAACACTCATTTGGATAAAATGACTTTCTGGGCTTACCAGAATAACCCTCGTGCTTTTGATGATAGTTTTTCAACCTTTACCCATCAGGCTCAAAAAGGCTTTTGCACTTTGCTTGCACGGGCAGGAAAAGCTATTCCCGAAAATCTCAAAAAAGAAATTTTACAAGACATTGCTACCCAAGTAGCCAATTTTGGAACGCTCGGCAACACAAAAATTGGTGAAAAACAAGAGTTTCTCTATACCCTCACAGAAGGCAAAATAGATGAAATAAATATCCTAAATATAGAGGGTACTTTCAATAAGAGTTTTTACGAATTTCTTGAAAACTTTGGCTATTATTCAGATTGGCAAAATACTTTACTTTCTGCCGCTTTGAGCCCCAAAAGTGCTAATATTCACCCCAATAGGTGTAAAGACGCCTTCCAAATTGCTAGTGTAGAGCAGTTTTGTGCTTTAATCAAGAAAATGCACTATTCGGGTTACCATACACTTTATCATTTATTCAACTGGCGTGGGTTTGGCATTGATGAGCTTGAACACTGTGCCAAAATTCTTGACGAAGGTTGGCAAAAAGGATACAGAGCCGAAATTGCCTTGGTAGTGGCTATTCTGCAACACCAAGAACAAAAAAAAGCCGTTCCCAAATGGTATGACGAATGGCTCAATTTGGATAGCTTCTATTGGGGAGAAAGCAATGGAACTATGTTTGAAGGCTTGGATTTCACCAAAAAGGCTCTTGAATATCTTGGGAAAGAGCGAAGTTCAGGAATAATTCTCAAAAAACTTGGAAATCAGTATGGTTGGGAAAAAAGTTTTGCTTTTATCAACCTTCTGGATAAAAAAGAGCAAGACGAACTGATTAGCAAACTTAGTAATATTCAAGAAAGCAACTTGTATAGCATACGTAACTTTATACAAGCCATAAGTCAGCTACATTTAGAGTATTTGGAAAGCAAACTCAAAGATTTTGCTAGCAATTCCATACCTTATCAAATTTTACAAACGAGTATTTTAGCTCATTTGGCAAACTTTGCCAAAAATCAAATCCAGTGGAGTGAAAGCTATGACACCTATCTTGATATACACCTATGGCAACCGCAATATCAAGACGATTTTGCTCATTATCTCCTTCCCTACTACAAAAAAATACTTTCTTTTTTGCCCTCGCAACGAATAGAAAAGATACTATTGCCCCAAATTGATCTACAAAAAAACACTTGGGGACGGATTTTTAGTTTGTTCAATGAAAATACGCCTCAAAGCCTTCTGCAAAAAGCCGCAGAATCGCTTGCCAAAGCCTCTGCCTCTCAAATTTCTAAAATCCGAAATTTCGTTTATTACTTCTTATTAGATTTCCGAGAGAGCGGTACAGCCTCCTATTTTGTAAAAATAGCTCTACAAAATAATGCTAAAGGCGAAATATTGCAAACCTTCCAAGAAGGATTAGGTACATACAAGTATGAAGAAATTTTGAAGCAATCGGGAAAGCAAGCCTCTACCCCTGCTACCAAATCAGAAACTATCAAGCAACTTATCGACGAATACTTTGCCGAAAAACCTGATGCCCCTACAACTCACATTTATTATTTAGAACCCCTTTACGACCAAAAACCAGACAACCATTCGCTCAATTATATTGGCGGGCAGGCTCCTATCAAAAAGGAGTTAATACCCACTTTTGAAAACAAAAAAATGCAACATATTTTTACGCTTGATGTACGTACTATGCCTTTGCTTGCACAGCGTATTCCTGAAAATACCATAGCCTTGTCTTTTTTTGTCTATAATCCCGATTACAATGAGGCTTATGAGCCTTTTAATGAACAAACCGCCATTTTATTCTTGAAAGAAGGGGATATTCAGAGAAGTAAGTCTTTGGCAGATTCTTACACTTTCCAAATTACAGCACTCAAAGTACCAACAGAAATTTTTGATTATGAGTGTAGTGATGAAGGCAGAGAAATTCGCAAAAAGGTTTATCAAGCCCCTTGTTACGTATTGGGCGAGCCAATATGGCTCCAAGATGAGCAACATCAAGGTAACTTCCTATTGCAATTTGATGAGAGTTTTGGGAACGTAAATCTTGGAGATAGTGGGCTAATGTATGTTTTTGAAGACACCGCCTTCTGGCAATGTTATTAGACTTGTGCTTTCAGTTTTTTTTACTACTTTTGCCTGATTTTTTATTGAAAAAATAAAAAGTGTATAATGGAAGTTCTCACGCAATCTGCCCCGATTTCTTTTGAAGATACTGCTACCGCTTTTGAAGCCCAAAGCAATAGACAACTTACTAAAACTTATTGGCTTTTTTGGGCAATGAACAGCAATTTTTTAGTTAAATACGGCACTTCTTTTCTGAAATTTGCCTTCAAGTATCATCTGCCTTTTGTAAAAAGTGTTGTTCGCCATACTATTTTTGAGCATTTTTGCGGGGGCGAAACTATTGAAGAATGTGAAAAAACCATTCAAGAACTTGCCAAATACCACATTGGGGCTATTTTGGATTACTCGGTAGAAGGCGAAAAAAACGAAAAAAGTTTTGATGCCACCTGCGAGGAAATTTTACATACCATAGAAAAAGCCGACCACAATCCCAATATTCCCTTTTCGGTGTTCAAGGTTACGGGAATAGCTCGTTTTGGTCTTTTAGAAAAAATTCAAGCGGGTCAGGCTCTTTCAGAACCTGAAAAAGCAGAATGGGAACGCGTACAAAAGCGTTTTGATAGCATCTGCCGAAAGGCTTATGAACTTGATGTCAATTTACTTGTAGATGGCGAAGAAACTTGGATTCAAGATGTAATTGATAAGCTCACTTACGAGGCTATGGAAAAATATAACCGCCAGCGAGCTGTCATTTACAACACTTATCAGCTTTATCGCTGGGATATGCTAAATAACCTAAAAAAAGCCTTTGCTGATGCAGAAAATAAAGGTTATTTTTTAGGTGCAAAATTGGTGCGTGGGGCTTATATGGAAAAAGAAGCCGAGCGTGCCGAAAAATTGGGCTATAAAAACCCTATTCAGCCAAGCAAAGAAAGTTGCGATAAAGATTTCAATGACGCCACTCGTTTTTGTGTGGAAAATTTAGACAAAATCGCTCTTTGTTTGGGTACGCACAACGAGTACAGCAATCTTTTGCTTACGCAACTAATGCAAGAAAAAGGCATTGCCAAAGACGATAAACGCATTTATTTTGCTCAACTCTTTGGTATGAGCGACCAAATCTCTTATGCTCTTGCCAAAGCGGGCTATAATGTAGTAAAGTACGTTCCTTACGGACCCGTAGAAGCCGTAATGCCTTATTTATTTCGCCGTGCCGCTGAAAACACCTCTATCGCAGGACAAAGCAGTCGCGAGTTTATGCTTGTGAAAAAAGAACGTGAAAGAAGAAAAAAACTCAAATAAATAAGGTCGGTAGTTGAAAAGTTTGAGGTTTGAAGTTTGAAGTTTAGAACTTCAAATTAAAGTTTTGTTCCGTGTATCTTGTTTCTAAATATACCAATCCAAATATGAAAAAATCTTTACAAGAACTTCAAAATATTGCAACGCAGGTTCGCCGAGATATTGTACGAATGGTACATTCGGCACAATCGGGACACCCAGGTGGCTCTTTGGGTTGCACCGATTTGCTCGTGGCTCTTTATTTTGAAGTAATGAATCACAAGCCACAGCCCTTTGATATGCAAGGAAAAAACCAAGATTTGTTTTTCCTTTCCAACGGACACATTTCGCCGCTATGGTATAGCGTGCTGGCTCGGAGTGGCTATTTTGAAACCACAGAATTAAAAACTTTTCGTAAAATCAACTCCCGCCTGCAAGGACACCCCGCTACCCACGAAGGTTTGCCCGGCATACGAGTAGCCTCTGGTTCTTTGGGACAAGGACTTTCGGTAGCTATCGGGGCGGCACAAGGAAAAAAACTCAAAGGCGATACCAGCCTTGTGTATGTGCTTATGGGCGATGGCGAGCAACAAGAAGGACAAATCTGGGAAGCCGCTATGTATGCGGCTCATCATCAAGTAGATAACCTTATTGGCATTGTAGATTACAATGGTCAGCAGATTGATGGACCCGTAGAGCAAGTGATGTCTTTGAAAAATCTGCAAGCCAAATGGGAGGCTTTTGGCTGGAAAACCCTCACAATGAATGGCAACGATATGCAAGTCGTTTTAGAGGTTTTGGCAGAAGCTAAAAAACAAACAGGCAACAAACAACCTATTCTGATTTTAATGAAAACCGAAATGGGTTTTGGAGTAGATTTTATGATGAATTCGCACAAATGGCACGGCATTGCCCCTAACGACGAGGAACTGCAAAAAGCCCTTGCCCAATTACCAGAAACTATCGGCGATTATTAAGATAATCAAATGGCAAATTGAACATAAGCAACTGCTACAAGGTTATACTCACATCAACCATCAAATTTTTGCTTGTAAATGCTTCTTTCGCTACACATACGAAATTACGCACTCATTGAAAAATTAGATTTAGAGCCTCATAGGGCTTTCAATGTAATTACAGGCGAAACAGGAGCAGGAAAATCTATTATGCTGGGGGCTTTGGGCTTGCTTTTGGGTGGAAGAGTTGATAAAAAAGTATTACTCAACGAGAACGAAAAGTGTGTTATTGAAGCCCATTTTGATATTTCAGCCTATCATTTGCAAAATATTTTTGCTGAAAACGATTTAGACTACGAAAATACTGCTACCATTCGCCGAGAAATTTCATCTGCGGGCAAATCAAGAGCATTTATCAACGATACTCCTGTAAATTTAGAAACACTTTCGCAAATTACTTCCCAACTCATTGATATTCACTCCCAGCACGACAATTTACTACTTTCTGCCGAAAGCTATCAACGCAATATCATTGATATTTTCGCCGAAAATCTCCCACTTTTAGCCGAATATCAAGCACTTTTTCAAGATTATTTGCAAAAAAACAAATTTTATCAAAGCCTACTTACCGAAAAAAATCAGGCACAAGCAGAGCTGGACTATCATAAATTTTTACTGGAAGAACTGCTCAAAGCCGCTCTGCAAGAAGATGAACAAGAAGAATTGGAGGCTGAATTTGGTATTTTGGAAAATGCCGAAGAAATTAAAACCAAACTTGCGGAAAGCCTTTACAAACTACAAGAAAGTGAAAGTTCGGTGCTATCCAGCCTAAAAGCTATTTGCAGAGATTTTGAAAAGATGAGCGAGTTTTCAAGTATTTATGAAGAACTTGCCGAAAGATTGGAAAATACGCTTACCGAACTCAAAGATATTACCCGCGAGGTAGAAAGGCTTTTTGAACGCACCGAATACAATCCTGAAAGACTCGCTTGGGTACAAAAACGCCTTGACGAAATTGAACGCTTGCAGAAGAAGCATCGCGTAAAATCAGTTCAAGAGCTATTGCAAATTCAGCAAGATTTGCAAAACAAAGTAGAAAGAGTGCTAAATTTTGATGAAATTTTGGAAAAAGCTGAAAAAGCAATGCAAATAGCTTTGCAAAAAGCAACCGAAAAAGCCCAATTGCTTTCTGAAAAACGCAAGGCGGTAGTTAGCTCATTAGAAAACGAGCTTCAAAAATTGCTTTCTGAGCTTGGTATGCCAATGCTCGCCTGCAAATTCAAATTTTACCTGCAGAATTATATTCGGGGGGCGGAGATAAAGTTATTTTCTTATTCAGTGCCAACAAAGGCATTGCCCCACAAGAAATCAAAAATGTAGCTTCGGGAGGTGAATTTTCAAGGCTAATGCTGGCTATTAAGTACATTTTAGCGGGCAAAACTGCTATGCCTACACTTATTTTTGATGAAATTGATACAGGTATTTCAGGCGAAATAGCCCTCAAAATGGCACTGATGATGAAAGAAATGGCAAAAAATCATCAAATCATTACCATTACGCATTTGCATCAGATTGCCGCCAAAGCCGAAAAGCATTATTTTGTTTTCAAAGAAGATACCGAAGCTCGTACCATAAGCCGAATTAAAGAACTTTCTTACGAAGAGCGTTTGCAAGAAATTGCCCAAATGATTAGCGGCATAAAAAATTCTACTTCTGCCCTACAAAGTGCCAAAGAACTTTTAGGAAGTAAATAAAAAACTATTTGCGTTTGTTGAACGTTTTTTTTCATAGATTAAAGTAAAAAAAACTATGATAGTTGATTTTGAGCAATTACCTTCATCGGCTCGTATTTGGATTTATCAGGCAAGCCAAACTCTAAACCAAGAGCAAACTTCTGCTATGCAACAAGAATGGGAACAATTTTTACAGACTTGGAAAGCTCACGAGCAAGACCTGCAAGCGGCTGTAAAGTGTTTCTACAATCGTTTTTGGGTGGTTGGTGTTGATGAAAATTTCAATGCCGCTTCGGGTTGTTCTATTGATAAGCAAGTAAATTTTGTAAAATTTTTGGAGCAAAAGTATCAAATTTCTTTGCTTGACCGCTCTCAAATTGCTTTTTTGCACCAAGAACAAATTTTTACTATACCTTTCTACGAACTTGAAAAAGCCATACAGGCAGGTAAAATTACTCCCGAAATGCAGATTTTCAATAATAGCATTACGCAAAAGCAAGATTTAGAAAAAAATTGGCTTACCAGTGTGGAAAATAGTTGGCTAAAACGTTATTTTGTGGCAGTTTAGTTTTGTAATTCAAGAAAAAACAAAAATTATGCAGTTATATGTTATAGAGGCAGGTTATTTTAAGTTAGATGGTGGAGCAATGTTTGGTGTTGTACCCAAAACGATTTGGCACAAACTTGTTCCCGCCGACGAGAAAAACCTTTGTACTTGGGCAATGCGTTGCCTTCTGATACAGAATGGGAAAAGGCTTATTCTCGTGGATACGGGAATGGGCAATAAGCAAGATGAAAAGTTTTTCAGCTACTACGAACCCACAGGCGATACTCTTTTGAGTTCTATTGAAAAGGCAGGATTTAGTGCAGAAGATATAACTGATGTTTTGCTCACACACCTACATTTTGACCACGCAGGAGGAGCTATTAAGCGTGAAGGAGAAAAACTTGTGCCCACTTTTCCGAATGCTCGCTATTGGAGTGAAAAAACACATTGGGAACTGGCAACCCTGCGTCCTAATGCAAGGGAAAAGGCTTCTTTTTTGAAAGAAAACATTTTGCCTCTGCAAGAAAGTGGTCAGTTGAGTTTCATAGAAAATGAAAGCCCTTTTGAAGGTATTGAGATTTTGAAAGTTGATGGGCATACGGATAAAATGATACTACCGCTAATCCACTACAAGGACAGAAAAATTTTGTATTGTGCCGATTTAATACCTTCTTCGGCACATATTCCTGTGCCTTATGTGATGGGGTATGATGTTCGTCCTTTGCTCACAATGCAGGAAAAAGAGCAAATTTTACCAAAGGCACTGCAAGAAAATTGGATTTTATTCTTTGAACACGATGCCAAAGTACCTGCTTGCTCCCTTACCCAAACCGAAAGAGGTATCCGAATGGGAGAAATAATTGAAGTGGAAAAAATCTAAAAATCAGTATTTTGTAAAGTATTTTTACTTTTTTTTCAAAAAAATGTAAAAAATTTTTGCAGAATTATTTGGCGGTTACAAAAAATAGTTGCAACTTTGCACCACGTTTTGAGCGAAACACGCTCCGTTCGTCTAGGGGTTAGGACGCATCCCTTTCACGGATGAAACACGGGTTCGATTCCCGTACGGAGTACATTAACTTTATTTTGTTAGCCTTCAAGCCTATTGAAGGCTTTTTTATTTGTGTAAAAAGCCTTTCTTTCATAGTCTAATACAAATAAGTTCCTTACTAT
>FWPU01012475.1_pt1 | contig 11231 bp, 8 predicted proteins | sample 2228361 | NCBI WGS metagenome assembly FWPU01 (sample SAMEA103939777, study PRJEB20133) | metagenome | reverse complement strand
TTTTTTAAAATCTTTAAAAAAGATTTTAAAATTGCATTAATAATCGGAGAGGGGGGGATTCGAACCCCCGGTACCTAATGGTACACACGCTTTCCAAGCGTGCTCCTTCGGCCCCTCGGACACCTCTCCATAAAATTTTATATATTATAACATTTTTATCTTAAAAATTTGATATAATTTAATTAATGGATAAAAAAAAAGGTGTTTTAGATTTTGAATCTATTTTAAGTTTAGCAAAAAGATTTGCTATGCAAAATATGTATGATGAAGCAATACACTTATATGAAATTGCTTCTAAATTAAACCCGGATAGCTTAGCAATTAAAATGAACATTGCAAGATTGAAAGAACTAAAAGCTCGTACAGAGGAAAAACAATTCCTTGCCTTAAAGGATAAATTTGACGAAGAAAAAAGAAAAGATGACATAGATGTGGGACACCTTGTAGGGCTTGCAAAGTTTTATTTTGAAAAAAATGAAAATACAAAGGCAATTGAACAACTGGAAATTGCAAAATTAAAAAACCCCTACAGATATGAAATTTATTCCTCCTTAGGAAGATATTATTTTAAAATAGGAGAATGGGAACAAGCATTAAAAGAAATAAAAGAAGCTATAAGATTAAACCCCTTTGACTATGAACTCTTAGAGATACAAGGGAGAATTTACTTTGAACTTCAAAATTATAAGGACTCCCTTTTTAGCTTTTTAGATGCTTATCTTTTAACCCTTTCCCAAACCCAAAAAAATGAAAAAATTCAAAGAATGGTTAGAACTTTATGTGTAATTTTAGATTTAAAAAAGGAAGAAATTAAGGAAATTTATAGGCATAGGATAGAGGAACTTGAAAATGCCATAGATAGATTAGCGTTAAAAAAGGATTATTTAAAGAAGGATAAAGAAAAAGTTATCCATCAAATCTTTTTAAAAAAGACAAGGGAAGAGTTCAGAAAAGAAAATTGGCTACAATTAGCTTCAGAAATAAGGAAAATTCCAATCTTTAAACATTTTCACGATGATGAAATCTTTGCCTTAAGTGGAATAATTAAAACTATAAACTTAAAGCCAGAAAGTTTCCTATTTAAAGAAGGGGATACGGGCTTTGATGTTTTCTTACTAAAAAAAGGAGAAGTATCCTTACAAAAAGAGACCCCCTTTGGACCCCAGCTTTTACTTTCCGTAATGGTGGGAGATATGTTTGGGGAAATGAATTTTATAGATAGAACTTCCAGAACTGCAGATGCTTATATCCCAAGGGAAACAGAGATATACCTTTTACCCTTTGCAAATCTTGAAGATATGATTGAAAAAAATAAGGAGTTAGGGGCCTCCCTTTACTGGTCCTTTTGGAAATCCCTATCTGATAAATTGAGAAGTTCAAATGAGGTTTTAAAAACCTTTTTTACAGAAGATATGAAAAGAGAAGAAAAACTTTTAAAAAAGGAAGAAAAAAGGAGATCCCAAAAAATAAAAATAGAAGATAAGGAAAAAATAGGTCTTTTTCATGAAAAGGGCTTATCTCAGGGGGAAATAAGATTGTTGGCTACCTTTTCTCAAGAAGAAAGGTATGAAGGTGATTCCATAATCTTTAGAGAAGGGGAAATTGGAGATAAATTATATATCATCTTAGATGGACAAGTGAGAATTTCAAAGTTTATACCTGGAATTGGAGAAGAGGCATTGGCTATTTTGGGAAGGGGAGAATTTTTTGGTGAAATGTCATTAATTGATGGCTCCCCAAGGAGCGCAGATGCAAAAGCTCATATAAAAGGTGCTACCATTTTATCAATTGATAAAAAAACCTTAAATGAAATATTAAATATGGATCCCTCTGCTAGTTTGCAATTTTTAAATCTTTTAACAAAAATGCTTACACAACGCCTTAAAGAGATAAATGAAAAAATTGTTCAATGGAGATGTATAGTCGGGGTAGGAGCTTAAAACCTAATCATCAATCAATATAATTGTCAAAATATCAAGGGGTTTTTATCATATTTTTCAGAAGTTTCCTTTAAAGTTTCTTCTCCCTCCCCTTTTATTCCTTTATTTTTTAATTTATCAATTGCAAAATTTAATTCAACTTGATTTTCTTCACATATTTGCTTTGAGGTCTTTTTCCCTATGCCTGTTCCTGAAAATTTTTCTTCAACGAGTTCAGGAGTATAAACTATGTTTTTGTATCTTCTTCTTTTTCATATTTTTTTATTATTTTATATATTTCCATAGGCGTAATAGTATTTTTTATGGCAACAACTTTTAAGGTTTCCTTTTCCCCTTCAAATTTCCCTTGAAATTCCAAAAAACTTCCAAAAAGTCCAGTAGGCAATCTTGCCTAGGGGAGGAAAATATAAGATAATTCCAGTTATTGTCATAAAAACAAAACTATAAAACATAATTAAAGATAAAAAACCCCAAAATCTAAACTTTTTTCCCTTCATAATTATACATTTTAAAATTTCTTTAAGGTTTTTGCAACTTTGCCAGTAAATTCCATAAAATCCATATTTTTTTATTTCTTCTACCAAATTATAACCCCCCAAAATTATTTTGGTTTTTTTATAAACTCAATATCTTTTAAAATTTGTTCCCTTAATTCCTCTTGGCTTTTAAACTTTTTTTGATTTCTTACTTTTTTGCAAAAAAACACTTCTGCCTTTTTCCCATATAGGTTTCCATGAAAATTTAAGAGATGAGCTTCCAAAACAGTTTCTTTTTCTTTGAAGGTGGGGTTTTTGCCTAAGGAAATGGCAGAAAGGTATTCCTTTTCACCTATTTTTGTATAACCAGAATAAATTCCCTCTTTTAAGAGGAGATCATTTTCATATTTTACATTTATAGTGGGAACAAAGTACTTTTTCCCAAGGCCCTTACCTTTTACAACTTTCCCAAACATTGAATAATTTCTTCCTAAAAGTTTATTTGCTTCTTCTATTTTCCCTTTCTTTAAAAGATTTCTTATATTTGTTGAAGAAACCAAAACCCCTTCAAAATTTAAAGGTTTAACTACTTCTAAATTAAAACCATATTTTTTTGATAGCCCCTTTAAGGTCTTAAAATTTCCACTTTTTTTATAACCAAAGACAAAATTTTTCCCAATTACCAACTTCCTTATATTTAGCTTTTTGACTAAAAATTCTAAAACAAATTCCTTTGCTGGGATTTTTGAAAAATTTAAATCAAAGGGGATTTCAATTAAAAAATCAACCCCATATTTTGAAATAAGTTCATATTTTTGCTTTTTTGTATGGATTAAATTAATCTTTTTTTTAGATCTCAAAACCTTTTCTGGATGGGGTTCAAAAGTTAAAACAATGGAAGGAAGATTTTTGGAGATCCCTTTTAGTTTTTTAAAAATTAACTGGTGTCCCAGATGCACACCATCAAAATTACCAATTGCCCCATTGGTTCCTTTAAAGTTTTTATTTAAGTCAAATATGTTTATAATCTTCATAGTATTTTCCAAAAAAATTATAAGCAGAAACTTTTCTAATTTCAACAAAACCTAAATTTCTTTCCTTAAAATTTTCAGGCAAATTTTTGATTTTTAAATAACCATCTATTTCGGGAGCTTGACTTTTTAACCTTCCAACTCCAAAGTTCTTAAATCTTTCTTCCAATAAAAACTCTTCTACTCCATTTAAAAATCTTAGATGGTTTTTGAAAGAGATTTCTTTTTGAATATTTGCCAAGAAACTTAAATTCCTTTTTGCCATTTTTTTTGGTACTTTTTCTTTTAATTTATATGCTTTTGATTCCTTTTCATCACTGTATATAAAAAAACCAACTCTATCTAATTTGGCTTCTCTTAAAAATTCTTCTAATTCTTTAATATCTTCTTCCCCTTCCTCGGGAAAACCTATTATAAAGGTACTTCTTATAGTACTCTCTTTAAGACAACCCCTAATTTTTTTTACTAATTTTAAAAAACTTTCATAGGACCCACCCCTTTCCATTTTTTTTAAAATTTTTTTTGATACATGTTGAAAGGGTAAATCAAAATATGGAAGAACTCTTTTATTTCTTCTTATAAATTCAATTAATTCTAAGGGAAAATTTTCAGGATAAAGGTATAGTAATCTAATCCAAGGAAAGGAGGTCTCTTTTAAAATTTCTTCAAGCAATTTTAAAATTTTTCTTTCTCCATATAAATCAGCCCCATAATCCAAAAGATCTTGGGCAATCAATATTAATTCCTTTACATTAAACTCTTCAAGTTCTTTTGCTTCACCTATAATTTCTTCTATTTTTTTGCTTCTATAATTACCTGTCAAATAAGGAATTATGCAAAAGGAACATTTATGGTTACAACCTTCTGCAATCTTTAAATAGGCATAACCCTTAGTTGAAACTATTCTTCTTCCCTTTATTTTAAAAAAATCTTCAATTTTTTCTGGTTCAATTATTTCATCAATCTCTTTAAATTTTTGTTTTAATTCTTCTCCATAGGCTTTAGCCATACAACCAGAAAAATAAATTTTTTTTAAGAATTTTTTCTTTTTTAGTTCAAGGAGATAATTTAAGTTTTCAATTGTTTCTTTCTTTGCATCCTTTATAAAACCACAACTTAAAATTATTGCTTCTTCTGCCTCTTCTGGAATTGTAAGTTTGTAACCTAAGGAACTAAATATTCCCAGAATATTTTCAGATAAAACCAAATTCTTGGGACAACCCAAATAAATTACAGTAGCTTTTTTCATCCCAAAATTATAAAATAAAAATATGGAAAAATCACTTTTAATTGTAGGAGCTGGAAGAGTAGGAAGATCCCTTGCCATTACATTAAAGGAAAAAAATTTTAGCATTTTTTTATGGAGCAGGAATGAAGAAAAAGCAAAGAACTTTTGCAAAAAGTATAAGATAAATTTAATCGAAAATCTTAAGGAATTTAAAGGAAATTTTATTATTTTTGCTGTAAAAGACAATGCCCTCGAAAAATTAGCAAAAAAATTTTCAAAGGAAATAAAAACTAAAGGAATTGCAATCCATACAAGTGGAATTTTAAATGAAAAAGTACTAAAACCCCTTGAAGATGGGGGCTGGGAAATAGGGAAATGTCACCCTATATTTTCTTTCCCTTATAGAGAAAAAATAATTCCTCCTAATATATATTATGGACTCCAAGGGAAGGGAAAAACCCTAAAAAAAATTAAAAAATTTGTAAAGATTTTAGGGGGAAATTATATAGAAATAAAGATGGGCTTAGAACCCCACTATCATTTAGCCCTTACCATAGGTTCAAATTTTCCTGCTCTTCTATTTTTAAATTCCTTAAGCATCTTTGAAGAAAAATTTAAATTAGGAGAAAAACCATTAAGGCCCCTTTTTTATCAAACAATTGAAAACATATTTAAAGAAAAGGAAAAAGGAATCACGGGGCCAGCTGTGAGAGAAGATAGGAAAACAATTAATATCCATATAAATATTTTGAAAAAAAGCTATCCTGAACTTTTAAAAATTTATAATTTATTTTATAAAGAGATTATAAAAAAATCCTCGAAAAAATAATTGCTAAAAGAAAACCTGCAAGAAATATTACTAACTCTTTTATGGGAATCTTTTTTTCTGAAATAAAATGAACTGCAGATAATTGAAGATCTGGATTTAAAGGATCCAATTGAAGAGCTTGTTTAAAATAAACTTCAGCTTTTGCAGACATATTATTTTTCTTATATAAGTTTGCAAGTTCTAGCATAATATCTGTATTTAATGGATCTAACTCTAAAGCTCTTTTAAAATTTAATTCTGCTTCTTTTTGTTGATCTGGATATCTTTTAAGCAACTGACCTAATTTAAAGGGGTACAAGGGGTTTGAAGGGTCATTTTCTACTGCCTGAAGTAAGGACATAATTGCTTCTCTTATCTTCCTTTCAGAAACCATCTTCATTGCATATTTATAATGGGTCACAGCAGAGCTTAACCTAACTACAGTGGAATCTTTCTTTTCATTCTCTTTTATCAACTTATCATATTCTTTCCTTGCCTTAGGATCTATTAATGTATTTCTAATCTTGACAAGATATAAAAAAATTGCTTCCAATTTGTCCTTCAAATCTGAAATTGACTCGTTAACTGCATGGTCAGGATGAAATTTATATGCTAAATTTTGAAAAGCCCTTTCTATTTGTAATTCTTTTGCATCTGGAATTAAACCTAGGTATTCATAATAGGTTCCCACACCAATTTTATTAAATCTATCCACAACTTCTCCACGGGTTACGGGAATTGCTTTTTGCTCTTGAGGGAAATCAATTTGGGCTTCTTTTATTGGCTTTTCCTTATTTATATCTAAAAATCCAGAAATTATTAAACCATAGATTGATTTTAAAGATGCCAGCCTTTCGCCTCCAAGCCATTCTACTACATCTTTTATTTGTTTTGGCACTTTTAAAAAAGATAAAATTTTCTTTTCTATCTCAGATAATTTTGCCTTTTGGTAAATCATCTTTGCATCAGAAGAAATGGATAGATAAAACTCTGGATTCCTAAGCATCCTTGTAATTGGAAGGGTGTTTTTCATATTTCTGCAACCTTCCAAGATCAAATCTGCAGATGTATAGGTAGGAATTACACTCCACATTGATGGCTGAATTTCCTCTTCATAAAAATTAAATTGGACTTTTTCTAAATCAAATAGTGCAGTAAAGGTATCTTTTATCTTTTGGTTAAGTTCATTAATCAATGCTTCTTTTTTTAAAAGTCCCATTTCTACTAATATTTGTCCCAATTTCTTTCCCTTAGTTCCCTTTGCAACTTCTAAGGCAAGTTCCAAATCCCACGGAGCAATTTTTCCAGAATCAACTAACCTTTGAGAAAGAAACTCCCCTCCTTCAACTGTTATAATTGAACCTTTGTGAAAATGGATTTTATAAGTAGATTTTTCATCTTTGAACTCTAAAATTCCACTTTTTCCTTGTCTGTGAAGGGCAGCAACTATTTCTGGAAAGGGTTTATAAATTGCTGAGGATTCTCTCATCTCCATATATTATAAAACAAATTTAAAAAAACTAAAAGGGAAATTTTTGGGGGTAAGTTTCTATAACTTTTTTAATTAAAGGATAAAGAATACTTAAGGGTTCTTTGTGAATTGATTCTATTTCTATGTTTTTCAACACCCTTTTTGCTTCTTCCAGATCTCCCTTTGTTATGGCTTCTGCAAATTTTATTTGTGGAGGTAAATTAAAATATTGCTTTTTATAAATTCCAAGCCCCCTTAAATCTGGCTCCCCTTCTATATACTTTGAAAGAAAATACCCCAGAGCAAATTCTTCAACTGCTGGCATTTCCAATGCTTTTTTGAAAATCTTACTTGCTTCCTTTGGATTTTTTTTAAATAATTCAATCCATCCATTTTGAAAATTTGCACAATCCTTCCAAAATTGACTGAGAACACTCAATAATGCAGAAATACCTTCCTCTGCCTTCTCATAATCCCCTTTTAAAATACTTGCATAGTTTTTAAAAAGGGATACTTCCAAAAATCTATGTGTTTTGTTTTCTATAAATTCCTTGTAAATTTCTTCTGCAAGACCATAGTCACCTTTAAGATATGCCAGATGCCCTGCTTTTACACCCAAATCAATCCCATACTCAGGATAATTTTTTGCATAATTCTTGCAAAGTTTTATTGCCTCCTCTGTCCTGCCTTTTTTAAATAAAATTTCTCCCTTTAAATTGATAAAATTTAAAATATAACCAGGGAGCTCAAAGTATTTTGCTTCTTCTATACATTTTTCCACTTCCTCTTCTGCCTTTGAAAGCTCCCCATTAAAAATGTTTAATTTTATCTCTTGATACTTTTTCATAAATTCAATTGTCTTTTGAGGTGTCCCTTGCCTTTGCCCTTCCAACCTCCCATCTTTTTCAATTAAAACTTTAAGATCTTTATCTGTTGTTTCAAACAAAAGTTTATCACCTTGAAGAGAAAAATTCCCTTCATGAGTACTTTGGCTTTTTAAAAGATAAATTGATAAGTGATTTATTCCATAATTTTGAATATCACCATTTTCAGCAGAGACATCAATTGGCAAGATTCCTATACAACTTAAATGCAAAAAGGTATTTGAGTGAGCAAAATATACAATTTTATCATCCCACCTGCAAACACTTACAAAATAACCTAAATTTAAAATACTTACAAAGGGGATTCCCAAATAATTCTTTTTAAAAGTAAAATAATTTATCCAGCTTGGGTATAAAGGATAATGGTTTACTTGAATATAATAAGATGGTTTTTCTTCTTTTCCATTTACAAAATTTTTCATCTGATTTATATAAGTGCCATAATTTAAATTAAAATCAGATTCAACAAAATGATTTATTGAAGAATATAAAAATTGAAAAATTAAATTTCCCCTTAGATCATATATATTTACAAATGGAATACTCTTTAAATCAATTTCCCTTTCAAAATCTGTATTAAAATAATTAAAACAAACTGCAACTTCCTTTTTCCCTTTCTTTCTAAAATCTATATAATCTGCTGTATTAATTTCATATTCCATCTGCCTTTCCCATAAAACTTTTTTCTTTGATGAAACTTTAAAGTGCTTATCCCTATATGTTAAATTTATCTCTTTCCTTTCCTTTATCTCTGGGATTATAAGTCCTTGAATTAAAAAAACTATTCCTATAAAAATTAAACTTAAAAACAAAAATCTCTTTTGAGCTGGCAGAAGTGGTAAGCTCTTCCCTAAGAAAAATTTTTCAACTTCTTCCTTTCCCCACCTCTTTTTTGGATCTTTTATGAGCAAGCCATTTATTAACTTTTTTAACCTTTTTGAAGTTTCCTTTTTCTTTATTTCAGGTGGAGGGTTGTGCAAATGTCCCTTCATTATCTCTGCTTGTGTCCCTTTGAAGGGAACTTCCCCTTTTGACATCTCATATATCAATATTCCTAAGGAATAGTAATCAATCTTTTCTGTTGGTTCCTTTGAAGCAAACTGCTCTGGTGCCATATATGCCAAAGTCCCAACTGCCTCCCCTGTCTTTGTCAAACTCTCTTCCCCTGCTAAATAGACAATCCCTAAATCCCCAAGTTTTATTTTCCCTTCTTCTGTTATGAAAATATTTTCGGGCTTTACATCTCTGTGGATTATACCTTCTCTGTGTAACACATCCAGTGCAGCCATTATTTGCTTTATTATCTCTTTTATCTCTTTCTCTGAAAACTTTTTCTCTTTTAAATTATCCTTTAATGTCCTCCCCTTTATAAGTTCTAAGGAAATTAAAATGAAATCCCCTATTTGATGGATATCATAATACTTTACAAGGTTTGGATGGGATATGTTCCTTGCAATTTTTACTTCCCTGAAGACCCTTTCTAAATCCTTTTCTGACATACCTTTCTTTTTTACAATTTTTATTGCCACTTCTTCTTTTAAATTTAAATCAAATGCCTTATAAACCCTCCCCATCCCCCCTTCACCCAAAAATTCCAAAATCTTAAACCTGCCCCCATGAACTGACCCTTCTTCTATTCTGATCAAATCTATGCTGGTAGCTATTATATCTATCTTTTCAGTAAAATCTTCTATATCTTCCTTTCCCATTAGAAATATTATATCATTTATATCCAAAAAGTTTATTATTATTCTATACTTAGGTTCATACTTATCAAAACTTTATGGGTTCAAGGGAAAGGGGAAAAATTGGACTTATAAATAAAGTTTTCAAAGATTCTAAATTTGCAGGATGCATTTCCATCTTTTTTTATATTTTTGCCTTTAAGCCTCCTCAGGGTTTCCCTGTGCTTTCGCTGAAACTCCAATCCCTTCAGCTCTTGTTGCCCAAAACTTCCTCTTCAAAAAAAAATAACTTTTCAATTAGATGGAAATGACTCTAAAGCATGTTTCTTGATACTTTCTCATTTTCTTAATTAATTTTAAATCTTTCTTTTGTCCTTTTCCCTCTGAAGCGGGACATTTAAATTTCAAATTTTTCATAAGATGTCTTCTCTTTCTTCTTTTGAAAAATGGAAATTCTAATCTTTAAAAATATTTCTATTTTTTTATAATTTTCCCTTTATCAATTGATTTTGATTTTTGTTTGTTGTTTTTTCTAAAATGCCTATTTGTATTAATGCAATGCAGAAAAGAATCAATTTAAACAATGTAGAAACAAAATTTAATATATAAGAACTATGGGGATGGGATATGTTAAAATAGCATGAAACCATTGTCAAAGCTATTATTAATGGATATATGGCTGACTTATAAATCTTTCCTAAATAATATGAAGCAATTGATATATGAAATATGCAAAGAAATAATATAGCCCCAAAATAATTATAAAAATTATTCAGTATTTGAGTATTGCTCTTTGGATCTTTTATAATAATATAAATAATGCTTATTGATATTGCCAAAAATATAATAGAAAAAAATAATTTATAAAAATAATTAAAAAATCTATCATTCTGGCTTTGCAAATTTACAATGTTTGAAAAAAAACCATTAAAAAAATATTTAATAAATTTAAAAATGATACTAAAAAGTAAATTATAAGAACTTTATAAAAATTACCAACTAATAATGGATCTAAAATATTCCCATTAGATTTAAAATAATCGTAATACTTTAGGTAGTAAAGCCAAAATATTAAATATAAGGTAATCATTAAAATACAATTTGTAAAATATCCAATGTATATATATTTCCTAATTATTTTTAAAATACGCTTCATTTCCTTCCTCTAATCTTTTCCCATTCTTGTTGCCTTCTTATTGGAGGTTTGGGTATGTTGTACTTATTGATTTCTTCGTTTAAATTTTGATGAGATTTTTCTTTATCTTCTGTTAAAGGATTATAATAGGGAGATTCATTTGGCTTTATTTTAGGATGATGAGATGGAACACATATTGGTTTTAAATAAAAATTTTTGTCTTCTCCTGGCCTTTTTGGTGGCGGCCAAGAGTGACAATCTGCACCTTGACATCCTGCCTTAACACCTGGCTTTTTATGATGACTTTCAATTATATCTGAAATAACTTCATATACAAAATAAATAATTAATCCAGCTGCAACAATCTTAGCAATTATAACAGGAAAAACTTTTCCATTTTCATCAATAAAATTAACTGGTTCATTTAGCACATATCCATAAAGATTTGGATCACCACCTAAAAACAATATGGGATCCTTGGATGTCCACCTGCCAATTTCTGGGTCATAGTCCCGGGCGCCAAAGCTTACCAAACCTGTATCTGGATCATATAAACCCCCAGCAAAACCAAAA
>FWPU01006038.1_pt1 | contig 11232 bp, 6 predicted proteins | sample 2228361 | NCBI WGS metagenome assembly FWPU01 (sample SAMEA103939777, study PRJEB20133) | metagenome | reverse complement strand
GTAAAAGCGATGCGGGCATAAAATATCCTCGGGCAAATTACCACAACTTTTCCGGATACTTTCCTTCTTCAATCAATCTGCGGATTCTGGCCATTACCTCGGGTTTGTCTTCGGGATAGGTTACGCCAAACCAGGTGTTACCGCCCGAAATGATTTTTATTTTACCCTGGCCGCTCTTTACCAGGGTGTTGGCCAGTATGGGAATAAAAAATTCGGCTTTGGGGTTTTGGTGGTTTTCTTTTAAAAAATCTAAAAACAGCCGCTCGGTTATCGGAAAAATGGTGGGATAAAAGCCCCAGAAGTTCATGGAGGTTTTGGCCTCGGGATTTAATTCAACCTCTCCGTCTTTTTCGCGGGCTATGATTTTACTGTTTACACGCATTACGTTGGTGCGTTCCACTACGCTTTTTAAGTAGCCGTGTTCGTCTTCTTCGCCCACTCCGCGCGAAACGGCACCGTGTTCGGATAGCACATATTTAAGCGTGTAGCCCACCAGGGCATGTACGTTTTCACCTTCGGTGTGGGTGCGGAAAAATTCAACGACATTTTTAAATGCCTCTGCTCCGTAAAAGTCATCGGCATTGATAACCGCAAAAGGCTCGTTAATCACATCGCGGGCGCATAACATGGCATGGCCTGTACCCCAGGGCTTGGGGCGCCCGGGGTTGCGATAGGTGGCCGGTACCATTTTGTCGAGCGACTGGATGACGAACTCCACCTCTGCCTTACCCTGCAGCCTGGGCAAAAATTTTTCGCGCACGGTTTCCAGAATTTCATCGCGCACAATAAACACTACTTTGGTGAACCCGCTTCGCACGGCATCGAACAGCGAATAATCCATAATGGTTTCGCCATGAGGGCCGAAGCCGTCAATCTGTTTAATGCCGCCATACCGGCTGCCCATGCCCGCGGCCAGAACCAGCAGGGTAATTTTGTGGGGTGAACTCATGGTGCTGAAAATTTTTTACGTATAATCGAAAATTATTGTGGTCAAAAATAGATGGTATCATGCAAAAGGCCAATTCATATACCTATTCGCTCTTCATTATAGGTGTTTTGTTTTTTATTTTCGGATTCGTTACCTGGCTTAACGGCACGTTAATTCCTTTTTTAAAGTTGGCCTGCGATCTGCAAACCGATACCCAGGCGCTGTTGGTAACCTTTGCCTTTTATATGGCCTACTTTTTTCTGGCGCTGCCTTCGTCGGCTATCCTGAACCGCATCGGGTATAAACAAGGTATGGCCTGGGGGCTGCTTATTATGGCTGCGGGGGCGTTGTCGTTTATTCCTGCTGCGTACCTGCGCAGTTTCGGTGTTTTTCTGGGCGGATTATTTGTGCAGGGCATGGGGTTGTCGTTGCTGCAAACGGCATCGAACCCGTACGTTTCTGTAATCGGACCCATCGAATCGGCTGCCAGTCGAATATCGGTTATGGGCATTTGCAATAAAGTTGCCGGGGCGCTGAGTCCGTTGATTTTAAGTGCACTAGTGCTGAGCGATGCCGCTTCCATAGAGTTACAGGTGCAGCAAGCCGCCGATGCGGTGTTGCGCGCAGCGCTGCTCGACAGCCTAGCCCGGCGCATTGTGTTGCCTTATGCCGTGATGGCCGCCGTGCTGGTGGTGCTTGCGCTGATGATTCGCTACTCGGCTTTGCCGGAGATTGAAGCGGAAAGAGAAATGGCCGGAGCGCCTGCGGGCGATACCGGTAAAACCAGCGTGCTGCAGTTTCCGCATTTATTGCTGGGGGCCTTGTGTATTTTTGTGTACGTGGGTGCCGAGGTTATGGCGGGCGATGTGATTGGTCCGTACGGGAAATCGCAGGGCATGAGCCTGGACGAAACCAAGCATCTTACGTCGTACACCCTGTGGTCGATGGTGGCCGGCTACATGGTAGGCATTGTGGCCATTCCGAAATACATTCGTCAGCAACAGGCTCTGCAATACTCGGCCATAACGGGTGTGGTTTTTAGTGTATTGGCCCACCTGACGAGCGGATACGCCAGCATATTGTTTATAGCGCTGCTGGGGCTGGCCAATGCTTTGATGTGGCCGGCTATTTTTCCGCTGGCTATTGATGGGTTGGGGCGTTTTACCAAAACCGGCTCGGCCGTGCTCATTATGGGTATTGCGGGCGGGGCGGTAATACCGCAAATATATGGATGGCTGATTAGCGAAAGCGGTCCGCACCTTACTGCGCAGCAGGCCTTTACCTTATGTGTAATACCGTGCTACCTGTACATATTGTATTACGCTGTAGCAGGACATCGGGTAGGGCGAAGGGGATGAGGGATGGCAGAATGTTTCTTGCGGCCTGCGAAGAAGGGCGCAGAAGGTAAGGAGAAAGAAAGTATGGGTAGATTCAGCGTTATCTGCGGTAGCTCTTATTTTCCTGCATGAGCATACAGGTTCTAAAGAAGTTCAGGTTGAGCGCCGGGTAAGGGTTTTAAGCAGGCGGTTTACTTCAGTTGTCACCATGTGCTCGCGTGCCTGCCATGTGCCCTGCACGATAAGGTACTCCAGGCCCCTGCGGTCGAGTTCGGCCTTAAACGTTTCGAACATTTTAAACCTTTGGTTTTCGCTGCCCAGGTCGCGGAGGCCGTCGGGTACCCAGGGTACGTCTATATCAAACAAAAAGTAGCGGTCGTAGGTAATCATCTTTTCCAGTTCGTACAGCACGGGAGGTACAACACCCAGGTAGTGGCGGGAGTAGATTTGGGTGGTGATCAGGTCGGTATCGCAGAACAGTATGCGGTTTGCCTTACGGACTTGTTTAAAAACGCGCTCGGTTTGTGCCCGTCCTATGTTGATGATGTCTTCTCGGCTAAAGCGGTTAGACGACAGAAACTCGCGGGCCACTTCGGGCACCCACGTGGTTTGGTAGCGCTGTGCCAGGTGTTGAGCCATAACGGTTTTGCCGGTGCTTTCGGGGCCGTACAGGCAAACCAACAGAACGTTGTTAATCATGTGCGCTCAGGTTGAATAACTTTTATACTCGCGTATCCAGTTGTACAGGCCGTAAGCGGCAATGAAACAGAATATCAGATATTCCAGGGCAACAAACCTGATGCCTTTGGCAAAATACAGGTAAGTGGCTATGGCGTCAACGACTATCCAGATGACCCAACTTTCGATTTTCTTTTCGATCATGAGAAAAGTGGTAGTGATGCTCATGGCTGTTACGAACGAATCGAGGTAGGGAAAGGCGCTGGGTTTGGCGAACACCACCGGAAACCATTCGTGCAGGCGGCTGGCCATTGCGCCTAAGATGGCTGTTCCTGCCAGGCCGGTGGCGATAACGAGCAGCAGCTGGCGGCCGGCCATAAAACTAACACGGAGTTGCTTTTTCCGGTCTTCTTCCTCAGGCCGCGGATGCAGCCACCGCCACCAGCCGAGCAGGTTGGTGATGAAGAAAAACACCTGCAGGAACATATCGGGGTAGAGTTGCACCTGGTAGAACAGGAAAAAGAACAGCGTTACATTGATTAAGCCGATGGGCCAGCTCCAGATGTTGGCGCGCGAGGCCAGAAAAACCGCCGCGAAGCCGGCCAGGGTGCCGAAAAACTCCAGGTAGCTCATGGAGTAGCCCCAGAGTTCGAAGAAGGTATGGGTAATGCGAAAGTAATGCAGACCTGAAGGAATTAAATAACGGTCCGAAACTAACGCGTTTGCCGGTAATGAAAAAACGGAAAAGAGTATGTTGGTCTGATTTAGGGCCGGCCAAACCGTTTGCCGATGCGCAAATCAGCGCAACGTGTATCCCGCAGATTACGCAGAGGAGCGAAGAAGGTAAGAAAAAGAATGTCTGTGTTGATTAAGCGTTATCTGGGGAGTAATTTCCAGCAGGTTGCGATGCGGCCGAAGAACAGCGAATATTCTCAATATGACAATAGACAATCAGGAAGAGGATGGTGTAAGGCCGGTTGGCGGATTGAACTGGCCATGTCCAGGCAACTGCTTTTCATTTTTTTGAGATCACCGGATTGCATGGAGCTAAAACAAATAAGATTTACCGCGCTCCATCGGGTGCGTTCGAATACTTTCTTCGAAAAAGAATTTCAGGGGTTTATTTACCAATCGGTTCTGAGCCCAATCCGATAACAGGGTGTCCTACACAGAACGAAAAAATCCGCATACGTTTGCAGCAAACGTTTGATGTTTTTTATAAAAAATAACACCTTTTATTTTGAGAATTCTACTTCTTTCCGAAGTATATTCGGATTTGGATTAACCAACCAAAATATTCTTTTTCTATAAAATGACACCCCCACCAGCCAAAAGCCTTTACGTACCGCAACTTGAACACGATGCCTGCGGCATTGGCTTTATTGCCAACGTAAACGGCAAACCGGAACATGTCGTGCTGCGCGATGCACTCACCATGCTCGAAAATATGGAACACCGCGGAGGCAAAGGCAGCAACCCCAAAACCGGCGACGGTGCCGGGGTGTTGTTGCAACTGCCCCACTCTTTTCTTTCCGCCGAATGCAAAAGGCTGGGTATTAACCTGCCCGCTGAAGGACAATATGGTGTGGGCATGACGTTTTTTCCTGTGGATGACCGGGTTCGTGCCCGCTGTAAGGAGGTGTTACAAACAACAGCTACACAGTTGGGCCTTACCCTGCTGGGCTACCGGCCCGTGCCGGTAAACCACCAGGTGCCGGGGCCGGGCGCAGCCGAAGTAGAACCCTGTATTGAACAGTTTTTTGTTTGCCTTCAGCATCATAACGCTGACAGCCTTCAGCTAGAGCGCAAGTTGTTTGTGCTGCGCAATGCTGCAAGCCACCGCATAGCCGATTCCATTAAGGCAGCTTCTGATTTTTACATAACCAGTTGTTCAGCCCGCACCGTGGTGTATAAAGGTCAGTTGCGTACCGAACAATTGCGGCTGTATTATGACGACCTGCGCAATCCGCAGGTGGTTACCGCCCTGGCTATGGTGCATTCCAGGTTTTCTACCAACACTTTCCCCAACTGGAAACTCGCGCAGCCGTTCCGGTATGTGGCCCATAATGGCGAAATCAACACCATCAGGGGTAATGTAAACAAAATGAAGTCCAAAGAAGCGCTCTTCCAATCTCCCTGCTTTTCTCCTGAAGAGGTAAGCATGTTGTTGCCCATAACCAACCCAGAGCAGAGCGACTCGGCTAACCTCGATGCGCTGGTAGAAATGCTTACCCTTTCCGGCCGTTCATTGCCTCATGTAATGATGATGCTGATACCCGAAGCCTGGCAGGATAACAGGCAAATGGACTCCCACCGGAAGGCGTTTTACAAGTATCATGCTTCGTTGATGGAGCCCTGGGATGGCCCCGCCGCCCTGGTGTTTACCGATGGTCATCGCATTGGGGCCACGTTAGACCGCAACGGTCTGCGACCCCTGCGTTATTGCATTACCCGAACCGGAAGGGTCATTGCCTCATCCGAAGCCGGTGCATTGCCTGTTCAGCCAGAGGCGGTGGTGGAAAAGGGGCGTATCTCACCGGGCAAAATGCTGCTGGTTGATTTGCCCCGGCAACGCTTGTGGAAAGATGAGGAGATCAAACGGCAGGTGTATGAAAACAAAAAGTACTACCAATGGATTATCGAAAACCGCATTAAACTCAGGCTTGAAACAGTGCCGCCCGGCTTTGAAGAGCCTTATGAACCCCACACCCTGACGCAACGCCAGCTGTCCTATGGTTATACCGAAGAAGATATTAAAACCATCATCACCCCCATGGCCGAAAAAGGCTATGAGCCGGTAGGTTCCATGGGCGATGATACCCCGCTTGCAGTACTGTCGAAAGAAAGCCGCCACATATCGTATTACTTTAAACAACACTTTGCACAGGTTACCAACCCGCCCATCGATCCCATACGCGAACGGTTGGTCATGTCATTGTTTACCCGCCTGGGGGCCAACCTAAACCTGCTCGAAGAAACGGCAGTGCACGCCCGGCAAATCCACATTTCACAGCCGGTGCTGCTTAATTCCGATATGCTCAAACTTAAAAATCTGTCAAAACAGGGTTTTAGCTACACCGTCATTTCCTGCTGGTTCCGGGCCGATGGTAAACCCGGCAGGCTGAAAGAAGCGTTGATACGGATATGCAGAGAGGCGCGGCAGGCCGTTGAAAGCGGTTCGGAAATCATCATTCTGTCGGATAAGCAAAGCCAGGAAGATTACGCCCCCGTGCCTACCTTGCTGGCAACCGGTGCCGTTCATCACTATCTTATTGAAAAGAAAATAAGGGCAAAAGCCGGATTGGTAGTAGAGGCAGGCGATGCCTGGGAAGTACACCACTTTGCCACTTTGATAGGCTATGGTGCAAGTGCGGTGAATCCCTACCTGGCACTAGAAACCATTTACCACCTGGGCCGCAGCAAGGCGTTTGAAATTACCTGCGAACAGGCCATGGCCAACTACCAGAAAGCCATAGGGAACGGATTGTTAAAGGTGATGTCGAAAATGGGCATCAGCACATTGGAGTCGTACCAGGGGGCCCAGATCTACGAAGCGCTCGGCTTGAGCACCGAAGTAATCGATATGTGTTTTCACGGCACCCTAAGCAGAATTGAAGGACTTGGCCTTGACGACCTGGCCACCGAAGTGCTGGTGCGGCATGGGCAGGCGTTCCGTATTCCCAGGCAACAACTACCTGTAGGGGGTATCTATCAGTGGAAGCGCAAAGGCGAGAGACACTTGTTTAGTCCCGAGGTTATTCACTTGCTGCAGCACGCGGCGCGCACCAACAACTACGACCTGTACCGTAAGTATGCTCAAAAAATCAACGATTGTAGCGGGCAAGCCTTTACCCTGCGGAGTCTGCTGGACTTCAGGGAGCGCATACCTGTTCCTTTGGAGGAGGTAGAACCGATAGAAGCCATTATCAGGCGGTTTAGTACAGGTGCCATGTCGTTCGGATCGCTTTCGCATGAAGCACACACTACGTTAGCCATAGCCATGAACCGGCTGGGGGCCAGGAGCAATAGCGGTGAGGGCGGAGAAGACGAAAGCCGTTACGACATGAAATCCAATGGCGACAACGAGCGGTCGGCCATAAAGCAGGTGGCATCGGCAAGGTTTGGTGTAACCAGCTACTACCTGTCGCAGGCCGATGAACTGCAGATAAAGATGGCCCAGGGAGCCAAACCTGGCGAGGGCGGACAGTTGCCGGGCCATAAGGTCGATGCCTGGATAGCCCGGGTAAGACACTCAACCCCGGGTGTCGGGCTCATATCCCCTCCGCCACATCACGATATTTACTCCATTGAAGATCTGGCCCAGCTTATTTTTGATTTGAAAAATGCCAATCCGCAGGCACGCATTAACGTAAAGCTGGTATCGCAGGCCGGCGTGGGCACGGTAGCTGCCGGAGTGGCCAAGGCCAAGGCGGAGGCCATCCTCATCTCGGGTGGAGACGGAGGCACAGGCGCATCGCCCATCAGTTCGGTGCGGCATACCGGTTTGCCCTGGGAACTGGGGCTGGCCGAAACCCATCAAACCCTTGTAAAAAATAACCTGCGCAGCCGGGTGGTGCTGCAAACCGACGGACAAATACGCACCGGTCGCGACCTGGCCATCGCCACCCTGCTGGGAGCCGAAGAGTGGGGCGTTGCCACGGCAGCGCTGGTAGTGGAAGGATGCATAATGATGCGAAAGTGCCACCTTAACACCTGCCCCGTAGGCATTGCCACGCAGGACCCCGAACTGCGTAAGTTGTTTACCGGAAAACCTGACCACCTGGTTAACTTCTTTCGGTTTCTGGCGCAGGAGTTGCGCGAATTAATGGCCCAGCTGGGCTTCCGCACCATAAACGAAATGGTAGGACGTACCGATGTGCTGCGCATACGCACCGATATAAGCCACTGGAAAGTGCGCAAACTTGATCTTTCACCCCTGTTGTACCGCCATGTTACCGAACCAAGGGTAGGGCAGTTCAAACAAATAGACCAGGATTTCGGGCTTGAAATTGTACTCGACAGGCAGATGATTGCCGATGCCGCCCCGGCTTTGAAACATGGCAAACCGGTACAGTTAAGTTACAACATCCGCAACACTCATCGTGCGTTAGGCACCATGCTTTCGTATGAAATCTCAAGGCGCTACAAAAGCAAGGGCCTTCCGGAAAACACCATCTATATACGGCTTAAAGGCTCGGCCGGTCAGAGTCTCGGCGCTTTCCTGGCGCGGGGCGTAACATTGGAGTTGGAAGGAGAAGCAAACGATTACCTGGGCAAGGGACTTTCCGGAGGTAAGATTCTTGTTTATCCGGATAGGGAATCATCTTTTGCTGCCGAGCAGCAGATTATAATCGGCAACGTTGCCCTTTATGGTGCCACCTCGGGCGAGGTTTACATCCGGGGTGTGGCCGGCGAACGCTTTGCTGTGCGCAACTCAGGGGTGCGGGCCGTAGTAGAAGGTGTGGGCGATCATGGCTGCGAATACATGACGGGCGGCTGCGTGGTGATACTGGGGTCTACAGGTAACAATTTTGCGGCCGGCATGAGCGGAGGCATGGCCTTTGTACTTAAAGACGATACAACATTTTTAACACGCTGTAACCGCGAGATGGTGGAGTTGGAAGAACCCGATGAAGAAGACGAAACCCTGCTTGCTTGTTTAATCGAAAATCACTATCGGTTCACCAATAGTGTTGTTGCCCGGCAACTGCTTGCCACAACGGGCTTGGGTAACCGGTTTATTAAGGTAATGCCGGTAGAGTATAAAAAAGCCCTGACCACTTTACGGGCAACCGTACAGGTTTAAACCAACAATCTCATGGGACAAACAGACGGATTCATGAAATTTCAGCGTGAGACGCCGCGCAAGAGAAAACCGGCTGAGCGCGTTAAAGACTTCCGCGAAATTTACCGGCCTTTCAGCAAAGCAAAATTACATCAACAGACTGCACGTTGCATGGACTGCGGCGTACCGTTCTGTCATCATGCATGCCCGTTGGGAAATAACATACCCGACTTTAACGATGCCGTTTACCGCGGCCGTTGGCAGGAAGCCGCCCGCATTCTGTTCGGCACCAACAACTTCCCTGAGTTTACCGGAAGGATATGTCCGGCTCCGTGCGAGGCCAGTTGTGTTTTGAGCATTAACAACCAACCGGTAACCATTGAGCTTATTGAGAAAAATGTGGCCGAAAAAGCTTATGCCGAGGGTTGGGTAAAACCCATTTCACCTGCCTTCCGGACCGGCAAGCGCGTAGCGGTGGTGGGTTCTGGGCCTGCCGGACTGGCGGTGGCCGACCAACTAAATCAGGCCGGGCACTGGATAACGGTTTTTGAACGAAGCGACCGCATAGGCGGCCTGCTGCGCTACGGCATACCTGATTTTAAACTGCCTAAGCACCTACTGGACCGGCGGTTGCGCATTATGGAACAAGAGGGTATCATCTTTCGGGTTAATGCCCATGTAGGGGTTAACATCAGTGCGCGACATCTTACCGACGAGTTCGATGCGGTTGTATTATGCGGCGGGGCCTCTGCCCCACGCGACCTGAACCTGCCAGGCCGACAGCTTAAAGGCGTGCATTTTGCCATGGAGTATTTAACCCAACAGAACAAACGACTGGCCGGTGACGTGCTCTTTTCCGGAATTATTTCGGCAAAAGGTAAAAATGTTGTGGTGATTGGCGGTGGCGATACCGGCTCCGATTGCGTGGGCACGGCCAACCGGCAGGGGGCCCGTTCAGTTACGCAAATTGAGTTATTGCCTAAACCGCCGGCCATGCGCAATGAGGATGCCAATCCGTGGCCGCAATGGCCCATGGTACTCATAACCACCACCTCGCACGAAGAGGGGGCCGAACGAGAATGGGCTATTCTTACCAAAGAGTTTATCGGCGACCACAACGGAAACCTGACGGGAATAAAAATAACCGACATTGAGTGGGGTGTACTGCCCGACGGCAGGCATGGTTTTGTGGAAATACCCGGCTCGGAAAGGCTAATACCCTGTGATCTGGCGCTGCTGGCCATAGGCTTTACCGGTGTGGAGAAAACAGGAATGGTGGAAGAGCTAAAGCTGGCTTTGGATGAGCGGGGTAATGTGCATACCGTAAACTACATGACCAGCCGGGAAGGTGTATTTGCCGCGGGTGATATGCGCAGAGGGCAATCGCTGGTGGTGTGGGCCATATCCGAAGGGCGTGAAGCCGCACGTGCCGTTGATGCGTGGCTGATGGGCCACACCGCTTTGCCATCAAAGGATGAATCGGCAGTAAGGATGTGCTGAATACAGATTCCGGTAGCGATGGCTTCCTGTAGATTTATTCAGCCGGAAGCAAAAGTTGCATATTGGTATCCCGCAGATTACGCAGATTTTCGCAGATGAAACGCTGAAACTTCTGCTGCGTTCATCCGCGGCATCAGCGGGAAAGAAAAAATATTCCCCGCAGATTATGCAGATTTTCGCAGAGGGGCGCGGAAACATCATAACTTCACACATACATTCTTTGCCTCGGTAAAAAACCGCAGGGCTTCCCAACCCCCTTCGCGTCCTACGCCACTTTGCTTCATGCCGCCAAAGGGTGTTCGTAAATCGCGAAACAGCCAGCAGTTAATCCAGATAATGCCGCTCTTTACCTGGGCTGCCACTCGGTGAGCCCGCTGCAGGTTCTCCGTCCAGATGGTAGCCGATAATCCATACGATGTGTTGTTGGCATAGGTAATTGCTTCCTCTTCTGTATCGAATGGCATAAGGGTAACCACCGGCCCGAATATTTCTTCCTGGTTGGTGCGGCACTGAGCATCCAGGCCTGTAATAACCGTAGGCTCCACAAAATAGCCGTTTTCGCAGCGACCAGGTATTTTTATCCGCTTACCTCCTGTTAGGATTTTGCCCCCTTCCTGTCGGGCACGCTCAATAGCCGACAAAACTTTGTTCAGATGGGCTTCTGAAACAAGCGCACCTATTTTGGACTTTTCTTCCATCGGGTCGCCAACCGCCAGTTCGCGGGCCTGCTGCGTAAACGCTGCAACAAAGCGGTCGTACACCGGCCGCTCGATAAAAATACGCGAGCCGCACAGGCATATTTCGCCCTGGTTTGAAAAGGCAGCCTGTATGGAAGTGCGCACGGCTTGTTCGAAATTACAATCGGCAAACACCAGGTTAGGGTTTTTGCCGCCCAGCTCCAGCGAAAGTTTTTTAAACAGCGGAGCGGCCGTGGCGGCAATCTTTTTGCCGGTAACGGTGCCTCCCGTAAACGAAATGGCAGGTACATCGGGGTGTTCTACGAT
>FWPU01012471.1_pt1 | contig 11234 bp, 12 predicted proteins | sample 2228361 | NCBI WGS metagenome assembly FWPU01 (sample SAMEA103939777, study PRJEB20133) | metagenome | reverse complement strand
GAAGCGAATGGTAGAATTACTCTTTATGCTAACGGCGTTCACTCAGGAGTGCCGGGAACAAGTGGATCGTTGTCGGGTATTACAACTTCAAATCCTCTAATTATTGGCGCTTCTTCCATAGGAAGTTACTCATTTTATGGTCTCATCGATGAAGTGCGCATTTATTCCTCAGCTCTAACTGCTATGCAAATCAAAACCCTTTATTATGCTGGCCTAAATAAACTTTTGGCCAAAGGAGAAATAAGTCAGGAAGAATACCTCAAAAGAATAAAAGATAAAAAATAGTTATTCAATGATTGTTTAGTAGTTATTCAGTGGTAATTTGAAAATAAAAAACCGCCTCCGCAAAAAAGGCGGCTTTTAAATTCTAGATTCTAAATTCTACTTTAAAGTTACCTTCGCTCCAGCTGCTTCCAATTTCTTCTTTATCTCTTCAGCCTCAGCCTTACCTAACCCTTCTTTAACGATTTTTGGTGCAGCCTCAACTAAATCCTTTGCTTCTTTCAAACCAAGGGTGGTCACCTCGCGCACAACTTTAATAACGGCAATTTTATTAACGCCGGCTTCTGTTAACTCAACATTAAAAGTCGTTTGCTCTTCAGCTGGCTTGGCTGGTTCAGTAACTGCTGTTCCAACTGCCGCTATCACTGGCGCTTGAGCAGAAACACCAAAACGTTCTTCCAGTGCTTTTACAAATTCAGCCAGATCTTTAACTGACATTTTCTCAATTTGTTCAATAAGTTCTTTAAATTTATCACTCATATTTTTGCTTATTAAATTATTTATAACTTATTTATTACGAACTAAATAAAGGGTATTAAGAGCATAAATTAAATTTCTTAAATTGCCTTGACAAACATTAACTAAACCATTTAAAGGTCCTTTTATTATCCAAACAAATTTAGTTAGCAATTGTTCTCGAGTTGGTAATTTAGCTAAAGCAATCACCTCTTCTGGGGTAATAAACTTTTTATCTAAAATTCCGCCTGAAACTTTCATCTTCTCATGTTCTTGAGAAAATTTAAAAACTAATTTGGCCGGCGCTATTTCATCTTGATAACCAAAAACCAATCCCACCCCGCCACTAATTTTTTCAATGAATTTATCATCTAAACCGAGCTTGTTTAGAGCTAATCTTAAAAGCGTCTTTTTTGTTACTAAATATTTTCCAGCCATTGCTTTGGTCGTTTTTCTCAACTGACTAACTTCTTTAACCTTTAAACCATAATAGTTGATCAAAACTAAAGCCTTGGCATTTTTTAGCGCTTCTTCTAGTTTTTCTAACTCTTTCTTTTTTTGCTCTTTCGACTTAGCCATAAAACATTGGGTTAATAAATAAATTAAAAATACGGCTTTTTGACCGCAGACAAAACTGGTGGATTGTCCGCCTTCGTTAAAATGTAGCGGATGCTCAAAATTGTTCAAAATCCACGATTATATTTTGAAAATTTTTACAATTTTGACACCTCGGCGGGTAAGTTTAAGCCCAATAACCATCAGGCACCACGCTGTCTACGGCATTGATTCATTAAAACATTTTAACATTATAACATTCTAACATTTTTGTCAATATCTCGGATGTGGAAAATTTTCCATAATTCTCAAAAAACAATAATAAATATTTGGTAGCCGTTCGGATTTCGCATTTAGCCCATCCTCACAGACAAATACTTACATCTCTTTCAAAACCGAAATTCCTAATATTTCTAATCCGTTTTTAATAATTTGTCCAACTGCCTGACTTAATTTTAAACGTGCTAAAGCTAATTCGTCTGACTCTGCTTTTATAACTTGGTGCTGATGATAGAAAGTATTAAAAAACTGGGCTAATTCTAAAAGATAAATCGCCAAACAGGCAGGATTGTAGGTTAAACCGGCTTTAACAAGAATGTCAGGATAAATAAAAATTTTTTTAAGTAAATCAATTTCTTCTGGTTTATTTAAATATTCAAAGTTGTAATTTAAGTTGTCGACTGATCCTTTTTCCGCTTGATATTTTTCAACAATGCTCTGGATCCTAGCATAGGTATATTGAAGATAAGGACCTGTTGCCCCTTCAAAAGAAAGAGAGGTTTTAGGATCAAAATTAATCGCTTGAAGAGGTGTAAATTTTAAAAAATGAAATTTTATAGCTGCTAAACCAATAATCTGAGCTCTTTTAGAAACTTCAATTGGCGAAATATTCGGCGAGCGGGCCAAAATTTCACTTTTAGCCAGAGATTCTATTTCAGTAATAATCTCATCAGCCTCAACCACATTACCCTCACGCGACTTCATGCAGCCTTCAGGCAAAAAAACTAATCCATAAGAAAGATGGTAACATCTTTTTGCCCAAGGAAAACCGAAAATTTCTAAAACTTTAAAAAGCGTCTTAAAATATAAATCTTGTTCAACTGCCACCACATAAATAGACTTCGCTGGTTTATAATCTTGATATTTAATTTTTGCCAAGCCGATATCTTGGGTAATATAAACACTGGTGCCGTCTGCTCGTAATAAGACCTTTTTGCCTAATCCATACTTCTCTAAATTAATCTCTATAGCACCATCTTCTCGCCTATGGCATAGTCCTTTCTTTAAAGCTTTTAAAACAATTTTTTTGCCAAGATAATAGAGATCGCTTTCAAAATACCATTTATCAAATTCTACACCAATTTTCTTGTAGGTTTCCTTAAAACCTGCAATGGCCCAATTATTCATTTTTTGCCAAAGAGCAATCGTCTCCGGCTCTCCCCTCTCCCACCTTCTCAACAATTCTTGCGCTTCCTCAAGTAAAGCTTGATTTTCTTTGAACCACTCTTCAAAAAGTAAATAATATTTACCCACTAGATAGTCTCCTTTTATTTTCTCGCTTTCCGGTGTTTCGCCCTTTCCCCACTTCTGATAAGCCAACATTGATTTAGTAATATGAATACCGCGATCGTTGATCAAATTAACTCTAATAACTTTAAAGCCTAATCTAATTAAAATATTGGCCAGACTTGCCCCTAAAAAATTATTCCGCAAATGACCCAAGTGTTGTGGTTTATTCGTATTCGGTGCAGAATATTCTATTAAAATTTTTTTATTTTGACCGAGATTCGCTTCGCCAAATTTCTCTTTTTTTTCTAAAATTTCGCTAATAACAATCTCAAACCATAGTTTCTTATTAAGAAAAAAATTCAAATAAGGGCCGTCATTTTTTGCTTTAACCACTAAAAGACTAATTTTTATCTTCTCTGCCAAAAACTGAGCTATTTCAACAGGACTTTTTTTAAAAACCTTAGCCAAATTAAAACAAGCCAAGCCAAGATCGCCCATTCTTCGATTAGGCGGAATCTCGAATTCAAAACAAAAATCAACCGGAATACCGGGCATAACCTTTCTAATAATGTTTATTAAATTCTGTTTAATCTCAGCGCAGATCATGGATAAAATTTCTAATTTCTAATCAATGTCCAATAATTAATGGCCAAAAAATTTAAGCATTGGACATTATTTCTATTGAACCAGAAATTTATCATTAGAATTTTGAGGTTATATATTCAGCCATCTCCACATACCGACAAGCATAACCCCATTCATTGTCATACCAGGCCACAACTTTAACTAAATTCTTATTAACCATAGTCAAAGAAAGATCAATAATAGCCGATTGAGGATTCCCTTTAAAATCAACAGAAACAAGGGGCTCATTACTAGTCGATAAAATTCCTTTAAGTTTTGCTTTGGCTGCTTTTTCAAAAAGATTATTCACCTCTTCCTTAGTTGTTTCTTTTTCAACTTCACAAATCAAATCAAGAATACTAACCGTTGCAATCGGCACCCTTAAAGAGATGCCATCTAATTTGCCCTTTAATTCTGATATCACTTCGCCAATCGATCTTGCTGCACCTGTTGAGGTTGGAATAATGGAAAGAAAAGTCGCTCGCGCTCTTCTCAAATCTTTATGGGGTAAATCAAGAATTTTCTGGTCGTTCGTATAAGCATGAATGGTAGTGAAAAACCCTTTTCTAATACCTAAATTTTCTTGAATTACTTTAACAACTGGAGCTAAACAATTGGTTGTACAGGAGGAATTGGAAATAATCAGGTCTTTTTTTAAATTAAATTTTTCTTCGTTGACACCAAGAATGTAGGTTGGAATCTCTGGATCGCGAGGTGGAGCTGAAATAATTACTCTTTTAGCCCCGGCTTTTAAATGTTTTTCCGCACCCGCTTTATCAGTAAAAGCACCTGAACATTCTAAAACAATATCAACATCAAATTTTCCCCAAGGCAAATTAATTGGATCTTTTTCAGCAAAAACTCTAATTTTTTTACAATCAAGCTTTTGATTCTGTGCTGGGTAAATAATTAAATGGTTATCGTCAAAACCAATCTTTCTTTCATAACGCCCATAAAGAGAATCATACTTCAAAAGGTGAGCCAATGTTTTAGTATCTGTTAAATCGTTGATGGCGACAATTTCTAGGCCCTTCTCTAAGGCGATTTTAAGGGTTGACCGACCGATACGACCAAACCCATTGATGGCTAATTTTGCCATAAATTTTAAAATTTACGAATTAAAAATGAAGAAAATTTTATTAAACTAAACATTCCACATTTTTAACAAGAGTCGAAGCATTACAGAAATTACTTATTCCTTAATAACATCAAAGAAATAATTTATTTTAATAACTCCACAATCGCTTGACCAAATTTTTCTGCCGCTCCTGGCCCATTTGCTGTAATAATCTTACCATCAATAACTAAATCCTGATCAAGATAAATTGCCCCACCGCTTTTTAAAGCCTCTATTGTCGAACGATCAACAATATTCGACCAAATGGTTGCTTTCTTACCATTTAACACCCCAGCTCGAGCTAAAATCTCTGGCGCTATACAAATAGCAGCCAGAACCTTGTTTTCCTCTATCGCCTCTCTAGTCAAAGAATGCGCCTTTTCATTTTCAAAATATTCATCAGCGCCAGGACCACCAATAAAAATTAAGGCGTCAAGGTCTTTTATTTTTATGTCATCAAGCGTTAAATCAATATTAACCTGCAAGCCGAACTTGCCTTCCGCCAATCCTAAAGCTGAGCTAGCCACTACCACATTTACACCAGCGTTCTCTAAAACCTTTTTTGTCAGCTCATATTCTCTATCTTGAAAACCATTAAAAGCAATAACTAAAACAGCTTTCTTATTAATTGTAGTTTTGGGCGTTTCCATAGTTTGTTTCACCTGGCAACCAGTTAAAAAAATTAAAGATATTATTAATAATGTGATAAGAACTGCTATTTTAGATCTCATGGATGAATTAAAAATAAATTTTACTATTTATAAATTAACTTCTTTTATTGGCACTTCAATAACTATGCCATTCTCTATTTCAACTATCACCGTTTCTTTTAAAAGTTGTCTCTCAACAACCTTCCCTTTACCCTGGGCTGTCCTAACAACATCTCCTACTGCTGGCAATTTGGCGCTTAACTCCTGATAAATAATATCTTCGTAAAGAAGACAGCATTTTAACCTTCCACAAACTCCCAACATTCTATCAATTCCGCGATGACTTAATTGCTGACCAACAATTAAGTCAGTACTAACACTTTTTATTTCTTTTAGAAAACTACGACAGCAAAGAGTTCGACCACACAAACCAATATCACCGCTACAAAAGACTATTTCCTGACGAGCACCAATTTGATACATTTTAATTGATTTATGAAATTTCCGAGAAAGGTCTTTAACCAATTCACGAAAATCAATTCGCTCGCTCGCAATAAAAGCAAAAGTTATTCTGCCACTATCAAAATGCAAAAGCACATCTACTAATTTCATGGGCAAGTTGTGTTTTTTTATGAAGTCATTACTGATGTCTATAATTTCTTTTTTGCTCGCCTCTCTTTTTTTAACTTTCTCTAAATCTTCGGCTGTCGCTTTACGCAACACGATCCTCAGCTCTTCAGCCTGCCCACCCCCACCAAAAGTCGTCTCTTCGACTTTGTCTTCTGCTTGAATTTTAAAAACCTGACCCAGGTCAATACCTATGTCAGTTTTAACAACAACAAAATCTCCCTTTTTAAAATCATCAGGTTTAATTGGGCGACCCCCAACCCAAGCTTTAAACTCATAAACTCGATCCCAAGAAGCAAATTTTACTTGAATAACTGCCATACTTAATACTAATCACAAATTTATGTATTCAAAAACCTTGTGAATAAGCACATCAGAATTTATTCGTATATTTGTCCACCAACTGGCGGATTCGTAGATTAAGAATTGCCTTATCAAACTTCAAATCTAGTAAATCTTCTAACTTGAATATTCTCTCCCAGTTTAGCAATTTTGGCTTTAATCAAATCTTCAATTATTATACTTTGATCCTTAATAAAAGGCTGTTTTAACAAACAAACTGTTTCATAAAATTTTTCTAATTTTCCTTCAATGATTTTTTCTAAAACTTTAGTATCTATTTTCTTTTTGCCAACAGCGGATCCGCCTTTGACAGACATTTCTTCTCGAATGATTTCTTTTTCTTTTTTTACAACCTCTAGGGGAATATCATCTGGTTTTAGATAGAGCGGATTAGTAGCTGCTATTTGCATGGCTAAATCATGAGCCAATTCTTTAAATTCTTTATTTTTAGCAACAAAATCTGTTTCACAGCCGAGTTCAACCATGGCGGCAATGCGCTCGTTACTGTGGATATAAATACCAATAATGCCAACTTTTATCGATCTCTCGGCTTTTATGGCAGCAATTTTTTGGCCCCTTTTTCTCAAGACCTCAAGAGCCATATCCAGATCACCACCTGTTTCAGACAATGCATTTTGACAATCAAGAAAACCTACTCCAGTTTTCTCTCTAAGTTTTTTAACAAGGTTTATATCAATCATAGCAAACAATAATTTAAAATTTATTTCTTATTGTCCACCTGGGCTTTTCCCTCTTTAACCGCTTCAGTTATTAATTTCGTGATAATCTCAATTGATTTAGTGGCATTGTCATTAGCTGGAATAGGATATGAAATTAATTCGGGATTTGTGTTGGTACCAGTTATGGCGACCACCGGAATCCCCTTTCTTCTTGCCTCGCGTATTGCGGTCGATTCTTCTAAAATATCCACCACATAAAGTGCAGCCGGCAAATTATCAAGGCTGGCGATTCCTTTAAATAATTTCTCTAATCGCAAAAATTCTCGCTCGAGTAATAATTTTTCTTTCTTGGTGTATTTATTCCAATCACCAGACTCTTTTTCTTTAAACATTTTTTTATATTTCTCGATTCGCTGATGAATTGTTTCAAAATTAGTTAAAGTCCCACCCAACCAGCGTTCAGAAACGTAAGGCATCCCTACCTCAAGTGCGTATTTCTCAACGATTTCTTTAGCTGATGGCTTTGTACCAACAAATAAAACTATACCTTGTTTAGAAGAAATCTCTTTGACAAAAGTTGCCGCTTCTTCTAATTTCTTTTGCGTCTTTTCTAAATCAATTAAGTAAATATTATTTTTAATGGTATAGATAAAATTGGTCATCTTTGGATGCGTCTTACTTACCCGATGACCTAAATGAACACCGGCATTAAATAATTCAAGAAGTGTTGGAATCTTAACCATAAATTTAAATTAGATAATTAATTAAATTATAACACAATTAATAGGCTTGTCAAAAGTAACAGGATATATATAATTGATAATACCCCTGCAATATAAATATATAATACAATTTCAAATTTTAAATTGCAAATTTTAAAATCCTAATTTTTTAACCCATGAGTAAAACTAAAAAAGAAATTCCATATTATCCAAAAGCAAAAATTATTTGCGCTTGTGGAAATATTATTACCACTGGTTCAACTGTTCCAGAAATGCATGTTGAGATTTGCGCTAAATGCCATCCTTTCTATACTGGCAAACAAAAACTTATCGATACTGGTGGTCGAGTAGAAAAATTTAAGAAAAGACTAGAAAAGAAAAGAGGGTTAGAAGAAAAGAAGAAGAAAGTAAAATCATCCAAATAATCTTAACCCGTCCAAACACTACGAACTCTTTTGTGGTTTCATAAGTTTTGGCAATTCCGTAGAAATTTGGAGTGTTCGAATAAATTCGTTAGTTGAAATGATGTTATGTCTATTGAAGAACTAAAAAATAAATTGGAGAAACTAGAAAGGGGTTTACAAAACCCGGATGTTTTTAATTCTCCAGAAAAATTGACCGAACTTCAAAAAGAATATCAAAAAATTAAGAAACACTTGACTCTATCAGAAAAATTAGAAAAAATCAAAGAAAAAATTAAAGAAACAGAAAGGATGCTAAAAGAAGATAAAGATGAAGAATTGCTTATTTTAGCAGAAAAAGAACTAAAAAAATTAAAGGAAGAAAAGAAAAAATTGGAGTCCTTATTCGCTAAAACTTCGGAAGATGAAGAGAGAAATATCATCATGGAAATCAGGGCTGGTACTGGCGGAGAAGAAGCCGCTCTCTTTGCCGCTGATTTATTTAGAATGTACTCGAAATTTGCCGAAAGACAGGGCTGGGCTACTGAATTGTTTTCCGCCAATCGAACAGGCATCGGTGGTTTTAAAGAAGTTATTTTTCGAATCATTGGTAAAAACGCCTGGCAAAAACTAAAAAACGAAGCAGGTGTTCATCGAGTCCAAAGAATTCCCGTCACAGAAAAATCTGGCCGCATTCATACTTCTACTGCTTCAGTGGCAGTTTTACCTGAAGCAACCGAAAAAGAAATAAAAATTAAACCAGAAGATTTGAAAATTGATACCTTTCGCGCTTCTGGTAAGGGTGGGCAAAATGTTCAAAAAGTAGAAAGTGCTATTAGAATTACTCATCTGCCAACAGGATTAGTTGTTAGCTGTCAAGAAGAGCGATCGCAAGCAAGAAATAAAGAAAGGGCTTTAAAAATTTTAAGAAGTAGATTATTGACTATTGAAGAAGAAAAAAAAGAAAAAGAACTTAGTCAAACCAGAAAAGAACAAATAAAAAAAGCCGAGAGGGCTGACAAAATCCGCACCTACAATTTTCCTCAAAACAGAATCACGGATCATCGAATTAATAAATCCTGGCACAATCTAAATGAAATAATGAACGGCAACCTAGATGAAATTGTTGAAAGTTTTTAATAAAAACTATTGAGAAATGCGAAACAATTAACAGGAACTAGATTTAAAAGATTATTTTAATAATCAATTCTATTTGCTGTTGAAACTATTGAAATCCAAGTTTTACCCGGTAAAAATTTTATTTCTTCACCTGTTTGATCATAAAATCTTGTCCGGCCCGATTCTTTTTTCCATCCCCCTTCCTGACAAATCCCTTTCTGACAAATAACCGCTTCTCCGCTCCCAATTAAACGAATGTTTCGTCTGCCTTCTTGATCAACAATTTTAATCTGAGCATATTGAATAATTAAATTGTTTACACCCTCAATTGCTTGAAGAGGCTTATTATTTTGCCAAACTTTATAAAGCCCGCTCTCCTGATCATATTGCCAAATCACTGTATATTGAGAGGAAAAATTAATTCGAATTCTTTCTGAAGTATTGCCGAATGGTATTAAATCTTTATTAAATAGCCAGGGAACGAAATCTGCTTTAAGATTTATTTTTTTATCTTCAACAAACTTTTTAATCGCTTCTTTTTCAATAAAAAGATTATGAGGCGATGATAAATTATAATTACGTTTGAAATAAAAACCCTGCCAACTAATTTCATCTAAATTAAAAATATCGTAATATCCGGATTTTATTTTTTGTAAAACTTCAGCACTGCCACCAGCATGAATAAAGACAGCTTTATATTCTTCAGCAATTTCAGCAAAAGCAGGCCGGGCAGAACGAATCGGGCCAATTTTATCTGGTAAATTTTGATAATCAAAAATAGCCATCAACCTTGTCAAACCACCCTCAACCGGTACTTCATAAATAAGAGAAGCTGACTCCAAACCGACCAATGAAACAAAACCGGACAAATTATCAATGACTAAAGCAATGGGTAAAAATGATTCTTGACCGATCTCCACAGCCCGACCGTCCAACCAACGACTGACTGTTGGTTTAATAATTTCATCTTTGATCGATTCAATCGATTCATCTGACGCTGATTGTTCCAGGGATTTTTCTTTTCCTATAAAAACACAACCGCTTAAAAATAAAACAAAAATAAACCCAATAAGAAAAAATTTTACGAAAATTTTAGACATATTACCAATAACTACTATTTTAATTTAAATGTCTTCAGGACAAACCCTTCCAATTATTTATTTTCCTTTACCCGTCCTTCTTGTTCTGTAGTTTTTCTTAATGATTCAGTAGCTGCTCCTTCTGAAACAGCCCTTTCTGAGACAACTTCTGGTTTTTCCTCTGGCTTTTTTATCTCTTCCTCAACACGAGGTGCTTCAATAATAGCCACCACTTCATCAGGATTATTCAAAACGCGAATTTTTGGCGGAATCTCTAAGTCCTTAACCCGGATCATATCACGGATCTCCTTGAGATTGCTTAAATCAATTTCCAATTCATGGACCAAATCAGCTGGCAAACATTCGATTTTTAATTTATTAAGTGGCGTGACCAATATTCCACCCTTCTCATGAACAGCTGGTGAAACGCCAACAAAACGAAACTCAATTTCAATGGTCACCTTTTCATTAGATCGCACTTGATAAAAATCAACATGCTCTATAGCATCGGTAACCGGATGAAATTGAATCTTGTGGATAAGAACCTGTCTTGGTGCCTCTTTATCTATTCTGAGAATCAAAAGCGTACTCTCCCCTACTTGTCGATAAATTCTTTGAAAATCTTTCAGGGGCACTTCAATGGGCAAGTTCTTAATATTATGTCCATAAATAATGCCCGGCACAAAACCTAAACGTCGACGTTGTTTTGCCTTCTCCTTAAGTTCTCTTTTAAAAACATTTAATTCCAACATAATTTTTAAGATTTAAAATTTAGATTTGGCATTTGAGTTTTGAGATTTAAGCTTCTAATTGTTATATTATACTTCTCCTGATTTTTTTGCCAAGACCTGATGAATAATCACGCTTTCTATTAAACCAATGGAAATTAAATTAATCAACAAAGCACTGCCACCATAACTTAAAAATGGCAAAGGCAAACCAACCACTGGCAACAAACCAAGATTGGTACTAATATTTAAGAAAAAATGAATAAAAATATTAATCAAGATACCGGAAACAATTAGAAGACCAAAATTATCATAAATTAGAGAGAGAAGACGAAGAACTTTT